>Ga0310691_10001035_pt1 | contig 45695 bp, 30 predicted proteins | sample 176DNAGHGlowgp2_FD_203887 | JGI IMG/M metagenome (GOLD analysis project Ga0310691, IMG submission 203887) | Sheep rumen microbial communities from Palmerston North, Manawatu-Wanganui, New Zealand - 1766 DNA GHGlow gp2 (v2) (version 2) | ecosystem: Host-associated > Mammals > Digestive system >... | reverse complement strand
GCGCGCGGAAACGAAGCGCGAAAAGAAGAATACAAGTGCTTTTGCCGACGAAAAAGAAAAGAAGATCAAGCAGCCGGCCTCGCAGGTCTTTAAGAACAACTTCTACTTCATGGGCATGATGTTCAAAGCCTCCCCGAAGTTCGTGCTGTTCCCGGCGCTGGATGCGATCCGCGGCCAGGTGTCCATCTTCTTCGAGCACATGATCCTCATCGGATTCGTCCTCGAAGCGGCGGAGTTCGGCTATTCCTTCCGGCGCGTGGGAGCGACGATCCTTGTTTTCGCCGCGGCGATCACTCTGGGCATGGTGTTCACGGTCATCGCCGGCGACTATATGCAGGAGAAGGAGCGGCCGAAGGTTCGAGAGAAGATCAAGCTGATGCTCTATGAGAAAGCCCGCTCCGTGGACCTGTCGTGCTACGACGATCCGGAGTTCTATACAAGCCAGGTCATGGCCATCTCCGAGGTCGATAAACAGATCGACCAGACGATGGAATTCATTAAGAATGTGCTGGCCTCGCTGACGGCCTTCTTCCTGACGGGCGGATACTTCCTCGTGAAGGACAAGCTCTCCATCCTGTTCGTGCTGATCTCCTTCGTGCTGACCTTCCTTCTTAACAAGGTCTACAATAAGCTGTCCTTCAAGATCCGTATGCGCCGCTACCCGCTTGAGAGAAAGCGGGAATATGTCAAGCGCGTCTTCTATCTGAAGGACTATGCGAAGGAGATCCGTCTGGATCCGGAAGTGACGGATGTGCTGGAGGAGCGTTTCCAGAAGGCGAACGAGGAAGTGTATGAGGCGGAGAAATCACTTGCCAGGAAGAAGTTTGGCGTGGCTTTTCTGAAGGATCATCTCTTCCACCGGATGTTTACGGATTCCTTCTATTCGGCCTATCTGGTCTACCGCTACTCGATCATGCACGCCATCTCGATGTCGACTCTGGTCATGCTCTTTAACTGGTTCGCCGGGCTTAAGCGGAATATGCGTGTCTTTACCGAGTCCTACCCGAAAGCCTGTGAGGCGAGCCTTTATATCCAGAAGATCCGGGATTTCATGGCCTATGAGCCGAAGGTCGTCTCGGAAGGAGATGCGGTGCCGTCTTCTTCGGCAAAAGCACTTGTTCTCGAGGGTGTGGGTTTCTCGTATAAGAAGGATCTGCCTGCTGTGCTGTCGGATATTTCTTTCTCGGTGGAGCCGGGTGAGAAGATCGCGCTCGTTGGCTATAACGGTGCGGGCAAGACCACGCTGGTGAAGCTGCTGATGCGTCTTTATGATACGACGTCGGGCCGGATCCTGGCGGATGGTACGGATGTGCGGAACTATAACGTGGAGGCCTACCGGGATTCGATCGGTACGGTGTTCCAGGATTTCGAGATCTTCGCGGGGACCGTGAAGGAGAATGTGGTGCTGGACGATGTGGATGGCGCGGGAGCTCGCGTCGACGAGGGAAGAGTGCGGCAGGCGCTCGTGGACAGTGGACTGATGCGTAAGGTCGATTCGCTTCCGATGAAGCTCGACACGCCGCTGACGCACGAGTTCTCGGAGCAGGGTGTCGATCTTTCCGGAGGTGAGCAGCAGAAACTCGCGATCTCTCGTGTCTTCTACCAGAATGCTTCGCTCATGATCCTCGACGAGCCGTCTTCGGCCCTCGATCCGATCGCGGAGTATCAGCTCAACCATGCGATGCTTCAGGCGACGAAGGATAAGACCGTTATCTTCATCTCGCACCGTCTGTCGACCACGAGACTTGCAGACAGGATCTTCATGCTGGAAGAGGGCCGCATCGTGGAGGAAGGTACGCACGAGTCCCTTCTTTCCCGCGGCGGAAAGTACGCGGAGATGTGGCGCGCCCAGGCGGGAGCATACATAGAAGTATAATACGAAAAGAACAGCCTGGCGCTGGTCCTCGGGCGTTGCCCTGCGGAATCGCGCTGCGGCTGTTTTTTCGTATTTCTTGTTATTGGGGCTGTTCTTTTCGTGTTTTGCTCGTGGATGGTGTTGGGTGCTGGGGCGGTTCTTTTCGTGTTCGGGGGTTAGGATTCTTCGTGCTTCTGGAGCTGTTCGTCGGCGAGGAGAACGGGCTGGCGCTTGTTGTAGCAGACGATGACTGCGCGGCTTCCTTCCTGGAGGAGGTGAAGCGTGCGGTCGGAGAACACGGGCATGGCGTCCATGACTTCGCCTTTCTCCGATGTGAATGTAACCGCGTTATAGTAAAGTCCGGTGTCTTGTTCCGGGTGGACTTCGCGTTTGTTGGAGACGATGCCGTTGCAGACCTTGCAGTGCCAGGCGGGCATGTCTTCGATGACGATGTAGAGAAGAACGATGGCGGCAAGCCCGAGGCCGATGCCGGTAAGCAGGCGCACGCGTCCGGGGATGAGGAAGACGGCGGCAATGGCGATCAGGGCGCAGATGAGCCAGATCGTCGCGCGCAGATTCAGAAGGCGGAAGATCCGCTTCTTCTCTTCTTTAGATGCATCACGAAAAGTCAGCGATGAAACATCGATGTCCATTTAGAAACTCCCCCGAGTACCGTGAAATCACGTTTATAGTAACATAAGCGCGCGAAGTGGGCAAATGGCGCGGGGGCGCGCAGACGGAACGGAGCTAGTGCTTTTGCAGAAGAAGGCGCGCCAGAGGAGAAAGCATGAAGCCGGAACGGAGCAAGTGCTTTTGCTGAAGAAGGCGCTGGGGACAAATCTTTAGAAATTTCAAGGACAATATTGATAGTTTTCCGCGCCGGGATTCGGTAGAATAATGGTAGGTCAATAATCGTAGATGAATAGCATGATTACGTGTTTTGGGAGGGTCGCTTATGTTTACAAGGACGATGAATGGATTTGATAAACCCGTGTCGCTTCTGGGCTTCGGGTGCATGCGTTTCCCGACGACGGAGGACGGCAAGATCGATCGGGCGCGGGCGGAGGCGATGCTTCTTCGTGCGCACGAGATGGGTGTGAATTATTTCGATACGGCCTATCCGTATCACGGTGGTGAGTCGGAGATCGTGGTCGGCGAGGTCCTGAAGAAACTGCCGCGCGATTCGTATTTCCTGACGACGAAGCTGCCGGTGTGGGAGATCAAGAGCCGTGAGGATGCCGAGAAGATGTTCGAGAAGCAGCTGGGTAAGCTCCAACAGGAGTATCTGGATCTGTATCTTCTGCATGCCATGGGGAAGGACCGCTTCGAGGAGATGGAGAAGGCGGGCGTGATCGATTTCATGTTCGACCTGAAGAAGCAGGGCCGGATCAAGAATGTGGGTTTCTCGTTCCACGATGAGTATGAAGTATTCGAGGAATGGATCCGGAAGTATCCGTGGGATGCCTGCCAGATCCAGTTCAACTTCATGGATATCGAGAATCAGGCCGGGACAAAGGGTCTGAAGCTGGCGGAGTCGCTAGGGATCCCGGTGATCGTGATGGAGCCGATCCGCGGCGGTTCACTCTGTATGTATCCGGACGATCTTCTCAATGAGCTGAATACGCTTCGGCCGGGGCTGAGTAAAGCCGCGTGGGCGCTGCGTTTCGTTGCTTCTTTCGAGAATGTGAAGGTGATTCTTTCGGGGATGTCCGCGGAGGATCAGCTGGAGGATAATCTGAAGACATTTACCGAGTATGTGCCGATGACCGAGGCGGAGCTTGCGGGGATGGGCCGGCTCAAGGAGGCGCTGGATGCGCGGGTCTTCAATCCGTGTACGGGCTGCCGCTACTGCATGCCTTGTCCGGGCGGGGTCGATATCCCGAGATCTTTCCGTATCTGGAACGAGTTCGGAAAGTATGCTGATGCGGGGCATGCGAAGTGGGAGTGGGGCCAGCTCAAGGATGAGGAGAAGCCGAGTAACTGTCTGCAGTGTGGTGCCTGTGAGGAGCAGTGCCCGCAGCACATCTCGATCCGTGAGGATCTTCTGCGCGTGACCGAGACGATCGAGAAGCTCTGATATTCGGGGCGGGCGCAAGCTTGTGAGGCGCGGCCCGGTCCGGGTGTGAAGGATACAAATTCTTATCGAGAAGCACTGGGAACAGTGCTTTTCACGCGGAATGGGGAGGCGAATTTGTATTTTTCGTTGACGCGGGGCGAAAATTAGAGTAATATATGCCTTGTTTGAAATCGAAATTCTCGGTTTCATGAGTTTATCGTACGGAAGGAGGGATAACAAGTGTCGGAAATCAGACTTAAAGAAAATGAGTCCCTTGACAGTGCTCTTCGTCGTTTCAAGCGTTCCTGCGCTCGTTCTGGTGTACTCGCTGAGGTACGTAAGAGAGAGCATTACGAGAAGCCTTCTGTACGCCGTAAGAAGAAGTCGGAGGCGGCTAGAAAGCGCAAGAGATAATCTCGGGCTTATTGAATTTGTGAATGAGAAACCTGTCGGTGAGATCCGGCAGGTTTTTTTTCTTTTGTGTGAGAGGCGGCGCGTTCAAGAGGCGATGCGCGAAGTGGCGCGCGTGGTGGTGGTGGCGCTCGGCGTGGTGGTGCGCGTCGTGGGACTCGGCGGAACACATTAAAATCCGGATTTGTGCGATTTAATGTGTTGTCCCGAAGCCCGAACACATTAAACTCCGGCTTTGAATGATTTAATGAGTATGCCCGGCTCCGATCCGAAGCGTAAAACACATTGAACGCCGGTCTTGAGTGAGTTTAATGTGTAAAATCAGGTCTCGGAGGCAGAGTGTATAGTGCTTTTCACACATTAAACGGAAGATTCGTTAGATTTAATGTGTCAGGCCCCTTGAAAACATGCCCATTTTGCACATTAATTCACCATTTCTGAAGGTTTAATGTGTCGGACCCTTCCGCCCGAGCCCGGGCCGGTCCGATCTCATACAAAACCATGTATACCTATGCAGAAGCACTGTCCGCGGCAGCGCGGGGCATGAGCGATTCTCACAAAAAGAGCATATGTGCATTTGTATTTCTTGTAAGCAGTGCCTAACGATCCGGTGTTGCAAAATATGAACATATGAAATACAATACATATGAACGATTATTCATATGTTAACCGTTCACCACATTACAGCATGAGAACGACATAAGCGAGGTAATAGACATGTCATTAGAAGAATTCCTGGTAGTAAGCAACGTACACAAGGCATTTGGCACAGGCGACAGCAGACAGGAGGTCCTGAGGGGAATGGACTTCACCGTCGCGAAAGGCGAGTTCTGCGTCCTTTTGGGGCCGTCGGGCTCCGGCAAATCCACACTTCTCAACATCATCGGCGGCATCGACAGCGCCGACGAAGGTTTCATCTCGATTGCGGGCGACAAGCTCCGCGACATGGACGAGCGCGCCCTGACACGTTACAGACGCAAGCACCTGGGCTACGTCTTCCAGCTCTATAATCTGATCCCGAACCTGAACGTCAAGGAGAACATCGAAGTCGGCGCGTACCTGTCCGATGCCCCGCTCAACATCGACGACCTGCTCGTCACGCTGGGACTGTGGGACCACCGCTACAAGCTCCCGAACCAGCTCTCCGGCGGCCAGCAGCAGCGCACCTCCATCGGCCGCGCCATCGTCAAGAACCCGGACATCCTGCTCTGTGACGAGCCCACCGGCGCCCTCGATTACCAGACGTCGAAAGAGATCCTCAAGCTCATCGAGGACGTCAACAGAAAGTACGGCAACACGATCATCATGGTCACCCACAACTCCGAGATCTCGAAGATGGCTGACCACACCATCAAGCTCCGCGACGGCAAAGTCCGGAAGAACATAAGAAACGACGAGAAGATCTCCGCAATGGAACTCGACTGGTAAGCGGAGGAAGACATCATGGCGACAACAACGAATCAAAGAAACCCGGAAGCATCTGACCCGGAGAAGAATACGAATGCAAAAGCGCCGGCCACGGAGGCGCGATCTTCTGTGAAAAAAGTCGGAAACCCGATGCGCAAACGCCTCTTCCGTGAGATGAAGAAAGACTGGAAGAAATACATCGTGCTCATCCTCCTCATGACCTTCATGATCGGACTTGCGTCCGGCATCAACGTCGCGAACGACAGCATGATGGCCGCGATCGACGAATCCTACGAGAAATACTCGATCGAGAACGGGCACTTCGAGCTGCGCGACAAGGCCACCGATGAATTGATCACAGAGTTCGAGAACGAAGGGATCAAAGTATACGAACAGTTCTATAAAGATCTGAGCGAGAGCAAGACCGAAGTAAAAGAAGGAAAGGATGTCACGGTCCGCATCTTCAAGATCCGCACCGACGTCAACCGCGCCTGCATCATGAAGGGCGCTCTCCCGGTAAGACCTGACGAGATCGCGATCGACAACAACCACGCCTACGTCAATAAGATCAAAGTCGGCGACACACTCTACATCGGCGATAGTGCTCTAACCGTATCCGGACTGATCTCGTCCTCGGACTACACCACACTCTATAAGAAAAACTCGGACTTCATGTTTAACGCGGTGGACTTCGACATCGCAGTCATGACGGAAGAAGGCTGGGACAAGCTCCCGTCCTCGATCTTCTACCAGTATGCATTCATGTATAACAGAAAGCCCGCATCTGTCTCCGAGCAGAAGAAAACAGCCGATAGCCTGATGGAGCATCTGGCGGTGCTGTCTGCAACCGGCGGTTACACCGACGATAAAGCGGCGGGCGAAGATCTGGCGGTGAAGGTACAGCAGGGAGATCCGGAGACGATGCAGATCCTTGCCGAGCGGAAGAATGATATCAATGAGCTTATGGACTTCGTGCCGGAATACGCCAACCAGGCGATCCACTTCGCACCGGACGATATGGGCTCGGATAAAGCACTGATCGATGTGCTGGTGTACGTTTTCATCGGGGTGCTGGCCTTCGTCTTCGCGATCACGACCAGTAACACTATCACGAATGAAGCCGCCGTCATCGGCACCCTCCGTGCCACCGGCTACACGAGAGGCGAGATCCTCCGCCACTACATACTGATGCCGATCGTCGTGACGCTCCTGGCATCCATGGCCGGAAATGCACTGGGATACACGTTCTTCAAGGACGTGGCGGTATCGCTCTATTACAACTCCTACAGCCTCGTGACTTACGAGACACGCTGGAATATGAACGCATTTCTCTTTACGACGATCCTGCCGGTCATCCTGATGATGATCATCAACTTCATCGTCATCTACAGGAAACTCCGTCTGTCGCCGCTTCGGTTCCTTAGAAAAGACCTGAGGACCTCGAAGCGGAAGAAAGCCATGCGGCTCCCGTCCTGGAGCTTCCTCAAGCGTTTCCGCCTCCGCATCCTTTTCGACAACATGGGCGGGTACATCGTCCTTTTCGTGGGCATCGCATTCGTTATGTTGCTGCTGGCTTTTTCCATCGGCCTTCCGCAGACACTCGACCACTACAAGTCGAACCTCAGCGAGAACCTTCTGTCGAACTACCAGTACATCCTGAAGGGCTATAAGGACGAAGCGGGAAATGTCATCACCACTTCGGAAGAGTCGGCAGAAGAATACTCGATCGCCTCCCTCGAGACCGTCGACGGCGCGCACGTCGGGGAAGATATCAGCGTGTACGGCTACGAGGAAGGCAGCCGGTACATCAAGGTCGATGCACCTCTTCAGGACAACGAGATATGGGTCTCGTCGCCGTATCAGAAGAAGTTCGGCCTGTCCGAGGGCGACACCATCACGCTGAAGGAAAAGTACGAAGACCGGTCCTACGACTTCGTGGTCAAGGGCGTCTACGAGTACGAAGGCGGGCTGTGCATCTTCCTTCCGCAGAAAAACTTCAACCACATCTTCCACCTCGAAGAGGATGCATTTAGCGGATTTCTGTCGCAGAACACGATCTCGGATATCGACTATGAAATGATCTACTCCGTGGTCACCATCGAAGAGATCATGAGCATCGCAACCCAGCTCGATCACTCGATGGGCGGCACGATGGACATGGTGTCCTGGGTCTGCCTGATCATGGCGGTCCTCATGATGTACCTTCTTACGAAGATCATCATCGAGAAGAATGCGACCTCTATCTCGATGGTAAAAGTACTGGGCTACGAGAACCGCGAGATCAATGGACTATATATCCTCCTTACTTCGCTGGTCGTGGTGGTCAGCTCGATCCTGACGGCGGCACTTGCCATCGGAGGCTTAAGTGTCATCTTCCGCATCTACATGCGGTCCCTGAACGGCTGGTTCGACGTGTACCTCAGCCCCATGGGTATCTGTAAGATGATCCTGATCCTCGTCGTATCCTATGCCATCGTCGCCATCTTCGACATGCAGCGCATCAAGAAGATCCCTCTGGCCGATGCGCTGAAGAACGTGGAGTAAAAGAGCACCGGCGCCGGGCCGCGAAGGCCCGAGGGGCGAAGGCCACGATGGCCGGCGGCCCGAAGGCTCGCGATGGCGGCACGGAGATTTGCAAAAACCCGCGATGGCGCCGGAAGAAACCGAAACGTGCGGCAGGAAACTGCCGATACCTCATATGCCTCCTAACCGTAATGGCACGCCGTCCCGGCCGGATTTTCCGCGGGGCGGCGTAGCCTGCTAGTCGAAGACGGACGGGGGAGACAGGAGTTCCTGATACGATTTCCGAAGGGACGGCGTAGCCCCTTTCCTTAAGATATACTTATGCTACAATAAGAAGAAATACATTTGAGTGAGGCCCGATACGTGATCCTTCTTGCGAGAAAATGGCATCTGCCGGAAGACAATCGAAATGCTGTAGAAAAGCTGGCACAGACGCCTGATATGGCGTCGTCTTCCGGTGCGGACTCACTTCTTCTCGGGATACTTGCATCCCGGGGGATCGTCGGGCAGGCGGAAAGAGATGCCTTCCTTATGAGCCACCCCGACGACTGCCACGATCCTTTCCTCATGAACGATATGGATATCGCGGTGGAGCGGGTGCTTCAGGCCGTAAAGAACGGGGAGAAGATCGTTATCTGCGGCGACTACGACGCCGACGGCGTCACGGCCACCGCGGTATTAGTGCTTTTTCTTCAGAAACTCGGCGCGAAAGTGGATCACGTGATCCCGAGCCGTCTGGTGGAGGGCTATGGCGTATCCTCCGCACTGACGGACCGCATCCGCAGCAAGAATCCCGACCTCGTGGTGACGGTGGACTGTGGTGTGGCCAACGGGGACGAGATCGGAGAACTTATGGCCGACGGCATCGACGTGATCGTTACGGATCACCACGAGGTGAAGGAGATCCTTCCCCCGGCCCTTGCCGTCATCGACTGCAAAAGAACGGATAACACGTATCCTTTCGTGCATCTGTGCGGTGCGGCGGTGGCGCTGAAACTGGTGCAGGCCTGCTGCATGCGCCTGAACGGGATCGCATCGGAGAATTCTCCGCAGGCGCAGTCCGGGGCACAGACGCAGGTGCAGCCGAAGGTGCAGTCCGGAGGAGACTTCGGAGATTTGAAGATCTCTGCGGATGAATGGAAGAACTATATCGATATCGCCGCCCTCGGCACCATCGCCGACGTGGTCCCCATGACCGGCGAGAACCGGGCGCTCGTAAGAGCCGGAATAGAACTACTGAACAACTCGAGAAGGATCGGAATACGAGCGCTTTTCCAGGCGGTAAGACCGGGAAACGGCACCGCACAGGGAGGAAACGGCGCAGGTGCCCGGGGCGCATCGGCGAACGGAAATGCCGGAAACGGCGGGGGGGCCGCAGGCGGCGCGGGAGCGCAGGTACGGCTGAACTCCACGGACATCGCCTTCCAGATCGTACCGAAGATCAATGCCTGCGGGCGCATGGGCGACGCGGGGCGGGCACTCAGACTGATCCTGACCGAGGATGAGAAAGAGGCCGCGGAACTTTCCGAGGAGCTGGTGACGGAGAATACAAGAAGACAGATGCTCGAGCAGAAGATCCTCGAAGAGGCGGTCAGAAAGATCGAGTCGAACCATCAGCTGATCCAGGGGCTCCGGAACCCGTCGATGCCGATCGTGGTGGCCGGTGAGAACTGGCACGTCGGGATCCTCGGCATCGTGGCCAGCCGGCTCGTGGCCAGGTACCAGAGAACAGCCATCGTCTTTACCCGGATCGATGACCAGATGAAGGGCAGCTGCCGCACGGCGGGGGATTACCCGATCCTCGAGTGCCTCAAGGCCTGCGGAGATGCGGTGGCCCAGTTCGGCGGACATAAGCGTGCCGCCGGCGTCAGCATCGATGTGGCGAAATACGGGGAATTCCTCGGAAGGATCGGCGAATGGGCCGACAAAAGAAATAATGAGAACGATATCGCGGAGATGGATGTCGACCGGACCGTGCGCCCGGAGCAGATCACGATCGATGCGGTGGAGAAACTCTCGGCGCTGGAACCGTACGGAGAGGGAAACCGTGAGCCGGTGTTCCGCCTTCAGGGACTTCGGATCACACAGACCCAGCTCGTGGGGGCGGACAAGCAGCACCTGAAGCTGACGGTCTCGTATAAGAAAGCCGAGAACGGACAGGAAAGAAACGAAAGCCTCGACGCCATTGCTTTTCGCCAGGGAGAGATGGCGGACATGTTCGTTCCGGGCACGATGGTCGATATGCTGGTGGCACCGGGACTCAACATCTGGAACGGAGAGAAGCAGCTGTCGCTGCGCGTGCAGGACATGCATTTCATGCCCATCGGCCGCACCATCTGGGACCAGCCGCAGCTTCTGGAGAACCTTTACAGAAATAAACTCGGGATCGGAAAGATCGCGGTCATCGGCAAATGCCGGGCGCAGGATCTGGTCCCCAGCATGCAGGAGATGGGGATCCTTTACCAGTTCATGAAGAAGAACTGCGTGGAAGCGACGAACATCGTCGATATGTCCTATCTCGCACGGCTGGTGACCGGCCGGTATAAGAAGCCGCTTCACGCCTTTAAGATCGCACGGGCGATGGATATCTTCCAGGAGGCAGGGCTTCTCGAAATGATGCGTATCGACGACGATCGGGTGTGTTTCTCCTTGATATCTGTAGAAGACAAGGTTAAACTGGAGAATACAAAAACGTATCAGGCATTACGTGCGTTTATGGGGGATGTGCCCGGAGGGCAGGGATAAAAAATGAGTGGAGATAGTAAGAAAAACGAAGAACTCGCACCGGAAGTGCAGGCGCTCTACGATTCGCTTCGCGATGAAACGATGCCGGAGGATGTGAGCGAAGAGATCCTCGACATGGTCGATGAGGTCATCACGAAGTTCCGTTCCAATTCCGAGAAGGAAGAAGCCGGTGTGGAGAAGAAGGATTCCGAACAGGTCCGCAAGGATACGGACCGGATCCGCCGCGCCTTCGTCTTCGCGTATAAGGCTCATAGTTCCCAGAGAAGAAAGAGCGGCGAGCCGTATATCATCCACCCGATCGCGACGGCCCAGATCCTGACGGAGCTGGAAGTCGATGCGGATACTCTTGTGGCGGCGCTGCTTCACGACACCGTGGAAGACACGCCGGTCACCATCGAGCTTATTAACGAGATCTTCGGCGAGGACATCGGCCTTCTCGTGGACGGTGTTACGAAACTCGGTCAGATCCCGTATTCTTCACGTGAACAGCAGCAGGCGGAGAACATGCGTAAGATGTTCCTGGCGATGGCCAAGGATATCCGCGTGATCCTCATTAAACTGGCAGACCGCCTCCACAATATGCGTACCATGAAGCACCAAAGTCCGGAGCGCCAGAAGGCGATCTCGCTGGAGACCCGCGACATCTACGCGCCTCTTGCACACCGTCTCGGTATCTATAAGATCAAGTGGGAACTGGAGGACCTGTGCCTGCGCTATACCGATCCGGACGCGTACTACGAACTGGTCGGTGCGATCTCCCAGAAGAGGTCGGAACGTGAGAAATTCCTCGATAACGTCGTCGGGGAGCTGGACGCGAGGATCAAGGAGATGGGTATCAACGCCGAGATCGAAGGCCGCCCGAAGCATTTCTACAGTATCTACAACAAGATGAAGCAGCAGGGCAAGCACCTCGACCAGATCTACGACATCTTCGCATGCCGTATCATCGTGGACACGGTGTCCGACTGCTACGCGGTATTAGGCCTCGTGCACGAGATGTATTACCCGATGCCGGGCCGCTTCAAGGACTATATCGCGATGCCGAAGCCGAATATGTACCAGTCGCTGCATACGACCGTCATCGGTAAGGAGGGCATCCCCTTCGAGGTGCAGATCCGTACCCTGGCGATGCACCGTACCGCCGAGTATGGTATCGCGGCGCACTGGAAATATAAGGAGACGGGAAACTCGAACGTCAAGGCGAAGAATACGTCCTTCGACAACAAGCTTTCGTGGCTTCGTCAGATCCTGGACTGGCAGGGTGATTCGAAGGATGCCAGCGAGTACCTCGATTCCCTGAAGACGGGCCTTGCCGCAGAGGAAGTATTCGTATTCACGCCGAAGGGCGACGTCATCTCGCTGCCGCTGCATTCGTGCCCGATCGATTTCGCATACACCATCCACAGCGGCATCGGTAACCGCATGTACGGTGCGAAGGTCAACGGCCGTCTCGTGCCGCTCTCTTACGAACTGCAGAACGGCGATATCGTCGAGGTGCTGACCTCGGATCAGATCAAGGGTCCTTCCCGTGACTGGCTGAAGATGGTCAAGACGTCGGCGGCGAAGTCGAAGATCAACCAGTGGTTCAAGAAAGAATCCAGAGACGATAACATCCTTCTCGGACGGGAAATGGTGGAGCGTGAGATCAAGAAGATCGGTTTTACGCAGCAGCAGCTCCTGCAGAAGGCGCATATCGATGTGATATTGAAGAAGACGACGCAGAATACGCTGGACGACCTGTATGCCGCCATCGGCTACGGTGTGATTACGGCGCAGAAGGTCGTCGGCCGTCTTCGTGATGAATATATCCGCTCCCTTCCGGAGGATGAGCGTTTCGAGCTCGGATACCGCGTGACACCTGCCGGGCAGGTGGTCTACCAGCCTCTGGCAAGGGACATTCTCGATGAGAAGAGCATCACCGCCGGGCCGGCGCTGGTGGCCAGTTCCCAGGAGCAGAGCCACACCGGTAAGCGTGCGTCGAACCGTGCCCATGACGATACGGGCGTGGTCGTAACGGGCATCGAGAACTGCCTTGTGCACCTGTCGCGCTGCTGTAACCCGGTGCCGGGCGATGAGATCATCGGCTACATCACCCGCGGGAACGGCGTAGGCGTGCATAGGAAGGACTGCAGCAACATCCGGAACATCATGAGAAATGCCACGGCTTCGGCCAGAGCGGCGGAGCGTGCTTCCCGTCTGATCGAGGTGTACTGGAATAACCAGAAACATACGAAGGCGATCTATCCGGTGGAGTTTACCGTTATCGCCCACGACAGAAGACACCTTCTTGCGGATATCAGTAACGCCATCGCCGAAGAGCGTATCCCGATCACATCGGCCCAGATGTCGGCCATGAAGGATATCACGGCGCGCTTCAACATGACCATCGAGGTCAAGGATCAGGAGCAGCTGGACCGCGTACTCGGAAGGATCAAAGCGATCCGGGATGTCATCGAGGTGCGCAAAGGAAATTGACAAACTCCCTTCTACGAGAGGATAATAGTTCCTAGGGAGAAATGGGAAACCAGAGGAACAGGGGTAAGTCAATATGTCTACGAATTCTAATTCGCCGATCGATCCGAAGCAGTTCGTGCAGATGCCGCCGCATTCGCCACAGCAGGGTGGTGCGCCGCAACCGGGAGGACAGCTTCCGGTACAGCCGCCAATGCAGCAAGCGCCGAAGAAAGGCAAAGGCAAGGTCATCGCCATCGTCAGTATCCTCGGCGTGGTGATCGTAGGATTGTGCGTCATCGTAGGACTTATCTTGACCGGTGCTTTTGACACGGAAGAGACGGCGAAAAAGACATCGAAGAAACCAACGAAGAAGCCGAAGACCGAAGCGACGATGGAGGACCCGACAGAAGATCCGACGGAGGATCCGACCTCCGAAACCACGAAGCCGACTTCCGACCCCTCTGACACTTCGGACACGTCCGATACTTCCGATACATCCGATACGGCGGATTCGTCCACCTCGGGAAGTCCGAACGCGTCCCACGAGCAGGTGGACAAGGTGGATAAGGTCTCCTCTGACCTTCTTGCGGCTATGCAGAAAAATGCCCGGGAGTTTTTCGATACCGGCAACGGCACGGAACTTCCGAAACAAGTTTCCGTCAACGAATTTAACTACCTCGGCATGGTGATTACGGACGAATTCTGGGAGGGCGACAGTGGCGATGACTACTACTCGTACGACGTCTCGCTTCTTTTCCAGATCCAGGTGACGGACAGCACGTCCGGAAAGGCCGTGGACAGACAGTTCTTCTGGTATTGCACTTTCCCCGATGTATATATGGACGATACGAATCCGCAGGCGGCTTATGGAACGATGAACTTCGTGGTATACGACAACTGGTGCGTAAATGCCAAGCAGTCCTTCGAATCGGCCGAAGATGAGATGACGAACGGTGGTCATGAAATTGACAAGAACCTGAACAAAGATCTGATCCTGCCGCTGGATGGGAAACCGTATACCGCTGATCCGTATAAGCAGGCGACCAAGGAGAGTGAACTCACCGACGCGCAGCTCCGGAAGATGAAAGAATACACGGAGGAGAATTTCCGCAAGTTCGATAAGCCGGGCGATTCCAACGTGCACCTGGATAAGATGACGTATCTGGGTACGTTTATCGCGCAGGATGGATACTATAACGTGCTGGTCGCGTGTGTGTATGAGATCACTCTTAAGTACGGAACCGACCCGGCTCCGTACACATACTACTGGTACCGAGGGTTCTACCACCCGCTGGTCGGTGATGAGATCACGCTTTATTCGAACCTGGCGCCGATGGATACGATCGACTACGGATTGTTTACGGTGTACGGTCATCCCACGGTGGAGGCTGTTAAGAAGGATATCGAGGGCTGGCAGTACGATATGTATGAGGAAGACAATATCGACTACTCCCTCATTGCGCCGGTTGGCTTTGTCTTCCCGGACAGTGACACCCAGGAGATCCCTGATTCCGAGGTAGAAGCACTGACCGATGAGGATCTTCGTATGGCGATCAATGAGATCTGGGCGCGTCACGGATATATCTTCCGGAACAAGGATATCCTGGACTACTACCGTCAGTTCTCGTGGTATGAGGAGAAAGTGCCGGCCGATGAGTGGGATAAAAATGGGCAGGATTACTACCTCAACGATATGGAGAAGAAGAACATGAAGAAGCTGACAGACGAGCGCGAGAAGCGTGCGTGATGAATGGGAGGATGCAATGTCTATGAACTCGAATGATCCTTTAAGACCGAATGCGGACTTTCCGCAGTCTCCGGTGTCCGGGCCGCAGCTTCCGCCGATGGGACAGCAGTTTCCGCAACCAGGACTCGGGGCGCAGTATGCGCCGCCTCAAGCGCCGAAGACGAAGGAACGCGCGAACAGGAACAGTGCTTTTATCGCAGTCATCTCGGCCATGAGCGTCATTATCGTCGGCCTGAGCGTGGTGGTCGTCCTCTTTATGACCGGTGTGCTCGGGTCTTCGAAGGAAACGGAGAGCACGAGGAAGAAAGTGGCGAAGAAGACCACGGAGAAACAGTCGCAGACGGAGAAGGAAGATCCTTCCGATCCAACTGATACGGCCACGGATACGACTCCGGCGCCGCATCATTTCGTTGAGAAAGCCGACGAGATCAGTGACGAACAGCTTGAGAAGATGATTGACTTCGCCACCCAGCAGTTTCAGGACGAGATGTTGGCCCAGATGCCCCAGGATGTTTCGCTTGACCTGTTTCATTATGTCGGCCTGATCATCAGTCACTGGAGCTCGGACCCGCGTATCGGACACGTTTTTCTTTGCTTCCAGGTGCAGGTCACAGACGATACAGGAGAAGAGACTGTCCATCGGAACTACTTCTGGTATATCGGTTTTTCGGAAGTGTATAAAGACGGATACCTGGATACGTCTATGACATTGCGTCTTTACAATAGTCTGTTTTTCGATACCTGGGGAACGGGCGGTGTCCTCACGCTCGACAGCCTTCGCGAAGATCTGTACCGGGACGGAAGCGTCATCGGCGACGAAACCGTCGATTCAGCGCTTTTCGAGCCTATTCCGGGAGAGAGCAGATATGTGGAGCAGAAGCGTGAGAAGGTGACCTCGATCGAGCAGATCACGCCGGCCCAGTTGCAGGAGCTGAAGAAGAGCGCGCCGGATTTCCTCTATCCTGACTGGGATCTGACCGACTGCAAGCTGCGGGATATGCACTATCTCGGGATGTTGATCTGTTCGAACAGCGATGACAGTATGACGTATCTTCTGTATGAGGTCGAGATCTCATATGGAAATCAGCAGACGGATGCCTTCTATTGGTATGTTGGCTTCCCGTATGTGTACCAGGGCGGCGAGCTCGACATGACGTACTATAATCCTCCGTATACAACGACCGGGGGCGACGGATGGACGGCGACCGGGGTAGCGAGTTTTCAGGAGATGATCGATACTCTGACCAGTGATCCCAATTACAGTAAAAACGAGATAACCCTGGAGCCGGGCGTGGAAGATCCGATGGCGGACGACGGCTGACGGGGGGGAGCGGTGCGTCGGCTGACGAGGGACCCGGTGTAGTTTAGAAACGTGTGCAATTCAAGAGGTTTTCGCGAAAAGCGGGAAACCTCTTGAATATTTCCGCTTCGGGATTCGAGTGCTTTTCACGAAAAATGGGAAACCTCTTGAATAATTCCGTCGCAGGATTCAAGAGGTCTTTGCGAAAAGCACTGAACCTCTTGAATATTTTCGCCACGGGATTCAAGTGCTTTTCACGAAAAATGGAAAACCTCTTGAATAGTCCCGTCGCGGGATTCAAGTGCTTTTCAAGAAAAATGAGAAACCTCTTGAATAATTCCGTCGCAGGATTCAAGAGGTCTTTGCGAAAAGCACTGAACCTCTTGAGTTTTTTCGCTGCGGGATTCAAGCGCTTTTCACGAAAAATGGGAAACCTCTTGAATAATTCCGTCGCAGGATTCAAGAGGTTATTTCTTATAGCCGATTGAGCCAAATTAATCTAAGATCAGATCTCCGAAACGTTGATCAGGATCAGGGGGCGGCGCTTCGTGCTCTCGTAGAGCATGCTCTTCAGGGCGTCGCGGATATGGTTCGATTCCACGGCTTCCCGGATCGATTTCGTCGACTTCTGCGACTCTAAACGGTGCAGGTAGTTATAGAGCTTCTGCGAGCACTCGTGCTGGATCGGCCCGGCCTCGCTCTCGAAGAGGAAACCCACGGACTGCATGACGGGCGGGCAGAGAAGCTTGCCGGACACCTTAGAGATCACGATGGAGACGGACACGACACCGTCGTCGGCCAGGACACGTCTGTCGCGGAAGACGCGGTTGTCGATATCGCCGGCGCCGGCACCGTCAATGAGGACCGGTGCGGCCGGAACGTAGCCGTTGATCTTCGCCGAGTCGGGAGTGACCTCCAGAACATCGCCGTTATTCAGAATGAACGTCCGCGAATCCGGCGTGCCGAGGCGCTTGGCCAGTTCGGCATGACGGAAAAGCATCCTGTATTCGCCATGGCAGGGGACGAAGAACTTCGGCTTCACCAGTGTGTGGATCAGCGTCAGCTCGTCGAGGTAGGCGTGGCCGGAAACGTGCACATCTGCGAGAGATTCGTAGATCACGTGCGCCCCCCGGCGGAAAAGCTCATTAATGACGCGATAGATCGGCTTCTCGTTTCCCGGGATCGGGTGCGCCGACAGAATGACCGTATCGCCCTCGTGAATATCCACGACGCGGTGCGAGGCGAAAGCCATACGCGACAGCGCGGACATCGGCTCCGCCTGGGAACCGGTGGTCAGGATGACGACCTCTTCCGGCTCGTACTTATTAATGTCGTTGATATCGATCAGCGTACTGGGGTTCATGTTAATGTAGCCCAGCGAATTGGCCACGGAGAACGTATTCAGCATCGATCTGCCGATGAGGGCGACCTTACGGTTATACATCTCCGCCGCCGTGAAGATCTGCTGCATGCGGTGCACGTGGGAACTGAAGGTCGCGATGATGATGCGTCCCTGCGTATTCTGGAAGATCCGCTGGAAGGACTCGCCCACGTGTTTCTCGGACGGGGAGGAGCCGGGGATCTCGACGTTCGTGCTCTCGGCGAGCATGAGAAGGACGCCCTGGCGCCCGTATTCCGCGAAGCGCCCGAGGTCGATGGGCTCGCCGTTGATCGGGGTAAAGTCGATCTTGAAGTCACCTGTGTGGATGACGTTGCCGATGGGTGTCCTGATCGCGAAGGCAAAAGCATCGGCGATGCTGTGGTTGACGCGGATGAATTCGACCGAGAAGCTGTTCCCGGCCTTGATGACGTCACCGGCTGCGGCGTAGACGAGCTCGATGCCGCGGGTGCCGACACCGGCGTCCATCAGCTTATGCCGCGCCAGCTCGATGGTGAGCTTGCCGCCGTAGAGCGGGCACTTCAGCTCGCGCATCAGGAACGGCAGCGAACCGATGTGGTCCTCGTGTCCATGGGTCAGGAAAATGCCGCGCACGCGGTCTTTATTCTGCAGGACATACGTGTAGTCCTGGATCACGGAATCGACGCCCAGCATGCTCTCTTCCGGGAACGCCACGCCGACATCGACGATGATGATGTCGTTGTCGTACTCGAAGAGGGTCATGTTCTTGCCGATCTCCTGCATACCGCCTAATGGGATGACCTTCAGCTTATGGGTCTCCTTCTTGCTGGCGAAAGCCCGCTCCGCATCCTTGACGGTCTGCATGAACGTGCTGTTGATCTGGTCTAATACCTCATCCGAAGACGAACGCGCATGGTCTTTCAGTGCTTTAGCAGAAGAAGTCTTCGTGGACTTCGAGGAGGAGGAGAGCCCGGAGGATCTGCCTGCGGCGGACGAACTTCTGCCGGACTTTCCTGACTCGCTTCCCGATGCTTTCGCCATCGGTGGAAAAGCACTGAGATCCATCATTTCTTCCACCATCTCGCGGAAGCTGGATTTCGCTGCTTTACTCTTATTGCCGCGAAGGTTCGATGTGCTCATCTTCGAGGAAGTCTTCCGTTTCGTGGACGCGGCGGAACGGCTCTTGCCCTTGCGGGATGAGCTGCCGGTCTCGGAGGAGTAGGAAGAGGTGGACCGTTTCTTCCCGGTCGAACGGGAAGAACCCGTGTAAGCTGCGCTTCTGCGGGATTGGGTGGATGCGGAAGGAAGGCGGACTGCGTTATCGTACACCGCGCCGGAACCCTCGCTGCCGGATCCGTTTTTTTTCTTCAGTTGTGCCATTATATTACCTCGTCAGTTAACGATATATACCGTGTAGCCACGCAGCGTGTTCATACTCTCTCCGTCTTCGGCGAATATGTCGATGTGGTGGCCATCCACGCCCCAGCCGGTATCCTCGGCGATGTAATATCCATCGCCGCCCAGCGGGTCATTCTCAATATAGATCTGTGTGCCTGTCGGGATCACGGAAGGATCGACAGCCACAGTACGGCCTTCCTTACAGGTGGTGCCTGTTGCGGTGGTGCGGTTATCGGTGCCGGGACCTGCGTAGTCCGGACCGTAGAAGGTGATCTTAAAGTCTGTGCCGACCAGCGTCATGCCGTCCTTCGAAGGCGCATCGCGCTGCGGTTCCGGTTCCGGCTCGGGCTTCGGCGTCGGTGTCGGATCCGGATCGCTCTTCTTCTCCGGCTTCGGTGTCGGCTTCGGCGTCGGGGAGGCCTTCGGAACCGGTGTCGGCGTGGCCGGCGGTTCACTGGTGCACATCGATACGGCGACATAGGTGTCGCGGACGGTGTGGTACCAGCCGTTGCTGGTGATGCCTACAGTCTCGATGGCATCGCCCGGCTTTAAGGTCTTCACGATATCGTATTCGGTGCCCGGGCCTGAACGGACGTTGACTTCGCCGATGGTGTAGAAGATGGCTTCCCAGGGCTCCTCCGTGATCACCGGCTTCGGTGTCGGAGTCGGGACCGGGGTCGCGGTCGGTGTAGGGGACGGAACAGGGGTGGCCGTCGGTGCCGGAGTCGGTGTGGAGACCGGCTCGGCAGGAGCATCTGCCTGAGGCATACTCGGATCGGAAGGATCCTGTGTCGTGGCCGTCGTAGTCGTCGTAGCCGTCGTGGTCGTAGTAGTCTCGGGGAGTGTCGCTTCCGTGGTGGTTTCCGTGACCGGTGTCGTGGCCTGGGTAGTCAGCTCGGTCACTTCTCCGCCCGTGGTGGAGTCCGGATCGGAGATCCCGTCCTCGCTCGGGTCCGCCTCGGTAGGCTGATTCTCGGAGAAAGAATAGTAGTCCGGCGTGACCATGTCGTAGTTCTCACCCTCGGTCCGCACCGAAGGATCTGTCAGGAAAGAGTCTGCGCCGACGACGCAGGAGAAGGCCAGAAGAATCACGATAGCCGTACCGATCCCGACTGAGACGCGGTTACTGTTACGGGCTTTATTCTTCTTCGGTTGCTCTTCCGGATGACGGATCCGTTTCATACCCTTCTCCTCTCCTTATGGACATAGTTGCAGATATTTTATCACAGAAGCCCGAAAAACGCAAAAATCAGCGGTTTTTGAGGCTTTTGACAGGGCAGAAAACTTGGATTGTCAAAGAAATAATCACGGCTTTTTTCACTCGGAGTATACTACCGGTACCAATACAAAAGCAACTTTCGAAGGGTATACTGAATTCCGATGGCAGAGGGGGCCGATGCCGCGGGAGTTCCGATGCGCAGGGGATTTGATGGCGCAGGGGACTTGATGGCGCAGGGACGCAGCGGCGGCAGAAGCGCGGCGCTTCCGGCAGAGGCGCTCGGGGACAGTGCTTCTCACGGCGAGGGCGGCCCAGGATCAGTGCTTTTGCATATGTATTCATGGAAATGAATGAGATTGAACCGGCCGGGGGCCTGTCTGAGAGGGTCTGACACATTAAACCTTCAAAAGATGTTGTTTTAATGTGTAATTCAGGCATGTCCGGAAGGGGTCTGACACATTAAATCTTATGGATCGTTCTTTTAATGTGTAAAAAGCACTATACACTCCGCTTCCGGGGCATGTTTTACACATTGAAATCACTCAAGACCGGGGTTTAATGTGTCAGGGTCTCCAGGGCGTACTCATTAAATCGCTCGAAACTGAAGTTTAATGTGTTTGGCTGTTATGCATATTCGAAGGTGCCTTGATGTCAGCAAGGAAAGCCGCATCATATACAGAACAGCCACGCCAGTTTCCTTTTCGAAAAGCACTGGGAACAGTGCTTTTGCATAAGTATTCAAGGGATTGAATATGATTTGAGCAGCTCAGGGCTCGGGCGGAGGGCTCCGACTAACCAAACCTTCCGGAATGGCGATTTAGTCTGCTATTTTGACCGGTTTTCAAGTGGGCTGACAGACTAAATCTTCCGTTTCGTGAGTTTGGTAAGTCAAAACCTTTATGCAGAGGGCCTCCAAGGCCGGAAATGACATACTAAACCGCTCGAAATCGAGTTTTGGTTGGTCGGCGGTGGGAATGTCGACAGACTAAATTCCATGAATCGAAGGTTTAGTATGTCATTCTTCGCCTCCGACTAACCAAACTTCGAAAATAGAGGATTTGGTCTGCTGATATCTATGCATAAGCTGCGATCGCGTTGGAAAAGGAGGCGTCCGCAGATGAAAAGATGCGGCCGCGTCAGGAGACGGAGCCGCATCGGAATGTTGAATCGGAATATACGCTGTATCAGAAGCGCCCGCGCGCATCAGAAAACGAAGCGCCCGCGAAGCCTCAATTATCAGGAGACGGAGCCGCGCTTGGCGTCGACGGAGACGGTCGCGCCCTCCTTCAGAAGCTTGGTGCAGTTCTCGCAGGAAAGGATCGCCGGGATATCCAGCGCCATGGCGACGGTCGCAGCATGGGAAGCAGAATCATCATCCTCGACGATCAGTGCTTTTGCATGCTTGATGAAAGGCATCATCTTGTTATTCGTGTACGGCGCCACCAGGATGATGCTGTCGTCCTCGGACAGCTGCGGCTGGGCCTCGAGATGCTCCGGATCCTTCACGATATAGACGGTGCCGGTGACCTGGGAGCTCTGCTCGTCGGAAGTGGGCTGACCGTTGCCGTGCACGATGGATCTGCCGAGAGCCTGGACACGGATCGTATTGGTGGTGCCGCTCATGCCGACCGGCGTACCACCCGTCATAACCACGAGATCGCCGTCATTTAAGAACCCGCACTTCTTCGCCGCATCGATACCGACGCCGAAGAGTTCATCAGTGGTGGCAACTTCCGGAACCAGGATCGGGTACACGCCCCAGGAAAGATTCAGCTGACGCTGCACCCGCGGGAAAAGCGTACCGGCCACGATCGGGCTGGCCGGACGGAAACGCGAGATCTGACGGGCCGTGCGCCCACCATGTGTCACGGTCACGATGGCCTTCGCATTCAGGTCCATCGCCGTCGTACAGGTCGCGTGGGAGATCGCATTCGCGACCGAAGGCATCATGTGCGGCTTGCTCTTGCTGAACTGGTACCAGTAATCGATCGACTGCTCGGTCTGCTCGGCGATCTGGACCATCATCTTCAGGGCCTCCACCGGATACTTACCGTTCGCCGTCTCGCCACTGAGCATGACCGCAGACGTACCGTCATAGATCGCATTCGCCACGTCGGAAACCTCCGCACGCGTCGGGCGGGGATTACGGATCATGGAATCGAGCATCTGCGTCGCCGTGATGGAGATCTTCCCGGCCGTATGGCACTGCTGGATGCATCTCTTCTGCACGATCGGCACATTCGCCGCCGGGATCTCGACACCGAGGTCACCACGCGCGACCATGATACCGTTACTGACCTTCAGGATCTCGTCGAAGTTCAGGATACCTTCGTTATTCTCGATCTTCGCGATAATGTTGATGCCGTGATCGCCGTTCTTCTCGAGGATGTGGCGGATCTCCTGCACATCCTTCGCCTTCCGGACGAACGAAGCCGCAATGAAATCGAACTCATTCTTCACGGCGAAAAGAATATCTTCCTTATCCTTCGCGGTCAAAGCCGGCAGACAAAGCTCTGCATCCGGCACATTCACGCTCTTCTTGGTGGAAACCGGGCCGCCGTTACTGACGGTGCAGTAGATGTCGCCGTTCTCGATGCGGCTGACGACCAGCTCGATGAGGCCGTCGTCTATAAGGATCCGCGACCCCTCCTTCACATCGCCGGCGAGCTCCTTATACGAGACCGAAAACTCCTTGTCGTTACCGATGACATCCTTCACCCGGATCACGACCTCGGACCCCTCGACGAAAGTGGTCTTGCCGCCTTCGAATTCGCCGGTTCTGATCTCCGGCCCCTTCGTGTCGAGAAGAAGCGCGACCGGAAGATTGAGCTCCTCGCGGATCCGCTTCACGCGGTCGATCCGGGCCTGGTGCTCCTCGTAAGAGCCGTGGGAGAAATTCAGTCTTGCGACATTCATGCCCGCGAGCATCAGCTCACGAACGACCTCGTCCGAGTCCGCCGCCGGACCTAAAGTACAGATTATTTTCGTTTTACGCATACACATGTCTATGTCTCCTTATTTCCCGCCTCGCGAAAAGCACTTGTCCCCCGGTCGTTGTGCGGTTCCTCCCGTATGGGACAACCGCAGGCGCTTCCCGGAAACGCCTGCTTCTGCGGCGTTTTGACTTTCTCACACGTTCCCGGTGCCCCGCCGGAATCGCTCTCGCGGTGCCCCGTCAGAATCACTTTCACGGCAGGCGCTCTGCCGGAATCCTGTTCCCGGTCCCCCTGACCGCGGACCAATTTTTGACATTTATAAGATACCACCACAGGTATGTCAATGCCACAGAAATGGTGTTGTGCGAATTGACAAAAATAGGGAAGGGAAGAAGAAGTCCACCGCGAATGTCCCGGGATTGCGCCGCTTCGTGCACGCCGCCACGCGGCTGTGGTATCATAAATATATCTGCAGTAGTCACCGCCGCGCGCCTTAACGGAAGCATGCCGCGCGGAGTCCCCAGAAGGAGGAAAAACGTATGAACCATAAAGAAAGAATGCTCGCCAATCTCCCGTACCGGTCCTGGCTCGACGGCCTGTCGGAGGAGCGCATGGCGAATAAGACGAAAGTCTTTAAATATAACCAGCTCCCGCCGGACCAGCCGGAAGCTCGCGAGAAACTTCTCCGCGAGATCCTGGGGAAAGCGAAGGAAGGCTACCTCTGCATCGAGTCGCCTTTCTTCTGCGACTACGGCTACAACATCGAGGTCGGCACGAACTTCTTCGCCAACTACAATTTCATCGTGCTCGACGTCGGTAAGGTCAAAGTCGGCGACAACTTCATGGCCGGCCCGAACGTCATGCTCTGCACGGCCGGGCACCCGCTCCATCCGGAGACAAGAAACTCCGGCTATGAGTACGGCATCGACATCACCATCGGCGATAACGTCTGGATCGGCGGCAATGTCTGCGTCCTGCCGGGCGTGACCATCGGAAACAACGTCGTCATCGGCGCGGGATCCGTCGTCACGAAAGACATCCCGGACAATATGCTCGCGGTGGGAAATCCCTGCCACGTCGTCCGTGAGATCACCGAAGACGACCGCGACTTCTACTTCAAAGACAGAAAGTTCGATGTAGAGGATTATAAGTAATTTCCGCTGCAATTGACTTTCGTTCATTGCAGCGGAAATCAGGTTCTTAGATAACCGTTATCGTCGCAAATAAAACAACTTTACACTTCTTCCACACGGGTAAGGATAGCGACCGACATTCTGTTGGCTTCATTTCTGAGGTAGTCGGTTTTATCTGTCATGACATCCGTATTCGGCTCGGAATTCAGAACGATCATGGAACCGTCGGGTAAGATCTGACAGTTTCTCAGATCCGTAAATTCCAAATCGGTGTTTTCCGGGGAAAGAATGGTCGCAAACGTATCCTGTGAGATAAGGAACTGCTGGATGCCGTCTTCGGTGAAGACGAAGCAGTCTGTATTATTGGCAAAATCGATACTGTTACTTAATTCTGACTTATAGGTGTCCAGGAGTTCTCCGGTATTCACATCCACTTCCTGATAGGCTGCGATATCGGTATGGGGAATCGCGATACGGGCGACATACCATTTTCCTTCGGAGTAATTCATGAAGGGACCGAGGCTTTGTTCCTGGTTCTCTTTGATCAGGTTCCCTTCGGAGTCGAAAAGGAAGAGGTGTTCCTCAGTCGCAACAAAGATCTTGCCGTCTTTCATCGGATAGACATGCGAACCGTAGAGGTTGGCCTCGACGTCGAAATTCAGTTCTCTCAGTTTCTCTCCGGAGGGGGAGATGACGAACACGGAAGGAGAAGTCCGGCATTCGCCATCGTTGAACTTGTGCGTGACGACCAGGATCTCACCATTATCCAGCGCGAACGCATTCTCGAAATCGCAGTTTTCATCCATGGGGACAGAACCGATATTTTTCCCGTCTAAGTCGAAGAGCTGCAGGCTGGTGTACACATTGTCCCCCATGTCCTGATAGTCATTCTTTAATAACTTCTCCCCCATCGAAGGGTCTTTCAGAGTTGCCAGAATTCTAACAAGGATCCGGTCGCCGGCGATCGAAGTGTTGGAAAAGATCGTGTAATCGAACTCTACGCCCGGGATCGGTTTCAGTTTCAGTTCGGCACTTTTTGAAGTGTAAAACACATTCTCATCCTGCGTCTTCCCGGAAGAGTCGTCTGCCTGCGTTTCTGACTTGGCCGGATCTTCTTGCGCTCTTTTCTCTTCGTCCGTTTCATCCGATTCATCCGCCTCCGGATCGGAATCTTCAGAACTTACGACTTTTTTCTTTTCTTTATCGGTATTCTTGCCGGTTTTGCTTTTCCCGCACGCGGACAGCGGCAGGAGCATGCTTCCTGCCAGAGTGAAGGCAAGAAGGGTCCGTAATGTCTTCTTCATAGTTGACCTCCTTGGTTTACGATGATTCAATTTATGTCTGCCTATAGTATTGCCGTTTTTTGCCCTTCCTGCGTGAAAGATTTGTCACGCACTGTGTGAAAGCGACCATGCCGGCCATGAAGAAAGTAAAAGAATTTGTACAAAAAATCTTCTTCCAAACGGGTGACATTGACCCATCCATGGGGTATGATGAAGCCGTTATGAAAATCATTTCTCCGGAAAGAGTATTTTCTTTTGAAGAAGCACCTGTGGACGGGGTGGCTCCTGTCCCTTGGAAATCAGCCTGCGTGGCGGGGTGGCACCTGCCGGGAGACGCAGATCATGTCGGGGTGGCACCTGACGCATGAGGAACAGTGCTTTTGAAGAAGAAAAGAAATCGACGGGACTTTGGTTTTTATGCAAGGCTTTTTTAGAGGAATGATTCGGGAGAGGGCCCGACTAAGGGTGCTCCGCAGAAAGGTTCATTAGGGAGGATTATTGCAATGTTTGTACCTGGAAAATGGTCGGAGGACATCTGTGTCCGCGACTTTATCAACAAGAACTACACACCGTACGATGGAGACGAGTCGTTCCTGGCGGGACCAACTTCCGCGACCACGGATCTGTGGAATCAGATCCTGGAGCTCCGCAAGCAGGAGAAGGCGAACGGCGGCGTCCTCGACATCGACGAGCACACCATATCTACTATTACTTCCCACGCACCGGGATATATCGACAAAGACAAAGAAAAGATCGTCGGCCTTCAGACTGACGCTCCGTTGAAGCGCGCCATCATGCCCTTCGGCGGCATCCGCATGGTCAGATCCTCCCTCGAGGCGTACGCCAGAGAGATGGATCCGGAGGTCGAGCGGGTCTTCCAATATAGAAAAACACATAACGATGGCGTTTTCGACGCGTATACGCCGGAGATGCAGCGGGCGCGCCACTGCGGTATCCTGACCGGTCTTCCGGACGCGTACGGCCGCGGACGTATCATCGGTGACTACCGCCGTATCCCGCTCTACGGCACGGCATTCCTCATTGCCCAGAAGAGAAAGGCGAAGGACCAGATCCTGCCGGATGTCATGGACGTGGAGACGATCCAGCAGAGGGAAGAAATCTCCGAGCAGGTCAAGAGCCTCTATGAGCTGACGAAGATGGCGCAGAGCTACGGCTTCGACATCTCCCGCGCGGCGAGAAACTTCACCGAGGCGGTGCAGTGGCTGTACTTCGGTTACCTCGGCGTAGTGAAGGAGCAGAACGGTGCGGCCATGTCCCTCGGACGTGTGTCCACCTTCCTCGATATCTACGCGGAGGAGGAACTTAAGAACGGAACCATGACCGAGTCCGAGATCCAGGAAGTCGTCGACCACTTCATCATGAAGCTCCGTATCGTCCGCTTCTTAAGAACCCCGGCTTACGACGAGCTCTTCTCCGGCGACCCGACATGGATCACCGAGAGTATCGGCGGTATTGGTCTCGATGGCCGCCATATGGTCACGAAGATGAGCTACCGTTTCCTGCATACCCTCGAGAACATCGGATCCGCACCGGAGCCGAACATGACGATCCTGTGGAGCCCGAACCTCCCGGAGAATTTCAAGAAATACTGCGCGAAGATCTCCATCAACACGTCTTCCATCCAGTATGAGAGCGACGAGCTGATGCGTGAGAAATTCGGCGACGATTACGCGATCGCCTGCTGCGTCTCCGCCATGCGTGTCGGTAAGCAGATGCAGTTCTTCGGTGCCCGCGCGAACTTGGCAAAAGCACTGTTATATTCCATTAACGGTGGCCGGGATGAGAAGACCGGTGACCAGGTGGGTCCGGTGAGAAATCCGATCACTTCCGAGTACCTCGATTACGATGAGGTTATGGCGCGTTTCGATGAGACCTGCGCATGGCTCAGTAAGCTCTATATCAATACGCTGAATGTCATTCACTACATGCATGACAAGTACTGCTACGAGCGTCTCGAGATGGCGCTTCACGATGAGAAGATCGACAGGACCATGGCCTGTGGTCTGTCCGGACTTTCCGTTATCGCGGATTCGCTGTCCGCGATCAAGTACGCGAAGGTCAAGCCGATCCGAAATGAGATGGGTCTGGCGGTGGACTTCGAGATCACGGGCGATTACCCGCAGTACGGCAACGATAACCCGAAGGTCGATCGTATCGCGGCCGAGGTCGTGCGTAAGTTCATGAAGCATCTCAGTAAGCACAAGTGCTACCGAAATGCGCGCCCGACGCAGTCGATCCTGACGATCACCAGTAATGTCGTATACGGTAAGAAGACCGGTTCCACACCGGATGGCAGAAAAGCCGGCGAGCCTTTCGCTCCGGGTGCGAATCCGATGCACGGCCGCGATCGAAGCGGTGCCGTGGCGTCCATGAGATCCGTCGCAAACCTGCAGTACGATTACAGTGAGGACGGTATCTCCTACACATTCTCCATCCTGCCTTCTACTTTAGGCAAGACCGAGGAGGAGCAGAAGACCAACCTCTACAATCTCCTCGACGGTTATTTCAACGATGGCGGTCACCACATCAACGTCAACGTGATCTTGAGAAAGACCTTGCTCGATGCGATGGATCATCCGGAGAAGTACCCGCAACTGACGATCCGTGTATCCGGCTATGCGGTCAACTTCACGACGCTCACCCACGAGCAGCAGATGGAAGTCGTCCGCCGCACCGTGCACTCGAAGTTCTGATCACTTAGCGAAAACAGAAAGTGGTTCTGGAAAAGTTTCTCGTGCTGTCCTCGGAGCGTAGCTCCTGCGGAGGCACATCGAAATCTTTTCCCGGACCACTTTTCTTTGGGTGACGGATCAGGGCCTTCGCGCTCGCGGGTGGCAGTAGGTCTGGAGGTGCTTTTTCACGACGGGTGGTGTTTGGCCCATATGGCAGGCGGTTGGTCAAAGAAGTGGTCCATGTAAAACGTTTCAACATGGACCATTACATGGAATAATGCCCAAAGTCAAAGAAGTGGTCCATGTAAAACGTTTCAACATGGACCATTCCATGGACCATTCCATGGACTTCATTTGGATTCTTCTGCAGCTTCCAGCAGGGGATACACGATGGCCTCATAGTCTTCGTATTTCTTCGCTTTCATGAGGCGCTTGATCTCGCGTTCTTTCCCCTCCAGAAGCACCTGCCAGTATGTCCATAGTTCGCGCATCTTGTGGAGGACGTTGATGTCCGGAGCCATGACCTTCTGATACTCGTGATAGAGCGTGTCGTGGAATCTTCGGAGTTTAAGAAAGTCGGTTTCCGCTGCAAAAGCACTTGTCCCGTCCGCATCTGTGTTCCTGGCTTCGTTTCTTGTCTCATCGTCATGCTTGCCTATGGCCACTGCAAGTGCATCTGTAGCTGCGTCGTGAACCGCGTTCTTGATCTTCCCTGCGAGTTCGGGATCGGACATCAGGCCTCTGCCTAGCATGATGGGATCGAACTCCCTATTTTGGGCAGATCCGCCTACGCGCTCCGGCATGGCAGATCCGCCTACGCGCTCCGGCATGGCAGGCTCACCCCGGTCTGCCTTGGCCGGTTCGCCCACGCGCCCAGACATGGCAGAATCGCCCATGCGCTCCGGCATGGCAGATCCGCCCACGCGCACGGACATGGCAGAATCGCCTCCGAGTCCGCACTCGCTGGATAAGTCAGCGTAGTCTTGCACGCTGAAGATGTTCCCGTTATACACCAGCGTGCACTTACAGTGGTCCTGCGCATAGGCGAAGTATTCCTTCCGGATATCTCCTTTATAGAAGTCGGTCCGGATCCTGGGATGCACGATCAGCTCGCTGATCGGGAAGAGATTGAAGATCTCTATAAGAGAGTAGAATTCTTCCGGCTCCCGGTAGCCGAGACGTGTCTTGACCGATATCTTCATGCCACAGGATTCAGCATAAGAATAGATGTCATCGAGAAAACTCTGAAGTGCATCTTTATCCTGAAGAAACCCCGCGCCTTTTCCTTTCGCACAGACCGTGCCGGAGGGGCAACCGAGATTCAGATTTATTTCACCATAGCCCATAGAAGACAGTGCTTTTGCCGCATCGATAAAATGCTCGGAGCGGCAGGTCAGGATCTGGGGGACCAGGTGGATCCCGCGATTGTTCTCGGGCGCGATATCTTTTCTCTCGCGGGGCGTCAGCGGGCAGTTCTCAGAAGGCGAAATGAACGGCGCGAAGTACTTGTCCACGTGACCGTAGATCTCGGCAAACGCATTGCGGAAAATGTAAGTTGTGACGCCCTCAAGCGGCGCGAAATAAATCTTCATGCGAACCGGGGTTCCTCCCACATGCACCCATTCCATTCAAATCCGTTCAAGCCAATTCCCCAAATTGCCAATCCATTCGTTTTCATTCAACGGAATCTATTGTATCACGAGGTGCGTCTTTCTTGTGAAGGGGGAATTGGAGTATACTGTGTGAAAAGGAAGGATAAGAGGTTCGCGAATGGAGCAGGTAAAAGGATACGTTCATTCAGTGGAAACGCTCGGCGCGGTGGACGGGCCGGGGCTTCGCTTCGTGCTGTTCCTGCAGGGCTGCCCGCTAAGATGCAAGTTCTGTCACAACCCGGATACCTGGCGCACCGAAGGCGGGGAGGAGACGACCGTTGACGAGATGGTCCGAAGGATCCTGCGCTACCGGACTTACATCAAATCGGGCGGCGTGACCATCTCCGGAGGCGAGCCGCTCCGGCAGGCGGAGTTCTGTCTCGCACTCATCCAAGCGCTTCACGAAGAGGGGATCCATGTCGCGATCGACACGTCCGGAATTTATTGCGAAGGTGTCGCATATGAGGCGGCCATGGAAGCCGATCTTCTGCTTCTCGATATCAAGTCTTTTGACCGGGAGAAAGCGATCCGATTGACCGGGTTTCCGACGGATCATGCGTGGGCGATTCTGGACGCGCGGGAGAAGGCGAAAAAGCCCGTCTGGATCCGTCATGTTCTGGTGCCCGGGATCACACTGATCGATAAGAAATCTTCGCCCGATTCCGCGGAAAAAGCACAGGAAAAAGCACTGGAAAAAGATGCCCCGATCGATAAGAAAAACGGGGACAGTGCTTTTGCCACGGAAGAAGAATGGAGAACGGCAAACGTCGAATTACTGGATGGTTTACGTAGACTGAACGATTATTCATGCATCGAACGGGTGGACCTTCTGCCGTTCCACAAGATGGGTGAATTTAAGTACGAAGAACTCCATCTTCCCTACGAATTAAAGGATACGGAAGAACCGTCCGAACAGGTCATCGAATGGGCAGAAAAAGCCCTCCGGGAGATCCGGAAAAGGTAACGAAAAACGCCAACGAAATCGCGAATGAATATCCCGCATTTTACATAGAACAAGAAGGCGAAAAAGAAATCTCTCGAGCAGCGAGTCTTGCTTTAGCAAACTGTATGAGCTGCAAGAGAGATATTCTTTTTCGCTTCGATTTATAAGTAAAGCCCCGGATTAATTCGCGTAATTTGACTCCACGTATTCGTAGACCATTCTGGACACTTCACCGATGATCTTCTGGGCCTGGTTCGCATCTCCGCTCTCGGTCATGACGGCGAGTGCATAATCTTCTGTCGCGAAGACGAGCGCCACGTCGTTATTGGCGAAGTACGAAGTGTTAAATCCGACCTTATGGGCGACCTTTACGTCGGAAGGTACGCCACCCGGCACGCCCCAGTTGTATTCGGTGTTGCAGAGGTCATCGATCAGAGGCTGGTAATGCGTCGGATTGCTCTCGTAGTCACGGTAGAGATGCTCGGCATACTTGGCCAGGTCGATGGCACTGGTTCTGCGCTTGCCGCTCTTCTCGGCGCCGGTGTAGTCGGTGTAGCTCGCGGTGCCGCGGTAGTCGACCACTGCGCTGATCGGCTTTAAGAAGTTATTGTTGATGGAATCCTCGCCACCCAGGCGGCGGATGACCATGTTCGTACCGCAGTTATCACTGATGGTGATGGACAGGTGCGAGACCTCAGAGAGCGTGAACTCCGTGCCGTCCGGCTTATTCTGGATGGTACCCGTGCCGTACTCGAGGTCGCCGTCCGGATACGCAGTCGCCCTATACGCCATTTTCTCATCGAGAGAGAGTTCGCCGGATTCGGCTTTCTCGTAGAGGTATGTGTTATACGCCATCTTGATGGAAGAGGCGGCGACGATCGGCTGGCTCTCTTTATACGCCATGGTTTCGCCATTGTTCATGTTAATGTAGTAGACGCTGTAGCGGCCGTTCTGCTTGCCGAGGTAATCGGCGACATTCGCCTGCAGTGTCTCGAGGTTCGAGGCGCGGGTCGCAGCATCGACAGTCTGTACGCGGGTGTCCGCTGTCGCGGACGGTTCCGTGGACTCGCCGGGATCGCTGGATGACGGAATGATGACATTTCCGGATTCATCGGTCTCCTGCGCGCTGGTGGCCGTGGTGGTGGCCTTCACTTCGCTCTTTCCCTTCGAAGCGAGCTTGAAGATGAAGATGATGTCTAAGATGACGCAGATCATGCAGATCAAAAGGCATACGATCACGAAGGTCGTCCTTCGGTCTCCGCTGCTGCGGCGTCTGGAATTCGAATATATGTTATAGCCAGAAGTGGCATTATGTTTCACGGTGCGGTTCTCCTTATATATACGGTGTGACTTGCGTCACGTAAGTTCGTTATTAGGCTTTTAGGTAAGCACAAGTATATCATCGTTACGTTACGATACGATTTGCATATTGTAACAAGACATATACATAAAGGGCAAGGAAGACTTTTTTGATAATTGATTCGTCCCGTCTTCCTTACATTCTGCTCTGTGCGCTCTGGTGCTCGGCGGAGCGCAGCACATCCTGGATCGAATGCGCTGTATCGGTCCGGGTGGCGTATCCGACATGCGCGCGAAGCGGCACGCCGTTCACGGTCACGCCCGGAAATTCGCATTTGCAGATGTTCGTCAGCGCCTCGGCTGTCGAGGCATCCACATTCGGCAGGAGCACGATGAATTCATCGCCACCCCAGCGGGCCACCGTGCCGTTATCCTTAATGGCACGGCTGAGAAGTTCGCTGACCTTGATGAGGAGGTTATCCCCTGTCTGCCTTCCGTAGTTATCGTTGATCAGGCGCATGCCTGCGATGCTCGCCACGATGATGCTGTACGGCGCGATCCCGTCGCGGTCCGCCTGTTCGAAGAGCTCTTCGCAGTAGACCCGGTTATACAGGCTCGTCAGCGGGTCGTGGTAGCTTAAGAAAAGGTTCTTGCTCTGGGACTGCTTGAGAGACGTGATGTTGATGACGAAGCACGATACGCCGATGATCTTCCGATCGTCGTCGAGGATCGGCGCGTAATAGGTCTGCCAGTAGGTGGCGGTGACCGGGTTATCGCCGAACTGCTCGATATTCGAAGAATACTCGCCGTTCAGTGTTTTCTCCAAGAGAGTGCGGAGACGTTCTTTCAATTCTTCGTCGCGGATATTCTCGAGAACGTGGTCACCGAGATGGATCTCCTTATGCCACAGCCGCAGCATGGAATACTTGTGACGGTTGTTGAAGGACGTGTAGCGGAGATCGCGGTCGAGCGTATAGACCAGCGTGTCCGGCAGCGTCTCCATCATGGAGTGCTGGATCGCCTGCCATTCCTTCGCCTCGGCCTGTGCCTTCCGCTCGTCCTGCTCGAGGTGGTACGTGTTGGCGAACTGCAGGCAGAAGATGCGGTACATGATGGTGGCCAGGACGATCATGAAGACCGCGTCCTTGATCATGAAGATCAGCAGCGTCCTTCTGTTGATGGAGTGAAGGGTCGCGACGACCGTGTGGGAGATGGCGATCCAGATGAGTGTCAGCAGCACGAAGAAAAGCACGGACAGGAAGCTGTTCCGGATGAACGGGAGGGAGAGGCGCTGCAGCAGCGTCATTTTCTTCTCCTCCGAGGTAAAAGCACTGGTCGCCGGGGTTTCTGTGTTTCCGCCGGAATTGCTCTGTCCGGCTGCGGCATTTCCGTTTTCATCGGTACCGCGGGCCTTACTTCTTGGGACGAAAGAAGAAGGGTCGTTGATGTCGAACCCTGCTTCTTTACGTAGTTTTTCCAGATCATCTCTATATGTCATGTTCACCTCAAAGTTGGCTATCGGTTTCGTTTCTTACTGCGCCGGCGCCGGCGAGTTTTTATTCTTCCGCAGCGCCGTGGCCTTCGGGCGCCGGACAGGCGCTTCTGCCGCGGAAGCGGGCGGCTACGATAGATTGTCTTCCGTGTAATATCCGGAATCGATCAGGATCTCTTTGTAGTTATTGGCGTCGCAGAAGACCGCCTGTACGAGATAGGACTGAAGGAGGATGCTTCCGTTATAGTAAGTGACGGTATCATTTACCGGAACTTCCTTTCCCTCCAGGATCGCCTCGACCATGGTGACCGTCTGGGCAGAGGATGTGCGAGTGTCCTTAAAAACAGACATGGACTGAAGTCCGGCGAGGATGTTCTTGACGTTCGTAATATCGCAGTCCTGGCCGGTGATGACCGGGTACTTCCCGGTATACATGGCGGCCAGTGAATTCTCTACGCCGAGGGCGGTGCTGTCATTCGAGCAGAGCACGGCATCCAGTGTGGAGCCGTCTGCGTAGTTCGCAGAAAGGATCGTGTCCATGCGCGCCGTAGCTGAATCTGTGCGCCATGCTTCTGTGGCCACATCTTCGAATGCGATCTGCCCGGAGCGGACGACGAGCTTGCCGGACTGGATATACGGGTTAAGCACGTCCATCGCGCCGCTATAGAAGAAGAAAGCATTATTGTCGCCCGGATCTCCGGTGAAGATCTCTATGTTATAGGGTCCTTCCGTGTTGTCGAGATCGAGGGCATTACGGATGTATTCGCCCTGCATAACACCGACGTTATAGTTATCGAATGTGACGTAGTAGGACACGGCATCCGTGTTAAAGATGATGCGGTCGTAGGCGATGACGGGGATGTTCTGCGCTTTCGCCTCGGCAAGGACCTCGGAGAGAGTATTCCCGTCGATGGCAGCGATGACGAGCACGTCACAGCCGTCGCTGATCATCGATTCGATCTGCACGATCTGGGTGGATACGTCGTTATCGGCATAAAGGAGATCGACGCGGTAACCGTCGTTTTCCAGGGCAGTCTTCATATCCGCGCCGTCCTGATACCAGCGCTGCAGGGCTTTCGTCGGCATGGAGATGCCGACCATCGGACCGTCTCCGGGGGTACCGGTGGGATCGCTGTCCGCCGGGTCTGTCGTATCGGAAGTGGGATCGATTCCTGGGTCTTTCGTCGTGTCGGAAGTGGGATCGATTCCCGGATCTGTCGTCGGATCTGCATCCGGATCCGAGGTCGGATCGTCGTCCGGATCGAGAGTGCTCTCCGAAGTCTCGGTAGTCGTCTTCTTCACTTTTTTCTTCTTCTTTTTCGAAGATTCAGTGCTACTTCCAGAGCAGGCGCACAGCCCGAGGGCGAGAAGCATCGAGGCGGTTAGTATCAGACTGATAATACGCTTAGACATATTCAAACCTTCTTTTCTTTCTTCTTTCCTTTTTCCTTTTCCTTCGGACCTGCTGCGCGGGCGCCGGGGAGTGGGGACCACGGAGGCGGAGTGCACATCCCGGACAGTTGCTGCGCGGGGCGCGGGGGCGTCTTCTTCCAATTTCCCGAGCAGATCCTTCTCATATTATATATCACATGCGCGCGTTTTAATAGTGTGCGGAGGTTGACACTGTCGGCGGTGCATGCTAATATTCTTGTAGCATTTTAAGAAAGAGGTACACTTTCATGGAGCATATCAAGACTGTAGAAACACGTAACCTTTGCGAGAGCGCGAAGAAGGGCGGTTGCGGCGAGTGCCAGACATCCTGCCAGTCTGCCTGCAAGACATCCTGCGGTATCGCAAACCAGAAGTGCGAGAACGAGAAGAAGTAATCCTCGTTTTCCGTAAGCAAGAAGAACGGCTGTCTTTGGGCCTTTAGCGCAAAGACAGCTTTTTTAATACAGATTTCAAGAGGTTTACGACATGATACATCAGTATAAACTCGGCGGCTATAACATCGTGCTGGACGTGTGTTCCGGGGCGCTGCACGTCGTCGACGACCTGTCCTACGATATGATCGCGGAGCTCGAGAAGATCTACTCCCATCAGGAAGCGCTCGACCGCATGACCCAGGACGAGGAGTCCTGCGGCATGATCGACATCGAGACACTCTCGGAGAGTGTGCTTCTTGCGATGGAGGAGAAGTATAAGGGGACCGAGATGGGGGACCCGAAGGAGATACGGGAGTGCTATGAGCAGATCATGGGACTTAAGAAGGCGGGCAAGCTCTTCACGCGGGATGAGTTCGAGCCGATGGCGGGCGAGCTGAAGGAGCGGACGTCCGGCGTGGTAAAAGCACTGTGCCTTCATATTGCGCATACCTGTAATCTGAATTGTTCGTATTGTTTCGCGTCACAGGGCAAGTACCATGGCGAGCGGGCGGTCATGAGCTTCGAGGTCGGCAAGAGAGCGCTGGATTTTCTGGTGGAGAATTCGGGTACGAGGCGGAATCTCGAGGTCGATTTCTTTGGCGGGGAGCCGCTCATGAATTTCCAGGTGGTGAAGGATCTGGTTGCGTATGCGCGTTCGATCGAGAAGGAGAAGGGGAAGAATTTCCGCTTCACGCTGACGACGAACGGGGTGCTGGTGGACGACGATGTCATCGAATTTGCGAACCGCGAGTGCAGCAATGTAGTGCTTTCGCTGGATGGGCGTAAGGAGATCCATGACCGTTTCCGTGTCGATTATGCGGGAAACGGCAGCTGGGAGAAGATCGTGCCGAAGTTCCAGAAGTTCGTGAAGGCGCGCGGCGGGAAGAATTATTACATGCGCGGGACGTTTACCCATGCGAATCCGGATTTTCTGGAGGATATCAAGGTCATGCTGGATCTGGGGTTCCGCGAGCTGTCAATGGAGCCGGTGGTCTGTGCCGAGGATGATCCGTCGCGTCTGACCGAGGAGGATCTGCCGATCGTTCTGGATCAGTATGAGAAGCTGGCCGAGCTGATGCTCGAGCGTGACAAGGCCGGCGATCCGTTCACGTTCTACCACTATATGATCGATCTCAAGGGCGGTCCGTGCATCTATAAGCGCATCTCGGGCTGTGGTTCGGGTACCGAGTACATGGCGGTGACGCCGTGGGGCGATCTCTATCCGTGCCATCAGTTCGTCGGCGAGGAGAAGTTCCTCCTCGGCAATATCTACGATGGTGTGAAGAACCGGAAGATCCAGAAGGAGTTCCTGGATTGTAATGTGTATGTTCGGGAAGAGTGCCGGAACTGCTGGGCGCGGCTTTACTGCAGCGGTGGCTGCGCGGCGAATGCGTACCATGCGACGGGCTCTGTGCGCGGTGTGTATAAGTACGGCTGCGAGCTCTTCAAGAAGCGTATCGAATGCGCTCTTATGGTGGCGATTGCTCGGGAGTTCGGGGAGTAGCGCTGCTGCTCCGCCGCGGGTTTCTGCTCTGCGGGGTTTCTGCTCCGCCTCGGGGCAGGCATAGTTGCAAGTATAGTGCTTTTCACGAAGAATCTTCGTGAGAAGTACTTTTTCTTTTGGACCTCTTCGTGAGAAGCACTGTTCTCTATGTCTTCTTCGTGAAAAGCACTTCCGCATCGCAGACTGAGTCTGTTTCCTGTCTGTTCGAGGGGTCCCAACAGACGCAGTGCAGACTGAGTCTGTTTCCTGTCTGTTCGAGGGGGCCCAACAGACGCAGCGCAGACTGAGTCTGTTTCCCGTCTGTTCGAGAGGGCCCAACAGACGCAGCGCAGACTGAGTCTGTTTCCCGTCTGTTCGAGAGGGCCCAACAGACGCAGCGCAGACTGAGTCTGTTCCCTGTCTGTTCGAGGGTGCCCAAAAGACGCAGCGCAGACCGGGACAGATGGTGGTCTAATTTGCCCCCTCTATCTGTCCATCATCTGACCAGGTCTGATCTTGGTCTAATTTACCCCCTCTATCTGTCCATTATCTGACTAGGTCTGATCTTGGTCTAATTTGCCCCCCTCTATCTGTCCAAGATCTGTCCAGACTTGATTGACCGGCTCTGTGAAAAGGGGGTACAATTTCTTTTGTGATGTGTTTTCGGATTCGCGGCGCTTGCGGGCGCGGGCGGCGCGTAGAAGGAGGAGCAGATGGAAACCCCGATTTGTGATTTTGTCAGGAAGTACGCGGAAAGCGGTACGATACGCGCGCATATGCCCGGGCACAAAGGGAATGAAGTGCCTCGCGTGGGGGGTTTTTCAGGAGCGCGCATGGGCTCGGGAAAAGAAGCTGAGAGAAACATCGGAAAAGAAGACGAGAGAAAAATCGGAAGAGAAGCCGAAGGAGAATTCGAAAGAGAAACAGGAAGAGAAGCCGAGAGAGGATTCGGAAAAGAAACCGAAGAAACATACAACAGTGCTTTTGCCAAGATAGCGAAATACGATATTACCGAGATCGCGAGGGCCGATGACCTTTACGATCCGCACGGCATCATCGCGGAGAGCGAGGCCAATGCGACGAGGGTCTTCGGGTGCCCGACGTTCTACTCCACCGAGGGCTCGTCCCTCTGCATCCGCGCGATGCTGTACCTCTGCATGATGAAGCAGCGCGAGGAGGCCGCGAAGAAGACGGCCGGAACGAGGCGCGGGGCAGGTGCTGGCTCGGCAAACGAATCGTGGATGGCAGCCGGGAAGAAGAGCAGAGCCGGAACGGAAGCGGCGCGAGTGCCTTGGGTGCTGGCCGGGCGCGACGCGCACAAAACTTTCCTTTCCGCGTGCATCCTGCTGGGGCTCGATGTCGAGTGGGTCGCGCCGGAAACGGGAGACGAAGTGATCGATGGCGCCGACGTGGAAAAAGCACTTTTGGCCGGGGTTTCGGTGCATGGATGTCTGCCGTGCTGCGTCTACGTGACCACGCCGACGTACACCGGCTGCAACGTATCGATCGGGGAGGTCGCGAGGATCTGCCATCAGCATGGTGTGCCTGTCGCGGCCGACAATGCCCACGGCGCGTACATGCATTTCTACGGCCACTACCAATTCGGCGCGGGAAGCAAGGATGCGCTCGATCCAATCTCGCGGGGCGCCGATATTTGCTGCGATTCCGCGCATAAGACGCTGCCGGTCCTGACGGGCGGGGCGTATCTTCACTTGCGGGAAGGATTCCTCTGCGGGAATTCCGAACCGGGCCGGGTGGAGAAGTCAGAGAGAACTGAGGACCCGGCCTGGGCAGAGGAGCCGTGGAGAACAGAAGAACCGGGCCGGGTGGAGAAGCCGGAGGAGCTTGGGCGGAAGGTGAAAGAGGCCATGGCGATGTTCGCGTCGACGAGTCCGTCCTGGCTGATACTGCAGTCCCTGGACAGACAGAACCCATACCTGGCCAGTGCTTTTGGCAAAGAAGTCGGGAACACGGCGGAGTCTGTGATGAAAGTGAAAAAAGCGCTTCGGGAGGCGGGATTCGTCCTGGTCGGCGACGACTTCTTGAGAATCACTATCGCCACGAGGGGCTGGGGATACACGGGCGACGAGTTCGCGGAGATCCTGCGGGCGCCTCATTTGAGCGAAGCGGAAGCGCGCGGTTTGACCGATGTGGATGCGCCTCATTTGAGCAATGCAAATTCGCCTGAATTAAGCGATGCGGAGGCGCGAGGGGATGGAGAATGCGAGAAAGAAACGGCGATTCATGCTGCGCGGCCGGTCGAGGTGGAATTCTCGGATCCGGATGTGGTGGTCATGATGTTTTCGCCGGCCAATGCTTCTTCGGAGCTGGAGGAGATCCTTGACAGGATCCTTCGGATTCCGAAGCGGGCGCCGCTGCCGCCGTCGCCGGAGCTTCGGCCGTCGGTCCTGCCGCTGCCAGAGAAAGTGATGACGGTGCGCGAGGCGGCGCTGCTGCCGGGCGAAATCGTGCCGGTCGGGGAGGCACTGGGGCGCGTGGCGCAGCTGATGGATGTGTCGTGCCCGCCGGCGATTCCGATCGTGATGCCGGGCGAGCGGATCGGGGAGCGGGAAATCGCGCGGCTTAGGTACTACGGGTACGAGGCTTGTAAGGTCGTGCGGGAGTGAGCGCGGACCCATTGGAATGAGTGAAGTGAGCGCGGACCGCGAGGTGTGGTGGCCGGCGTGGAAGAAACGGCGCCGCACGCCGCGAACATATGAGGACGAAAAGGAGAACGGAAATGAGTGCCAGGCGAGAGGATATCTGGAAAGACGGGGAATACAGTTACGAGGCGGCGTACGGCTTCGTGCCGAACCTGAGGTTCTATCTGCACGATAAGGAGGACGCCGAGCAGGGCCGGACGTTCATGCTGGTGGTACCGGGCGGCGGATACTGCATGGTGGTGCCGCCGGAGGCCGAGTCGGTCGCGAAAGAATTCTACGACCGCGGCATGAACTGCGCCGTGCTGACCTACACGACCGATATCACGATGAGCGTCCCGCTCGGGAAACAGCCGCTGCAGGATATCTCGCGCGCCGTGCGGTACATCCGGAGAAACGCCGCGCGCCTCGGAGCAGAGGGCGCCAAACTCGTGATCTGCGGGTTTTCTGCCGGCGCACATGTCTGCGGAACCTTAGCCGTGCATTACTCAGACGTTGTGGATCCGGACCCGGAACTCGCCGGGATCTCGAACCGCCCGGACGCCGTGATACTGAGCTATCCGGTCATCACGTCCGGCGAATTTACACACATTTACTCTATGTGGGCGCTGATCGGAAAGGACGGGCCGAAGGATGAGTACGATTATTTCTCCCTCGAGAAGCACTTGACTCCGGATACGCCGCCGGTTTTCCTGTGGCAGACGGTGGAGGACGATCTGGTGCCTGTGGAGAACAGCATGATGTTCGCCGAGGCCTGCCGCAAGGCCGGCGTCCCCTACGCATACTATGCATTTCCCCACGGCCCCCACGGGCTGTCGATCCACACCGACGCCTGGCGCAGAGGTGAATTCGGCGAGCCGTATACGATGGAGCAGGTCATGCGCGCCGTGGAAGCGGTGCGCGAGGGCAGGGGCGTGCGGGTTTCGGAGGCGCGCCGGGCGGAGCTGATCGAGCAGTTCGACGCATTTGCGCCGGCCGCGGAGAACCGGGCACCGGGTTCGGATGACGGGACGGCGGCGCCGCAGGGCGAGGCACCCGATAAGGAAGGCGAAGAACGCACGCCAGATAACCGGGCGCCGAAATACGAAGACGTAGCGCTTTGGCCCGATCTCGCCGAGGCGTGGTTGAGGAAGATACTCTAATTCCGCAGAAAACCCGCGTAGAAAAGTGCTTCTCGCGTGGAAGAAATAGGACGGGACGCTGCTCCGGGAATGCCACGGGGCAGTGTTTCTTCTGCTGCGGAAACGTGTGGACGCGAGGCGCCTGCAGGCGCGTGGTATCAGAAAACGAACTGGTATGCGATGGCGAAGAGCTCGCGCAGGTAGTTGGCGGGCAGGAGCCACCAGGCCGTCGGCGCACCGACCGCGCCGCAAGGAAGGCCCAGGTCGGAAGCGATCATCTGCGCGCGGAACTCGTGCCAGGAGTTGGTGACGATCACGGCCGTGTCGCCGAGGTCCTCGCGCTCCATGATTTCCTTGCAGAACCGGAGATTCTCGCGCGTGGTGGTGGAGCGGTCCTCGATGATCAGGCGGTCGGCGGAAATGCCGGCCGAAACCAGCGCGTCAAACATGCAGCGCGCCTCGGAAACCTCCTCATCAGTGCCTTTGCCGCCGGAAACGATGCAGCGGCACTCGGGGTGCGCGAGAAGATAGTCGGCCGCCGTGTCGATGCGGTCCTGAAGTAACGTGCTCGGGCGCCCGTCCTTGACCAGGCAGCCGAGGACGATCACCACCGGCGGGCGGCCGGTCTCGGACTTCGGGGCGGGGCGGTTGGCGTAGATGCACATCAGCGTGGTCTCGACGATGACCAGAAGGATCCCGGCGGAGAGAAGGACCGCCAGCACGATCAGCGTGATCCGGCCGGCGCCGCGCTTCCGCCAGAGAGCGGCGATGCGCGCGTTGACACGCGGCATGCAGATCGCGTAGGCGAGAAGGATCGCGCACGGGATCAGGCCGAGGATGGCGCCGGTGCTGGTCAGCGGATTGCGGAGTAACAGTGTGACAAAGTCCGCGATCAGGGCGGTTGCGACGATGCCGAGTGCGATGCGTATGGGGATGTGCCGGCGGGTCTTGTTCATGGTTTTTCTTCGGCAAAAGCACTTGTGCGGGGCGTGTCTGCGCCGGTTTTTTTGCGCGCGGGTTTCGCGGCTGGGGGTGGCGCGGGCGTGAGCGCGAGTGGCTGCCGGGGAGCTCCTTTTTCTTTTTCGTCTTTCTTTTCGTCTATCTTACCACAAGTGCGCATCGCGCGCTCCGCAGGAACGATCGTCATTCTTCCGCGGGCGCGCCGCAATCGCGCTGGGCCCACGGCGGCAGTGCTTCTCACACAGAAAACGCCCAATGCCCCGGGGAACAGTGCTTTTCGCACGGGATACGCCTGCACCGCAGGAAAACAATAAGGCCTCCGTTGCCGGAAGCCTTATCGTGTGCATAAATAGTTAGGAGGGTCAGGCTGCGGACGCAAGATGCACCCGGCAGCCTATGCAATCATACCTTTACTTTCGTGGTCAGCTTCGTGGCCTCCTTATACGGACGGAACAGCATGTAGATCCCGAAGACCAGGATGGCTGCCGCTACGATCACGCCGAAGATGTTGGCGTCGCCCGTGAAGAGTCCGCCGAACTGGTTGATCATGAGGGCGATCAGGTAGGCAAATCCACACTGATAGCCGATGGCAAACCAAGTCCACTTGGCGCTGTTCATCTCTCTCTTAATGGCGCCGATCGCTGCGAAGCAAGGCGCGCAGAGGAGGTTGAACACGAGGAAGGAGTACGCGGTCACGCCGGTGAAAGTCGCGGCGAGTGTGGCGTACAGGGAAGCGTCGCCGCCGCCGTAGAGGATGCCCATCGTACCGACGATGTTCTCCTTCGCCACGAGACCTGTGATCGAGGCCACCGCCGCCTGCCAGTTTCCCCAGCCGAGAGGCTTGAAGATGACGGCCAGAACGGAACCGATGCCTGCCAGGATGGAAGAATCGATCTGATCTTCGGCGAGCATCTGGAAGGAACCGTCCACGACGCCGAAGTTGGTGGCGAACCATACGAAGATGGTCGACAGGAGGATGATGGTGCCGGCCTTCTTAATGAAGGACCAGCCGCGCTCCCACATGGAACGCAGAACATTCTTCAGGGTCGGCAAGTGGTACGCCGGAAGCTCCATGACGAACGGAGCCGGCTCGCCGGAGAACATCTTCGTCTTCTTCAGGATGATACCGGAGATGATGATCGCGGCCATACCGATGAAGTATGCGGAAGCGCTTACGATGCCGCGGGAGAGGTTGGAGCCGCCGAAGATCGCGCCGGCGATCATGGCGATGAAGGGGACTTTCGCGCCGCAGGGGATGAATGTGGTCGTTACGATCGTCATTCTGCGGTCGCGCTCGTTCTCGATGGTACGGGAAGCCATGATGCCCGGGATGCCGCAGCCTGAGCCGACCAGCATCGGGATGAAGGACTTACCGGAGAGACCGAATTTTCTGAAGATACGGTCGAGCACGAATGCGATTCTGGCCATGTAGCCGCATGCCTCGAGGAAGGCCAGGAGGAAGAAGAGGACCAGCATCTGCGGGACGAAGCCGAGTACGGCGCCGACACCTGCGACGATACCGTCGAGGATCAGGCCCTTGAGCCAATCTGCGGCGCCGACCTTATCAAGGCCGGATTCGATGAGGACCGGAATACCCGGGACCCATGTGCCGAAGTCCGCCGGATCCGGCTCGGTGCCGTATTTCGCGATGGCGCCGGTAATATCTTCGTAGGAAGCCTCTTCGGTCGAAACTTCGAGTGTTTCCTCGTCTTCGAGTTCATATTCGATGGTGGCGTCCGCCGGAACCGCCGCGCTTAAAGCCGCGAGCTGCTCCTCGGTGAGCCCGTCGCCCTCTTCGTCTTCGAGGGCCGCTGCCATTTCCTCGTCACCGTACTGGTCAACGAGGGCCGCCATGATCTCGTTCGTATCGCCGAAGTCCTCCACTGCGGATTCGTACTTCGAAGATCCGATGCCGAAGAGGTGATAGCCGTCGCCGAAAAGCCCGTCGTTCGCCCAGTCTGTCGCCCGTGCGCCGAAGGTCATCATGGCGATGTAGTACACGAGGAACATGATGATTGCGAAGATCGGAAGGCCGAGCCAGCGGTTGGTCACGATCCGGTCGATCTTATCCGAAGTGCTGAGTTTGCCGCGGTTCTGCTTCTTCAGGCACGCCTTAATGACGCCCGCGATGTAGACATATCTTTCGTTCGTGATGATCGACTCCGCATCGTCGTCCAGTTCTTTCTCCGCGGCGGCAATATCGGCCTCGATATGCGTCATTTTCTCGGACGGGATCGCGAGCGATTCGAGGACCTTGTCGTCCCGCTCGAAGATCTTGATGGCGTACCATCTCTGCTGCTCTTCGGGAAGCTCGTGCACGGCCGCCTCCTCAATGTGGGCGATGGCGTGCTCCACCGGGCCGGAGAACGAATGCTGCGGCACTGTCTTCGTGTTCTGCGCCGCGTCGATCGCTGCTTCCGCCGCCTCCATAACGCCCTTTTCCTTCAGCGCAGAGATCGCGACGACCTTGCAGCCGAGCTGACGCCCGAGTTCCTCGAGGTTGATCTTATCGCCGTTCTTCTCCACGACATCGATCATGTTGATCGCCACGACCACCGGAATACCGAGCTCGGTGAGCTGGGTGGTGAGGTACAGGTTACGCTCCAGGTTCGAGCCGTCGACGATGTTGAGGATCGCGTCCGGGCGCTCCTTGATGAGGTAATTTCTCGCCACGACCTCCTCAAGTGTGTACGGCGACAGGGAATAGATGCCCGGCAGGTCCGTGATGACCACGCCGTCATGCTTCTTTAGCTTGCCTTCTTTCTTCTCGACCGTTACGCCCGGCCAGTTTCCGACGAACTGGTTCGCGCCGGTCAAAGCGTTGAATAATGTTGTTTTACCGCTGTTCGGATTTCCCGCCAGGGCAATTCTGATGTCCATAATCATACTCCTCCAAAAGCACTTGTGTTTTTGCTGTTGCGTTTGCGCGGCCGCTTACTCGACCTCGATCATCTCGGCGTCGGCCTTACGAAGCGAAAGCTCGTATCCGCGCAGGTTCAGCTCCATCGGATCCCCGAGCGGCGCGACCTTACGAACGTAGATCTCTACGCCTTTCGTGATCCCCATATCCATGATGCGGCGCTTGACCGGCCCCTCGCCATGAATCTTCTTCACCTTGCAGGTCATGCCGACCTTCAAATCTTTCAGTGTCATACTATCCCTCCTTGTGCCAGAATGTGTTAGTGAAAGCTAACGTAGTTATAAAAAACAAAAGCGGTTCAGACCATGATCTTTCTCGCCATTTCTTCGCTGATCGCCACGCGCGAATCCTTGATGTTCACGATGACGTTTCCTGCGAGAGTATTCACAACGGTAACTGTCCCACCAACGACGAAACCCATATCTTCAAGGTGTTTCTTGACTTCCGGGCTTCCGCCGACTTTTCTGATGATGTTTTCTTCCCCAACTTGCGAATAACAAAGCGGCATCATTTTCTCCCTCCTTTTGCAGTTAGCCTAACCATCGTCGTCCCGGCATCTTCCCGGATGACTTCTGATTAGAATCATCTAACTCATAAAGATAGGTTAGATATAACTAACTTCTCGAATGGAATTATCGGTCTTTTTACTTAAAATATCAAGCCTTTGTTCTCGAAAAGCACCTGTGCCTGTTGCTTTTCGTTATTTTGCCGAAAGTTAGCGAACACTAACGCATCGTTTTGTAAAATCGCACAATTGCGTCGGCGGGGGGAGAGGTTTTC
>Ga0310691_10001034_pt1 | contig 45730 bp, 62 predicted proteins | sample 176DNAGHGlowgp2_FD_203887 | JGI IMG/M metagenome (GOLD analysis project Ga0310691, IMG submission 203887) | Sheep rumen microbial communities from Palmerston North, Manawatu-Wanganui, New Zealand - 1766 DNA GHGlow gp2 (v2) (version 2) | ecosystem: Host-associated > Mammals > Digestive system >... | reverse complement strand
GGCGCGCCGCACATTTTTTGCCTGTTGTCAACCCTTTTTTGTAATATTTTTCACTTTTTGACGCATAAAAAAACCAACCATCCAAATGCTGGATGATTGGTTGGAAATGCTTAACTTAATGACATTGATGACTTATCTGTACTGCATAGTTAATGCGGAACGATTCTATCACTTTTTCAACATTTCTACAATCTTATATATATTCAGTTCACATGATTTTCACGAAAGTTGTATACAGACGGCGACATGAAGTTACAGCAAAAAAGATATCGGATACGTCCCAACCATGCCCCCTTTACCAGCTATTCCTCATCCGGAATTCTTTCACGAAGCGAATCAAAAGTGGCACGGTGCCTTATTTTATATAGGCCCGTGCCACTTTCAGATATCATCTCAGTACAGCTCCGGCAGATCCTCCTTCGTCACGGAATAGGGACTTTCGTACACCTTTTTCAGCATCTCAAAGCTGTTATAATTCTCGGTCAGGCAGTAGTCCTGCCATACGGTCCATATCAGACACCAGTGCCTCATTTTCGTGCGTTCCCGGCGTCACCGCCTGCCAGGCATCGTAATCCGTGTTCTTCGTAAAAAAGGTTTTTGAGCGTCCTCCCGTCGGAGAAAACCAGTGCCAGGTAAATGTAATGAGCCCCTTCTTTCCGGCCCATTCCCACGCACGCTCCAGCGTTCCGCGGTTCTCACGTACCTCGGTCATACACTCCTCGTCCGTATCCATTTCATTTATGTTCGGCTAATATGACAGCAGCTCAAAGCCCAGCAGCGCCGGCTCCCTGCCCGTCACCTCGCGTATCTTCTCAAGCTCCTCCATGGCCATTGTCTGCGTGTGCTGCCCCGCCACGATCCTGTCGCCGACAATATCTGCAAGAAACATCATCACATTCCTCACGCAGGGCTGCGCGTCAATATTTGAGGGAATATCCCATTTTCTTCACATCCTACTTTGTTGGTGACAAGGTAACATGTCACTTGAACAGATACCCATACTTTCTTCTCATCTGCATCACAACCTCTATAACCCTGCTGCGAATCTCCTCACTGTAGGCGGTTGCTGAATTCACTATCTCAGCTACCTCATTATAGTTGAAGTGAAAATGTATCTGTTCCCCGTACAGCTCTTCTGCGATATCCAGCTGCTCATCAAAACTGTCGCAGAAGGTTTTGGCCTTCACGACAGGAATCAGGTCGATAATATCACGCCCCAAAGGATAATCCATGGTCGTGTCTGCCAGCAGGCCGGCGCCCTGATCAAAGAACGGTACAAGCCGATATTCTCCGCGATCATTGGTCAGCACAGCCAGATTGTGGGTGTGTCGATCCTCATTCAGGAACAGTGCATCTATGGTAAGGATCTTACCCATATACTCTCCGAAGTTCGTAAGCCCCGTCATTGCCTTTACATTTTCCACCAATAACCGAAGCCTCTCCTTATGATCCTGCGTCGAATTTATCATCTTGTTAAGGCCCATGCCCCGCTTTAGAATAAAAAGCCTCTCCAGCGTGAGCATACGCCACTTTCCGGCAAAATCCCTGCTTTTGCAGCCAAGATACACATTTCCGTTATAACATATATCCTCCGTATCGTAATCCACATACTCATCGGGTGACAGCGTAGAATACCTGAGAAGCTTCGCCACAGTATACTCCGCCAGTCCCTCATATCCGGTGTAGTCAGCCTTGTACCATATCCCGTCCCGCCGGAGTTTCAGCTGATTTCCTTTTGATGAAGCCCTGTTTTCTCTGTACAGGTCTTTTTCGAACAATTCTATCATTCGGTGTCCCCCTGTCATCAACTATTACATCCGTACGATCTCTATCCAGAAATCATCCTCCACCATTCGCCCTTCAGTCTTTTCGATTATCATAAGAGGGTCATAAAATGGAAGCTCCAGACGTTTCAGCTCCAGTTTAAGCTTATCACGTGTAGAAGGGAAACATCGCGACTCAAGGAATTCCTCGTAGTCCTCGTATGTAGGCGACTGGTTCACACCAAATGCCCTGAACAGCGGATCCTTCACATAGTTTTGAATTCTCACTTCCCGCCGCGGCTCGTCCACATCTATCACCGTACAAACATAATAATCCTTACGATAGATCAGCCGCAGTCTCAGGGCTTCCGCAGGATACTCAAGCCTCTTAGGCATAAATCTGTCTCTTGCCAGGATCTCCAGAAGTGTCACTACAGGTCCCGAAACCTCTGCATCCTCGCGCTCCCAACGTTCCAGAGTTCTCAATGAGCAGTTTGCAAACGCAGCAAACTCCCGCCGGCTCATTTCCAGCGTTTCCCGCATTTGACGAATCTCCGATCCACTCAGCCGGTCTGCTAAAACATACTTTCGTTCCATTTCCGGTCCCCCTCGTAATAAACACTGTGATATCCAATAACCTTTGCAGGTAACTGTTCAGTACCCCGCGACTCCGGATGCTGAACAGCTATCTTTGTAGATAATAAAACATATATTATATAAAATGTCAATCTCAATTGCGTCATTTTGTCGGTGTTTTTATCAAATAATACCGTCATTTTGTCGTTACATGTGTTACCGACCATACCGGACATGATTATCGTGGCATTAAACCGGAATCCGGCGAACTCAGTGTTGCTGAGTCCGCTCCCGCATATCAGGTGAAAAGGCCCATTCATCAGCAGCTCCGGCCACCATACATCAGACAATTGCCGGTATGATCCACTATCAGTTAATATCACTCATTTTAGGAAACAACGGTTCCTGCATTCCCTTTATTGCACCCACAAACGTTCAGCTGAACTGTGATGATAAGACCATGGTGGGACCTGATGTACTTGTAGTATGCGACCGGAGCAAGATCACAAAAGCCCGTATTGTCGGCGCTCCGGATCTCATAGTGGAAATACTTTCTCCCGGCAGATGGTTTGTAGATACGATACTGAAAATGAAGAAGTATAAAGAGGCCGGCGTACGGGAATACTGGGTTGTAGATCCTGATGAAAAGAAATTAGCAGTATTCCATTTCGAAGAAAATGATGATCCGGTGGAGTATACCTTTGATGACCAGGTTCCTGTCGGAATATGGAATGGAGAATGTAAGGTGGATTTTGCATTGATCTATGAAAGGATACGGTTTCTGTATGAGGAGTAGCTAAAATGGGGACAGGCCTGATGTCAGGACCTGTCCCCATTTTAGCTTATTTGATCTAATTTGCTCCAACTACGGTATTCTCATCGCTCTGCATCAAAGCTAAAGAAACAATCTCAAGGCCGAAGAGTGCAAGGATAAGGTAGATAACGGGAAGACTTCCAGGCTGTCCGCCACGCTGTGCGCGCATACGCTCAAAACGCTCGCCCATCTTGTAGGACCAGTAGATCAGGTAGATACTACATGTTACGATTGTCAGAAGAATGAGCATTCCTCCACTTATGATCTCAGGCTCACCGCTCAGCTTTGCGGATTCTTCATTGATCTTGTACATCCAGTAGAACATATAGATACCAAAAGTTACAATCGACAGTAAGATACATACACCAATCGATCTGTTCATAAGAAAAACCTCCTTTTTTTCAAAAAAATCACTGACATTCTAACATAACCCTCAGAATTACACAAGACAAAATATTACCGAATTCTACCGAAGTTATTATCGGATTCTACTACAGATTATATCCGAATTATACCGCTAGTTTAATGACAATCCCCTCATTATGTGCTATCATCTTTCTGTCGGCAGCTAACCGGATTTACTTCTTTTGGGCGATAATCCGGTGATATCGCCGATATCCGCACAGCTAATGCCGCTTACTCCTCTCCGATGAAAAAGCGGCATGATATCGTGCAAACCCCAGCTAGCCGGGCTTACTTCGCAGACTGTTAATCTATAAGTCCGGCAATATCGGGGTAGAAAGGAGAAAAATGAAGGAGCTTTATAAAGAATACCTGTTTCATAAGCATTTTTTTGTAAATGATCTGCATGTCGATGCGGATACGGAAACCAGCGGCGTGCAGAATGTGCAGTCCGACTCACGTTTTGAAACGCTTTTCGCCCTTGCAAATCTTTTCAACATCCGCATCACCTCGGGTGAGAAGCTTCTCACCCCCGACATGATCCGCTTTGCTTCAAAGGAACTCGGTGAAAATGTGCCTCAGCCCTTCTACGAGGGTTTTCCGGAGAGCGTCCGTGCTCTTTCACCGGACCGGCTGCTCTTTGACCAGCTTTTGCATTACACCAGAACCTACGGCTTCGGTGATTTCTCCGAGGGCGGACATTCCGTATTTGAGGAGAAAATGGAGCGCACGGCTTTTAAGGAAGCATCTTCCATAAAGGATTTTTCAGTGATCACTGAGGATGAAGCCCTTGTAAAGCTCGAGGAAATGGTTTCCGGGCTGCTTGCGGGCACCCGTCCGCTTTCTGACAGCCAGTATCAGCTTGTAAAGGAATTCATCGTCGACCGCGGCTTCACGCCTTATTCCATCGCGTCGAAGAATACCGCTGTAAAGCTGCTGCTGGATACCCGTGATCTTAAGCTTGCCGGTGGTTTATATATGTCCGACGTAATACGTCTCACGGACGAAATGAATTTCCTGCTCTACGGTAATGAGGATATGACAAAGCTGAACCTGAAGAATCAGGACCGCAGATTCATAACTGCCCTTATAAATGAGCTTTTCAGGGTCGGCCGTGTCGACCTTCGCAGCTGCTATGAGAAGAAAAAGCTATGGAACGGTCTCCTGCATCATATACACTACAGGGCTATTTCCGAAGAAGCACAGGCCTTCGTGAACGCCATGCGCGGCAGGGGAAATGAATCCGTTTACTCCGAATTCGAAGCCGCAATGAAAAAGCGCCGCATCCTCGAGGCTGCGGATATCCTGAAGAAGGGTAAGGGAACTTCGGCGGTTCTGAGAAATCTCAATTACCTTATCAGCCGCTGTGAAAGCGGCGAAGCGCTCGATAACCTGCTGGATACTCTGGAGTCCGGCAATGTCATCATCCTGCTGCAGCTCCTGCTCAGATATTCAGGTACACAGGGTACGGGAGCCAGAACATTTGCCTTTACAAAGCACAATCTGCTGAAGGTCCATACCGAGACCGAAGAGGAACAAAGTTCCAGAAGATCAATGATCACAGCCGGACAGACTGCTGCCCTGAAGACAAAAATAATGTCCATGCTGAAGGCTGCGCTTAAGGATAAGCTGGGCCGTGTATATATTGATCCCGACATGAAGCGTTACGCTCTGCCTCTGCAGGAAAGCACCTCTCAGGGAGGCTTCGGCGTGCTTACCCGGGGCTCCAGGCTTCCTGTTCCGGACTGCAGGGTGATCCGCGGGTTCACCTATTGGGAGAAGGTAAATGACATCGATCTCTCCGTATTCGGCATCACTGAAAAAGGAGAGGCGAAGGAATTCAGCTGGCGCACCATGGCCTCAAACCAGTCACCGGCCATAACCTACTCCGGCGATGTTACCAACGGCTTTAACGGTGGTTCGGAGTATTTTGATGTGGATATCGAAGAATTCCGCAAGACATACCCGGATATCAGATACATCATCTTCTGCGACAATGTATACTCCGGTCTCAACTTCGAATCCTGCTTCTGTAAAGCCGGATACATGCTGAGGGATAAGGTCGGCTCAGGTGAGATCTACGAGCCCAAAACGGTTCAGTCGTCCTTCCTTGTCAACTGCGCAAGTACCTTTGCCTATCTGTTCGGCTTAGATCTGAACACCATGGAATTCGTCTGGCTGAACATGGCAAGAAGCGGCAGCGTAGCCGTTGCCGGCACGACAGACATGTCCTTCCTGCTGGATCATTTCCATACAACGGAAATAATAAATGTATATAGCTTCTTTGAAATGATGGCGTCTGAGATCACCGAAGATCCGGCGAATGCCGAAGTGATAGTAACCGATAAAGAAACTGAATCCCGTGAGGGTCAGCTTCTTATCAGAGAATATGATACTGAAAAAATGATAGCGCTGATGAACTGACAACATGATAGCGCTGATGAACTGACAACATGATAGCGCTGATGAACTGACAGCGTAACAAACAACTTGGGGACGGTACCTGACAGGCCATGCTTTTCAAGCCTGTCAGGTACCGTCCCCATATCTTTACCAACTGTATTTCTTGCCATCCGGGTACCGTCCCCAAATTGTATCAACTGCCTGTATTTATTATTCCCGAGGAGATCAGCAGCAGGACTATCAGCAGTCCCGGCGCCACATATTTGACCATGGCAATGTATAACAGCCGGCGGCCGAATCGTTCGCCGTTTTTTGTTGCCTCGTCTATTATAGTCTTCGGCTTTATTACCCAGCCCACCATTATACATGTGGCGATGGCGATAACAGGCATCAGCAGATTATTTGTGACATAATCCAGGATATCCAGTATCTGCGCCGTGGAACCATTGGGCAGCTTCACCTCAAAATAAAGCACGTTGTATCCGAGGCATACAATGACGCCGATCACAAGCGCCGCAACTCCCTCGATCAGAGTTGCCTTGCTCCTCTTCCAGTTGAATTTATCTATAAGTCCGGATACGACAGCCTCCAGTATGGACATGGCGCTGGTCACTGCCGCAAAGAGCACCATGGCGAAGAACAATGTTCCGATCACATTTCCGACCGAACCCATCCTGGCAAATACCTTAGGAAGCGACTCGAACATAAGCGACGGTCCCTGAGCCATACCCTCGGGGCCCTGGAATGCATATACCGCGGGAATGATCATTACTCCGGCAAGAAAAGCCACGGATGTGTCGAAGATCTCTATATGGTTTACGGATTTTACCAGATTAGCATCATCGGAAACATAGCTTCCGTAAGCGATCATGATACCCATGGCCACGCTCAGGCTGAAGAAGAGCTGCCCCAAAGCATCCATCAGGACCTTACAGAAGGTGTTAAAACTCATGTCATCAAAGTTTGGCACCACATAGGCCTTTAATCCGTCCATTCCCGTTGCGGTAGTTCCGTCAGGCCGCGTGCCCTCTATCGTAAGCGAGTATATCGCAATGGCAAGGACCAGCACCAGCAGTATAGGCATGATGATCTTCGAAAAGCCCTCTATGCCTTTGCTAACGCCCATTATGATGATGGCCGTACATACGAAGAGGAAAATAAAGGTAAAAATTATCGGCTCGGTCTTGCCCGTGACAAACCCGGTAAAATATCCATCCTCGGCAGCTTCCGCACCGTGGCCCGTAAGGAATGCGACAAAGTATTTTACAACCCAGCCGCCGATGGCACAGTAATACGGCATGATAAGAAATGGAACCAGACTTGCCAATATACCTATCCAGCCGAATTTCCTATGCAACTTTCCATAGGCTGTAAGCGGGCTCTGCTTGGTCTTTCGTCCGATGGCCACCTCTGTAGTGAGCAGTGTGTAACCGAAGGTTACTGCCAGAACGAGATAGATGATCAGGAATACTCCCCCTCCGCCTCTCGCCGCGAGGTAAGGGAAACGCCATATATTTCCCAATCCTACTGCACTGCCTGCAGCCGCGAGCACAAAACCTAACGACCCCCGGAAGGAGCCTCTCTTCTTCGTTTCTTCCATGTTGCTTATTTCCTTTCAAGGGAACTGTCACAGCTCCCCGTAAACTGCATTCACCAGGCTTCTTGACAACCTTGTGGTTCCCGAATTCGCACGTTGGATAAATAAGGTTATCGACATTTCTTCATCCGGATCGATAAGCACATACGGCCCTGTCCATCCATCCCAGCCAAATGCGCCTTTGCCCGCAAGACTTCCGGCCAGGTTATTATCCTCGACGATACGGCAGAGATTGGCGTAACCGTAGCCCAGGACGCTCTCCCAGTCATAGCTTACCCGCTGCGATGCCGTGAGTCCGTTCTGTCTCATGAAATCAACCGTTCTCCGGCTTAAGAGTCCCTTTCTTCCGAAGGAAAGCTCCGCTCCGAGCTTTGCATAATCCTTTGCAGTGGAGAAAAGTCCCGCGCCGCCTGACTGGAATGCAGGTTTTTCCTCGTAATCATAAATGCACAGGTTTACATAATCGGGACGGGTGGGCGTCTCTCCGGCACTGTCATAAAGCACTCCGAGCCTGTTTCTCTTCTCTTCCGGGACATAAAATGCTGTATCAGTCATTTCCAGCGGCTCGAAAATTTCCTTCTGCAGAAAATCCGAAAACTCCATACCGGATATTTCCTCGATTACTGCTCCGAGAACATCTGCGGATGCACCATACATCCAACGCTCGCCTGCCGGAAACATAAGCGGATTCTTCGCCGCGCTCTTTGCAAAACCCCTGGTAGTCATGGAATTTCCGTCCCGGATGCTTTCATCCAGTCTTGCCCAGAGATCATTTGTCAAAGAAATGGCATCGGTGCCTTCCCCGGGATACGGTATGCCCGAGGTCATGTTAAGCAGATCCCTGATCCTTATGGACTGGCAGGGGATCTTTCTTCCTTCCCTGATGCAGAACGGCTTTTCGAATTCCGGAAGATATACCTCCAGCCTTTCCCCAATGTCCAGCAGGCCGCGCTCCATCAGCATCATACATGCCATACTCGTTGCCACCTTGGTAGCTGAATAGATCCTGCAGATGGTATCCTCGGTGAAAGGCTTCTTCTCCTCTACATTCGCATAACCCGCACTGTAGCTGAAAACCGGGATCCCGTGACGGGTGATCACCGCTGCGGCGCCGTTTTCCTCTTTTGTTTCAATGAACCTGTCAATAACGGTTTTTGCTGTTTTGAATCTCATAACCCCTCCTTTTGTCAGTAACACTCTATGCAGTAACCGGTTTCGTACGCAATGCATCCGGCGCAAAGGACAATAAATACTCTTCCGTGACGATGATGATCCCCAGCACCATCAGATACTCATATTCCCAGACAGCCCCGAAGCTGAGCTGCCATGTTGCCAGCAGCAACAGGATAACCTGAAATACCCCGCAGGTTACCACGCCCGCCAGCCTTATCCTCGCTGCGACCGCTCTGCTCCCACCGCCGGAAAAGCGGTAAAAACACATAGGCAGCAGCACTCCTATAAGAAATGCACTGAGCATATATACCGACGCGACTATGGGGGACATAAAAAAGAGAAATGTTGTCACCGCCACCGTAATGATCCCGAAGCATATTCCCTTCAGCTTACGGTTTCTCCGGAGCAGCAGTTCTTCCCGTTCCAGCTTCTCCCAATACTCCCAGGAATCAAAGTCCGTATTTTCACCGGATTCCGATGTCTCATCCCTTACCGGCATTTCATCGCTGGCCGATGCTTCATTCCTTACCGGCATCTCATCCCTGGCCGGCGCTTCATCCCTGACCGGCGCTTCTCCAATACTTATACTTACAGCTCCCGCAGCTTCGGTACCGGCGGCTGTACGTTTTATACGCTGCAATATATATCCCGCGATCACTGCCGCTGCAGAGCATCCGGCCATGGCAAGATAAAAGAACAGCCTGTTCCCCTCGCGTCTGAAAGCGACCAGGGTAAATATCCCGAAGCCGATCCCCGCCATATATCTGAGCGCCGAAAATATCAGATATACCGCCGTATTTCTGCCCGGTTCCGTCATTCCGGAGGCTTCCGTCCCTATCCATACGGTTCTTTCCGTATGTATTATCGTAAGGAGGATCAGCACCGTCAGCACCACCTGCCTTGGCAGGCTGTAATTGAAGTACATCTCCAGAAGCACCACCGAAACCACCGTTGCGACCACAAAAAACATAAGATCAAATACAGCTACGGAGATTTCTTTATCTCTCCTGTCCCGGCCTGTTCCCTTTGTCTTTATTTTCATCAGGATGAAATGTGCGGACACGCAGAACAAAAGAAGCAGCACATTCCTGATGAACAGCGGTTTGGAAAGATCATATTCCAACGCATGTGCCGCTATATCTCCTACGGAAAATGCCGTAAGGACTTGAAGCAATATAAAAAAAATCCGAAGGACCCAGGTCATTTTCGTTCACCGTCTGCGCTGCGGTATACTGCGATCCCGGGTTTCCCGGAATCAACCGCCCTTCCCGCTATTGTATCAAAAACAGCACAAAAAAACAACAGCCCATGTACGCGTTGACCGGCAAATGAGGCACGCCCGCCTGCCGGTCGTTTTGCGCAAAGAAAAAAGGCTGAAAAATCAACGTTTCTCAGCCTTTTTAAGGGTTCGGAATGACAGGACTTGAACCTGCGACCTCTTGACCCCCAGTCAAGCGTTCTACCACCTGAACTACATCCCGGTATGCTGCATCCGTGTTCCGGAGACCCCGAAGGATCATTTATTCGCACGTGCCTTAATATACTACAACGAAAGAACACAGAATGCAAGCTAAATTTTTATTTTTTATCGGCATTTTTTGCAGCTTCGGCTGTCAGGATGCCGAGATCCGTCATTTTCTTCATGAAAAGTGAATCCGTGATATCACCTGCGAAGTACATATAACGGCTTGCGTCGCCCTTTGCGATATAGCCCTCTTCGATCACATTTCCGTTCTCATCCTCGGTTTCAACCGTAAAATATATGAAACTGTTCATGAGAAGAAGATCCGTTATGGTACAGTATCCTCTGGCTTCATCTCCCAGACGGATGTCGACGCCCGAGTGGTTGGCGAAGAACTCACCCCTGCCGCAAAGGCTTCCGGAAAGGACCTTGACCGGGACTCCCCTGATAACAACACTGATCGCGTCATCCTTTATCGTGCTTATAAAATCTACCACTGTCATGGAATCGATGTAGATCATTCCGTCGTAGCAGGTAAGTCTGCGTGTGATGCCGTTCACCTCCATGACAAGTTCCGTATCATCATCTGTGGTTGCGTAAAGGAAGGAATCCAGATCTCTTGCGAAAATGTCCCATTTATATGCCGGACAAAGGAACTCTATGGTAATTGTCTCCTCATTTTCAGCAAATTTCGCACAGGTGTAAACCGACTGGCGTCCCTTGTCATCAAAACAGTAGACCTGATCCTGGGGTATCACCACCATAAGCTCGTTGGTCTTCATGTAACCGTTATCATCAAAATAATAATCATAACCGTCGATGTTCATCCAGGTGGCTGCAACATATTTGTCGCCGCTGAAATACCTCCAGCCGGATCTGGTCTTCTCCCAGCTTCCGCCCACATGATCCGGATCATACTTTCCGTCCGGGCCGACCCAGTTTCCTTTTACATACTGATCAGTAACCATGTAGCCCTGGGAATTGAAATAGTACCAGTCCCCGTCTATCTTCAGCCAGCGTGACTTTGGATACCATTTTCCATCCTTATACCACCAGCCGTTTGCGTCATGTCTCCATACAGCCTTCTGGGTCTTTCCGTTCCAGTAACCCTTGGCATCCATCCAGTAGCCCTTGACATATTCTCCTCTTGCAAATGAACCATCGGCATATCTGAACGATGTACCTGTGGCTCCTTCGAGCCATTCTCCTTCAACCGAAGCCTCAGCCGTATATGCAGGTACGGTAACAACGGCAGTGGCTGCCGCGAGTCCAGCTGCAGTTGCAGCGATCAGATGTTTAAAACGCTTCATATCAATATTTCTCCTTAAGATATTCGTCCGTATATCAGTCAATCTACCGGCAATAAAGTTGTCGTATCTGTTAACTGTATCATAAACGCGGCTTTTTTTCAAGTTACACGAAGGTTGTATGAAAAGCCGGCGAAATTTCAACATCTTCAATAAAAAGATACGTTTTCCCTGCTTAGAAACCAATGTATACCCCACGATAATCCGTATCCGGTCACTCCTCCTAACCCATTTGTGATCACATCATCTATTTCACACAGACCGATACCGGCAATATACTGGATCGCTTCGATCAGTATGGACAATACTATCGGAATAATCCACGTCCATTTCCTGTTTTCAGAGTAAAGCGCCGCCCCCAGGGGCACAAAAAGCCATATATTATTCAAAATGCTCTGACGCAAAGATGCTTTAACAAAGAAATACCGAAAAGATGCAAAAATCTCAAACTGTCCACGGGAATCGCCCGTCTCACGGTATGCGATAGTCATGATTCCAATAAAGATGATGTAAAGGATCAGAAAGGCAATACGCCATTTTCCTTTTACAAGTGCGGCAATAACTGTTACAAGCATCCCAAAAATAAACACCAGTACCGGATGTGTGTTCAGGAAATTATCCAGCCTGAACATGATCTTACCCTGTTCGTCCAGATAGATGCTCTGTCAGTCCTCATCCAGATAGGTAAATACGGATTGCGAGATGCATAGTTCCCCATCCCCGCTTGATTCCTTCTTATCCGACTGTGTCACACCCGACGCATATTCCAGAGTTTCCACCCGCGTTGCGTAGCCCTTATCCGAGGCAAAAGTGATCCTTCCGGATGCATCCACATAATCCATGCGGATCACATTTCCGATCTCCTGCTTCCGTTCAGTAAGGTCGGAAGATTTCAGTGGCCGTGGCATAAAAACACTGAAAGCCGTGACGAGACACAATGTTAAAAACAGTATGCCGGAAATGATTATTATTGCTTTTTGTGCAGGTAATACCGTATTATTCATATGTTCACCTATCTATATAAAGCCATACCTGGCATGCGTTTTTTCGATCCATAGTATACACGTAAATTCATGAAACTACAAATCCAAGATCTTCGTTAAGCTATATACCCCGTATATCGTTGATCTCACTGTGCCGCTCTATATTTTGTATGCTCATTCTGAAAATGCCGCCGGATGCTTGCATATCGGCATACAAAAGTGCTATAATCTGCTCATTTCCATGTGGTCAACCCTGCAGCATCATATGGGATAACAGCGATCCCGAATACCCCTGCATTTTCCGAGATCGTATACTTAAAATAGGAGGCCTATAATGAAAAGAATTCTCACAATCCAGGACATTTCCTGCCTTGGAAAATGCTCAGTCACCGTAGCGCTGCCGGTGATCTCCGCCATGGGTGTGGAGACCGTCATCCTTCCCACAGCGGTACTTTCAACTCACACAATGTTTTCAGGCTTTACGGTAAAGGATCTTACCGATCAGCTTGCTCCCATTACCGAACACTGGAAATCTCAGAATGTTACATTTGACGCGATCTATACCGGTTATCTCGGTTCTGCCGAGGAGATTGAGATCGTAAAGAAGATCTTCAAAGATTTCGGCGGGGATGACACCCTCATCTTCATCGATCCGGTGATGGCCGATAACGGCAAGCTGTATCCTGCCTTTGATGAGGCGTACGCAAAATTAAATGCAGGCCTGTGCGGCGAAGCGGATATCATAGTTCCCAACATCACCGAAGCCTGCTTTATGACGGGTATGGATTATCGTACGGAATATGACGAAGCATATGTAAAGGAGCTTCTTGATAAGCTCGCAGCCCTCGGACCGAAGGTCGTTGTGCTGACCGGCGTATCCCTCAGTAAAGGAAAGACCGGTGTCTACGGTCTTGATACGGTTACCGGCGAGACCTTCATCTATCAGAATGACCTTGTTGATGCCACATATCACGGCACCGGCGACATCTTCGCATCCGTAGCGGTAGGCGGACTCACCCGCGGACTTTCCAGAGATAAGGCTTTCGCCCTGGCTGCCGATTATACGGCCGACACCATAAGGGAAACCCTTCACAACCCGAAGAAGCCCTGGTACGGAGTTGACTTCGAAGCTACCATTCCGCAGCTGGTAAGCCGGCTTGCGGTAGATCTCGCTACACAGTAATCTTTCTCGCACAAAAAAGGCCACCCGGGATGACGGCTCCAAACCGTTCCCGGGTGGTTCTCTTTCTATCCGCTACTCCGCAAGATAACCCTCAGCATCAAACGTATACCTTACACCGTCGATAATATAGGTTCCTTTCTTTGCATACCAGCCGGAACTGTCGCCGTACCACCAGCCCCGGATATTTTTATGCCATGCCGCCATATAGGGATATACCTGTCTGCAGCTCTTCTTATCCAGCCACCAGCCCTGAACATATTCTCCCTGAACCGCATAACCTTCAGTATTAAAATAATAACAGCTGCCGTCTATATTCTGCCAGCCGTCCGCAAGCGGACATCCCGGATAAACAGTGGATATCCTGGTGGTTCCGTTATCGGTCCCGCTGCAGGGATCATCAGGATCCTTAAGGTCAGAATAAATCGTTACATCATAGTAGGAAAGTCCGTTATTAAATGTAGAAAATCCCACTGCGCCTATACTGACAGGTTCTCCGGTTGTATTTGTAAATACATTCGCTGCCGCGGTTCCCGGCTTTGTTACGAAGGGCAGCTCCCCGCCATTTTCATCCGGGTCGGATGTATCGGCGCAGCCGGCAGTACCGTCATAAAAGAAATTATACTTGTACACGTCCGGAGACTGCATATCAAACGCATAATAATCTCTGTTTCCCGGTATGAAATCAGCGGTTTCATAGGATGCATAAAAGAAACCGCCCAGCATAGCCCGGTTCTCTTCTGGTCCCTTACCCTGATGTTCCGTGCCCAGATCTCCTTATCCGAACGATAAGCTGACGGAAACTCCCCGCCTCCTTCCTGTGCCGATAATACCGCGCCCTTCCTCTGCGGCACATCATATATATCAAAATCCACAGGGATATATCCGTATCCATGTTCCTCCGGACTCAGAGCTGACTCTTCAGGCCTTTCTGCTTCGGCAGATGCCTGACCCGCGGAAAAGCCCGCCAGCGCAGCAGCCATAACCATCGTCAGAGGGATAGTGATCAGTCGTTTATTATGCATATCATACTCCCTTCTGTATTGTAAGTGCCGTGACCACGCCAGGGTCCTCAAATATGTCACTCTGAAAGCAGGTTCTCCGCTGTCTCCCCGGCTTCCTTAGTCAGTTCCCCGTTTGCATCCAGCACCGGAATGGCAAGCAGTTCTCGTATCTTCACGGAAAGCTCCGCCGCCTTGCGGAACAGCACGATCTCCCGCGGATCATACTCTGCGAAATTAGTCCCGCGTTTTTCAAGCAGCATGCGCATTTCATAATTCATGGGCGTAAGATCCGCGTCCATGGTGGATATCTGATGGTACAGCCTCCTCACCGTCTTCTTTACGGCTCTGATATTTTCGGGCTCCTCCTTAAGCTTCCCGGAGTCTTCATCCGGATACTCTGCGCCCCACATGGTCTTGTCAATATCCGTAAGTCCTGTCCGGTCCAGGAGGCTCTCCGTGATACGTACGGTATCAATAAGCACGGAATTTCTGAGCTTGTCATACGCCTCAAGGAGCTCCCTTGTCCGCTCCGCAAGCTTCACATTTTTCTCATTGAGCTCCGCCTGCTCCTTCTCTTTTTTACGTCCGATAAAGAATAAAGGCATATCCTCACCCCCTGATCTGTTCTTGTGCGTTTGCGGAAATGATACGCCCGCGTTCCTTAAGATTCTTCAGCTGCAGCTGTATATCGGGGTTCCCCTGCTCTGCTTCCCTGAGAAAGCTTTCCTCTCTTGAAACCGCATTTGCCGCCACCAGGGTATGCTCCATTTCCCGGAAATCCGCCTCATCGATCTCCAGCAGCCTCACCGCGTCATGTATGACCCTCTTCTCCGCTTCGGAATAATCCTTATCGCAGAGGGCAATGGTCAGCATATTCCACACCAGCAGCCTTCCCGGGATCGTATTTTCAAATACCGAGTCAACTATTCCCTCCGCCAGTTCCTTTTCCAGATGATCCATGATCAGAAATACCGCATCTCTGTCAGGGGAGAAAAGCCCCTTCTGCTTGCATTCCCAGACCAGCTGCTCCTTATATTTGGGGAACTGTTCATCCAGCATTACTCCCAGTTCATCGAATTTCGCCCTCTCCGAATCCTGTACCAGTCCGTCTGCAGCCATCATGTAATAGCATATTTTAAGGGCATTTTCGGTTTTGATCATTTTCATAGTCCATACCTCCTGATTTAGCCCGGGCACTATCCTGAGACGGGCTGCCCTGGGACGGTTCCCGACCTTTCCTGAACCGTTCCGGGGCAGCCCGTCTTCCCCGATGTTATATTCATTCCGTCACTACGCAGTTCTTGCCGCTTCGCTTTCCCTTATACAGTGCATCATCCACACGCATGGTAAATGTATCCGCACTTTCACCTGCCTTATGTTCCGTCACGCCAAGGCTCATGGTCCGGTGTCCGCAAAGTTCAAATTCTATCCTGTTAAATTCCTGGCGGAATACTTCTGCTATCTCTGCAGCCTTTTTCACTTCTATGCCGGGAAGCAGTACCATGAACTCTTCACCGCCCCACCGGCCTGCCACGCAGCCGGGCGCCTTACGGTCGATGACACGCTTCAGCATGGCCGCCAGCTGGATCAGCACCTCGTCGCCTTCCTTATGACCATAGGTATCATTTACCTTCTTGAAATCGTCCACATCCATCATGATTATTGAAATCCTGCTGATATTTCCCACAGGCTTATCATCCGTACCGGTATCATTCTTCGATACGGCATCATTCGCCTGTTTAACACGCTCGTTGATCCGGCGCTGTATCTCCATACGGTTGTACAGCCTGGTCATTCCGTCAGATATCGCCGCCTGTCCCAGCTGTCTGTTGGCAGCCTCCAGTTCCTCCGTAGCCGCCTGTATAAATGTTGCGAGCCGGTTAACTATGGATACCTGTCCCGAGAATTCCATTCCGACCTCCGCAAGCTCGGGTGTATCCTTTACTTCCGGAATATCACCTTCGCGGAGTGCACCGACGACAAGCGTAACATTATGCTGATTAAGATGCCCCTTGGTCCGCAGGAATTCACCTGATGTGAAAAAGCCCGAGGTCGGAGCCAGCAGCTGGAAGGGTGTCGTCTCCCTCGAAACATCCGCTCCCCAGAACACTCTCCGGGCACCGCAGGAATAGATCTTGATCACCTCCGGTGCGAAGCGGTTCAGGGTCTTCACCCCATCAGCCACCTCTCTCAGTATGGTTTCCGGATCACCGTAGGATATCCTTGCCATATCCCCTTCGTACATATCCGACGTCATCATCAGGGCTCCGTTCTCCAGACTGGCAGTCGGAGCACGCAGCAGCTGTATCCCGTTATGGTCAAAAATGAAGGGAAATTCCAGTGTATTGCTGAAGAAATTCTCATCATTTTCAATATTCAGATAGCGGTAATAGGTATCATACGCGGGCCTGCCCTCGATCTCATATAGGATGCTGCCCTTCACTTTTGTGATCTCCAGCTCGCGCCCCAGGGGCTTCCAGCCCGTGATATATGTGGTAGTAACATGCAGATCCTCGCCGCCCATAAGCACGAATATCACGCCGCGGTCGGCATAACCGTAAATATTCGTGAATACGCATGCCGCATCATCATTCATATCTCCGTTAAATGCGCCGCCGCCGTATATTGCTATATCACGCCGCACCTCCCTGAGCTGGTCGGAGAAATTAGTCATGGACATGCCCCTGATGGTAACCAGCAGCTCTATCGCCGTTACCCATGGGTTTTCATTCAGGATACGCAGCACATCCGAAGTAACATATGATTCATTTTCAGCCGTAAGATCATACTGAAGCAGCTGAACCCTGCTGGTGGGATATTCAAATACCGTACAGGTAATGGCAATGGCCTGCGTACACACATCACCGTTCAGGATATGCCCGTTGGTAGAGCAGCCAAACACCAGCGCCTCCGGCATCTCCCAGGTAATTATATCCATAACCTTCTCGATCTCTTCACGGTCTATGACATCTGAAAAAACCTGAAATACCATCTGTGAATAAATCTTGGTCCTGGACCATTGCATAAGCTTACGCAATTCCCGGATCAGTGCATCCTTCCCCTTGTAGCTGAACTGAAACTGTCTCATAACGCCCCCCTTTCAAGCCCCCGAAAATCAATCAAAATAAGTTAAGTCAACATTCCTGTATCAACGCTGCAAAACACATTCCGCTTTGGTAAAATCGTTTTCATTCATTATAGCAATTACAGCGCCCGCGGGCAAGGAGAATATAATGATAAACTCCATCTCTGTTCCGGAATTTTTGCAGTTGATACGCGGCAGGGATATGACACGGAGCTGCAGGGTGAGACCGATCCGTGCCTCCCCCCTCATTTGACAACCACTGCCGGGGATGGTACATTATGTACAGCACATTTACGTTTGAAAGGATTTTCTCATATGAAGGTCACTTCCACAAAAAAGAAGCTGATTATCACCCTGCTTGTCACATTGTTTTTTCTTACAGCTATCCTTCTTTCCACACTTTTGGGATCTAAAGAGCTCGATCTGTATTTTTCGACCATAGGCAGGGAATATCACGATGTACAGCTTCGTCTTAGCAACGGATCACTTGTTGATGAAGTTTTTGTCAGAGAAGAGGAGACGGGACACTACCGGGTGCGCATCAGAGCTGCAAAAGGCGGAAAAACAGGCTCTACAGATGTAACTCTGGCGTGTTTTTATAACGAATCCGAATATCCGGATATATACAGTATTTCGGCACATGTTACAGGCTTAGGTACCATTTACAGCGGAAGAATGAGCTTTAACGGTATGCATATTACATTTTCGCTGGTAGGTTTACTCTTCCTCTGCTACTCTGTCATGCTCTATATATGGCATCTTGAATATAAGAAAAGCCGTTTCTTTTCATACGGCTCCATTCAGGGCCTCGGACTCTCCGTCTACTTCATGGCACAGGCCATTACTTACTTTGCAGTTATCATTTTCAGCCTTAACCGTTCGGAACCTCTGAGCGGTGAAAATCTCCTCACCGTCAACAGTCTTGTTCTGTCATTGATCTGCCTTGTCGCCATGCCGGTGATCCTGATATTTGCGTTAATGATAACCATAAGCAATATCGGACTTATCATTAAAGAGGGTAAAAGCCCTTCAAATGCCCTGGGAATCATTCTCAGCATTGTTCTTATAGCCGGGCTGCTTGTAATAGGTATTCTGGTAATCCGTACTCCGGGCATATATGCCATGGATCTTAAGGATAACGCGATCGCCGTTGCCAGGGGTGTCATATCATCGGTATTCTTCTATTTCATCTGCAACCTTTTTTCCACCCTGCTGTACTGCCAGCTGGCCGGACGCCATAAACCTGCATTTGACAAGGATTATGTTCTGATCCTGGGCTGCGGGATAAGGGCTGACGGAACCCTCTTTCCTCTTCTGCAGGGCCGTGCTGACCGCGCTCTTGCTTTTTATCATGCACAGGAAGCTGCCTCTGGCAGAGCACCAATTCTTGTTCCTTCCGGCGGTCAGGGGCCGGACGAATGTATGCCCGAGGGTCTGGCTATAAAGAATTATCTGCTTTCACAGGGTATCCCCGAGGATCATATCCTTCCGGAGACCGGCTCGGTGAATACCCTGCAGAATATGCAGTTTTCCAAAAAAATGATCGAAGAGAACGAAGGATCGGAAGACTTTACAGCCAGAGTGGCCTTCTCCACCACCAACTTCCATGTATTCAGAAGCGGTATCCTGGCTTCGGATGCGGGAATGAACGCTGACGGTATGGGTGCCAGGACCAAATGGTATTTCTGGCCGAATGCGCTGATAAGAGAATTTATAGGGATGCTTGTAAGGCACTGGAAGCTTCATGCGGTTATTCTTTCCGCTGTAATACTCCTGGCCAGTCTTTTCGGAAATGCCCAGTGGATATTCAGCCTGCTGTAAGCACACGCCTGATTGCCTTCCTGTATTTTTCCACTGAACTCCGTACATTTTGTTTTGTTCCTGAATACTGTTTTAGCTGCTTTGTAATTATTTGCAGGTAATGATCCCGGATTGATCTACCAGTTCTCATACCGTTCATGGCTGCCTTCGCCTGATATCTTGCTTCCTCGCTGTCGGCGGAATCGAAGTAACCTTTGGCATTCACGCGGGTCATATCGTACATGGTGGAAGCCACGGTCGCCCTGATCCGGGTATCCAGTGCAGCCGTGTTAAGAGCCATACCGCTTTGTTTCAGTTTAACATGAAGTATAGAGTTTTCTCTTACAGCAAATTGACAGGGATCATGCTGTTCTCCGCATCGATCGGGAACAGCTTTGCAGCCATGCAGATAATGCCTCCTGCTCCGATGTCTTTTCCGCTTTTTTCGAGTAAGGAAAAAGTTTTAATGACCTTTTTATCCGGTGATGCCGCATATTAGCCTGCACACGGATGATGACAGAGAAGAACATTATCGCAATGGTACATGCTCAAAAACTTTTTCGTCGATAATAGATTTCATAAGACTTATAGACAGTCCTATGAGGGATAGTGCCTTTCAGGCTTTACGCTTCAGATATTAGTGGGTGCTGTATGGGTGCTACCGTCAGTTTTTGAGCAGTTCTCAGCGTGCTTTTCAGGTAAAAAGAAAACCTCGCAAACGCAATGTTTACGAGGCTTTTCGTTGTTTTTGATAAAAAAGTAAGTTCTAGAATGATTATCTCTTTGTTAACGCTTCGAGAACTGCGGTGCACGACGTGCAGCCTTGAGACCGTACTTCTTTCTTTCCTTCATTCTCGGATCACGAGTCAGGAAACCGGCCTTCTTAAGTGCGGGACGAAGCTCTTCATTTGCCTCATTCAGTGCACGTGCGATACCGTGACGGATAGCACCTGCCTGGCCTGTGAAGCCGCCGCCGTATACATTTACAAGTACATCATACTTGCCTTCCGTACCGGTTACTGCGAAGGGCTGACGAACGATAACCTTAAGTGTCTCAAGTCCGAAATAATCTTCGATATCTTTCTTGTTAATAGTGATCTTGCCTGTACCCTGGGTCAGGTAAACACGGGCAACACTGCTTTTTCTTCTACCTGTTCCGTAAAATCTTGTAGACTTTGCCATGACCATTTCCTCCCATTAATACTTGATCTGAAGCTCTTCGGGCTTCTGCGCAGCCTGCTTATGCTCCGGTCCTGCATAGACAAACAGCTTCTTGTACATCTGTCTGCCAAGAGGTCCCTTGGGAAGCATACCCTTTACTGCGTGCTCGATAACTGCCTCGGGCTTCTTCTCGAGCATTTCCTTCAGTGTCTTCTGCTTCAGACCACCGACATAATCGGAATGGCTGTAATAGACCTTATCGTTCAGCTTGTTGCCTGAAACCTTGATCTTATCTGCATTTACAACGATAACATAATCGCCTGTATCGATATGAGGTGTATAGGTAGGCTTGTTCTTACCTCTAAGCACCTTTGCAACCTCGCTTGCGAGGCGGCCTAATGTATGTCCGGATGCATCAACCACATACCACTTTCTTTCGATCGTCGATGGGCTTGCCATAAAGCTCTTCATCGCTAACTTCCTCCTTCGAACTCAAAAGACCGTGAAGCTTCCCGCTTCCACAGTTCTTCTCACTCATCTGTCTGAATGTGCCGCTTTCCCTGCGTTTTATTCCGGGGCATTGGTATAAAACGTCCGGTCAGCCGTCACAGAATTGTATTTTATAACACGGTGCCCGGCGTGTCAACCACTTTTTCAACTTTTTTAAGTACCTTTGCGTTGTGGTCAGACTGCAACAGTGCTATAATGTTTTGGTAGCTTTTCTGCATAATACCCGAAAGGAGTGCACTTTAATGGACGGATTGTCTTCACTGTTTTCAAATGTCCTGAATCTGGACATAAAACAGGTAATAATGTGGGTGATCGGAGGTATCCTTATTTATCTCGCGATCAGAAAAAAAATGGAACCGACACTTTTGCTTCCCATCGGTTTCGGAGCCATCCTGGTCAATCTCCCGATGTCCGGAGCCATCTCACAAAAGGTGGGGGAAGTCATTCAGGAAGGACCCATTTCCATCCTTTTTGAAAACGGAATAGCAAATGAGCTCTTCCCGCTTCTTCTCTTCGTCGGCATCGGCGCGATGATCGATTTCGGCCCTCTGCTTTCGAATCCCAAGCTTATGATATTCGGTGCCGCAGCCCAGTTTGGAATATTCTTTACACTCAGCATGGCTTCCCTCTTCGGATTTGAACTGAAGGACGCCGCATCCATCGCCATTATCGGTGCTGCCGACGGACCGACATCCATATTCGTGGCCAACTATTTCGGGACAAAATATATCGGAGCGATCATTGTGGCTGCCTACTCCTACATGGCCCTCGTGCCTATAGTACAGCCGCCGGTCATCAAGCTCCTTACCACTAAAAAAGAGCGCAGGATCCGCATGGAATATAAAGCCGGAAATGTATCAAAGACCGCGCGTATCATTTTCCCCATATTTGTAACCATCCTTACCGGGCTTGTGGCTCCCAATGCGGTAGCCCTCATCGGTTTCCTTATGTTCGGTAACCTTATAAGGGAATGCGGGGTTTTGGATTCACTCTCCAAAACAGCCCAGTCGGTTCTTTCGAACCTTATCACCCTGTTCCTCGGTATCACCATTGCCGAAAAGATGCAGGCTGACGCATTTCTCGATCCGACCACATTGCTGATACTCGGCCTCGGGCTTTTTGCATTTATCTTCGATACTGCAGGCGGCGTACTTTTCGCCAAGCTGATCAACCTCTTCTCGAAAAAGAAGATTAACCCCATGATCGGCGCCGCAGGGATCTCCGCCTTCCCTATGTCCGCCAGAGTTGTTCATAAGCTCGGCCTCGAGGAGGATAATACAAACTTCCTGCTCACACATACGATTGGTATAAATGTGTCGGGACAGATCGCTTCCGTTATCGCCGGAGGCCTGATCCTCAACCTGATAGCACGATGAAAAGATAGGTGCCGCCGGCTTAACCCGGTGACATTACATTTAACCGGAGGATATAATTATGAAGATTGATACAAATGCTTTTTTGGACTCTCTCCCTATCATGGGGAACGGTCTGCTGGGAATATTTATCGTAACCGCTGTCATCATCATCGGAATCTACATCCTTAGAGCCATCACTTCGAGGAAGGCGGGAGCCGAGGATACACCGGAGACGGCAGTTTCCGAAACTGAAGGGATAAATGCGGATCCGTCAGCGGAAAAAAAGTCCGCAATGGATCTGATGAAGGAACGCGAGAAAAAGGACTTTCTGGAAACAGATGATACCTATACCATTTCCAATGATCTATAAAAATTGGGCAACTCCTTCGGAGTTGGATCCTTACGGAGCCGAAAAACCTGATGGTTTTTCGGTTCCTACCAAGCACCGCCGCCTCCGCCGCCGGAGCCGCCTCCGGAGAAGCCGCCGCCCGAGAAACCGCCGCCTCCGCCGCCGCTGCTTTCGGAAGGACTGGAGGTCATGGAACGGGTTGCGGTATCCATGGTCCTCTGCACGGAATTTGCAAATACATGAGGATCAAAATAGCCGTAGGGGTACGGCGCGTAATACCATGTCGGCGCCTCTATATTTATGCTTTCAAACTTCTTGATCCATTTATCAGAAACTCCCAGCACATAGGTGTAGGGAAGTATCCTGTAAAAATACGCCGGATCCTGGAATACCATCTGCTCCAGCTGTTCTTTCTCGGCAGTCTCCAGGAAATTCCTGAATCCCAAGAGCCTTCCGAGTATCTGATTCCCGTAATCCGATCTTTTCGGAAGAAAGATCAGGAAGAAGACCATTCCCAACACGCAGGCAGACCCTATAAGAAAACCTGCCATCATTATAGGCTCGTGCCTGGCTGCGGGAAATACGAAAATAAAGAATATTGCCAGCGATACACCTATAAGGGTCAGGATCAGCAGCAGATTTCCGACGAACTTCTTACCCACCGAGCCGCCGCGGGCCCTGCCTTTTCCACGTCCCTTAAAAAGCAGCACCATTATGATACTGAGCGCAATGAGCGGCACGAGCATAACGCCTATTCCGCCCCATCCCATATTATTGAAAAGCGGCGGTACCCCGATAAGAAGCCAGGACACGGCGATGCATATCAGCATTACCAGTCCCTGCCACCAACCGCTGTTTTCGAAAAGCTTATCTGTATTCTTTTTATCATTAGCCATCGTTATTATGCTGTTGGTCGTGGTATAGAAGCTGTCTGTAAGATCATCCGCGGTAACTACCTTTTTACCGTTCTCTGTGCGTCCGTATTTGAAAAGCCCATCGAAAAACTTCTTCTCATACTGGTTATTTCCGTCATACTCCCTCTCCTTCCATATCCTGAAGCTGGTCTTCTTCCCGATAGTCTTCTTTATCTCATACTCCTCAATGGAAAGATAACCTGCATTTGCGAGATAAATGAGCAGCGAGGTGACGTCCACCTGGTCCGCGGTGCCTTTATAATACAGCCCCGCCTCAAGACTGTTCATACCATCCGGCGGATAGAATTCCACAGTCTCGACGACCATATCATCCTTCCCGTATTTAAGCCAGATAAAAAAGCAGACCGCGAGGAGCAGGATGGGAACGCCAAAGCAGACGTAATCCATTGTATCCATCAGGGTTGCCCCGGTGAAATACCCCTCCGGCAGCTCGCAGCGCACCGTAAAGGCCATACCCGGTTCCATCACTTTGTCAAGGCTGCCGCTTATCGTATTACCCGAAACCCCGAACTTCAGCTTACTGCTGTCCTTGGAACCGTAATACCCATATGCAAAGCCCAGCTTCGACTCATCGAAGGCCTTCGGCATCTCTATGGTAAATGTGATCCCTCCGATCACCGTCTCCCAATCGGTTCCGATAAGGTTGAAATAAAGTTCATCGCAATCCTTAAGCGGATCCCTGCCCAGATTATAATCGTAGCTGATGACATACTTCTTCTCCCCGGTGACCGTCCTGTCCGCATCGCCTATCCTGATCATCAGCATCTCGTCTTCCTTCTCGGTCTCGTAGGGTTCATTTACGTAAAGGTTCGTGATTTTAACCATATTTTCCGTTTCGGTGCCGTCCAGCCTTTTCACCGTATTTCTGAACGGAATCTTTCTGAATATTCCATGTTTTGGCGACCTGAAATCCGCTGTAATGGTCTCCGTTATATTAAAGACATTGTTCTCATTTACAACGACATGGATGTCATAGGCCTTTATCACGTAGTCCATGTAATAAAAATCATCCATAGACTTTTCATCCGACACGGCCGTCTGATCATCCCCACCGCCTGCCGCCAGCACTTCGGATACATTCAGAAAAAGGAACAACAGCATAATAAAAAGGAGAAATGCACCGATACGGTATTTAATTATCCTGTGTTTACTGACTGCCATAGTTCCCTCCATATCATTCTCTCTGTGAATACCTACAGCCCCGCGCCTCCGGATCACACCGGCCCTCCTCAGGCGCGGCGGAGCTTCTTTCACTTATTCATAAAAACATATCTCCACCAGTCTCAGCCCATGGGGTTCAGCCGTCGGCCCCGCCTTGCTCCGGTCGCAGGCCAGGAGTATATCCTGCATTTCCTCCGGACTGCGTAGTCCCATTCCGATCTCCATCAGTGTCCCGGAAATGATCCGCACCATATTATACAGGAACCCTTTACCCTTAACGCGTATCACAACCAGCCTCGGCTCATTCTCCTGCCGTTCCACACTGATATCCGTAATAGTCCTCACCGTAGTCTGTGCCTGGCTGCCCGCCGAGCAGAAGGATGCAAAATCATGCTCACCGATCAGCAACCCGGCTGCCTGCCTCATTTTTACAATATCCAAAGGATAGTAACAGAATTTACTGTACAGTCTCTCCAGCGGATTTGCAAAGCTGCTGTTCCAGATACGGTATTCATAGGTCTTTTCCGAATCACAATGTCTGGGATGAAAATCCTCCGCCACATCCTCGGAGAGTTGTATCCTGATATCTTCCGGCAGCCTCGTGTTAAGGGCATATGAGATTTTCCCGGAAGGAATGCGGGTGGAAGTATCGAAAACCGCAACATTTCCGAGGGCATGAACGCCAGCATCGGTCCTCGAAGCGCCGATCACCCGTATCTCCTCGCCCAGGAGCCGCGTCAGTTCCCGGTTCAGGACCTCTTCAATGGTAATGCCGTTCGGCTGCAGCTGCCAGCCGCTGTAATTTGTACCGTCATAGGCCACAACAAGCCTCACCCGGTGTTTCTGTTCCATATCATTTCTCCATTAATTCCCGCCGGAGACAACTACCGGCAGAACCTGCCCCGTCGGTTCCTCACTTTATTCTATACTCATGCCCGCGCCGATGACATAGAGCACAAAGTAAAAGACGCACATAAGTATACAGAATCCCAGCAGCAGTGACTTCCAGCCTGCACTGACCCTTTCCTGTCCCGGCCGCGCCTGAACATCGTGAAATACCGTGAGCTCCCTCATCTCCGCCAGAGTTTCCTTCTGCTTAGGGGTCAGCTCATCCAGGGATATCATCTTCTCTCCTCCGCCGACCGTATTCAATCCTTCCGCCCCGATCCTTTCATAAAACCTTTCGAATTTTCCGATCGTAAAACGCAGGAAATGGTCTTCCTCGTCAAATGAGATAATTTCCTTTTTTTCCCGATATACATCATATTGACCGGAAATATTCAGAACCCGGTATCTGAATGCACAGTTGAACAGATCCCGCAGCGCCGGCGGCAGGCCAAAGAAGTAGCATATGATCAGCAGCGGAAATGACAGTATCTTCACGATTAAAAATAATGCCGCAAAAAAGCCGGATATCGTCCCCAGATACAAAAAGATTTTTTCCAGGATATACCATGCAAGAGGTATAATTACGGTCACTGATGCAAGCTTCAGGATATCCCCCTTCAGCTCCCGTTTCAGCGCAAGCTTTCTCTTAGGCAGATCTGCCAGCTGATCCTTATATCGACCGTATACAAAATCCATTTCTTTTTTCAGTTTATTAAATGTATCGCTGTACCCCGCATCTGCCTTTGACATCCAATCCGGCAGTAAACCCGCTTCAGGACCGCCCGGCATTTCATGTACACCTGTTCCATCTGCAAAAGGACTTTTCCCGTTTTCATCAGGTACAACGCTATCCCAGTTTAGCTCGTACGCCATATACACCCCCGTCAGGAGAACACAAATCTCCAAACAATCATCAGTATTGCAAAAACCGCAATAAGCAGAAAGGCCAGTTGATCCGCTCTCCTGTATTTCAATGGCTCAATGCGTGATCTCTTTGCTCCCGAATCATATCCCCTCAGATCCATTGCATCTCCCAGCTGCCCGGCATGCTTCAATGTTCTCCGGAAAAGCGGTATGATCAATGTCAGATAATCACGGATACGCTCCGGTACACTGCCGTATTCCAGGGCTGCACCTCTTGAGACCGCCGCCGCTTTAAGCTCCTCCATCTCCCTGCCCAACTGCGGCAGGAAATCAAAGGCTATGGCAAAGGACATGGCCGCTCCCTCGGTGATAGGGAAGCCGCACCGGAGTCCGTCCAGAATGTCCCTCGGCTCAGTGGTTTTTGAAAAGAGCACCGACATAAATGTGATAAGCGTCAGTTTCCAGAAAGTCAATCCGACAGTCGCCGGCGCTGCCCATATTAGACTGAACAGCTCCGTTATGACAAGTATCACCAGCACACTCCTTGCCGACCTGAGCAGGGATATCACTGACACACCTGATTTCAGCCACGCAATAAGAAGCAGTGCACTTGCGCCCGCCAGCATGACCGCATCATGTGAGAGCAGCACAAGGACCACATAAATGATCATAATATATAATTTGCATCGCGGATCCATTACGGTGAGCAGCGCTCCCTTATGCTGTCCGCGGTCGGTCTCATGATCCATGCCTTACCTCAGTAATATAAATCGTGATTCCCGGGGAAAACCCTCTCCCGGGCTTTTGATGCGTTATTTCAGTGAAATGAATATATCTGCAGCCATGCAGCTGCATTTTGTAATGATCAGGGGAGCGGAAATCTACGGCCGTTCTCCGTGAGACGTTACTATGACAGTCCTTCCCATTCTCACATATTCTCTAAGTACCGCCTTAAGCAGCTCCGTCCCCTCGATATCCAGTCCGGCAAAGGGTTCATCGAGAATAAAGACTTCCGGTTTCATTGCAAGAACTCCGGCGATCGCAGCTCTCCTTTTTTCTCCTCCGGAAAGCTTCTCCGGCGGCTTCTTCCATAACTCACGATCCAGTCCCAGGAGCAGCAGCGCATCTTCGGCATCCTGCCTTGCGGCATTCTTATCCTTGCCTGATCTCAGCGGCCCGAACATAACATCATCCAATACCGTCGAGGCAAAAAGCTGATCCTCCGGATGCTGCATTACATAACCAACTATCCTCCGCAGCAGCCTCAACGACTCCTTCTCCTGTATGTTATTTCGCCGGTTCACAGTTCCTTCCTTTACCGGCAGCTTTATCCCTTTTACAATAATATGTCCGCTGTCAGCAAGGAGCGTTGCGTTCATTAGTTTACATAATGTCGATTTCCCGCAGCCCGTTCCTCCGGTCAGTTCATAGTAGATTCCCGGATATACAGCCGTTGAAAAATTTCCGATCACCTGATTGTTGCCGTAGCGGAAGTTTACTCCCTCCATCGAAATGACCGGCGAGAAGACCTCAACCGTATCCACGCCCTCAACACGTATGAGTTTGGGATTGATCAAAGCCTCATCTGTATCTCCTTCAGGCACTGCTTCCTGCCCCTCGTTCTCCTGCCTGTCTCTTACCTGCGGGATTTTCAGCTCCGAGCTTCCTACCCTGATTACCTTTCCGACCTGAGATCTTTTTTTATCGGAATCCGGATCCGGTTCCTTACTCTTCCCGGGATCCGTCACATCATACTCCGGAAAGAGCTCATATCCGCTGCCGTCATCCCTGTATATCCATTTGCCCTTTCTGAAACAGATCTCCCTCAGTCCCTTTTCCTCAAAGGAAATCACACGGTCCATTTTCCTGAGTGCCCCGGGATCATGGCTTACAAGCACCATAGTCTGTTCAAGACGTTTTGTCATTCCCAGGATAAATGTAAGTATGTCCGCTGCTTCGGTTTTACCGAGCATGGAAAAGGGTTCATCCAGAAGGAGGAGCGGTGCGCGCATCATAAGCGCGGATACCAGCGCAGCCTTCTGCTTCTGTCCGCCCGAAAGGCTGCGAAAATCCCGGTCTCCGAAGCTGCCTGCTTTGACCGATGCCCCGGGTTTTGCATTATCTCCGGAGTACTGCTGTCTGTTATTCAGTAATCTCCCTGAGAGTCCTTTCCAGCGTTTTCTGATGATCTCCGGTTCTACAGCGAGATTCTCAGGTCCAAACACAGCATCCTCCGAAACCCTGCTGAATACTATTCCCTGTTCCGGTTCCTGCAGAAGGTAAGCCAGCTCACCCCGCAGCTTATCCATGTCATGGGCGTGAAAGGGATCATTTCCGTTAAGCAGAAGCTGCCCCATGGCTGCAGGTCTCTCAAGGCACGACAGATAACGGAGCAGGGAACTCTTTCCCACTCCGTTCAGACCCGTAAGCCCGATCCTCTCTCCTGCCATGATCTCCATGTTCAGTCGTACTCCCGGCACATTATTCAGCTCAAGATCGATCATCTTAATTGAAAAACCCATTTCCGAATTCTCCGGCTCCCGTCATTCAGATCTTTTTACCCTGTCATCACATTATACCAATCTATGGGGACATCCTCAACCATTTTCAGCATGGCCGCCCGGAGGCATCTGTGTACCGATAAAAAAAGGGATACCACATTTGCGGTATCCCCTGATATAAACAGTGTATTCGATTAGATAAGCTCCAGGAATACTTCCATGGCGCCGTCACCCTTTCTGGGGCCGATCTTAACGATACGTGTGTAGCCGCCATTTCTTCCTGCGTACTTAGCTGCGATATCTGTAAAGAGTTTCTCGGCAAGGTCAACCTTCTTGATAGCTTTCTTCTTACCTGCGTTCTCCTTAGGTATCTCAACTACGGGATAAAATACCTTGAGCATCTCACGACGAGCGTGCAGACGACTGGGAAGATCCTTCTTTACCTTCTTATCGATTTCGTCGTAAAGCGTTACCTTCTTACCGTCTACAACATGCTTCTCACGCTTGCCGTCCTTGTCCTTACGGGCAACCTTAGCCTTAACGGTAATCTCCTCGAAGTTATCCTTCTCTTTGATGCCCATGGTGATGAGCTTCTCGGCGATCTTGCGAACTTCCTTTGCACGTGCTTCGGTCGTACGGATCTTGCCGTGATAGATAAGCTGTGTTACCTGGTTACGGAGAAGTGCCTTTCTCTGGTCACTCTTCTTGCCTAACTTTCTGTACATTGCCATTTTAATATATCCTTCCTACCCTTAACGGGTCTTCCCTTTGCCTACTGTTATTCAGCTTAAGGGGGTTTATGCGGAGATCCTTCAAAGCGCACATGATGACACACCGAAGATCTCATTATTGATTATGATCTTACTCCTCGCCCATATTCAGGGAAAGGCCAAGCTCCTTCAGCTTGCCAAGTACCTCATCCAGTGACTTGCGTCCAAGATTACGTACCTTCATCATTTCCTCAGGAGTCTTGTCACAAAGTTCCTTAACCGTATTTATACCTGCACGCTTCAGGCAGTTGTAGGAACGAACCGAAAGCTCCAGCTCATCGATGGACATGGTAACAGCCTTACCCTTATCCTCTTCTTCCTTCTCAACCATGACATCGATCTTCTGAGCGCTCTCGGAAAGGTCGATGAACAGTGCCAGATGCTCGGACAGTACCTTAGCCGCAAGGCTTACCGCATCATCCGGTGCAAGTGTTCCGTTGGTATACACGTCAAGAGTCAGTTTGTCATAATCAGTGATCTGGCCCACACGTGTATTCTCAACTGTCATATTTACACGCTCGATCGGCGTGAAAATGGAGTCAACAGCTATCTGATCGATAGCGGAATCGAACTCCTTGTTTTTATCCGCACTGCAATACCCTCTTCCGTTGCGGATCATCAGTTCCATCTCAAGCGACGCTTCGGGACCGCTTAAATGCGCGATCACCAGATCCGGATTCATGATCTCAATATCCTGATCTGTCCTGATGTCTGCTGCTGTAACAGTACAGTTACCAGAAGCCTCGATATAAGCGATCTTAGGCTCCGGACTGGAGGAATTGTTCTTGATGTGGAGCTCTTTGATGTTCATTATGATCTCCGTCACATCCTCCTTGACTCCGGGAATGGAACTGAATTCGTGCAGAACACCCTTGATCTTTACAAAGCTGACCGCGGTACCCGGAAGGGAAGACAGCATGATTCGACGAAGGGAATTACCCAAAGTCGTACCATAGCCCCGCTCCAACGGCTCGATAACGAACCGTCCATGCTTCTTATCTTCAGAGATTTCCTCAATCTCAATCCTGGGCTTTTCGAATTCAAACATGCTTTTCCTCCTAATGGATTATAATCTCCCGGCCTTCCCACCGGATGATGTACACCCGGTGCAGAAAGCGCTGAATAGCTACTATGGATCTTACTTGGAATACAACTCGACGATAAGTGTCTCGTTCACAGGTACATCGATCTGCTCACGAAGCGGCTTCTCGTTGATCTTTCCGGAAAGAGTCTCTGAGGAAGCTTCCATCCATGCCGGAACAGCAACACTACCGTTTGCCTCAACGATATCCTTGAATCTCTGAAGAGATTTGGACTTTTCCTTGATCTCGACGGTATCACCGGGCTCAACCCTGTATGACGGGATATTAACGATCTTGCCGTTAACCAGTACATGACGGTGGCTTACGATCTGACGTGCCTCACGACGTGTACGGGCAAATCCCATACGGAAAATGATATTATCCAGACGAAGCTCAAGCATGGTCATAAGGTTTGTACCTACCAGACCGGGCATACGGCTTGCCTTCTCATACAGATTACGGAAGGGCTTCTCCTGTACACCGTAAATGAACTTTGCCTTCTGCTTCTCACGAAGCTGCAGTCCATACTCGGAAACCTTCCGGTTGGAACGCATTGACTTTCTGTGAGATTTCTTATTTACTCCAAGATATGCGGGTTCCAGCTCAAGAGAGCGGCACCTCTTCAGAATCGGCGTTCTGTTAATTGCCATCGTTTTTATCCTCCTAAATCAGACTCTTCTTCTCTTGGGCGGGCGGCATCCGTTATGGGGAACGGGTGTTACGTCCTTAATGGTAAGTACTTCAAGGCCCTGTGCAGCCAGTGCACGGATTGCGGCCTCACGTCCGGAACCCGGACCCTTTACCATTACATCCAGTGTCTTTAATCCATAGGGAGCTGCTGCCTTAGCAGCTGTCTCTGCTGCCATCTGTGCAGCATAGGGAGTAGACTTCTTGGAACCTCTGAAGCCAAGTCCGCCTGCGCTTGCCCAGGAAAGGGCATTACCCTCAGCGTCTGTAAGCGTAACGATCGTATTATTGAAGGAAGACTGGATATGTGCCTGTCCGTGCTCAACGATCTTACGATTACGCTTCTTTGCAACTTTCTTCGTAGACTTCTGTGCCATCGATTTTTATCCTCCGATATTACTTCTTTTTGTTTGCTACCGTCTTCTTCGGGCCCTTCCTTGTACGGGCATTGTTCTTGGTGTTCTGACCACGAACGGGAAGTCCCTTTCTGTGACGGATACCACGATAACAACCGATCTCCTGCAGACGCTTGATGTTAAGCGCAGTTTCACGACGAAGATCACCTTCGACGGTTACTGTCTCATTGATAACATCACTGATCCGGCGAACCTCATCATCCGTCAGATCACGAACTCTTGTGTCCGGATTTACATCTGCGCTCTCAAGGATCTTCTTTGAGGTGGAAAGACCAATACCGTAAATGTAAGTCAGACCGATCTCAATGCGCTTCTCTCTCGGTAAATCCACACCTGAAATACGAGCCATTTTTTTTACCTCCGATAATATTATAAATGATACGGCATATCACCCGGGTAACTCCTGTATGGACGCAGGAGGTGAAATTTTCTTACCCTTGAATATACTCATCCACATGTAGCATCACGAGTAATGACGGACTCGTGTGCCCGCCGCACGTGGCTGCCGCGGTTAAAAACCATTGCCAGCGTGCTCTGTTTGTGTGTTACAATCCGTTTCGCGCCAGGGTTCCGTCATCTTTCTCCGTTGCCTGCCGACAACTGCGCAAGCTGACTCCACACCTGCGAATTTACTGCGTAAATTCGCATTTTGCATTAACCCTGTCTCTGCTTATGCTTCGGATTTTCGCAGATTATCAGAATTCTGCCTTTTCTTTTAATGACTTTGCACTTGTCGCAAATCGGCTTTACAGATGCACGTACTTTCATTAAAATACTCTCCTTTCTGCATTAACTGCGTGGTGCGCGTAAAAAGCCCCAAAAAAGGCGCACTAACCCCTTTTTTGGAAAAAACTCCCGCGAACCACTACTATATCATTTCCTAAATGGAAATGCAAGCACATTTTTTGCTGTTACTCACAGCGTCTTCCCTAAAGTTCCTGCTTCGCGGATACCCGGACACTTTTTTTCAGCACGGCATGCAGCTGCAGCAGTATCCGGGAACCGTAAACAGTTACCTGTTTAAAACTACTTCGCCCTCCAGGTGATCCGTCCCTTTGAAAGATCATAGGGAGAGAGGACGACCGTTACCCGGTCACCGGGAAGGATCTTGATATAATTCATACGGAGCTTCCCGCTAATATGTGCCAGTATCTGATGGCCGTTCTCCAGCTCAACCTGGAACATGGCATTCGGCAGCTTCTCCAGCACTACACCTTCGCATTCGATTTCATCTGATTTCGACATACAAATGACTCCTTCTTACTGCTCAAGTACGTCAACGATAGCATTAAATACATCGTTCATATCCTGTGTGCCGTCCACATTTCTGACAACACCTGCCTTCTCGTAATAATCAATAAGAGGCTGTGTCTGATCATGATATACCTTAAGACGGTTCAGAACTGTTTCCGGCTTATCATCGTCACGGAGGATAAGCTTCTCGCCGCAGGTATCACATACGCCCTCTACCTTCGGCGCATTATATACGATGTGATAGGTTGCACCGCAGCCTACGCATGCACGGCGGCCTGACATACGGTTAACAATATTCTCATCCGGAACGTCAACATTTATGGCATAATCAACCTTTTCGCCGTTCTTTACAAGTGCTGCATCCAGAGCCTCAGCCTGGGGAATGGTTCTCGGGAAACCGTCCAGAACATATCCATTCTTGCAGTCATCCTTGGCAAACCTGTCCATGATCAGATCAACCACCAGTTCATCAGGAACCAGTGCGCCCTGATCCATATATTCCTTCGCCTTCCTGCCAAGTTCCGTACCTTCCTTGATATTTGCACGGAAGATGTCCCCTGTTGAAATGTGAGGAATATCATACTTTGCAGCGATCATTTTTGCCTGTGTACCCTTGCCGGCACCAGGAGCACCCAACATGATTATCTTCATAACGTAACCTCCCTCGAATAATATGTACTGCCCCCTCACTTTGCGTTCGGCGGCCCGATTGCAGCGTTGGATGCAAGGCACGATGCCCGCCCGACACCCGTATCGCGCACATGACATGTTGCCCCGCCGCAAAATCGCAGCGGAGCAACTTATTTACTACTGGTTTAAGAATCCGGAGTAGTTCCGGACAACCATCTTGGATTCGATCTGCTTGATGGTTTCGATGATTACACCGACAATAATGATCAGAGATGTACCGCCGAAGGATACATTTGCGCCAAACCGACCGTTGAAGAAGATCGGGATCAGTGCAACCAGCATAAGGCCGAAAGCTCCGATGATGACGATGTAATTCAGTATTGAATTAAGGTAATCCTGAGTCGGCTTACCGGGACGGATACCGGGTATGAATCCGCCGCCCTTCTTCAGATTCTGCGATATTTCCAAGGGATTGAAAGATATCGAGGTATAGAAATATGCGAAGAAGATAACGAGCAGGATATATATAGCCAGTCCGATGTATGCCCAGGGATATCCCGAACGGAACCAGTAATTGGAGTTAAGACCTTCAAGTATCCTGTTCCCTACAGTACTCGTCACCTTAATGCCAAACAGGTTTATGATGATCGACGGGATCGACATAAGTGTTGACGCAAAGATGATGGGCATTACGTTACCGGTATTAACCTTGAGAGGAATGTGTGTAGCATGTCCTCCGGTCATTCTCTGCCGTCCTGCGACCTTCTGTGCGTAGGTTACGGGGATACGGCGTTCAGCGTCATTAAGTACTACTGTAAGTATAGTTGTGATCAGAATTACGCCAACGATGATAACGATGGCAAATGTCATCTGTACCACATTCTTGCCGCTTACGAACATTTCCCAAAGACTCTTCATATCACTGGGGATACGGGAAATGATATTGATAAGCAGGATGATGGAAATTCCGTTTCCTACACCGCGTTCACTGATACGCTCACCAAGCCACATAACAAGAGCACTGCCTGCGGTAAGTGTGATAACGATCACTGTCACACTGAAGGCGTTGTACTCCTTAAGCAGTCCCGAACGGCCGAAACCAATGGTAAGGCCGAGGGACTCCGTAATTGCAAGTACGATCGATACGATACGTGTGATAGCCGTAATCTTCTTACGGCCCTCATCACCATCCTTCTGCATCTCCTCAAGCGCCGGAATGGCGATGGTGAGCAGCTGCATGATAATGGATGATGTGATGTACGGGGTTACCGAAAGGGCAAAGATCGTCATCCTGGAAATGGATCCGCCGGTGAAAGCATCAAGCATTTCGGATGCAGTCTCACCAAGGCTTCCGGCAAGAGCACCGCCTATCTTCGCAGTATCGATACCCGGAGCGGGAATCAGAGAACCGAGGCGTACGATGATCAGCACAAAGAAGGTGAAAAGCAGACCATTGCGGATCTCTTTTACCTTAAATGCGTTTTTCAAGGTCTGAAACATTTAATTCACCTCTACTTTTCCGCCAAGAGCTTCGATCTTCTCGATCGCTGCAGCACTGGCTGCGTTAACCTTTACGGTAAGCTTCTTTGTTAATTCTCCATTTCCTAAGATCTTTACTCCGTCACGGGGATTCTTTACGATGCCTGCCTCAACAAGCGCTTCAACAGTAACCTCTGCGCCATCCTCAAAACGATTAAGCACATCAAGGTTCAGTGCTACGATCTCCTTGTGATTTCTGCACTTGAAGCCTCTCTTGGGGAGACGGCGGTACAGCGGCATCTGACCACCTTCAAAGCCCGGTCTGGGGGCGCCTGAACGTGCCTTCTGTCCTTTATGACCTTTACCTGCTGTCTTGCCGTTTCCTGAACCATGACCACGGCCACGGCGGAAATCATCCCGGCTGACTGCTCCTGCAGCAGGTGCAAGATTTGATAAATCCATGATAATCCTCCTTTTGTATAGGGGTCCGCCATACGGCTGAGCCGTATGACTTCACTCCTGGATATTTGCTTCGGAAATATCCATCTACCTTATGCTTCCTCTACCTTGAGCAGGTAACCTACCTGCTGGATCATGCCCTTTGTTGCTGCGTTGTTAGGAAGCTCAACCGTCTTGTGCAGCTTGGTAAGTCCCAGCGCTTCAACGGTTCTTCTATGCTTTGGGATTGCACCGATAGGTGACTTTACCAGTGTTACTTTCAACATATCTGCCATTACTTTTCCCTCCTAGTTGAGAATCTCATCAACGGACTTGCCGCGAAGTCTTGCGATCTCATTCGGATCCTGAATGCTCTTAAGACCGTTCAGGGTAGCAAGAACGACATTTCGCTTATTGTTGGAGCCCAGAGACTTTGTACGGATATTCCGATAGCCTGCCAGATCCAGTACTGTACGAGCGGGACCACCTGCAATGATACCGGTACCTTCCGGTGCAGACTTCAGAAGTACTGCTGCGCTTCCGAACTCTCCGGTGTAACCATAGGGGATTGAACCTGCCTCATTGATCGGCACTTCCATAAGATTCTTGATGGCATCCTCTTTAGCCTTACGGATAGCCTCGGGAATCTCGGCAGCCTTGCCGACACCTGCGCCTACATGTCCGTTCCGGTCTCCTACTACGACAAGTGCTGCAAGACGCATGTTACGACCACCCTTAACAACCTTGGTGACACGCTTGATAGCTACAACACTGTCGACGAGTTCTAACTGACTTGCGTCGATTTTCTTCATGGTATCGTTCCTCCTTATTAGAATTCGAGACCGGCCTCACGAGCCGCATCTGCAAGAGCCTTGATCTTGCCCTGATAGATAAATCCGCCTCTGTCGAAGACAACCTCCTTGATGCCGGCTGCAAGCGCGCGCTCGCCAACGAGCTTTCCGACTGCAGCTGCTGCATCTACATTATTTGTCTTCTCAAGCTCTGCCTTCAGAGCCTTATCAAGAGTAGAAGCGCTGACAAGGGTCTTTCCTTCGGAGTCATCGATAATCTGAGCGTACATATGATTGTTGCTTCTGAAGACTGCGAGTCTCGGGCGCTCTGCAGTGCCGCTGAACCGGTTGCGAATCTTCAGATGCTTCTTAGCACGAATTTCACTTCTGGATTCTTTATTTATCATCTTATTCACTCCTTCTATTATTTCTTACCGGTCTTACCAACCTTGCGGCGGATAACCTCGTAATCGTACTTGATACCCTTGCCCTTATAAGGCTCCGGAGCACGCTTCTCGCGGATCTCGGCTGCATACTGGCCAACCTTCTCCTTGTCGATACCGCTGACAATGATCTTGTTGTCCTGTACTTCAGTTGTAAGTCCTTCGGGATCCTCAATCTCAACCGGATGTGAATAACCCAGGTTAAGAACCAGCTTCTTACCCTGCTTGGAAGCACGGTAACCTACACCGTTAACCTCGAGGGTCTTCTTGAAGCCGTCAGTAACACCGACAACCATGTTGTGAATAAGTGTTCTTGTGAGACCATGCAGAGCACGGTTTCTCTTCAGATCATTGGGACGCTTAACCGTGAGCTCGCCATTTTCGATAGTAAGCTCCATCTCGGGTGCCAGCTGACGTGAAAGCTCGCCCTTGGGTCCCTTTACCGTCACCATATTATTTTCTGCTATATCTACGGTTACTCCCGCAGGGATAGCGATAGGCATTTTTCCGATACGTGACATTTGCCTTTACCTCCATATATTCTGTTTTAGCACTTTGATACTTCTCCGGGCACTGTCTGAAGTATCTGTTCGCTTCAGACTGTCCGGTATGACATTACCAGATAAATGCCAGAACCTCTCCGCCGACATTTAACTTACGGGCTTCCTTATCTGTGATCACACCCTTGTTTGTGGAAATGATGGCTGTACCGTATCCGCCCAGAACCTTGGGAAGATTATCGGTATCAGCATAGATACGAAGACCCGGCTTACTGATACGACGAAGACCGGAAAGAACCTTCTCGTTCTTATCTCTGCCGTACTTAAGAGTGATGCGGATAACATCAAACTTGCCCTCATCATCCTTAACGATTTCTACTGCTTTTACATATCCTTCGGTAAGAAGGATGTCCGCGATTGCCTTCTTCATCTTTGAAGAAGGGATATCTACAGTATCATGCTTTGCCGTATTTGCATTACGGATTCTTGTGAGCATATCTGCAATCGGATCGCTTATAGCCATTGTACTTTCCTCCTTACTCTTTTTACCAGCTGGATTTCTTTACGCCCGGGATCTCTCCCTTATATGCCAGTTCACGGAAGCAGATACGGCAGATTCCGTACTTGCGGAGATATGCATGCGGACGACCGCAGATCTTGCATCTTGTATATTCTCTTGTAGAGAACTTCTGCTTTCTCTGCTGTTTAACTTTCATTGCAGTCTTAGCCATTTTATTCCTCCTTACTTCCTGAACGGCATTCCGAACAGCCGCAGTAACTCTCTTGCTTCTTCATCGGTCTTCGCGGTTGTAACGAAGATGACATCCATACCGCGAACCTTATCTACCTTATCGTACTCGATCTCAGGGAAAATGATCTGTTCCTTGATACCAAGCGCATAATTTCCTCTTCCATCGAAGGAATCAGCGCTTACACCGCGGAAGTCACGTACCCGGGGAAGAGCCAGATTGATCAGACGATCAGCGAACTCGTACATTCTCTCGCCACGAAGAGTTACCTTGCAGCCGATGGACATGCCCTCACGGAGCTTGAAGTTAGCAACGGACTTCTTTGCCTTTGTGATAACCGGCTTCTGGCCTGCGATCTCGGTAAGATCCTTAACTGCAGACTCAAGTACCTTTGCGTTATCTCTTGCCTCACCTACGCCCATGTTGATGACAATCTTCTCGAGCCTCGGTACCTGCATAACGTTCTTGTAGCCAAACTTCTTGATCATGGCTACTTTTATATCACTTTCATATGTATCTCTTAATCTACTCACCGTTTTTTACGCCTCCTTCCCAAGATTAATCAATGGTCTCTGTCTTGCCGTTTACACGTGCAACACGAACCTTGTCTTTCTTCTCACCCTGGAAGCCGACTCTTACGGTATTGCCCTTGTACAGATACATCACATTTGAGATATCGATCGGTGCTTCCTTCTCAATGATACCGCCCTGCTGATTGTGTACGCTGGGCTTGGAATGCTTATATACTTTGTTGACGCCCTCAACCAGAACCTTGTGGTTCTTGGGATCAACGGAAAGGACCTTACCTTCTTTGCCTTTATCTTTTCCGGCGATGACTCTTACCAGGTCATCCTTTTTGATCTTTGATGCTGACACGAGTATCTACCTCCTTACAGTACTTCCGGTGCAAGGGAAATGATCTTCATGAATTTCTTGTCACGAAGCTCTCTTGCTACGGGTCCAAATATACGTGTTCCTCTGGGATTGAGGTCATCCTTGATGATAACAGCTGCATTCTCATCGAAACGGATGTAAGATCCGTCCTTTCTGTGTGCGCCCTTCTTGGTACGTACTACAACTGCCTTAACAACGTCTCCCTTTTTAACCACACCGCCGGGTGTTGCATCCTTAACGGAGGCTACGATGATATCCCCGATGTTGGCATATCTTCTGGTTGAGCCGCCCAGCACGCGGATGCAAAGAAGCTCTTTTGCACCTGTGTTATCAGCAACCCGAAGTCTTGTTTCCTGCTGTACCATGGTTTTTTTGCCTCCTTACTTCGCTTTCTCGACAATCTCTACCAGTCTCCACCGCTTATCCTTTGAAAGGGGGCGGGTCTCCATAACGCGGACCCTGTCACCGCGGTGAGCTGCATTCTCTTCATCGTGTGCCTTAAGCTTGTATGTACGCTTAACGATCTTCTTGTAGAGCGGATGCTTTACGTTATCCACGATGGAAACAACGATGGTCTTATCCATTTTATCGCTGGTCACAAGACCTACACGAGTCTTTCTTAAATTTCTTTCCATTGCTTTTCTCTCCTTTCAACCCTGGCTCTACGCATTCTTCTTAGCGGAGATCGCGGTCTGGATCCGTGCGATATTCTTCCGGACAATGGTGATGCGGCTTGTGTTCTCCAGCTGATTGGTAGCATTCTGGAACTTCAGGTTGAAGAGTTCCTTCTTAGCAGCAACGAGGTCACTGTTCAGTTCCTCGATGGATTTTGTATTTAACTCTTTTACGTAATCTTTAGTTTTCACTGCCGCTACCTCCTTCCAAATCTGCTTTGGAAACGATCTTACACTTAAGGGGAAGCTTATGGGTTGCAAGGCGAAGTGCCTCACGAGCCTTCTCTTCGGTCACATTTCCGACCTCAAACATAACACGTCCCGGCTTTACAACTGCTACCCAGTACTCAAGAGATCCCTTACCGGAACCCATACGGGTTTCAGCCGGCTTGGCTGTTACGGGCTTATCGGGGAAGATCTTGATCCATACCTTACCTTCACGACGGAGGTAACGGTTGATGGCAACACGGGCTGCCTCGATCTGATTTGACTTTATCCATGCGGGCTCCATAGCTACGATACCGTATTCACCATCAGTGATACGATTGCCGCGAAGTGCCTTTCCTGCCATGGATCCTCTGAACTGCTTACGATGTTTAACTCTCTTCGGCATTAACATGATTATTTAACACTCCCTTCCTTCGCTCCTTTGGCAGGAAGTACTTCACCGTGGTAGATCCAGGTCTTAACACCGATCTTGCCGTAGGTGGTATCTGCCTCTGCGAAACCGTAGTCGATATCTGCACGCAGGGTCTGAAGCGGGATGGTTCCCTCGCTGTAGGTCTCCTTACGCGCCATATCTGCGCCACCCAGACGTCCGGATACGGAGGTCTTGATACCGAGCGCGCCTGCCTTCATGGTTCTTCCCATGCAGGACTTCATGGCACGACGGAATCCGATACGGTTCTCCAGCTGCTGAGCGATGTTCTCAGCCACAAGCTGTGCATCCAGATCCGGCTTCTTGATCTCCTTGATGTCGATGAAAAGCTTCTTCTTGGTAAGCTTCTGTACCTCAGCCTTTACCTTGTCGATCTCGGAACCGCCCTTACCGATAACGATACCCGGCTTGGCTGTATATACAGCAACCTTCACCCTGTCACGGGTTCTCTCGATATCGATCTTGGAAATGTTTGCATCCTTCAGACGCTTCTTCAGATATTTACGAATATTATAGTCTTCAACAAGATTGTTGGAAAACTCCTCATTCTTGGTATCTGCATACCACTTGGAGTTCCAGTCCTTGATGATTCCGACTCTTAAACCGTGGGGATTTACTTTCTGACCCATGTCTTACCTCCTATCTTTCGTCAAGCACAACTGTGATGTGGCTTGTTCTCTTCTCGATCCTGTAAGCTCTTCCCTGTGCTCTGGGGTGGATACGCTTCATTGTAGGTCCCTTGTTAGCGTAGCACTCAGCAACATAGAGGCTGTCTCTCTTCAGTCCGTTGTTGTTCTCAGCATTTGCCACTGCAGACTGAAGCAGCTTATAGATTACCTGGGAGGCATATCGATTGTTGTAAGCCAGAATTCCGAGGGCTGTATCTACATCCTTGCCGCGAATGGCATCCAGTACGAAGCAGGCCTTGGTAACCGATACTCTGGCGTAAGAAACCTTTGCTGAAGGTCTCTGATCCTTATTTTCATTTCTCTGTCTTTTATCCTGAGATCTATGTCCCTTTGCCATTTCCTTTCGCCTCCTTATTTCTTCTTCTTCTCGTCCTTGCCGTGGCCACGATAGGTTCTTGTGGCAACGAACTCGCCGAGCTTGTGACCAACCATATCCTCGGTTACATATACGGGGATATGCTTTCTTCCGTCATATACAGCGAAAGTATGACCTAAGAACTGAGGGAAAATGGTGGAACGGCGCGACCAGGTCCTGATGACCTCCTTCGAGCCCTTCTTGTTCAGCTCATCAACCTTCTTTAATAAGCTTGCATCTGCAAACGGTCCTTTTTTTAATGAACGAGCCATACTCTTCCTCCTTACTTAACATTCTTGCCTGATCTGTTCCTGATGATCAGCTTGTTGGACTTGTTATTCTTCTTCCTGGTCTTCAGACCCAGTGCAGGCTTGCCCCAGGGAGTAGACGGGCCGCTGCGGCCGATAGGTGCGCGTCCCTCACCACCACCGTGCGGATGGTCATTCGGGTTCATAACAGAACCGCGGACTGTAGGACGGATACCCATGTGACGCTTACGGCCGGCCTTTCCGATATTAACAAGGCCGTGTTCAATGTTGCCTACGGTTCCGATGGTTGCACGGCAGCCGATGGGCACCATGCGCATCTCACCTGAAGGAAGACGAAGTGTGGCGTATTTACCTTCTTTCGCCATGAGCTGTGCGGAGTTTCCTGCCGAACGTACCAGCTGTCCGCCGCGTCCGGGTACCAACTCGATATTGTGGATCTCGGTACCTACCGGAATCTCAGAGAGCGGAAGGCAGTTACCGACCTTAACCTCAGCCTGAACACCGTTCATAAGTGAATCGCCGACCTTCAGGCCTGCGGGTGCAAGGATGTAGGTCTTCTCACCGTCTGCATAGCAGATCAGTGCGATGTTTGCTGTACGGTTGGGATCATATTCGATAGTAAGTACCTTTGCGGGTACATCATCCTTCTTACGCTTGAAATCGATGATCCTGTATTTCTGACGATTTCCGCCGCCGTGATGACGAACGGTGATCTTGCCCTGATTATTACGTCCGGCTGTCTTCTTCTTGGAAGCAAGAAGTGACTTCTCCGGCTTATCCGTGGTGATCACATCAAAGTCAAGACCGGTCATATTTCTTCTTGAAGGTGTATATGGGGTGTAAGTTTTGATACCCATTTTTATGTTTCTCCTTTCAATTCACTCAAGGGTTCCGGTTTTTACAGTCCCTCGAAGAGCTCGATGTCTGCGCTCTCCTGAGTCAGCTGTACATAGGCCTTCTTAAACTTAGCGGTCTTGCCGGAGGTGTTTCCACGGCGCTTGGTCTTTCCGTCATAGTTGACTGTGTTGACCTTTGCAACCTTGGTTCCGTCAAACATTTTCTCTACTGCATCAGCAATCTGGTTCTTAGTTGCATCCGGGTGTACGAGAAATGTATACTTCTTCTCAGCCATTGCGTTCATCGACTTCTCAGTCAGAACCGGCCTCTTGATCACATCATAATACTTTAAATCTGCCATTATGCGTATACCTCCTCTATCGCCCGTGCAGCATCCTTGGTGATCACCAGAGAATCATACTTAAGGATATCATACACATTGATCGCGCCGCTTATGGTTGTTGCAACATCGGGAATGTTACGTGCGGAAAGAACTACATTGTCTTCCTTATCCTTTGTTACGAACAGTGCGCTGTTAACCTTCAGATTGTCGAGGATCTCAGCAAATGCAGAGGTCTTCGGCGCATCCATAGTAAGCTTATCGAGAACGATCAGCTTCTCATCCTGTACCTTTGAGGTCAGTGCAGAGAACAGTGCGATCTGCTTCTCGCGCTTATTCATCTTCTTGGAATAATCTCTCGGCTTCGGTGCAAATACGATACCGCCGCCTGTCCACTGGGGTGAACGTGTCGAGCCCTGACGTGCATGGCCGGTTCCCTTCTGTCTCCAGGGCTTCTTTCCGCCTCCGGAAACCTCTGCTCTTGTCAGTGCGCTCTGCGTGCCCTGACGGTTGTTTGCGAGATGGGTTACTACTGCCTTATGCACAAGTGTTTCATTTATCTCCACACCGAAGATATCATCGGAAAGGTCGATCTTTTCAACTTCCTTTCCCTCGGTGTTCAATACTGCTAAAGTAGCCATTCTTCTAATCCTCCTTTGCTAAGATCCGCTTATCTGGACTTAACCGATTCAGCAACGATCACGAGTGACTTCTTCGGTCCCGGGACAGCGCCCTTCACGAGGATCACATCATTTTCTGCATCTATCTTAACGATCTCCAGGTTCTGAACGGTTACCTGCTCGCAGCCTGCGTGTCCGGCCATCTTCTTACCCTTCATAACGCGGCCGGGTGTAGTTGCGGAGCCGTTGGAACCTGCATGGCGGTGATACTTTGAACCGTGTCCTGAAGGACCGGAGTGAAGGCCGTGGCGCTTGATGCCGCCTGCGTAGCCCTTTCCTTTTGAACGGGCTGTTACATCGATCTTGTCGCCTTCCGCAAAGATGTCAGCCTTGATAACGCTTTCGCCTGCCACATAATCTGCGACATTCTCAAGACGGAACTCACGGATGAACTTCTTCGGTGCAAGACCTGCCTTCTTTGCATGGCCGATCTCTGCCTTTGTTGCACCGTGGGGATTCCTTACAACCTTCTTGCCGGAACCGTCCCTGGTCACAACCTTTTCCTTAACCTCACCGAAACCAACCTGTACTGCTTCATAGCCGTCGTTTTCGATCGTCTTTACCTGTAATACATCACACGGTCCAGCCTTAAGGACCGTTACCGGGGTGAGTACCCCTTCTTCATTGAAGATCTGTGTCATGCCGATCTTCTCTGCGAGAATCGCTTTCTTCATTTCTTTTCCTCCTGTTTCATTTACAGCGGATTGGACCTGCCAATCATACTAAATCGCATCATCCGCGCCGGCTTCATTATTATAAGGAAATGTGCCGTCCTGCGGACTGCATGTTGCTGCCAATCGGCAACGCTCGTAGTGTTAACGCATCTTCATATCGATATATACGCCTGCAGAAACGTCCATCTTGCGGAGTGCATCGATGGTCTTCTGATTCGGAGCAATGATATCGATAAGTCTCTTGTGTGTTCTCTGCTCAAACTGCTCTCTGGAATCCTTATACTTGTGAACAGCGCGGAGAATTGTCACCTTCTCAACCTTGGTAGGCATCGGAACGGGACCGCTTACCTTTGCTCCGGTAGGCTTAACCGCATCAATGATTGATTTTGCCGCCTGGTCGATCAGTTTGTGATCATACGCCTTGAGTGTGATTCTCATTACTTGACTTGCCATAAAAAAAGCCGCCTCCTTTTCGCACTTTTAAAAGTAGTACGACAAGCGGTGACTGTACAACGTTCCCGTGTGTGTCCTGCATGATAACATCCAAAACGTTCCGCAGGCGGATTCAACCTGCTGTCAACGTCTCCGGGTGTGTCCCTGCATAAACTATTCGCACCCCTTTCGGCGGACTCACATGGCTGTTCTTTCCATGTGCTTACGAATAGCGGACTGTCCACACGTCATCTCCGGATCTCTCCGGATGGTTTATGGTACAGTGACTTGTCGCCAGTTTCTCTGAACTTGACCTTCGCTCCACGAAATAACCTGCATGATCATACGAATCTGCGAGGCAGATTTGCATATCTGCAGCAACCTCCGCTTCCACGCTATCAATGTCACAGCAAACGGTAGTATATCAGACCGGTTTCCGGATTGCAAGCTTTTTTTTATTTTTCTTTCAACTGTTTTTTCACTTCCGGTTTTTCATTATCATTTCCATTCATGTTTTATGCTTAATCTTACATACTTTTTTCATTTTGTTTTTCATTCTGCTATTCTAATTCCGCTATTCTCATTCTTGTGGCTATTTACCAACTCATGGTTGATATTTATAAATTTCCAAAATGCTTGCACATTTCGGTCCTTTAATGGTATTAGCCTAATACCTCTACCCGATCTAATTCAGGCTACATTGATTCTCTCAACTC
>Ga0310691_10001033_pt1 | contig 45741 bp, 50 predicted proteins | sample 176DNAGHGlowgp2_FD_203887 | JGI IMG/M metagenome (GOLD analysis project Ga0310691, IMG submission 203887) | Sheep rumen microbial communities from Palmerston North, Manawatu-Wanganui, New Zealand - 1766 DNA GHGlow gp2 (v2) (version 2) | ecosystem: Host-associated > Mammals > Digestive system >... | reverse complement strand
GGCTTTACTTCAATCGGAACTCTTATGATTACAGTAACACCGGTTTTTGTAACTAATCTTTCAGATCTTCCGGTTTCAACTTTAATCTGGCATTATGTTTTCCCGGAAGGAATTATTGGTGCAACCTTTATTGTGATATGTAGTTTGCTGCAGGCAAGAGGTATGAGCGGACGTGTAAAATTGATTACAGATTTTACTCGCCAGGTTGCGGCAAATGATTATACAGGAAATGCACTTCTGGTAGAAAGCCGTGATGAGTTTGGACTTCTTATTAATGACCTGAATTCATTTAAGGAAACAACTCAGAGCCTGCTTAAAGATATTGATAAATCAGTTTCTGTTGCGGCAAATACAGCAGATGATGTAAGCACCAGCATGACAGAAACTTCTTCTGCCATAGAAGAAATTATGGCAAATATTAACAGTGTAAAAGCCCGTGTTGAAAATCAGGCAGCAGGTGTAAACAACAGTGATCAGACAATTCAGAACATGATTTTGAAAATCAATGAGCTGAATGAAAGTGTACAATCACAGGTTAATGGAGTTTCAACCTCTTCAAGTGCAGTTGAAGAAATGGTAGCAAATATTCGTTCAGTAACTCAGATTCTTGAGAACAACACTGCTACAGTTCAGAAGCTTGGAGCAGAATCGGAAAATGGTCGTAAGCAGATTCATGAGGCTGCAAAGCTTGCAAATATAATTCTTGATAAATCAGCTGGACTTGTTGAGGCATCTTCTGTTGTTCAGAGTATTGCTTCTCAGACAAACCTTCTTGCCATGAATGCTGCGATTGAGGCGGCTCACGCAGGAGATGCGGGAAAGGGATTTGCGGTAGTTGCCGGAGAAATTCGTAAGCTGGCTGAACAGTCAAATGAACAGGGTAAAAAGATTAATACTCAGCTGAGTGAGCTTCAGGAAATAATTGAAAATGTTTCTAATAATACAAAGTCTGTACAGAATCAGTTTGAAGTAATTTTTGATCTTACAAACAAGGTTCAGGAACAGGAAACTGTTATTAAGAATGCAATGGATGAACAGAATGAAGGAAGTACACAGGTTCTCCAGTCTATCAGTGAGATCCAGACTTCAACAGACATTGTAAGAAGTAACTCAGCAATTCTTCTTGATGGTGGAAAACAGATTGGACAGGAAATGAATAACCTGGCAAATGTTACCCGCGAAATAAATGATTCTATGAATGAGATGGCTGCAGGTTCCGGACAGATTACAAAGGCCGTTGAATTATGTATGAATCTTACAAGTGATAACCAGAAAAACTTCAGTTCGTTGAGAGCAGAAGTTGGTAAGTTTAAGATTTAGAATTATTAAATAGATTGCTTCGTCACTGCGTTCCTCGCAATGACGTGAAAACAAAAAAAGGAGTGTCGCTTGCGACACTCCTTTTTTTGTCCTGTTTATTTATTTTACTTACATGGCAACTTCAACTGTAATCTCTTTGATTTTACCATTGCGGGCAAAGAGGTCTGCAGTTTCTGCTGCGGTGAGGGTAGAACCTTGGCGATGTTTTCCATTTACTGTAATTGCCGAACTATCGTTAGTTAGTTTGTATACAACAGGTGTTCCGCACCATGTAAAGCTCAGACTTCCTGCGGCATCACCTTCTGTAAAGAATTCTGAATTCTTCAAGATAACAGGCTTAAAGCTTGCACAGCCATCAACAATATCAAGTCCGAGTTCGCCCCAGCGGGTAAGAACTTCTTCTTTTACCTGACCTGTCATACCAGGCTGTTTTGCTCCCTGCTGGAATGGAGTATGAGAATATGGATCTGACGGGAAGGCACCGTATACATCGGCTTCCTTATTGAATCCGATACCGGCGCGTACTTCGTAATAAGCTTCGCAAAGCTCTTTAACCAGTTCGGCCGAAGCTCCCTCTTTTACAGCGGAAAGAGTGTTTTCCTGAGCAGCTAGCAGCAACTTAGAAACCATGTGCCAGTAAATACTTCCAAGTCCTTCGTAAGCATAGAAAGTCCCACTTCGTCCTGTAAAGCTCTGGTGATTGAAGGTCTTTTCGTAAAGGGCTTCGAGAGCTGCGAGTTCTCGGGCTTTTGGCTTTTTTGCAGCCGGCAGCTTCTCACAGTATTCGCGCAGGAAGCGTACATTGCGGAACTCGCCATTGAAGTGATATTTTCCATTGCAATCTGAGTAAAGAATGTTTCCTTCGTTTTTAGCAATAAGACCGCGCAGCTCTTCTACATCACCGCTCTTAATTACATTTTTAGCTTCAAAATCAGCGAGCTCTTTGTTAGGGTAGAGCATGTAAGAGTTCTGACGTGGTTCATACATGCGGCTCTTGCGAAGTGCTTTGAGAACACCAAGAGCTTCTTTCGCATCAAGGAGGCCGCTTGAAAGAACAGCAACCTGACCTTCGAGCATTTCCTGAAGGTATTCAATTTCCATTTTTCCGCCGAGGCCGTCCTTATCAAAACCTGTAATCTTCATTGTGTTATAGGCATGATAAAGTCCGTCATTACGATGGTTCAATTCAATTGTTGTCTTGATATGTTCAAGGATTGAATTAAGGGTTGCAAGAATATCTGCTTTTTTAAGAGTCTTTTCTGAAGTGCCGTAGCCTTTCTTGTAAAGAGAGTTTCTTTCTTTTTCGAAAAGTTTTCCTTCTGCATCTGCAAAAGCTTTTCTTGCTGCTGCATTTGTTGCAGCCTTTTTAGCTGAAGTTTCTGTATAAAGTTTTCCCAGTTCCTTAAAGCAGTCTGCAACAGCAGATGGCAGTTCAAATTTTTCTGAATCAGAAGCTTCAAAAATGCTGATAAGGAATTTTACAAAGCGGTGCAGGTAATAAAGAGTTACCATTGAAAGTCCGTAGCCTGCAAGAGCGTTGTTAGCATCGTTCCATTCAGGGCGCTGAGTGTTGAGCCAGATTCCGCCGCCAGGTATGAAGTTTGCCATCTTGGCAATTACAACCTGAAGGAGCTTTGTTGCGAGAGTTACCATTGCAACTTCGCCTTCTCCGGCAAGACCAGAAGCAGTTACAAGCTTTGCATCTGAGCCGGCATTTGCCGCAATGCTCTTAAGCTTTGTGCTGAGCTCACGGTCAAAGGTGATTGTATTTCTTGGATCATTTACAATGTCTTTATAAGAATTGATTCTGTAAGGAACATTTGAGCTTGCGTAGATTTTTTCACCAAGCTCGCTTACAAGCTGATTTTTGTTGAGCTTTGCATAGACCTCGAGCAGCTTCTGAAGATAGATAACCTGATGGTCGCCCCAGTAACCAATCTGTGCCCATGGATTATCAGGTTCAGGAATTTCCCAGTCGATTCCTTCGCGGGAAATGCGGTAAGGGTTGAAGCCTTCGATTGTCATGGCGTTAAGGAATTTTGCAGTCATGTTTTTGATGTACTGTGGATATGACCAGGCAAGAGCTTCCCAGTTCTGGAAGATGTCGCGCCAGTTTCCTTCGTAGTTCAAAATAGGGTTTCCATTGTCGTCGCGCAGGTGAATGTTAAAGCGGTTCCATGGACGGCTTGGGTCACCGTGGCGGCGGCTGAAGGTAAGAGGCATGTATTCGTAGAAGAGTCGGCTAAGCTGTGGGTTCATAAGCTTTTGAACAGGAGCTTCGAGTTCACCGTAATTTACAAAGCCGTCTTTGTCTGCATTGGCAGCAGCTTTTCCAGTTACTTTTTCAGCAGTCTTTACAAGTGCCTTATTGCGCTGACCTACAAATTTTACAAAGTCTGAAAGGTTGATTTTTCCGCCGTTTGCAAAGAAACCACCGCGCATAATATTGAACATAACGTTCTCTGAATGATGTACGCAGGTCATTGTTTCTGCTGTCTGCTGGAAACCGTCTGCCTCTGCGATGTATGTTTCCATCAATTTTTTACCGTCGGCAATATCAGCTTCGAGGGCTTTAGTGAGGGCAGAGCGGTCTTTAAGTTCTTTTTTGAGGAGAGCAATTTTTGCGGCGTCAAGACGTGTGTCGAATACCTGGTACCAGCGGATTGCTTCGCCTTCGGCTCGCAATGACACTTCCTTACAAATATATGCTGCAGGTCTTTTTCCTTTTACAACATTCATTTCTGTAACGCAGCCAGTATCGGCAAACTCGACAGGTGCTTCAGGATTCAGGAAAAGCTGATCAGCGGTGTTGAACCAGCTTACGTTTGCAAAAAGACCTTCGCTTGGTTCTGCTTTATCAGTTACGATAGAAGAAACTGCAAAAAGTGCAAGCTTCGACTCAGCATCTAAATCAGTTTTTTTATAAGCGTCGAGGAGTACGCTGTTGTTGTTCTGGAAGTCTGCAGTTACGCAGGCAGGTAAAATGTTGCGGCAACCGTCGAGCACTTTTAGATTTACAGCTTTATCTGAAAGATTTGTAATTACGCTCTTTTTTACCAGGCCGTATTTTGGAGAAGATGTCCAGCCATAGCGGAAGGCAAGCTTGAGTTCTTCATTAATTTCTTCGAACCATACTTCAGTTCCGGCTGCATTTTTATAGATGTTGCGGCTGATATTTTTTTCAGCAAGGCGGCGGAGAGCAGGACTTGCACTGAGACTTGCAAATGGTTCCCACAAAACGGCCTTGTCACCTTCTCCTACGCGGATTGCGGTGTATGAGCCGGTGTAGCTTTTAGCATCACTAACTTTATCTGCTGTGTAATAAGGAAAAACAGCATGATCACAGTCAATGCGACCAGCAGTAATTCCGCCCTGAGACCAGCAGAAATTCCATATATCAGATGCAGAGGTGATTGTCATAAAGAAATCATCCATACAATCATAATTTTCAATTTTGTAAAACTGTTCGTTTTCTCCAGCCAGGTTTGTAAAATAGCCCTTTGCTTTTTTCATTCTTAATCCTCCAGAACTAATTCTAATAAAACCCGCAGGCAGTACGCAAAAAGCGTACTACACCGCAGGTCAATAAAAAAAACTTCTTACTAACGTAAAACTAACCCACAATTTTTCATAAATCAATAAGAAGGTGTGTAAAATTCGGCTAAAAACCGAAATATTTACACCTTTATGAAAATTTACAAACTTTTCAGATAAGCATTGTGCGTCTATACTCCAAACTGTAAGCGAGGTACTGTCATGAAAAAGAAAAACAATGAATTGCCAGTAATTCCAAAGAAATCATTCTGGGTAAGACTCCACGAAGAGAAATACCTGCAGTTTATGGCTATTCTTGGAATCATTTGGATGCTCATTTTTAATTACATCCCGATGTACGGAATTCTTATTGCTTTCAAGAAAAACTTTTATATCACAACTCCTTTGTTCAGCAAGAAGTTTTTTACTACTCCTTGGGCTACTAACGGTGGATTCCAGCACTTTTTGAACTTCTTCAAGGATGAAGAATTTTTTAATGTAATGGCTAACACTTTGGGAATCAGTATTCTTAAACTGATTTTCAACTTTACACTTCCAATCGTATTTGCACTTCTTTTGAATGAAGTTCGCAATATGAGATTTAAGAAGGCTGTTCAGACTATTACTTATATGCCTCACTTCCTTTCCTGGGTTGTGCTCGGCGGTATTCTTACTACCTGGCTTGGTGAAGGCGGTCTTTTCAATGAGCTGCTTATTAAGATGGGTATTTTGAAAGAAGGGGTTGCCTTCCTTGCTTATCCTAAATACTTCTGGGCTATCACGGTTCTTTCTGATTTGTGGAAGGAGCTTGGCTGGTCTGCGATTATTTACCTGGCTGCAATTTCCGGAATTGATCAGGAAATGTACGAGGCTGCTAAGGTTGACGGTGCAAGCCGCTGGAAGCAGATCTGGACTATTACACTTCCTTCTATTGCGCCTACTGTAACTATTATGTTCATTCTTGCGGTTGGTGGGCTTTTGAATACTAACTTTGATCAGATTCTGGTTTTGAATAACCCATTGAATGCACCACGCAGTAACGTACTTGATATCTATGTTTACCAGACTGCTATGCGCGGAATGAGATATTCATACGCTTCGGCTATCGGTTTGTTTAAGTCGGTTGTTGCTTTCATTCTGTTGTTTATTGCTAACCAGGTAACAAAGAAGCTGAACGACACATCGTTGTTCTAGGAGGATTGAAAATGTCACATTCAAGATTAAATAGAGTTACAACCGGAGACATTGTTATCGGAGCAATTATGGTGCTGCTCTGCTTTGCAGCCCTTTATCCGGTATGGTACACAATCATCATTTCTTTCAACGATGCAAATGATGCGCTTCGCGGTGGAATCTACTGGTTCCCTAGAAAGTTCAGTCTTCAGAGTTATAAGACTGTTTTCCAGGATAAGACAATTATTCGTGCCTTTATGATTACTGTTTTGCGTACTGTAATTGGTACTGTAACAAGTGTTTTCTTTACAGCTATGGTTGGTTACGCTTTCTCTAAAAAGCACATTATGGGAAATAAGGTTTATACAATCATCGGAACAATCACAATGTTCTTTGGTGGCGGTTTGATTCCTTACTTCATTACGTTGAAGAACCTTGGTCTTTATGACAACTTCCTGGTTTACATCATTCCAAGCTTGTTCAACTTTTACAACATGATAATCTTCATGTCTTTCTTCCGCGGCCTCCCTGCCGGACTCGAAGAATCTGCAAAGCTCGACGGTGCAAATGACATGCTGATTTTTATAAAAATTATACTCCCTTTATCTATGCCGGTTATTGCAACAATTGCTTTGTTCAACGGAGTAGGTCACTGGAACGATTACTTTGCCGGAGTTATGTACATCAACAAATCAGAATTACAGCCGATTCAGACTTATCTCTATCGCGTTGTAGCCAGTGCATCTGCTTCTAAGGCAGTTGTTGCAATGCCTGCCGGCGTTTCTGCGCAGCAGGTTAGCTCACAGTCGGTTCGTCTTGCAACCATGGTTGTAACAACCTTCCCGATTATGTGTGTATACCCATTCCTGCAGAAATACTTTGTAAAGGGAATGTTGATTGGTTCTATCAAAGGATAATATTTATAGGAGGAAATAAATATGAAAAAATTCAAGGTAGTAGCATTAGGTTTTGCTATGGTTGCTGCAATGTCACTCGTTGGCTGCAGCAAGAAAGAAGCTGCCCCAAAAGCAGAAGCAAAAAAATCTGCTGAAGTAGCTGGCTGGAAAGCAAATGCAGACAAGCCAATTAAGTTTGACTGGTACATTAACTTCAGCTGGTTTGCTCGCCATTGGGGAGACTCAAAGGTTTCTAAGTACATCACACAGAAAACTGGTGTAGATGTAAACTTCATTGTTCCTGCTGGAAATGAAGCAGAAAAATTGAATGCTATGATCGCTGGTGACGCTCTTCCAGATCTCATTACTTTGGGATGGTGGGAAGGTCAGATTCCTATGATGATTGATGCAGATCTTCTGTATTCTCTCGATGAACTTGCAGATAAGTATGATCCATACTTCTGGAAGGTTACAGACCCTGTAAAGGTAGGCTGGTACCGCCAGGCTGATGGTCACATCTATGGATATCCAAACGCATCTTATACTTCTACAGACTACGAAAAGTATCAGGGTAAACTTACTTCAAACGAAACTTTCCTTGTTCGTAAAGATATGTATGAAGCTCTCGGAAGCCCAGACATGACAACTCCAGAGGGATTCCTCAACGCACTCCGCGCTGCAAAGGCTAAGTTCCCAACTGTAAACGGACAGTCACTTATCCCATTCGGAACAAACGAATTCGGTGATACAGGATGTTCACAGCTCCAGGGTTACCTTGCACACTTCCTTGCAATTGCTCCAGAAAAAGATGGTAAATTCGTAAATGCAGACCTCGGTCTTACAGATGATCCAGAGTATCTCCGCTGGATGAAGATGTTCCGCCAGGCTCACGAAGAAGGTCTCTTTGCTACAGATGTATTCGTAGACAAGAGAAGCCAGATTGAAGAGAAAGCAGCTCAGGGCCGCTACTTCTGTCTCCTTTACCAGAACTGGGATATGCAGGCTCCACAGAACGCTCTTTATGCACGTGATCCAAACTCTATCTACATTGCTGTAGATGGTCCAAAGAACTCTAAGGGTGATGATCCAGTTCTCGCTGGTGGTGGTATTGCAGGTTGGACAGTAACTTTGATTTCAAAGAACTGTAAAGATCCAGCTCGCGCTATTCAGTTCCTTTCTTACCTCATCTCAGAAGAAGGTCAGATGGATACAAACTTCGGTATCGAAGGTGAAACATACACAATCGAAAACGGAGTTCCAAAGCTTACACCAGAAGTTGCTGAACTTGATAAGACAGATAAGAACAAGCAGGAAACAGACATTGGTGTTCAGTATACATACTGGATGTTGATGGATACAGCTTGGCAGGCACAGTTTGGTGCAGACTATGCTCCATCTCTTGCACAGCCACAGCTCTGGACACGTCCATACGTACATTCTTATGCAGCATACGACGGACTTACACTTCCAGTTGGTTCAGATGAACAGCTGATTTACGAAGACATCCAGCGCCGCTGGGGTAAGGTTCTTCCACAGTTGATTCGTGCAGGTTCAGAAGCAGAATTCGACAAGATTGTTGCTGAGTTCAACCAGTACAAGAAAGACAAGGGAATCGATAAGGTTATCGATGCTCAGACAGTTCTTATGAACGCTAACAAGAAGAAGCTTGGAATGTAGTTAAATCTATAACGGTGGTTTCGATACGACTTCTTACGAAGTCTACTCAACCACCGGTGGTTGAGTGATGCGAAGCATCGTATCGAAACCACCATTTTAAGAATCCGGTCATTGTTACGGCCAATGACCAAAGGGAAATTCGACAATACGAGGTTTATCATATAAAATGAGAGCCATGAACTTTTCACAGAAATTAGTTTTTGCGTATACCTGTATTGTCGTAATTCCCCTTTTTATTTTAGTAATAACTGCAATGGGATTAATTCGTTCATCCCGTGTAGAAGAACTTGAAGCAAACAGCGAAGGTCTGCTTCAGGAAAATTTAGAAATCGTTAAAAAAAATCAGGAAACCTGTACCCGCTTTGAGTTGTTAGTTAACAGTAACGGACAGCTCACTCTTTTCTTTACAATTCCAGAACGCAGCAATGAAGATGAAATTATTGAAACCATGATTTCAGAAACAACAATGCTGGAACGTACAATCGAAACAGTCCCAAATATTTATGGCCTCAGAGTTTTTGCAGATAATCCAAATGTTCCGGAACGCTGGCCGATTTTTATGAATTCTTCCCGAACAAATCTTAAGGCATTAAACCGCTGGGAGTTTAACTACACTGCAGATTATCTGGGAAATCTTGGTTCATTAAAATATGAATCAGTTTGTACAACAAGAAGACTGGAAAAAAATCACAGGGAAATTGGTTATGTTCAGATTGCAATGAAGACCAGCGATTTTTTTCCATTCCTTTTTAAAAACATTAATGAATACAATAATGACTATGCATATCGAGAAGTTCTAAATGAAAAAACAAATAAAATGGAACTCATACCTATAACAAATGAAATTATAGAAAAAGCAAATGAGCCATTAAGCGAAAAGTTATTTGAAGAGTTTTCTGCAGAAGTATTCCGTAGAAAACAGGGAGAACTTTTACCGGGTGGAAAAGTAATTCTTAAAAATAACAGCGAAGTTCGTTATTCAAGCTGGGTTAGAGTTCCAGATTTGAATATTATTTTACTACATACCTGTTCTTCAGAGCAGATTCAGAAAAGTCTCTTTTTAATTCAGTCAGGAATTTTAATTGGACTTTTTATTACTATTTTTCTTTTGTACTTTTTAATCCGCTATCTTACAAGCCGCCTCATGGCCAGAGTTTATAAATTGATACGCGGAATGAAACAGGTACAAAAGGGAAATCTCGAAGCACTTGTTGAAGTAACAGGACAGGACGAAGTAACAGAAGCTCAGCAGACCTTTAATAAAATGACGGAACAGCTTCGAAGTCAGATTGAAGAAATCAAAAAAGAACAGCAGCTGATTGCCGACACAGAAATGAAGGCAATGCAGAATCAGATAAATGCACACTTCCTTTACAATGCCCTCGAGACAATCAAAATGCAGGCCGTTATTGCAGGTGAAACTGATGTAGAAGAAAGCATTAACGTTTTGGGAAAACTTATGCATTACTGCCTGCGCTGGCGAGTTCATACAGTTACGCTGGAAGAAGAGGTTGATTACATCCGTTCTTATATTTATCTCCTGAATATCAGAAATGATTATGTAATTTCACTTAAAACAGAGATTAGCGATGAATGTAAAAAAATTGTAATTCCAAAAATGAGTCTACAGCCACTGGTTGAAAATGCCTTCTTCTATGCAATTGAGCCGCTTGGAAAAGATGCAGTCATAAAAGTTTATACTGAATGTGAAGGCCCGGAGTCGGACCGCATATGGCTTTGTGTACGAGATTATGGAAAAGGAATTTCGAAAGAAAAGCAGGAAGAGCTTATGACTTATCTTGCAGATGACACTTATGAAAGAGATTCAACAGGCAGTATTGGATTAAAAAATATACAGCAGAGACTAACTGTTTTCTGTGGAAAAGATTATAGACTTGTAATTGAGTCAAAAGAGGGCGAGGGAACACTTATAAAAATTCCGGTTCCCCGACAGTTTATTGAAAGCGAGAAAGGAGGCGATGCACAATGATTACGGTAGTATTAGCAGATGACGAAAAACTCATTCGTGCGGGACTTAAAAAAATCCTTTTAGATTCTATAGATATCCCGCTCGAAATTATTGAAGCAAAAAATGGCCAGGAGGCGCTGGAACTTTGCCAGGAAAAGCAGCCGGAAATTTTAATTACTGATATTCGTATGCCTGTGATGGATGGCGTTGAACTGATGAAAAATATTTCTCAGCTGGAAGAAGTTCGTCGTCCCGCAATAATTGTACTTAGTGGTTATGATGATTTTTCTTATGCAAAAGCCGCAATTCAGAGTGGTGCTCTCTCATATATTTTAAAGCCTGTTGATAAAAAAGAACTGATAACTGCCGTAAACTCTGCAATCATGGATTCCTTAAAAGAAGAAAAAGAAAGAAATGAGGAAAAGTTCCGGCAGATAATTGAAAAAGGAAGACTTGATGGAGTTTCTGGTTTACCAGAAATTACAATTAAAAACGGGCTTCGCTGTATTGTCATTTATGGAAAAAATTCTATTCAGGCACTTGAAGCGGTAATGCAGGGCCGACGTTATTATGTGATAGAACAGACAAAAAACTCTGTGCTTATTGTTTATCCTTTTGATGGACAGGAAGTAAAGTATGAAGAAAGCTATCTGGATACTTATATCGTAGGAATTTCAGGTCCTGCAGATGATTACTCAATGCTTAGAACAATGAAACGTCAGGCAATGACTGCTGCCATGCAGGGATTCTTCAATGCTGAGAATGGAGAAATATTAAAAGACAAAAGACGTGGTGGATTGTATTTCTGGGAAAATGACAAGCACATAAGTGATTTTACAACGCTTGATGAAATTTATGAAAAGATGATAGGTCATTGTGATATTGCATCTCCAGAAGAAACACAGGCAGATGTGGCCCAGTTTATAAATTGTTTTACAGAGAATGCAAAATTGAATTCTGAAACTCTTTATTATCTTTACAGAAAAATTACTTCAAATATGTTTTCAAGATATCCGGGTTATACAGATTCAGATATGTATCTTCATATTAAGAGCATTATGATTGAAAACATTTTTGAGTATGCCACTCTTGAAGAATGGCAGAGCAGTGTTATGGATTATGCAGTATATCTTTCGGCCCTGCTCAAGCAGAATACAAAAGAGTCTCCTTATATAACTGAAGCTCTTGCCTTTATAAAAACTCACTTTAAGAAAAATATAAACATGGCAATGGTTGCAAATCAGGTTTCTGTAAACTACACATGGTTTTCTGAAAAATTTAAGGAACACACCGGTGTGAACTTTAATGAGTACCTTAAGCGTCTTAGAATTGATGAAGCAAAAAAGCTTCTGGAAAAAGGAACTTACAAAGTTTATGAAGTTGCTGAGCGCTGCGGATTTTCTGACGTAAAATATTTTATGAAAATATTCCGCGAAGAAACAGGAATGTCGCCAACCGAGTGGAGCAAGAAACACGAATCGTGATATTATAGATTCGATGGCAGATTCAAAGATTAACATTTCCGATCAACTCAAAGTAAAGCTTCGTGAACTTGCAGACCGTTACGAGGTGGCTTCTTTTACAGAAGAGGATCCTTCTCAGTTTTTACGCTGGTACCGGCCTGAGGAAGGACGTGGCACTGTGGCAGATGTTGAGGCCGCTTCTTTTATTGCTGCTATGCTGGCCTTTGGAAGCAGGAAACAGTTTATTCCTAAGATACGAGAGATTCTGGAAACTTCCGACCGTTCGTTAGGAAGTATTACAGAGTGGCTGAAGCAGGGAAAATACACTTCAGATTTTCCACGTGGGGCAGCCAAGTTTTACAGATTTTATTCTTATGATGATATGCAGGTCTTCTTTGAGGAGTTGGGGGATATTCTGAAGGAAGACGGAAGCCTTGGAGAATTCGTAAAAGCAAAAATGTACGACGGGGGCGTTACGGGGGTGTCCCCCGTTAGAAGGGGTAGCGAAAGACCGCGAAGCGGGCTGGAGCGAGGGGAAGGCTTTCCCCTTCTGCATGAAATACTTTCTTCTTCATTCCCAAAGTCTGCAATTGTTCCAAAGGGACGCAGCTCGGCAAACAAACGTATCCACATGTTTCTGCGCTGGATGGTAAGGCGGGGTTCACCTGTAGACCTGGGGATCTGGGGCTGGGCAGATCCGGCCTCTCTTCTTATACCACTTGATGTTCACGTAATGCAGGAGGCGGCTAAGCTGGGGCTCATAGCAGAAGGAGCCGTAGCTTCGCGCAAGACCGCAGAGTGTCTCACAGCCGCTCTCGCAGAAGTTTTCCCGGGCGACCCTTGCCGTGGGGACTTTGCCCTATTTGGCCTCGGCGTAGATGTGCTATAATAAATATATGGCCGACTTAACAATAAGATTTTATTCCGACGTCCTCAAGAGAGACGTTTCATTTTTAATGCAGATTCCAAACGACATTCGTCGAGATTACCCTCGCAATGACCTTAAGCGTGATGGTAAACCAATGAAGACCTTGTTTTTGCTTCATGGTTACAGCGGAGCAGCCTTCAACTGGGTTCCGGGAAACCTCGCAGAGCAGTACAATTTTGCAGTTGTAATTCCGAGCGGCGAGAACTCTTTCTGGATTGACGGTCCGGCTACCGGTCGTCAGTTTGCAAGCTTCCTGGGTGTTGAGCTTCTGGAATATGTTCGCAATACCTTCCACCTCGCAATGACTGCAGAAGACACTTATCTCATGGGCTTTTCAATGGGTGGCTTTGGAGCCCTTCATACAGGCTTTGCTTATCCGGAAAAGTTCAGCAAAGTAATCGCACTTTCTTCAGCCCTCATTCATAACGAAGTTATGCACATGAAAGAAGGCGAAGGTAACCCAATCGCAAATTACGATTACTACCGCATGTGCTTCGGCGACCCGGCAAAACTCCCAGAGAGCGACAACAATCCGGAATATCTTTTGAAAAAACAGCTTGCAGCCGGCAAAAAGCTCCCGCAAATCTGGATGGCCTGCGGCACCGAAGATTTCCTCCTCGAACCAAACCGTGCCTTCCACAAGTTCCTGCAAGATCAGGGTGTAGCCCACACCTACGAAGAAGGCCCCGGCATCCACGATATGAACTTCTGGCAGGAATGGGCCGGCAAGTTTATTCCGCTGGCATTTGCTGAATAACCGACAAATTTGACATTTTTGTCATAATTCACTATTCTACAAAGCGAGGACAGTTACTGCTGCGGCAGAATTGATCTTCGCTTTATTTTTGCCCGGTGAGGGTTTCTACACTTTAATGCAAGACTTGATCCAAGGAGGACAGGTACTATGACTCTTCAAACCTAAATCAACACATTTTTGAATTCTCAATATATGGATTGCCACGTCGTCCTACGGACTCCTCGCAATGACGTAGTTACTGCTGGGGGCGTTGCGGGGGTTACCCCCGCAGAGAGGGTAGCGGAAGACCGCGAAGCGGGCTGGAGCGAGGGGGAGACTTCCCCCTCCTGACGAGGACAAATTTCGGAGGTGCATATGATTTTAACAATCGATGTTGGAAATACTTCTACGGCTTGCGGGCTTTTTGAGGGCGAGGAATGTGTACTGCGTTTTCGCCGTTCGACAAATATCAATTCGAGCTCGGATGAGATCGGCGTTTTTCTGCGTTCGGTTTTGCGCGAGAACGGTTTTGACTGGCAGAAAATCACTAAGATTGGCTGCTGTTCTGTTGTGCCGGCGATTAATCACTCGCTGAGCCGGGCCTGCGCAAAATATCTTGACCGCGAGCCCCTCTTTATTCAGGCAGGAATTAAGACCGGACTTAAGCTGCGCTATTCTAATCCTAAGGAAATTGGTGCGGATCTGATTGCGGCTGCCATGGGTGCGGTTGATCTTTACGCCGGAAAAAATCTTATCATTATTGATATGGGCACTGCGATTACAGCTGAGCTTGTTTCTAAGGATAAGGAATTTCTTGGTGGTGTGATTATGCCTGGCATGAAGATTTCTGTGGATGCTCTTGCGGGCGGAACTGCAAAGCTGACCTCGGTTGAAATCATGAAGCCGGAACATGTTTACGGTCTTTCAACTACCGAAGCAATTCAGGCGGGTCTTTATTATGGAACTGCCGGAGCCTTAAAAGAATTCTGTTATCAATTTAAGAAAAATGTTTTCCATGGGGAAGACACTCTCGTAATCGGCACGGGCGGTTTCGCAAGAACTTTTGAAGATTATAAATTGTTCGACGAAATCATTCCGGGCCTGGTACTTTCCGGCGTAAAGGTTGCGCTGGATCTTAATTAACGTAACGGTGGTTTCGATACGATGCTGCGCATCACTCAACCACCACGAAGAAGGAAACAAATATGACAAACACAAACTCAACACTTTCACTCAATAAAAAACTCACTCTTACAGGTGCCTTCAGCGCACTTGTAATCGTACTTGGAATTACAAAGCTTGGCTTTATTTCACTTGGACCAACTGCATCAATCACAATTCTTCATATTCCTGTAATTTTGATTTGTATGCTGGCTGGTCTTCCAGAAGGACTTTTCGTTGGCCTCGTATTCGGCTCTCTTTCTTTGATTCAGGCTGCTATGAGTCCAACCGGTGCTCTCGATCCGTTCTTTGTAAATCCTCTGATTTCTGTTCTTCCACGTATGATTATTGCTGTAATTGCATGGGGACTCTGGAAGGCTTTGAATCTTATTCCTCATATGCCAAAAACTGTAGCTGCCGGAATCACAGGCTTTATCACAACTATATGTCATACTCTTCTTGTACTCGGAAGTCTCTATGTTTTCAAGGCTGCTGATGTAAAAGCTGCTCTCGGCGGAATGGGATATTTTGCTTTGGTTGGTGCCTGCGGATTTAATGCTGTGCTTGAGGCTATTGCTGCAACAATTCTTTGTGCTGCTGTTTTTGCCGGACTTTTTGTTGCAGGTAAAAAGCATTCAAAGCTTTCTGAAGAAAAATAAAAATATGTCCGTAAGATTTTTTTCCATTCCAGAGCTGGACCAGACTGGCGGCGTAAAAACTCTTTATACAAGTTCCTGCGACATTGCCTGGAATTTTGAAGATGAAAAGTCGCGAGATAATTATCTGGATCTTGGCAGACAGCTTGGAATTAGGCCTGAAGATATGGTCAAATCAAAACAGACTCATACCGATGTGGTAAAAATCGTGACTCGCGAAAACGGGGGCGACGGCATCCTGCGTCCATTAGATGAAAGCGAGCCCTACGACGGCCTTATTACAAATGAAAAAAAACTTTTGTTGTGCACGGTGGAGGCAGACTGTGTCCCTGTCTATTTTTACGACCCGGTAAAAGAAGTTATTGCCATGGTTCACAGCGGCTGGAAGGGAACAGTCAAAAAAATCTCGGAAGTAACAATTCAAAAAATGAAGAGTGCTTTTGGCTGCCAGAGTGCAGATATGCTTGTTGCGATTGGGCCGCATATCTGCAAGGACTGCTATGAAGTGGGTGAAGATCTTTATGAGGAATTCAGTAAGACCTTTGTCCCAGCGGAAATGGAAAAAATCTTTATCAGAAAAAATCAGGAAAAATATCTTTTGAATCTGGAAGAAGCTGTTAGGCTAACCTTACTTGAATGCGGGGTGGCGGCAGAAAACATTTTTTCTGCCGGAGTCTGCACCCTGCATTCTCAAATCGAAGGCTACAGCTTTTGTTCATATAGAAGAACAAAATCAAAGACAGAGCGCATGCTTACTGCCATAATGATGAAATAAAATCTTCAGAAAATGGCAGTCTTATTTTTTAAGTTTTTTGACTAAATTCGCCAGGGATAAAAAACTACTGGCCTTAACCAGGGCCAGACCTTGTCCTTCATCACCGAGCACCACCAGCTGATCGCCGGTGGAAATCTCAAAAATCTTTCTGGCTTTTGCGGGGATTACAATCTGGCCTTTATCACCAACAGTGACAAGGCCAAAAAGATGCTTGCCCTTTGGAGGGACGCCCAGTCCAAGATTTTCTTCCGGCTCATAATTTGCCAGGTCGTCAAGAGAGACGCCGAAAATATCAGCCAGCTGTTTGCATTTATCCAGGTCTGGAATACTTTCGCCGGCTTCCCATTTAGCAACAGACTGGCGGGTAACACCAAGCTTTTCTGCAAGGTCTTCCTGAGTCAGCTGTAAGACTTTTCGCATTTGAACAAGATTATCTTTGAACATTAAGGTCTTCCTATTTCTTTTTAATTCCCAGAACTGCCCATCTGAAGAATGGAATTCTCGAAATCACTTCATACAAAGCGTATCCGAAAACAAAGCCTGCGACAAGACTCAAAAGATAGCTGACCGGAGCAGGAACGAAGCCCGGCTTTGCAAGGAAGAGGGCCACGCTTGAAATTCCCAGATAGTGGAAAACATAAAGTCCAAAGCTGTGACGGCTCATCCACTCTGTAAAGCCGTTCGAGAAATCAGCGAAGCGGGCAAAGCCACTCAGCATGGCAAGCGAACCTGTGTAAGCACACAGAGAAAAAAGGAAGCCCCGGTTAATCGGCTTATCAGCATAGTTCTGACCAAAATACAAAACCGTAAAAGTTACGCACAAGGTAAGAGCAAGGGCAATCAGAGGAAGCGCAAGCTTTTTGATTTTTTCTATCACCTCATCATTAGAAAAAATATAGTAACCGAGCAGGAAGAAGACAAAATAAAATGCAAACCTGTAAACAGAAACAATAGGCGTGTTCAAAATCTGAGCTGCACCCCAGATTGGAAAATAGAAAAGAGGCAGCAGCCAGATAGGAGTTTTTGCTCCGGCCTCCAGCAATTTACCTTTTTCGATTTTTCTGATTAGCACAAGGGCAAGAGAGTAAATCCACAAAAGATGCATGTACCAGAGAACGCCGCTTCCTGAGGCAACCATAATCATATAAATTACAGGACCCGGAACTCCAGCTTCCTTAAGTCCCACAATACCGCCTCCCAAAGACATGCTCACGTAGCCTTGAATAAACTGGAAAAAGAAAAGTCCTATGGTCGACGGAACCAGCAGCTTCAGGCTTCGTGATTTTATAAACTCTTTGTTTGTGTGCTGCTCAAGACTCAGCTTTGCACTTATTCCCGAAACAATAAAAAGCAGCGGCATAATCCATGGGTAAACCAGATATTGAAAAGCATCATAATACTGAACCTGCAGATTTGTGATTTTTCCCAATCCACCCAGCACGCCTTCTGAGTTATACATATAAAAAACGTGATAGATTACAACAATTACAACCGTTACCCAGCGAATGTTGTCCAAGTAGTATTTTCTCATACTTTTACCACCTTTGCAATAATTATTAACATAATTGTATTGCGAGTTTTGCGGCAAGTCTACCAAGAAAAATTAACATTTTTGAAGTTTTTATGTTAGAAATGGTTTCGACAAGAGGGGATTTCTGACAAGCAGGCTTTTCTATGCTATCATTAAATTGATTTATGATTCTAAATACCGGTCAGCGCACAGACATTCCGGCTTTTTTCTCAGAGTGGCTTGCAAATAGAATAAAGGAAGGGTATGTCCTTGTAAGAAATCCTTATAATCCAAGCCTTGTTACCCGCTACGAAATTAATCCAGAGGTGGTGGATGCAATTGGTTTTTGTACAAAAAATCCTGCGCCCTTTTTTCCTTATCTTGATTTGGTGAAGGACTTCGGGCAGTTCTGGTACCTTACGATTACGCCCTATGGAAAAGACATTGAGCCGGGAGTGCCGGAGAAGTCTGAGGTTATTGAAAGCTTTAAGTATTTGTCTCGTGTGGTGGGGGTTGAGGCTTGCGGCTGGCGTTACGATCCTATTTTTGTTGATGAAAGATACACGGTTGATTTTCATCTGCGGGCTTTTGAAAAAATGGCGAGTGCGCTTGAGGGGTTTACGAAAATTGTTGTCATCAGCTTTATTGATTTGTATGAAAAGGTGAAGCGCAATTTTCCGGGAGTGCGTGAGGTTAGTGATAAGGATAAACTTTTTCTGGGGCGCGCCATTATTAAAATAGCCGCTGACCACGGTATGCTTGTGAAGCCCTGCGGCGAAGGAGATTTCCTTGCACCATACGGGGCAGACTGTGGTGGCTGCATGACCATCCATGATTATGAAAGAGCCATCGGTAAAAAGCTCAAGGTGCCCAATTACAAACCGTCAAGAAAAGAATGTGCCTGTTATCTTTCTGCAGATATTGGCGCATATGACACCTGCCGTCACTTTTGCAAATACTGTTACGCAAACAACGATCTGACTCAGGTTGCAAAAAATCAAAAATTACACGACCCTACTTCGCCCTTTCTTATTGGTGGCAGCCTGCCGGGAGACAAGCTTCATATCGCGGAACAAAAATCCTGGGTGGATAATCAGCTGGAGCTGGGGTTTGAGTAAGATAAACCCCAGCTGCAAAAAGTTTACAACACTTTTTGCAAAGCTTCTTCGCCGCACCAGTTCCTGATTTTTTCTTCAAGTTCTTTTATGCGGCGGTCACCGTCTTCTTTTGTGTAAAGCTTCATATTCAGGATGCCCTTTTCGTCATAGGCATTCAGAAGGTCTTTACGCTCAAGCTCGGCTGCGCAGAAATCAACATAATCATAAATCAGTTTTTTGAGTGCAGCAAAATCTTCGCGGGCGACTTTGACATCTTCAGCGCGACCGGACTTCAACTCGCCGCAAATCTTAAAGGCATACAAATCCTTCACAAAGCCCTGGCAGAATGGTTTCATTGTCGGATCCTTACAGATTGCAAAAATTATGTTCAAAGCCCATTCGCAATAGCCGGCCGCCAGTTCAAGCTTGTTCCAGAAATAAGTTTCTGCGGAATATACAAACTCCTTGTTGAAAGGCAGACACATGAGTTGAGAATTATTGTGCTGGGCCTTAAGTTGTGCCTCAACGCCATTTTCAAAGCCTTCCAGTTTGGCAAGAATACTCTCTTTGAGCATGTTGGACTTTATGCTCGGAAGTTTTGCAATATGTTCGCGGGCTTTTTCATATTCCTTGCAATGAATGTAAATCCAGGAAAGAGCGAAGTGAGTCTTTTCAACAAAATCTTCTTCCTTGCAGTAACGGATAACCTGAACAGATTTTTTCAAAGCCTCGTCAAAATATTTGTCGTAGGTTTCATTCATGCCTTTTTTGTATTGGCCGAATGGCTCGATATTGCGGCTTAAGTTTGCAACGCTCTGAACAAAGTACATGTAGATTTCAAAGTTCAGCGGATTTGCCTCGCATTCAGAAAGAAGATATTCGCAGGCCTCAAGAGCCCCCTTTTTCTTATCAATCTGACTGCGCAGTTCGCGGAATTTTACGTGAACCTTAGCGGCCGTAACAGCATCATAATTTCCCTGCTCAAGACCAAAAAGCGCGTCAGTAGAAATATTGAGAACCTTTGCAAGCGGGACAATCTGCGCTGTATCCGGCAGACCCGCGTCGCTTTCCCATTTGCTCACCGCTTGAGAAGTTACAAAGAGCTGGCCCGCAAGTTCTTCCTGAGTAAGCCCCAGCTGCTTTCTGTAGTATTTGATGTTTGAACCAATTGAGTTTTTCATTATGTTTTGTCTCCTTGTGTTCCGGCAAACTTTATTTATGAGACCCTGAAACAAGTTCAGGGTGACAGGACTGAAAGCTGTCGGTTTTTAATTCCGCGCGGTAATTGTATATTAGCAGAAGTCGCAGGAAAATCCTAACAATTTATTTTTGGAAATGACTCAACGGAAAGTTGAAAATACAGAAGAAAATCTGTTAGTATGATATTGGGATAAACGAAGTTTGCGGACACGCAATATTTGTTTGGATTAAAAAATGACAGATTTTGAAAAAGTAAAAAACTACTACAGCCATTTTGATGAAAAAAACAGACTCAGAAATGATAACAGCGGTAAGCTTGAGTTTTTAATGACGATGAGGATTCTGGAAAAGAATCTGCCGCAGGTGCAGGGGACTGAAGGGGTGGATGGAAATGAGTCGTCAGGCGGAGTTTCAATTCTTGACCTTGGTGGCGGGGTTGGAGTTTATTCTTTTCCGCTGGCTAAAAAAGGATACAAGGTAAGACTTGCTGACCTTTCTGAAACTTTGTTAGCGCAGGCTAATAAGCAGAAGAAAGAGGATAATGTTCAGAATCTGATTTCCTACAACCAGGTGAATGCGACTGACCTGAGTTGCTACAAGGATCAATCTTTTGATGTTGTTTTACTTTTTGGACCTCTTTATCATCTTACAGAAAAAGCTGAGCGGGAAAAATGCATCAGCGAAGTTAACCGCGTTCTTAAAAAGGGCGGAAAAGTTTTTGCAAGCTTTATTCCGCAGCTGTCTGGCAGCATCGCCCTTGTTCAAAGATTCTGCTGGAGTCCTGATCAGGTTGATATCAATACTTTGAAAGAATGTTTTGAATCCGGTAAGTTTAAGAATCTTTCAGACAAAGGTTTTCAGGAAGGCTACTATCCAGCCTCAGAAGAAATTGAAAATCTCTTTAACGCAAATGGATTTGAAAAAATCCTGCTGCGTTCAATCCGTGGCTTTGGTTACGAAAAAGAAGATGTGATTTTCAAATTCAAAAATAAAAATGTCTTTTCAAAAATCCTGGATTTAATTGATTCCACTGCGGAAGATAAATCAATAATCGAAATGTGCGGGCACGCAATGTATGTGGGAGTTAAAAAATGAGTACAATTAATAATCAGAAAGATGTAAAAGAACAGTATGCCAGCGCGGGAAATCTGAATACCCGCATTTCGATTCATCAAAAATATTCCACAAATAAAATGGGCTTTGGGAACTGGATTTTTTCGAATTATAAAATCACGCCGGGCATGAAGGTGCTTGAACTTGGCTGCGGAACCGGCGATATGTGGAAAGGTCACGAGGATTTAATCAGCCAGTGTGACAGACTTGTTCTTTCTGATTTTTCTGAGGGTATGCTGGAAAATGCAAAAGCAAATCTCGGAAACTGTGCCGGTCTTGAATACCGCGTGATTGACATCCAGAATATTCCTTTTGAAGATGAAAGCTTTGATGTCGTGATTGCAAATATGATGCTCTACCATGTGCCGGACATGAATCGCGGACTGGCCGAAGTTCGTCGTGTGTTGAAAAAAGGCGGTGCTTTTTACTGCGCAACTTTTGGCGAGCACGGAATTATGGAATTTCTTTGCAAGGCTTTGAATGCTTATGGCGTTGAAGATAATGCCAATAAAAATTTCACACTGCAGAATGGAAAAGAAATTCTTGAGCCGTTTTTTTCTGATGTCCAGAGATTGAATTATGAAGATTCTCTCGCAGTGACTAACATTGATGATCTGGTTGAATACATTTATTCGCTTTCCAGCATGACAAGTTTGAGCTCTGTGCCAAAGGAAGAAATCCGCGAGGTGCTTGGGAAGTTTGTAGTGAATGGGGTTTTGAATGTTCCAAAGGAATATGGAATGTTTTGCTGCAGAAAGGTTTAACGAATCAGATAATATAAAAAATAAGGATTAAAAAAAATGAAAAAGCTTGAACTAAAAAACGATGATTTTCTCGGGTTTGTAAAACACCTGCGACACGCCTGCCGTGGAATTGTTGTGCATGAAGGCAAGGTTCTTTTGGGCTATGAGGAAAACAATAACAAGTATATTATTCCCGGTGGTGGCCTTGAAGATGGCGAAACTTATGAGCAGTGTTGTGAGCGGGAACTTTTAGAAGAAACCGGAATGCAGGTTCGGGCAAAAGAAGAATATCTGGAAATTGAAGAACTCTTTTTAGACTGGAACCATATCAATCATTATTTTGTCTGCGAACTGATAAAAGACACCGGCAGCATAAATCTTACCAAAGCAGAAAAAGAGGCCGGCTGTACTTTTAAGTGGCTTACGATAGAAGATGCTCTGGATATTTTTGGCCGATACGAAGAATATCATAAAACAAACATTGCCGATTTTGGTTTGTATCGAAGAGAATATTTTGCATTAAAGGAATATAAAGCCCATGTCAGATAAGTATTCAGAGGTTTATAAATGATTTACAAATACAATGAAAAAGTTGATGTAAAAGAACTTTGTGATTTACGGCAGTCAGTTGGCTGGAATAGAATGGAAAAGGAAATGGCAGACCCCAGACTGAAGTCTTATTATCACATTGCTATTTATGAAGAAGAGAATCAGAAGCTTATTGGATTTGTTGACAGTGTTTCAAATGGCGTTACTGATGCCTATATTCAGGATTTAATGGTTCATCCAGATTTTCAGAGTAAGGGGCTTGGTAGTGAACTTATGAATAAGATGATTGACTGTTTGAAAAAAGCAGGTATTTATATGATTTCTGTTCTTTATGATGAAGGCTTAAAGGACTTTTACGCCCGCTTCGGTTTTTATAATTTGTTATGTGGACAGATGGAAACTTATAAGAGTGATTAGACCAGTTGATTGAGTTCTTTGAAAGTGAAGAAAAGGTACTAACTAACGTTAGTTAGATAAGCGTAATTAAAACGGGGGCGTTGCGGGGGTGTCCCCCGCTAGAAGGGGTAGCGTAAGACCGCGCAGCGGGCTGGAGCGAGGGGAAGGCCTTCCCCTCCTCCAAAATAAAAAATACAAAACTTCGCAAGAAATGACAGGAAATATTTGGCGGGCGGATTTATACTTCAAATCATAAGGACGGAAAAATGGAGTGGATTAAGGTTATCAATGACGCGATTGAATTTATGGAAAAAAATCTGACGGAGGAGATTGGGCTTCTGGAGGTGGCTCGGAGTGTCAACATTTCGGCTTATCATTTTCATCATGCTTTTACGATTATGACTGGGATTACGCCAGCGGAGTATATTCGAAACAGGCGCCTTACTCTGGCCGGGCTTGAGCTTGCAGATGGCAGCAGCAAAATAATCGACCTTGCATTGAAATATGGATACGAAACGCCCGAGAGCTTTACCAAGGCTTTTTCCCGCTTCCACGGATTTTCTCCCATGCAGGTGCGTAAGGGTAGCCCGCTCAAATCTATGAACCGTTACACTGTCCGAATCACGATTGATGGAGGAACGATTATGGAGTACAAAATCGAAAAATGGGATGAGCTGGATTTGTTAGTCCACGCTAAGGATTTTCATGCCGAGACCAGCGACAACGAGATTCCGGCTTTCTGGGACGAATATTTTTCTAATGAGACCACGAAAAAGATTCCGGGTTATCTTGGAGTTTGTGCGCAGGGTAGCGGGCCCGGCGGGCTTGCGGATAAGAGCGATGTTTTCAAATATGGAATTGGCTGCAGGGCGAGTGAGATTGAAGGTCTGGTGGCAGCGGATGGTTCTGTGAATGCAAGCAAGATTCCCGAGGGCTTTGAGATTATTCACATTCCGGCTTATACCTGGGCGGTCTTCAAATGCGTTGGGCCTGCGGGCGAGGCTATCAGTGAAGGCTGGGATAAGATTTACAAGGAGTGGCTTCCTTCTGCCGACTACGAGCGCATTCTGGACTACGATATTGAAAATTATCTTCCCGGCGATTCGTCTGCTACAGATTACGTTTGCGAGATTTGTCTTCCGGTGAAGAAGAAGGGGTAGGTTTATTGCCCGGGCATGTTTGGGTGTACTCGGGCAGGCTCGGGAATTTCGTCGACGGCTTCTATTGCGACCAGCGGTTGAAGCGGACTCGTTCTATCAAAGGCTTTTTGCTGGGGGCGTGGAAGTCGTCTTTTGCTTTTCCAACGGGAAGAATGCAGACTACATCGTATTCTTCCGGTACATTAAGAACAGCGGCAATCTTGTCGCAAATGCGGTCATCATCTGTAATGTGCCCTTCGTACCAGCAGCTCTGATATCCCAGCTCAACGATGGCAAGAAGCATGTTTTCGATGGCGGCGGAATAATCCTGGACGGCAAAACATTTGTCCCTGTATGCATTTATCCTTCTGGTAAGGACAACAATCATGGCGGGCGCTGTCTGTGCGACTGGAGGGTCAAGCTGGGCTTTGATTTTACTCAGCATATCCGGATCGTTGACAATGATTAAATCCGTTGTCTGCTTGTTGCAGCCTGAAGGCGCATCGAGGCCTGCTTTTGCGATTGTCAAAAGATCAGCTTCCGGAACGCTTTCCTGCAAAAACTCGCCGCGGTAACTGTGACGTGTTGAAATCGTGTTGATTGCATTTTTGAGCGACATTACATAAATCTGGCAGGGATTGGCCTCGTCCCAATATTTTGGGAAAACTTCCAGTTCCTTAAAACCGAGACTTTGATAAAAGGCATTTGTAATATCGTAATCGGCATAGACTCCGGAGCGGACGGTCTTAACCTGGATGAACTCATAGCCTTTTCTGGCTGCATAGTCTCTAGCAGCCGCAAAAAGTCTTCTTCCGATACCCTTTCTGTGGAATTCTTTTCGGACGCCCATTACGGCAAGTTCCATTGTTGCCTTGCCGGTTTCTTTCAGGCAAAGAAAGCCCTGGTTTTCATCTTTGCTGACAAAAGCCCAGAAAGGCTGCTCCGCTGATTCGCGGATGTATTGCTCCCGGCTTTCTTCTACTTCAAACCACTCGGGAAGTGCTTCCAGAATCTGTCTTGAAATCTTCCTGCGTTCGCTGGCATCTTCAATAAATCTTATCATAATTGTCCTTTCATATTATAGGGTTTGTTGTGTTTCTACAAGTTTTTGTTTTGGATTTGAGATTCTGGGATTCGAGTTTTTGGTTTGGAAAAGGGGCAAGCTGATTCGTAAAAAAGTGCCAAAATTTAGTTAGTTAACATATAATTAGATTTAAACATGTAAATTATATGTTAACAAAGAAAAGACTATTCAATATTTTGCTTAATAGAACATATAAAAAATGAAAATAAGTCAAAATATATGTTTAAAAGATAGAGCTTCACATAAAAATGAGTCTTGAGAGTAGTAGAGGCAAGCTTTTTCAAGGATTTTAAACATATAAATTATTTAAAAACGATAGAATATATGTTAACTCATCCAACACCCCCCGCTTTTTTTAATTTATAAAACATATAATTTGCTTAGAAAGTCAAGAATATATGTCTTTTATCAAAAAATTCTTGTCAGAATACTAATTTGCATTTATCTTTATAGTGTGAAGTCGCTGAAAGGGTGGTGGCTTCGGGGGGTGAGTTATTAAAAAACTGGAATTATTATCTCCATCCACATTTCTTCCTCAGATTGAATCCCGCATCGCTAAACTGGAAGAAGTTCTCGAAGCAAAACAATTTGCTGTAAAGAAAAACCCATCCGGATTAGTACGAATTGTAAGACAGAAAAATTATCTGCAATTTTATAAACGCTCCTCCCCATCCGATGCACAGGGAAGCTATATGCCACGTTCTCAGGAAAAACTGGCCCGTAGCCTTGTCCAGAATGATTATGATCAAAAAAGTATCCCGGCAATTGAAGCAGAGATTAAAGAGCTCAAGGATTTTATCAAGGACTATAAAACAAAGAACTGCAACAGTGTTTACCAAAAGCTTGCGTCTACCCGCCGCCAGGTTGTTACGCCTCTTACCCTTGATGATGAAGTTTATACTGCAGCCTGGCTTGATGTAAAATATAAGCCAAAAAAAATACCGGATGATGTGCCAAAACTCATCACCGACAACAATGAGCAGGTGCGCTCCAAATCCGAGTTGATTATTGCAAATGCTCTGAAGGCGGCGGGGGTGCCTTATCGCTATGAGTTCCCGCTCCTTGTGGATAGGAATCCTGAGCTTGATGCAGGTACAGATTTTTGCGAGCTTCATCCCGACTTTTATTGTCTGAATCTTCGGACCCGCCAGGAGTTTGTCTGGGAGCATTTTGGCATGATGGATGATCCGGAGTATACAGCCGGCGCAATCGAGAAATTTCAACTGTACATGGCGAACGGCTTTTTGCCAGGCAAAAATCTTATCATCACAATGGAGACCTCGGCAAAAACATTTTCTTCAAAAATCTTGAAGGATGTGATTCAAACATATTTGAAATAAAAAGGAGCCACATGGAAAATCCGGAAAAAGTAATTCTTACAAATATGTGCATGATATTCGACGGGACAAAGCTCCTGGTTCAGGAAAAAGTTGGAAAAGGGTTTAAGGGCATTACTTGTCCGGGCGGTCATGTGGAACCTGGGGAGCCAATCGTTGATTCTGTCATTCGCGAGATAAAAGAAGAAACAGGGCTTACGATAAAATCTCAAAAGCTTTGTGGTATCAAAGACTGGTTTGAAGAAGATGGTAGCCGCTATATGGTTTTTATTTTTCGTGCTGATAATTTTGAAGGAAGCTTGACGTCTTCCGAAGAAGGGCGTGTTTTTTGGGCTGAACTTTCTGAGCTTAAAAATCTTCCAACCATGTGGCACTTTGACCAAATAGTTGAGCTTGCATGCAGCCAGGAGCATTCAGAAATTTTTCTTGATTCTACAGATAATTGGAAGCCTATTTTAAAATAGATTTATAAATATGGAGGAATAAAAAATGTCAAAAGTAAAAGGAAACTTTGGAAATGATTTTTGTCCGCAGTCGCTTTTTTTGTATGGAACTAAAAAGGATGATGGGTCTCCGGACTTCGGACTTTTCTGCTGGTTCAGTTATGCTACAATAGAAATCAACAAAGAACTTCGCATGGGTGTCATGGCCTGCATCGGCGAAGAAAAATTGACAAAGGATTTAATTCGCAAGAATGGTGTTTTTTCTGCGAATCTTGTAACGGAAAAACTACTCCCACTTGCTGATTATTACGGCTGTACCAGTGGCCGCGACAATCCGGATAAAATGAAATACTGCCCGACTATTGAAGGTGGCCAGGTGCTCGATGTTCCGACAATTGCAGAAAGCCCGGTTAGCTTTGAACTGCGGGTCGTAAAAGAGATTCATGCCGCCGAAGGTAGTGACATTTTCCTTTGTGAAATCTGCAATGTTATGATAGAAGAAAAACTCAAGGATAAATCTCTGCCTTTTATGGAGCGTCTAAAGTTAGCAGCTCCCGTGATTACTGCTGGTGAAACGACTTATACTTCACTTGATGGTCGTGAGCTTGGCCGCTGGAGCCAGCCGATGAAAACTTTGGAAAGTTAAAGAAGAAAAACAATATGGAATATTTATTTACAGAGCGCGCTCATTTAGCCTGCCCTAACATGTGCTTTGGAATTGCGGCAACTCTTGGGAAGGTTTTTGATGAAGAGAGAGTTGAAGAGAGTGTAACGGCGCTGGTGAAAGCTCACCCATTTTTACGGGCGCGGCTGGGTTATGAAAAAGAGACTAACTCATATTTTTATGATGTGAAAGAGCAGTCGCAAGTTAAAGTGATTTTTGCGGGGGAGTTTTGTGATGAGGATGAGGATGTAAAAATCATCCAACAATTCGAAAAACTCACTGCCCGAGACTGGAATCTTTTTAACGAAGGATTTTTGAAAATTGCTGTATGGAATGCCGGCGACAGAACAGTTCTCCTTTTTGTTTTTCATCACCTCCTGGCAGATGGACGTGGTGCTCTTGGACTTGTTCAGGAGTTTGCGGATTTTTATGTTGATGGAATTGAGTCAAAAGCAGCCCCAGAACATTTAATTACAAAAGAGGATTTGCCTGCGAACTCAAAGCTCTCTTTTATAAGTCGGGCTCTTGTAAATCATGCTAACCGCCAATGGAAAAAAGAAAATCATCAGCTTTCTTATGAAGAATATCATGCCTTTGCAGACAAGTTTTTGCAGGAGGATGATGTTGAGCATTCTCTTGAAGTTGTTAGTTCTGACAAACTTGCTGGTCTCCACACACAATGTAAATCACACAATATTTCCATAAATGATTATCTTCTTGCAAAGATGTTCGCAGAAGAAAAAGCAGACCGCATTGTAATGGCCTGTGATTTACGAAAGCAGCTTGAATGTTATAATCCGGGAGCACTTGGAAATTATGCGACAGCTTTTAGTGTGAAGCTCAAGCAGGGAAAGTCTGCCGACCCTGCAGAACTTTTTTCTCTTGCCCAAAAAGTCGATGCTCAAATACAGAAAAAGCTAGATGTGTTTAATTATTTCTGATTCCCACCCATGCCCCAGTTTTCAAGTGGTGGTTCGTTCATCACAATAAAAACATCGGTCGTAGCAATGCCAAGTTTTTCGCAGAGCAGGCCGGTGATTTTTTCGATTGCAGCTTTTTTCTGTTCGCGGTTTCTGCCCGGAAAAATCGTGAGTTCGATAATCATGAAGTTTTCGGTTTTTCCTTCCGGCGCTTCCCAGTTAGTTTTATCAAACTCTTCAATCCGCTGGAAGCGGTCCCAGTCGGCAATTCCAAAAGCGTCAATCAAGCCCTGGTGAATACAATCAAAAAGAGTCTTCTTAAATTCGGTAGTTTTCCCGGCGAGCATGTTAACTTTTACTAACGGCATATTTTCCTCCTGTTACAACGCGAGCTGTCATCACGACTTATCAGCGCTCTCCGTAAACGGCTCAATATATTTCTGAATGAAATCTACCCTGTCAAAAACTGTCGGCTTAAAATAGGAGGCCACGGCAACCACGAGGCGCTTTTCGGGATTTATATAAATCACGTTGCCGCTGTTTCCTATAGCAGCATAAATATTTTTCTTGCGGGAAATAATCCACCAGAGGTAGCCGTATTCCATTCCGCGAAAATGCTTCCCCTCAACTTCACGTGGCCGAGTCATCTCGCGAATCCAGTTAGTCGAGACTATCTGCTTACCGTCAAACTCACCCTTGTTCAGACACAAAAGACCGATTTTTGCCATGTCAGTAGCCGTCATGCAAAGCCCATAGCCCGGAGTGCCAAGATCCTGAGGGTCGGCAAACCACACGGTCTCTTTTGGAAGCTTACTGATGGTAAACTCCTTGTGAGCTTCGGCAGACTTTGCATAAAAGTTTTTGTGAGCCGGAATGCCAAGCGGTTCAAAAAGATATTTGTTGGCGTAGTCCACAGTCAGCATACCGGTAGCCTTATACAAAATCCCCGTCAGAATATGAAGACACACCGACGAATACTTAAACTCATCAGTAAGCCCCTTGCGTCCGCCAAGAAAATCAAGAGAGGTATAAGTCCAGTTTTCGCTCGAACAAACTTTGCTCCAGGGGTCGCCTTTGCACTTATAAGGAGCCCGCATTGTAAGCAGATGCTTTATCGTCACCTCGTAAATCGTCTTTTCGCCGCGCTTCACTTTATACTCAGGAAAATAATCAAGCACCTTGTCTTCCACACTTTTAATCTGCCCCTTGTCTATGGCAATTCCGACCAGCAGAGCCATAACGCTTTTCGTAACAGACATAACATGGAGGTTGTCCTCTCGCCTGTAATTATTCCAGGTGTCGCTGTAAACAGTCTTGCCGTCACGAATCGCCTCAATCTGGCAGATATTAGGCTGCGTCTCTTCAATCATTGTGTGCAGTTCTTCTTTAGTCATAAAATCCTCATTCTTTGTTGTTAGTTTTAGGCGCCTATATATGTAAGAATAAGGTGATTAAAAATTGAATTCAAGAAAAATCTTAAAAATTTTTTTTGGAGTTATTTAGGCGTAACCGCTGCAACCTTCGGTCGCAGCGGTCGGGCCTTCCGCTATTCCGCTATCGCTCCAGCCTCCGCACTCGTTCACTAACTAACGTTAGTTCGCTCGCTTGCGGTGGCCGCCTTCGGCGTAGCTCCAGCCCCTTACGCAGTTGAAAATCCTACAATCCTCGGTTACACTTATTTATCTGACTTTGCAATGCAAAAACACTTTAAGGAAAAAATATGTACACACTAAAAAGATTGAGTATAGAGAATAAAGAAGAAATAAAAAAAGTTTTCACCGGCGTTTTTACAAAGGCACCCTGGTATGATGACTGGTCTGACACAAAGCAGCTGGACCTTTACATCTGCGATTTGATTGGACAAGGCTACTCACTTACCTACGGCTTGTATGATGAAACGAGCGAGCTGATTGGCATTTCTCTCGGCTACATCAAGCACTGGTACAGCGGTACAGAATATATTATCAACGAGCTTTGCATAAAGACAGAAAAGCAGGGGAGTGGGGCAGGTACTTTTTTTATCCGCGAAATTGAAAAGGCAATAAAGGAGCTTGGTCTCAAACAGATTTTTCTTTTGACAGATTCAAATGTTCCGGCCTATGAGTTCTATAAGAAAAATGGCTTTGTTGAATGTGAGACGAATGTGGCTTTTGCAAAGATGATATAATGAGGAAAATATGGAATTAAAAAAACTGAGCGAACACATCTGGTACATGCCATTTGAACAGGAGCGAGACCGCCCGAACCTTGGCTATGTAAAAGGAAAAAACTGGAGCCTGGCAATTGACGCGGGACATTCTGCCGCTCACACAAAAGAGTTTTACGCCCTTCTTGAAAAGGAGAGGCTGCAGCTGCCTTCCCTCACCGTTCTTACCCACTGGCACTGGGACCACACCTTTGGAATGCATGCTGTAAATGGACTGACTCTTGCAAATGAAAAAACAAATCGCTACCTTGCAGAGTGGAAAAATAAAATTGAAAAAAATGGCCCCGCAGAATTCTTTGCCCTTCACGAAAGCATCAGAAAAGAATACAGCGGAAACAAGGAAGTCATAGTCAAGCTGGCAGATGTGATTTACAACGGCGAACTTACCCTCGACCTTGGCGACTGCACAGTTAAAGTTATTCAGTCCGAAGCCCCACACACAGATGATTCCACACTCGTCTACATAGAAAACGACAAAACATTATTTGTGGGTGATGCCACCGGCGATGATTTTTTTACCGGGATAAAAGATGCAGCTTTGTGCAAAAAGTTAGCTGAGACTATCACAACAATAAATCCAGCAATCTGCATGGAAGGTCACTGGGTGCCGGTAGAAACTGATGACACCCTGAATGATTTACTGAGCGGAGTTTAATATGGTCATAATTATCACAGGCGCGTCGCACACAGGAAAAACTTTACTCGCCCAGCGCATGCTCGAAAAATACAAGTATCCTTATCTTTCAATAGATCATCTTAAAATGGGGCTCATCAGGAGTGGGCAAACAAAGCTTACGCCAGAGGATGATGACCAGCTGACAACTTACCTCTGGCCAATAGTCCGCGAAATGATTAAAACTGCCATCGAGAATAAGCAGAACCTCATTGTCGAAGGCTGCTATATTCCTTTTGACTGGCGCAAGGATTTTGATGAAGAATATCTGCGGGACATAAACTTTATCTGCCTTGCCATGACAGACGTTTATATCGACGCGCACTTTACTGAAATAAGGGAACACGCTTCGGATATTGAATCCAGACTTGATGACAGCGATTGCACGGCCAACTGGATAAAAGAAGAAAACCGTCGTGTCATCCAGGGCTTTGAAGTAGCCGGGGAATTGCTTGACCTCATTGATTCAGACTATCAATCGGTAGTTGAAAAAGCCCTTCTTCTGATCCCAGACAATATCAAAAAACTAATCGCAGGAAAAAAATACACATTTGACGACATGGGAAAGTCAGGCTCAAGCATTTTGATATTCGATGATTGTGTTTTGAAAATACTGGATAGCCACTTGCACAACGAAGAATCCAGCGTAGAAGTGCTGAACTGGCTTAATGGAAAGCTTCCCGTTCCTGAGGTGCTGGCTTTCGAAAAAAATGGGGATTACCAGTATCTTTTGATGACAAGGATTCCTGGGGTTATGTCCTGCTCGGAATATTACATGGAACATCCGGGTGAGCTGCTTCCTTTGCTGGCTCAGGCTTTAAAAATGCTGTGGGACATAGACATATCCGGCTGCCCTAAAAGTCGGGATTTTGACACCGAGCTGCGTGCTGCAAGATATCGCGTAGAAAACAACCTCGTAGACATAGACGACGCCGAGCCGGACACCTTTGGCCCAAATGGTTTCGAAAATCCCGCGGCTCTGCTCAAATGGCTGGAAGAAAACAAACCCGCATACGAGCCCGTTCTTTCCCACGGAGACTTCTGCCTGCCAAATGTTTTACTAAAAGACGGAAAAGTCAGCGGCTTTATTGACTGCGGTGACACAGCCATCGGCGACAAATGGAAAGACATAGCCCTCTGCTACCGAAGCCTCAAACACAACTTCGACGGAACTTTCGGCGGCAAGGTCTATCCTGATTTTAATCCCGACCTGCTTTTTGGCGCCCTTGGCATAGAGCCCGACTGGAATAAAATCAGGTATTGGATTTTGCTAGATGAGTTGTTTTGAACTTTTAGTCCGGCAGCTTATCCGCAAACATCAAAAGATTAGCAGTGACTTTTTCCTGTTCGTTCAAGGCTCGGAAAGTTCCGTTTTCATAAAGTTCATCCAGAACCATCATTGCAACAGTATGTCCGATTGCAGAATCCATAAAGTCGTAAACAAATCTATCCTGAATCTGTGGCGGATACTGTTTTGCCTGAATCATTGCCTGCTCCAATGCAAATTTTGCAAATTCATCAAGAAGACTTTTATCTGGGCTTGGAAGCATATTCTTAAAATCATTCCAGCTGCTCTTTACAATCATGATGTTGATTTTTCCGTCTTTTGTAAGAAAACCGCGCTTACGAAGTCTTGCAAACTTATCCGAAGTTGCTTTTGATTCTGAGATTGCGCCAGTGATTATTTCGTAAATACTTTCATAATCCGAATTCAAATTGTTCTGCCAGTCACCTTTACGACTGTCAAATCTTGAATCAATAGACCAGGAATACAAACACGGATATTTCTGAGAATCTCTTGTCATTACTCCACAGACTTTATATTTTGTTTCAAGTTCAGGAATATCAAATTCACATTTATAATCCGGATCAACAAGCTCACATGGAAGCGCAACGGTTACCAGATAATCAGCTCCATCTAAAGTTTTTATTCTGTGCTTAGAAATATCTTTATCAATATGAACACTACATTTTGAATAAATAGCATAGAAAATTGCAGCTGCTTCAAAAAGCTCCCGGTTTCCTCCCGGAATATAAATGTCTTTTCCAATTTCCAGACCCGCAAGTGCAGCACGAACCTGAGGCACATAGTTTTCGGCAAGGATTTTTGCAACCTTCTGTTGCATCCTCACTCCATTTACCCCCGCTTCAAGAGAGAACTCTTTTGGAGTAAACTTAACATAGGTTGTGTAACGCTTACCTTTTGTTTCAACAAGAAATCCGTTTGCCACAAGCAATGAAATTTTGTCTTCCAGAAAAACAGGCGTCATTCCCAAATCTTCTGCAATCTCTTCCATTGTTTTTGGATTTTCATAAACGCTGTAAACAATATTCAAATTGATTTTATCATTCAGATAATATTCAGGACCGCCCTTATTTCCAGGACATCCGCTATGACTGAATCCAACTGCCTTTACAGGCGATAAACCAAGACTTCCAATTTTTCTTTCCATAGTAAATCCTTCCTTTAATTCATTACGAGCTTTGTTTAAGTGCCACTTTACGGTACCGGCAGGCAGCCCAAGTTCTTTTGAAATTTGAACAATAGACTTACCTTCGTAATAAAAGGAATAGACAATTTCACGACGGCTGGAAGTCAGAAACCCAATTTCCTTGCGGAGTTTTTTGATTTCTTCTTCACTTTCTCCAAAGTCATGCTGATCAAAATATGCAAGCTCAATTCCATCAAGGGAAAGGCCCTTCTGTAGTTTTTTCTGATTCACATACTTTGCGTAAACATGCTGGCAGAGTCTCCAGACATAGCCTTCCGGATTCACAATATCTTCTGCGTGCAGCATAGAAAGATAAAGCTCCTTCAGCATCTCGCCCGAAAGCTCTTCTGCTTCATCATACGAATATGATTTTTTTACAGCAAAGCCATACACCTTAGAAGAAAATTTTACGATTAACTTGTCAGCCTTTTCTTTTTCCATCGCCATTCCATTTTACTAAAAACCGGTTTGCTTATATAGTGCGGGGATTTAGAAAAAGGTTGGGATTTTGTGTGATTTTTTTTACAGATTCTTCACCAGATGAAACTTCTTATTCCCTTCAGGAATATTATCAAGTTCACTAATAATTCTGTAACCATATTTTTTATAAAAGTCAGGAGCCTGCCAGCTCATTGTATCAACATGCACTGAATGACATCCTCGGCGAACAGCTTCCTCTTCTGCCGCCTTCAATAATCTGGATCCGATTCCTGATTTACGATATTTCTCATCAACCCAGAGAATATCCAGATGCATCCAGCCCCAGTAAGTTCCACCAAGAATACCTGCAATCACATTGCCTTTGCTGTCATATTCCACAATATTCAAAAGTTCATGATTATCTGGCCCAACTGCAGTATTGTTGAATTCTTCCAGAGCATGATTTACAAAATTGATTTCTTCTTGTGATGGATTGTAATTCATTGGTATATCACCTTCTGTTTTGGAAAGCTATTTAAGTTTGTCTTATATTTAGTTTACCACAAAATCGCCACCCAATGCATCCGAAAAACGTGCTGTATCAGAAATATCCCCACCTAAAACTTCGTTTCACATCAGCCTCCAAAAGTCATCTTCATTTTATGTTTTACAGCTCCAATAATTACAATTGAAAATAAATAAATTCCCCTTTATGCTTATATTACAGGTATTAATCAGCATAAAAATATTAAAGAAAAAAAGTGGAGACAAAACAAAATGCATATTGAATATAGACAAGTTAGAAAAGAAGACGGATATGAATGGTATTCTCTTTTGGATGAAGTCTGGAAAGTTACATACAGTCACATTTTTCCAAAAGAGGTTTTTGACGGACGCGATTATGCAAGAGAAGAAAGGGCTCGTAATTTCACGGAAGAAAAGTTTATTGGTGAAAGGAAGATTGCCTATGTGGCTGAATGTGAAGGGAAAATTGTAGGATTGATGTTTGGTACACTCGATTCAGATTATGAACATTTCAAAAATGATTACGCCGATTTGACAGCACTTTATGTATATCCAGAATATCAGGGAAAAGAAATCGGCTCAAAACTTAGAGACATTTTCATTGAATGGGCGAAAGAAAAAAATGCTGATAAATATGTCATAGGCGTATTAAAAGATAATGCCAGAGCCAGAAAAGTTTATGAATCCTGGGGTGGAAAATTATCCGAACATGAGCATGATTTTGTTATGATGAATATTGGTTACCCGGAAAATTTTTACACTTTTGAAATATAAGAACTGGCTCTAAAGATTTGAGAGGAATAAATATTGAAAAAACTTGAACAGGCTATAAAACTTTTTTCTCTTGAAGATTTTGATTGCCGCAAAATTGAAGGCCACGAAGGTGGTAGGAATCAGATTTTTGTTTGCAGTAAGAATGGCGTGAAAAAGTTTGTGCTGCGGATTTCTGCGACTGGTGACAGGACTAAAAATGATTATCTTGCCGAAACAGACTTTGTTCATTATCTGGCGGTAAATGGTGCTCCTGTGGTAGATGTAATTCCAAGTGCCAGCGGAAAGTTTGTTGAAGTAATTGATGAGGCTGATTCGGTTGCGGCTGGTGATGACGGTGCAGCCCCAGTTTTCATCTCGCTTTTTGAATATGCAAAAGGAATGCTGCTTGCTGACAACGCTTACCGTTATCGAGACGGAGCGCCACTAAGCGAATACTTTTTCAATACAGGAAAAACTCTCGGGAAGATTCATGCGCTTTCAAAGAATTTTGAGCCAGTCGCAGGTCACCGTCGCCCGGACTATTTTGATAAATACAATATAGGATTCATCAACCAACTGATTCCAGACAAATACAGCGAACTGAAATCAGCCATCGCCGCCCGCCTCGAAACCTTCCGCACGCTGCCGACCGACGCACAAAGTTACGGTCTGGTTCACTTTGATTTTAGCGACGGCAATTACCATATCGACATGGACACGGGCGCTATCACGGTCTTCGACTTTGACAATTGCCTTTACTGCTGGTACATGTTCGATCTTGCCAATCTCTGGCTTCACAACGAAGGCTGGACAAGACAGGAGCCCGACCCAGGAAAACGCTTCAAACTGATGCAGCAATGCTTCGACCTTCAGTTACAGGGCTACAAAACAGAAACAGAAGTGCCGGAAGAACTTCAGGAAAAACTGCCGCTCTTCATCGACATGGTGCTGATTGAAAACATCGTTGATGAGTTTGAATGTGCCGCCCGCGAAGGCGAAGAACTTGACTATGAAGATATAGAAGACGCAGCGGAGTGTTTGATTCATAAAATCCCATTTGCTGGAATCGGTCAGCAAGATCGACAGGAGGTTCAATAATGACAATCATCAGCAAAACAAAATACGAAGCTTCAATGGAAAATGCAACAAGAAAAAAACTGGCAACGATTGCCGAGAAAGCAGCTGAATTCCCTTTTCATGGTTATATTGAAGGTAAAGAATCAAACCTTGATCCGATCATTCAGTTTTTCCCAAAGTGGACTCCAAGAGAAGCCGACGGATTATGGTGTGCAGCGTTTGTATATTATTGCTGCCGACAAGCAGGATTTGAAATCCCCATCAGGCCGGATGAATGCAAGACCTGTCATCTGGCTGGCTGTATTGCTTGGGAAGAATTTACTCAAGGTGATATTCGCATAGAATACCACAAGGGAGAAGAAGGCTTTATTCCTGAAGTCGGTGATATCGTAATCTATGACAAAGTTTTTGAAAATCAGGAGCATGACCATATCGGCATAGTCATTGAAAACCGCGAGGATACGATTCTTGCTGCGGAAGGAAATATAAACAACAAATCAGGAATCATTGAGCGTCAGAAAGATGAACATATAAGAGCTTATATTAGAATTCCTGATGGTTACAAGTATTGATAAAGGGGAGGCGATTTGAATACAAGGATCAGCCTGTGGGTTACGGACACAGGCAGGTGGAAGAAGCACAGGTCACAGGCATTCAAGGATATATTAGATGAAACACATTATCACTGTTCAACATACGCAGTCAATTCATCATACGAATGGAATGGTAGGTTCGTGGACAGATTGGGATTTGACAGAACTCGGAAAAATAAGAGAACATCATTATCGTGTCTCATGGTGATCTTTTGAGTATTTGGAATGCAATGTATATAGGGCTTCCGCTAGAATCATTTTATGATGTTGATATACACGGTCCTGCTGGAGGAGTATCACATATGATTATTGGCGAAGATGGAAAACATTGGGTAAGGCATATTAATGATATGTCATATATTGCAGGAGAAATCAATCAATGAAAATCATCAGCAAAACAAAATACGAGGCTTCAGAAGCAGAAATCAAAAAATTATTTTCTTTTCACAAATTGGGAAATGTGATTGATATAGCTGCCCTTGGCTGTGGAGAATTTAATGCAGCCTACAAAGTCACTTGTGACAATGGCCTTTCCTACGCATTAAAGATTGCGCCAGCGGAAGGTTCAAAGGTTCTCACTTATGAAAAGAACATGATGAAATCAGAAGTTTTCTGGTATTCGCAGATGCATGAAAAGACAGATATCCTCTGTAAGGCACAATGTACGACAAGTCAGGAGGAATTAAACTATGAAAACGAACACTAAACAAGACATCATTTTATTTGAAGAAATGGCCTCAAACGCTCATGTTGCGTTGAATATAATGCAGTATGATGGCTGGATCTTAAAATTTTCGGAGGGTCATACAAATCGTGCTAATTCAGTCAGTATGATTTATCCATCAACAATTAGCCTAAACGAAAAGATTAAAAACTGCGAAAATATCTATTCTGAACAAAATCTGTCATGCGTATTTAAACTTACAGATGGTGATGATCAAATGATGAAGCTTCTTATAGAACGTGGTTACAAGGAAGTAACACCCTCTGATGTAATGGTCCGGGAAATAGACGATATAACTATGCCCGAGGGAGATATTACCTTTTACAATAAACCTGTTGAAGAATGGCTTTGTGCCTATTTTGAATATGAGGGATTTGGCCAGAAGAGTCAGGCAATATATAGACGCATGCTGGATAAGGTTTGCATCAAAACTGATTATCTTGCAATAAGAGAACAGGGCAAGATTGTAGCGCTTGCCTCTTCTGCAATGGAGCGTGGTTATCTGTTAATTCAAAATGTTGTAGTACATCCGGATTATAGAAGAAAAGGATATGGCAAATTGCTTTGCAAAGCCCTGATGTCAAAAGGAAAAAGTGATGGAGCTAAAAGGGCATGGCTTCAGGTGGTTCAGACTAATGAAGGCGCCTGTAAACTTTATGACGGACTTGGTTTTAAGAAGGTGTATACCTATAGATATTTAAAAAAGGAATAAGCTATACTTGACTTTAGTACGGAGGAAAAGATAAAGATGAAATACCAATACAAAGAAATGCCTGAATCTATGAAAGGAACATACGGAGAATTTTCAAAAAACTTTGGTTTTGATTGGAAAGAATTTATTATGGGAATACCAACCCCGATGTTTCTTGTTACAACATATAAATCTAACGGGCAGCCAAATGCTACGATGCAGTCGTGGGCAGGATTTACGAGTGCGAACCATGGAGGCGGATATTACGTGATTCTATGCAGCGTGAATAAAAGCGGACATCTTTACCAGAGCCTGAATGAAAAGAAAGTAGCCGTGCTGAATTTCATGTCTTCTGATTTATACAAAGCCTGCATGAAGACGATACAGAACAATCAGTTCGAGAAGGATGAGATAACTTCATCAGGGCTTACCGTGGAAAAAGCTTCGTGGATAGAAGCGCCGATGGTCGCTGAATGTTTTATGAACCTTGAGTGCAAATATGTATGGGAGAAAGAAATTGTTCCCGGTGATGATCACGTTATGATTTGCCTTGAGGTCGTAGGCGGCCATATAGAAAAGGATTATTTGGAGGATATGTTCGGAGATAAAGGGGTGCTCTATAATGTCCATTATCCGATAAATCCGGAAGCTGTGAAAGAAAAAGGTTGCGATTTTGTAGCTGCACTTAGGAAAGTAAATCAATCCGATGAATATTAATCATATCATTGTGGACAGTTTTCCTGCAACCTGAAGTTGCACAATCTTTCTAAAAAGCACTTTGCAGTTGGTGGAACTTACGGAGCATCTTTGTTAATCTATAATTACAAGGAGGCTCAACATGAGTTTTGGAAAGAACCTTCAATATTTTAGAAAGCTTAGTGGGAATATGACGCAGGAAGCTCTGGCAGAAAAACTGAACGTGAGCCGCCAGACAATTTCAAAATGGGAAATAGATGCGGCAAATCCCGAGATGGAAAAGGCACTTGAAATCTGCAAAATCTTTAACTGTTCCCTGGATAATCTTTTTAGAGATGAAATGGATAAGCAGAGCGATGCATACTCAAACCTGCGGCTTGAAGAAGTTCCCGGCTTTCGTTATGTGGAGCACACGGTAATCAGCACAGAGCCCGAAAGCGACGCGATTGACAGAATGCACAGACTTGCAAAAGAAAATGGAATAGAAGTTCCCCGCGTTATCGGCTGGGATTTTCCAAATCTTTCTCAGGAGCAGATCAACGTCTTTAACATGCACGGATACACGGCGGCTTTGATTCTGCCTGATGGAGTTGCGCCTCAGGGGTGCAAAATCAAAGAACAGCCCGCTCATAAATATGCGGCAATTCACGTTGACCGCCCCTTTGAAAATCCTTTCGTGACAATTCCGGGTGCCTATCAAACGCTTGGAGATTTTATGAGAACTAATGGCCTTGTTCAGTCTGCCGAGGGTGTAATCCCCTGCTTTGAAACCGATGGCGAGAGTATGGATATTTATATAGCTTGCAGGTAGGAGGGTAGTGCGATGAACTATTCAAACACAAACGAACATTTATACTACGACATTGCCCTTTGGGAAAAAACTGACGGCAGAGATTTGTTTGCTCAGATGCCGCTGGCAACCGATGTAAAGGGCGCGCCAACTGTGCTTGATTTTGGTTATGGCTTTGGAGAAAATCTTTTTGCCTTGAGTAATGCTTATCCCAATGGAAAAATCTACGGAATTGATTGCAACCCGGTATGCCAGAAAGAAGTAGGCGAAAAAATTGCGGCACGCGGAATCAAAAACATCACCTTAATCAATAAGGAAGTTCATAATCTGCAAGATTTTCAGGACAACTCTCTGGATTTAGTGCTGCTCTATGATGCCCTTCACGGTGGCGACGGCAAAGGCAAATACATGCTTTACGAAGAATCTCATCGCATTCTAAAAAAAGGTGCCTGCCTTTCCATCCTACCTGTTCACCTGAACAACTGGCGCGACCACGAAGGGAAAAAGAAAACCTACACCCCCGCCAAAATTAAAGCCGAACTTGCCGAATACGGTTTTGAGTACGCCGGCACCTGCCCACAGAAATGTGTCCACTGGGAAAAATGCCATACTCTCTACTACATCAAAAAAGGCACAATAACCTTTGATGCGCTGGAGAAGGTGGAGGTTATGAATTTCACAAAGCTCCAGTGAGCCTCATTTTAGAGTCCATTCCGTCCATTCAATATGATTATACTGCATCACATCCTCAGATTTTTTCATGCCGAGTTTTTCATAAAAAGGAATTGCATTTTCGTTGGCAATCAGATAAACGGCAATATCTTTTTCACCACCGGCAAGCTCGTGAGCCTTTTTCATAAGAGCACGACCGATTCCCCGCCTTTCAAAATTTCTGTCTACGCCTAAATCTGTAATATAAAGCCAATAACAAAAATCAGTTAGTCCAAATAAAATACCCACAGCAAGCCCGTCCTCATTTCGAGCCACAAGACTGATTGAGACATTTTTCACAAGCTTTGGAATACGCTCATAAAATCTTTCCTTAGGGTATTGAGAACCAAGGTCTGTGCGTTTAAGAAAATCTATGTATTCTTCTGCGCTGATTCGCTCTTCTTTTATTGTGATGTTACTTTTCATTTTTCAAATCCTTTTATACTGAACAGAACAGGCGTCGCGGTTCAAGCTTCAAGTCCCATTGCTTCAAAGTTCCCCAAAACCGCACGGATTCTTCTTTCGGCTTTTTCCTGCGTCCAATTTTCATTCCACGGTTCTTCAGAGTAAGCCGCTGTCATGGCCACCGCGAGAGTCGGAATGTCTTGTTGATTTATTTGTTTTATTTCCATATTAATTCCATATCAATGCATTCCCAGTCAGCGCCAAGAATGTTTATAACTCTTTTGCTGAATGGCTTAAAACCCACAGCCTCATAACAGGCCTGCGCCTTCGGATTATTTGCAAAAACTCCCAGCGTTGCTTTTGTAGCATTCAATTCTTTTTTTGCATACTCGATTGCAAGCTCCAGCATTTTCTTACCATATCCTTTTCCCCTGACTTCCGGTGAAACAATTACAAATCCAAAGCGCACAGTTGTTTTCACATTTACATCAGGAATCAAAACAAAGAGGTGCCCAATTACATTTTCCTTTTCATCAACTGCCGTGAGCGGGAAAAAATCCAGACCGGCTTTTCTCTCTGCGTAATTTTCATTCAACTCATTTCCCATCAACGGAAACTTCCCGATTCTATCGGCCGACCACTGGAACAAAGTCTTTTCATCCTTTACCCAGCTGCAGATAATCTGAGAATCTTCAGGTTTATATGGTCGCAATTTCATGTTCATATTTTATAACCCCTTGCTCAAAAACATTTCCATAGGCTGTTCGTAGCCCGGGATATTCATTACAAGACTGCCGCAATCTTTGTAGCTGTTTTTTCTATAAAAGTGCTGGGCTGTTTCATCAACCTGAGTTGAAGTTAAAACCATACCGTAGCCCTGTGCCTTCATATCCTCCTCCCAATGCTTCAGCAATTGATTTCCGTAGCCTTTATGCTGTTCCTGCCAGTCTATAAAAAGCAGAGTACAAAAAGGTGTGTTGTCCCAAAACAAATTATAGCGCAAAAGTCCAACGGGCCTGTCATCTGCAAAAATTACGTAGCCTTGCTTATTGGCAACCTTATTTTCAAATTCTTTTTCAGGCAAGTGCTTGTCCAGACTGTACCAGAAGGTTTTATCATTTGATGTTACGTATTCTATTTTTGTCATTATTTATTTCTCCATTCTTCCAGAATCTTTAAGCCTTCGTCAATTTGCTCGCCGAGGACTTCCTGGATTTTTTCGAATTTCCTTTTTGAATGCATTGTGTCCATAACTCGCAGCAATTCTTTTTTGCCGTGCTTCTGAATAAAGAGCGCCATGGCTCTTATCGCATTTGTATCCTTCCCGAGCGAGTAAAAACCTTTCTTGCAATTATAAAGCTCGCTGCATTCATAGCAGCCATCCAGGCCTTTTTCTTTGCAGCAGGCTGTGTTAGGGCAGACTCCATCTGGTGAACAGGTTGCAAAAGAACAGGTGTTGTAAATTGTCCTGCAAGAACCACACCAGGCAGTCAGAAAGCAGTGGGCGCATGAAAGTCCGCAATAGGCAATCTGATCCACACCTTTTTTTGTCTGTTGACACAACTTGTTTTTGATGCGCTGCATGGCTTCCACATGCATAATCCAGTGGCGGGACAAAGGCATTTGAATCAGCCCTTTGATATTTTTGCCACACCAGTAATCAATCAGCCAGGCGGAACTTTCGTTGATGCTTACGCACTTGCTGGCAGTGAGTCTTTCCTTGTCCTCATCCGTAAAAGTTTTCTTCAAATCCGCAAAGTTCAAACCCGTCAGCATTTCATTTGTAGACTCCATCACAGCCTTGCAATATTCATAAGTTGCTTTGATATTCAGTGCCTTAGAAAATTCAATCATCGCGTCACCATCAAGCTCGTTGGCAGTTGTGATAACTGAACTGTTAGATTTAACTAACCAATCATCCTGAAAAAGAATCTGCTGGTCTTTCAAAATCAGCGTGTGCACCACAATATCTTCAATTCGGAAAAGATGCCAGAGTGACCAGGCTAGGGTAGTGTGCTGCGAACCCTTTCCCACACCAAAAGGCATCTGGTAAAAAGCCACTGGTGGAAAAGTCTTTACAATAGAAGTTATCTGTTCAAAAAGCTCGGCTCGCAGTTCAAGAAGAATTTTTATTCCCTCTGCAAAAGTCGCTTCCTTTGAAATGAGAGTCTGCATCTTTTTGTTTTTGTTTGACCATTCTGTATACATATTGTTTCCTATAACCAGCTTTTTATAAACTGTTTTGTAATCATCAGTTTACCATGGTCGGTGGTGATTGGATAAGCGTCGCCAAAATCCAGGGATTTTCCAGAATTATCGAAAACCTGTCGCCCTTTTACTACCAGACCTTTCTTACGGATGCTGCCATTTTCATCATTTTCCATTATCAAAAAAGAGCAGTCATTGTCGCCTGTTTTCAACAACAAACGAACTTTGAGACCACTTTTTATTTCTATCCAGGTATTCAGAATTATGTTTTCCATTTTTGAATAATTATATCATAACTTTTCTATTTATCATTTTTAAATAACTTCCGAATAAATCTTTTCAGCCACAGCTTCCGCGAATCATTATTAATTTATTCATTTTTTTCTGATTTTTCGCTCATCCAAAGCAAACTTTCCTTTTCCCAGTTTCATCTTTCCAAGACAAAACGCACAACCTTCACATTTCCATCCTTCTCGGTCGCTGCAATCTTAAAGCCGCATTTTTCCGTATAAAAGCGGACATTTTTTTCTTTATCCACAGGAGTTATCAGCGTAATTTTTTTCCAATCCTCATAATGCGATTTTGCAAAAGCCACGGCCGCAGTTCCAATTCCTTTCCCCTGGAATTCCGGCCGGACACACAGGCAGCCAATTTCATAAATGCCGCTTTCCACAGCCTTACACGAAATGCAGCCAACTGCCGCCCCATCACACAAAATCATAAACTTTGGAAACTCAAGGATAGACCGCTGCATCTCTTCCAAACTTCTTCCATAAGCCGGGCACTCACCGTATCTTATAAAATCCTTGTAAAAAGCGGAATTGTAAATTTCTATAAGTTGCTCTGCGTCTGCGGCAACTGCTTCCCTAAATTCAATTTTCATACTTGTAAGATAGCATATTTTTATTATGGTCGCATCCGTCTCTAATTAATTCCTCGTTGGAAAATACAGAAACTCATACTCCACAGGATTGGCAAACCCTAGTCGTTTGGCAAGCCTAACAGATTCTGCGTTCTCTTCATCACAAGCCCAGCTTGCTTTCAAGCCCATCTTTTCAAGTTCTTCCAAAGTCCTAAGACAAGTCGCAAATGCAAAACCACGTCTACGATATGGTTCAAAAGTGTAAACGCCCATTTCCGTAAATCCCCTGCAAGTAAAAGCAGCCTCGCTTTCGCAACAGACCTCGCCGTTTTCTACAGCATAAAATCCAAAGGCTTTCTGGAGAAATGCTTCTTTTGTTCCATAATTTTGCAAATGCCAGTTTTTATAATTTTCCGGCAACTTATCGAACAATTCACTTGTAAAAGGTGTGATTTCCACATCGCAGGGGTTATTTAAAACTTCTTTTCTTTCTATAAACTCAAAGCGCGGAATTATTTTTGAAAACTCTTTAAGCGGATATGTTCCTTTTCGTTCCGGAACCCAGATTACCTGAAGCCAGTCCTTTTTTATAACTTCGCCCAAGACCTCTTCAATCCAAGGTAAATCCGCCTCATCGCTGATATAAGTCCAGCTCATATCCAGCCTGCAAATTGCTTTTGTGGGAGAAGTGATGTCATCTACAAAAGTCTTGCCCGACATCTTCCCATCAAAATAACACCAGAGCGCAGAATTATTGGGCTGCTTTTTCTGAAAGAGCGGCTTTATTAAATCTCGTTTTTCTTCGGGTAATTGGATGAACATGAGGACTCCTTTATTTATTCACTAATAGTTAAATTATAATTAAAGCATTTAATTAATACTATAGTTGTGTTATAATCAATTCTGTAGGAGGAATTGTTTTAATGGAAGAAAATGAGCTTGATTCAACTTGTGGCCTTTCAGATTCTGAATTAACAGAAAGATTTAAAGAGTCGATTCGCATAGATAATGAAATCAAACGAATAAAAGGAACTCCTATTGCACGCTATGATTTAAAAACTAAAACAGCTTATCTCGAATATCCTGATGGAAGAAAAGAGGTGGTTAATGCCCGCTAAAAAGCTTCCAGAAATAATTGTTTTTGCAGGTCCAAATGGAAGCGGAAAGTCTACAATAACAAGACTTGCTAAAATCATTGAGCCTTACATTAATGCTGATGATATAAAACGTACAAATCATTGCACAGATTTAGAAGCGGCTCAAATGGCAGAGGCAATGCGTGAAAAATGTATCAAGGAACACAAAAGTTTTACTTTTGAAACAGTTCTTTCTACAGATAGAAACCTTAAATTATTAAAAAAAGCAAAAACTGAAGGATATTTTATTCGATGCATTTATGTTTTAACTTGTGATCCAAACATTAATGTAGCCC
>Ga0310691_10001031_pt1 | contig 45770 bp, 31 predicted proteins | sample 176DNAGHGlowgp2_FD_203887 | JGI IMG/M metagenome (GOLD analysis project Ga0310691, IMG submission 203887) | Sheep rumen microbial communities from Palmerston North, Manawatu-Wanganui, New Zealand - 1766 DNA GHGlow gp2 (v2) (version 2) | ecosystem: Host-associated > Mammals > Digestive system >... | reverse complement strand
ACCGCATTATTAGCAGCTAACATAAATTCCTCTATTAAGTTTTCAGCATCATTGTCATATCTTAAAGCTACAGCGGTTGGATTACCCATCTCATCATGAATAAATTTAAGTTCAGGTTTATTAAAAATAATAGCTCCACCATATAATCTTTTTTGTCTTAAAATTTTAGCTAATTCATCCATCTTTTTTAAAGTATCCTTAAAAGGTAAATACTCTTCAACATATTGACCCCCTAATACCTTGTTTACATTTTCATAAGTAAGACTTTTTCTAGATTTAATAACACTAGGTACTAATTTCCTATTTACCACATTACCATTTTTATCAAATTCTATTATTACAGATTTAGTAAGTCTTTCTACATTTTCATTTAAAGAACAAATACCATTAGAAAGTTTAGGTGGAAGTTGTGGTTCTACCATTCCTCCAAAATAATAACTAGTTCCTTTCCTAAACGCATCTTTATCTATAGGAGTTCCTTCTTTAACATAGTAATTAACATCCGCAATATGAACACCTAATTCATAATGACCATTAGGAAGAATTCTAAGTGATACGGCATCATCCTTATCTTTAGTATCAGCACCATCTATAGTAAATATTTCTAAGTTAGTATAATCTTCTCTTCCTGCTTTCTCATTATCGTATACTTCCATAGGAATGGACTCTAATTGTTTTATACTAGCTTCACTAAATCCTTGAGGCATACCACATTTAAACGCTTCAAATAATGCATCCGAATGAGCACCATCATTATTAACAAAAATTTGAGATATCTTCCCTAAATATTGATTTTCTTTAGATTCTTTATATTTTTCTAATTCTTTTTCACTTAACTTTGATAATGAAACAGCGACAATACTTCCATCTTCAGCGTTACCATCTAAATGAATTGTTAAATTCTTTTTCTTTTTATCTATTGGTATAACATAAGATTTAGTACCTACAGTAGTAACAGTTCCAACTATATTGTCTATATTTCTCTTAATTATTTTAACAATACTAGGCTTATGGCCATTACCACCAGCATCTATTAATACCGTATCTCCATCTACCGCATTATTTACATTATCTTTTTTAATTTCAAATTTTTCTTCTCTAATGGATACTTCTCCATTTTTTTTAAAATAACTAGTATTACAAACTACTACACCTTCAGCATTTTTATTACCATGAAATTTACCTTTTCTAAATGAAGTTTTAGAAAGCAACGTATATTTACCTTTAGGAGTTCTATAATATTCATATTCCTCAATACCTTTTACCAATGCATTTGATATTTCTTCTATATCTTCACTAGAAAAAGAATAGTCTGGATCAACTACTCTTTTTAATTCCTTAATCTTTTTATATATCTTTTCTATTTCAACCGGCTTTCTTTCGTTTCTTAATACATAATCAATATAATCCTTCATGAAAACGTCCCCCACAATATTAATTTACCACAATTAAACATAAAAAAAAAGACTTTTTAGTCTCTTTTATAATCTAAATGGGCCATTAATATACCTATATTAATAAGACCAGCTATACCTACTAATGTATAAACAGTTCGTGCCAAGAATGAACCCGTTCCAAAAAGAAGTGCAACTAAGTCCATATCAAATAGTCCTACTAATCCCCAGTTAACTGCACCTATTATAGTTACTACTAATGCAACTTTCTGCAATGTTTCCATATTTAACCTCCTAAATATAGAATAACCAAATATTAAAAAACTATACAAAAAAAGAGTTTATCCAACTCTTCTTACTGATAATATTGTAGTCCCTGATCCTCTTAACCAATAATCGACAGAGCTTATTATAACTCCTTCACTAGGATTAGCAGCATGAATCATTTGACCATTACCTATATATAAAGCAGAGTGAGTTGCATAACCTCCATAATATCCCCATACAAGAATATCTCCAGGTTGGGCGTTTTCATAACTTACTCCTACACCATCATACATCTGAGTCCATGTACTTCTACTTACACCTACACCTACTCTTGAATATACATATTGTACAAAGCCACTACAGTCAAAACCATATGGTCCATTTGCACCACCTATATATGGATATCCAACTAATGAGTAAGCAACACCTACTACACTACCACCATATTGACTACTAGGTGCATTATAATATACTGGTGCATAATATTTTCTTTCTTCTACTACTAGAATAAAACTTCTAGTACTCATATTACCTTTACTATCTTTAGCGTTTACTACTACTTCATGTTCTCCAACATAGTCGATTTCATCTTGATTATATGAAAAGTTATAATACATTCTAGTATCATCATTAACTTCTCCATTATAATACATTTCTCCATCAACTTCATCTATTACAGAAGCAACGTTGTATGTTAAATCATAGTCATCTCCCTCTGTTATTGTTACTCTTTCTTCATTAAGATTAATAACAGGTCCCGCTGTATCAACAACATTTAAAACTATTGGTACATCTTTAACTATATTATCCTTTTTAACTTCAACAACTACTTCATGTTCTCCTTCAACCGTTGTATCAATATCATTCTTTACTGATACTATTTCCCCATCTACCTTTTTAATTAAGTCACTTAAATTATAATTAGCAGTTCCATACTCAACAGCAGCATTATCCTTAACAACTACCTTAATACTATTATATGTATAATAGTTATGATATATGTAGCAACTAACCATAAGAAGTAAGACTAATCCTATCAAAGATAAACATCTTATCTTCGAGGGTAAATCAGTTTTTTTCATATGTTTCAAATCCTCCCGAATGAAAACTATTTTACTATACTAGTCAACTAAAGTCAAATATAGTTATTTTCATTCAATAAAGTTATGATATAAAAAACTAATATTTATACAACTAATTTCTTTTAGATAATTCCACTACTTTTCTCCATAAAATAGGTCCTACAATACCATTTTCATCAAGTCCTAAATCTCTTTGTAATTTAAGCACAGAATTATTAGTTAAATCATCAAAAATGCCATTAACCCTAACTCCGGGAATAGAATGATCATATCTACAAATAGATAATAGATATTTTTGAAATCTAACTACATCTTCACCTTTACTACCTAAACTCAAAAAATTATCCGGATATAAATCATTCACAAATTCATTATTAAGATTCTTTAAAATCTCATTATAAACATCTTTCAATTTATCCCAATCTTTATATGTAAAAATCCCAGTTACTGGTAAACCATATTTTTTTTGAAATGCCTTAACCATAGTAATACTATTATCATTATATATAGAATTAGTTTTTAATCTTGGAATATCTGGATCTAAAAATGCAATCGCATCTAAATAATAATGAATATGTTCTACTTCTATACCCGTATCCCCATAATTCAGTTCATCTTCATATAAAAAAGTTGCTTCAGATTCACTAAGTCCTTCAGAATATAAATCACTAAGTTTTTTAACACTAGTATAAACATACTTTATCTTATACCAAGTAGCTTTATCTACACTTCCTGTTACTGGTAAAGAAAATATTTCTTGAAATTTTTTAACTGCATTAACTGTTTCCTCATCATATATTCCTAAAGTACTAGTTATATTAGGAATAGCTGGATAGTTTTTTCTTATTCTTCTTAAATCACGTTGTATCGCAAGTACAGGATTTCCTGCACTACCTAATCTTACTACATAGCCAGGATATCCTATAGTATCACCAACTTCCGCATCATACCTAATATTAATATCATTTCCATAGTAATATCTAAGTATTTCCAATGCACTTTTACCTTGATTTGCTAATGAAACACTTCCCCATTGAGATAATCCATTACATGTAGTATTTCTACCATCACAGTATCTTGTAAAATAAGGATCAATACTATTTCCTTTAACTACATAATTATTAAATATTTCTTCAACTATGTTATTAATATTTTCATACGTACTTCTATTATAAACAAATGCTTGATCATATATAGGACTATTAGTAATATCAAAATTATATCCTTTGCTCCTATACCATTCATTATAAATACGATTCATTGTAAAACTAATAATTGCATAAATATTTGCTTTTAATGACTCAACTGGCCAAGTAGGATATATTTCACTAGATGCAACATTAGAAATATAATCAGTAAAAGAAACTGTTACATTTTTAGCATTGTCATCTGGTTTACCTAAGTGAACTGTAATAGTATTAGGAACTATAGGATATCTAATTGCCATAATTATCACCAGGTACAAAATTAATATTTTGAACTACACAAACTCCATCATACATATTAACAGAAAAATTACTCCTATTATTACCAATAAAAGCTTCTATATCATATGTTACAGTATTAGGAATTTCTAAATTACTAGTTAAACTAGGAGCAGGTAATTTAATATTAGGAATCATTCCACTAGTATCTGTCTTTCCACTATAAAAAATTATTCTATTACCTGCAATAATACTAGAAACAATAATATTTAAACCCGATACTGGTAATGCTTCACTAGCCGTATAAGCCCTAATTTTTAAATTACCAATTCCTGGATTTTTCCTAATAAAATCAATATATTCATTAGTTTTCATAAACTCATTAATATTCATAAATCCTCCTATATTTTTAATATTTGTCCTACACTTAAATTATTATTAGTAAGACCATTTTTATTCTTAATAGAATCAACAGATACATTAAATTTTCTAGCTATACTATATAATGTATCTCCGATTTTAACAGTATAAGTATTACTACTAGTACCAGGTATTTTTAATACTTGACCTATATTTAGAGTATTACTAGTAAGATTATTAATACTAACTATTTCACTAACACTAGTATTAAATTTTTTAGCTATACTATATAAACTATCTCCCTTAACCACAGTATATGTATTATAGCTAATAGTAGGAATTTCATAATCTTCACCAAAACATTCTTCTACTACACTACTACTAGTTCTAATTTTAAGATTTTGCCCCAAACTTAAATTATTACTCTTCAAAGCATTATCACTTATTATAGTATCAACACTAACACTATATTTCTTAGCTATACTATATAATGTATCCCCATTAACTACCCTATAATTAATATAATTAGGTACATTCATGTCTTCTGGTTTAGTATACATTTCAGGTATTCTAAGTACTTGCCCTATATAAAGATTATTATTAGTTAAATAATTAATTCTTTTAAGTTCTTCTACACTAGTACCATAAACCTTTGCTATATTCCATAAACTATCCCCTTTTTTAACAGTATACATAAACATATTATCTGGATTATTTCCACTATTACTGGGTATTTTTAATACTTGCCCTACTTTTAAATTACTACCACTTATATTATTAAGAGCAGCTAAATCACTAACATTGACTCCATATTGATTACTAATACCCCATAGAGTATCTCCTGCTTTAACAGTATAATTCATATAATCACCAATATATTATATGCAAACAAAAATAAAACATCCTATTAGGATGTTTAATTTATCTCAAATTTATATACTCTATCTCCAATTATTTTTAATGTATTGCCCGATATTTCTATTCTATAACCATATGCTTTCCTATTTAATGTTCTTCTATATTTAATAGTAATATCTTTCGTAATATCTAAATATTCTATTAAATCCAATACTACATCTTTTATATCATTAATATCTTCACTACTATCTTTAGAATTTATATTAATAATTGTTATTGCATTATAATCTATTAATTCATCAAATGTCGGTATATGACCTAAATTATCAGGAATGACTCCCCCTATTTATCAAAATGATATTCGATTGAATTCTTTAAAACTCCATTTTGTAATTCTTCAGCAATACCATTAATTGTATCAATGTCTAACCTATCAACTTTTCTAACTGGATAGTGCGATGTATAAAGAGCATTGGTATTCGGTTTCATCTCATAACTAGAATCAGAGTTTTCAATTGCACCGTTTGGATAATATTTGCCATCAACAAAAGTAGTAATGCTATTTTTTTCACTTAAAATCATATTGAATGGATAATTATAATTGAAAAGTGCATCTCCAACTTCATTATTGTATTTTTCTACATCGTAACTTTGTCCAAGACCTATAATTGCATAAATATCTCCATCTACATATAGTATTTTACATTCAATATAATAATCATTAAATTCTGATCTATAATCACCATAATCATCAGCATTGTAAGAAAAACGCCCTAATGCAGCATATTGCATTTTTTCGTTTTTACTTGGCAATGTTAAAATAGAATTATACATATATACTGGGAAAGAATTTTGATACATATCGGTAATATTACTTTTATTAATTGAATCATAATATCTTGCATCATTTATTCCCATCATAGTTGCTTTGGCATAACACTTTTGAGAAATAAGATTTCCATCATCATGGATATAGTTAATACAATCATGATCATCATTTAATCTAGTCATAAGAGTATATGTATCTTCATCATATAAAAGATTTCTCTCCTTTAATTCGTTATAAAAATCTATTGGTAACTTGTAATTTTCAGGACTTACCGTATAGGCATTTTTACCAGTTTCATATTTTAATTTATACATAAAATTTGATATAGGAACTTCCAATATTATTAATAAGGAAAACAAAATGGGAAGAATTGTCACCAAAATGCATATGCCTTTTTTTATTTTTGGAAAAATTTCTTTAAACTCATTCTTATAAATAATTAGAATCCTAATTGGATTTATAACAAAGAAAATAAAAGTAATAATATATTTAAAAATCCTTAATAGTATGACAACACCTAATGCTTGACCAATACCATCAATCCCAGTATTATCACCAATCATGTAATTTGATAAAAATGGTAATAAAAAGTATAAAAATAATATCGTAAAAATTATATATAAATACTCTCGTATTATTTTATTTTTTAGGTTTTTATTTTTTTTAATTTCATCATTTTTTAAATCCATATCCATCTTTATCTACTCCTTTATTATAATTCGATTTTATCATAATCTTGGTACAAATACAATTAAACTAGTTAAATATACTCATTATTCCCCATAAGAATCGTATCTCCAACCTTAACAGTATAATTCATCTCATCACCAATATATTATATGCATAATAAAAAAATAATCTCATTAGAGATTATTTTATATTTTCATCATCTTTATAATTTTCTAAATCAATTAACTTAGCACCACTCATTAATTCACCAAAAGTCATTTTTTCAGATTCAGGTCTAAATAAACTACCTAAAGTCCATGCTTGTCCATTACCATATTTATTAATAAATTCTTCTAAAGGAATATTACCAGCATCACGAGAATTAATACCTTCTTTTTTACCATCTAATATCGTAGTTTCTCCCACATATTTATTTTCTCTAGAACTACTAGGTATATGATTTTTTTCAAAATACTCAATGTCTTCTATAGGATTCATTACTATATATTTACCACCATCATTTAATAATACTGATGCACGTAAATCATTCCTAGTAGTACCATCCTCTAATACTGTAGGTTCTACTGTTAATATTAACTCTGAATCTAAACCAACTATTTTTAATAATTTCATTAAAAATACTGATGCATGAAAACAACAACCTTTTTTACCAGAATATACATAATCTGCTACATAATTAACTAATTTATTTAGAGTCATTGACTGATCTATATTTTGTCCTGCATTTATATCGAAACCACTTTCTATAACTGCTATTTTATAGCTTAATACCTTAGGATCCATCTTAATACAATTCAATTCCATTTTATTTCCTCCTGTCATAATCATCTAAAAATGAAAAATAATTCTTATCATCTTTCCATCCTAAAACACAATTCATATTAATATTATCCAATGCCTTAAACACATTATAATCTATATTCGGATTATCTTTTTTTAATTCCTTAATTAGTCTTTTCATAGCTAATCTTTTACTATTTGTTTCATCCTTTGTATAATTTTCTTCAGTAAAACGACAAGCACAGTTTAAGAATTTTAACCCGTTATATTTGGACCAGGATATTATATCATCTTCCTTTACTAAATACAATGGTCTAATTAACTCTAATCCCTCAAAATTCTCACTATGCAATTTAGGCATCATAGTCTTAAGTTCAGCCCCATAAAACATAGATAATAATGTAGTTTCAATAACATCATCAAAATGATGACCAAGTGCTATTTTATTACATCCTAATTCCTTAGCCTTATTATATAAGCATCCACGTCTCATTCTCGCACATAAATAACAAGGACTTCTATCCACATCCTTAACAATATCAAATATATCTGATTCAAACATTTCTAAATCTATATTCATTGTTTTAGCATTACTAAGTATTAATTCCTTATTTTTCTCGTTATATCCTGGATTCATACAAACATAATGCACATCAAAATCAAATTTACCATGTTTTTTAATCTCTTCCATACATTTTGCTAGTAAAAATGAATCTTTTCCACCACTGATACAAACCATAATTTTATCATTTTCTTCAATTAATTTGTATTCAATAACAGCTTTTACAAATTTAGCCCATATATCCTTACGAAACTTCTTTATAATACTTCTTTCTATTTCTTTATATTTTTCCATAATATCACCTATATTCTAAATATTCTTCTTAATACCTTTTTATCATATTTATCTTCATCAGCATTATTCAAATCAACTTCTTTGGAATCATCTGTTTTATAGTCAAAATAATATGCCATATTATGGCAATACCATTCAAATCGCATAGATTCAATAGATCTATCCCAATTACTAGGATACATTTCTTCATAAAAACATAATACCTCTAATATATCATTCCTAATATCTTTATCCTTTATTTCACAGGAATTACAAATAACCATATTAGGATCATTCTTATATCTTTCGTCTATTACTAATATATCACCATCATTAATATTATCTAAATTATTAATATATTCTTCATCACCTATATATATTAAACCATCACTATAAGAAGCAAAAGCTAAATCATCTAATATTTTATAATTAGATTTATATTTATGTTTATAAGGATAAGTAAGAATCAACATTAATAAAATACTAGTAAATAATACTTTTTTCTTAGTATTCTTCTTCATATTAATTCCACCACCCATTAAATTAAAATAAATGTATTATATTCACATTTAAATAAATAAAATAAACATTTATTTATATATATTTTATCATAACAGACAAAAAAACACGATATAATTTATATCGTATTTTTTCTATACATACATTTCTATGATGCCGGAGCAATAGATGGTAATGTAATTGTATATGTTTGTGGGAATGACGAAGGACTATAAGATCCACTATGCCAGTTTAAACCAGTAAGTTGGAAACTAACAGTCGCGGTTCCATCACTACCATAATTAACTTCTTCAAACGTATTATTTCTGTTATTCCAGCTTCTAGTCCAGAAATTTAATGAGCTGTTTCCATACAATGCTGGTGTAAACGTTCTTGAATATGAAGTATCATTATATTTAACTGATATAGTACATGAATAACCTGTTGTATCAAAGTTTTGTGTTCTGATAAATGTCAACGCTTCTTGAGTATAAGCCTTTCTTCTAGCTTTATCAATATATGAAAGATCAACTTTAAATTGGAAGAAAGTTGCCACATTCTTAGTTGAATATCTACTAGAAACATATGATTTAAACGTATAATCACTACTTGGCCCAGTCCAATTTGCTGTATATATTACATCACTTGTTGCTCCAGATGCTAATGTTACTCCATATTGTGGTGTATTTCCATTACTTCCTGTCCATCCGTTAAATAACAAGTAATGTCCAGCTGGATCTGGTAATGTATATGCACTTGATAATGGGCTTGCATAATGTTCTGTTATTACAAAGTTACTTACATTTATACTTTCAAATATATTTGAAGTACCTTCTCGATAATCGAATGCTCCAAATTTTAGACTTCTTGTTCCTGTTCCCGTTAATGCAGGAATATAGTTTACATATGTTCCTGATGCTCCGCCTGATGCTGTTATTGTTAACATTCCTATATTTGCATTCCATTCTGTATGTACTGTATTTGTTGCTCCGATTGTTACTGATCCAAATGCATTATCAACTGCTGGAGAACCACTATTTCCAACATATATTCTCAATTGATTACTTGTATTTACTTCTAATCCTATCGCATTTGTTGCACTTGTATCATAGTTAGAGAATATTATATAACGTTTTCCTGATGTTCCTGGTGTAAATGTTACATCTATATCAAATGATTTTGACCAATCTGGTGTATAGTATGTGTTCATCCATGATGGTGCTGCAAATGTTTGATTAACATTGTAATTTAATGTTATATCGTGATATGTTACTTGGCTTGAGTTACATTGTCCTTCCCAAGTTATTATTGCTTGTCCATTTCCTTCTCTTACTCCGTCTGAACCTGCTGTTCCTGTTCCTCCGAATTGTGGATATCCTGGCAATCCTTGTGTTCCAGATCCACCTCCTCCACCTCCAGAGTAACTCTTACTTGATTTGGATGTTGACCAGTCTCCGCCGCCGCCGCCATATAGACCGCCACCGCCGCCGCCGGCCCAGTATCTTGATACGCCGCTTGCTACTGATTGTAATCGGTTGGCTGTTCCACCTTGACCAAATGATCCGTTTGCTGATGTCATTCCATTTCCTCCAGCTCCTCCTGTTGATGTTGTTGAACTTCCTCCGTGACCTTTATATGATCCATAACCGTCTAAACCGTTTAATTTTCCTCCGGCTCCACCGTTATTTGCTTCACCGCCGCCACCGCCGCCGCCGGCTACAGCGAAGATATAGTTAGGGTTACGTTGATCCGATGCATAATTTCTCAATTGAGCATTTACTGTTCCTATGTGAGTAGCTCCTCCACCACCTGCTGCATATACTGTATTTGCCTGAGTATAGTCTGATGAGCTTACACCGGCTCCACAGTCACATGAGGAATTCCATCCGTTTCCACAGCCACCGCCGTTCCATCCGCCGTTTGCTGTTGTTGTTGTTCCACCAACTCCGACATATAGTGTATCACCACTTGTTCCTGCAGTTAGACATTTAGATACATTTGTATATCCTCCTAATCCTCCTGTATGTGATGAACTTGTACCACCTTGTGCTCCCCATACTTCTAGTCTGTATGATCCAGTTGCTGGTACTTTAAATGATTGCATTCCTCCTGTGTAATTAAATGTTCTGCTTGTAAATGTATATGGTATATTTACATCTACGTTTGCACCTGTGATTGTTCCAGAATAACTTGTTTCCCCTGTATATGTACATCCTGAATTTGCAGTTGCTTTTATATCACTGATTGTATAAGTTGTTCCTGTTACCCATGCTGTATGGTAATTAGTTGCATCATTTGATACTAAATTACCATTAATATATACATCTGCTGTTCCACATGCACCTATATCATCAACTGGTATTGAATTTACTAGTGATATTAAATTTAAGTAGTATGAATTTGCTGTCCATGTTGCTGTATATTCTCTATTTCCTGTACTTCCTTGTGCTATCTCTACATCTAATATTGTTGCATTTAATCCTGTCCCTGTCCATCCTACAAACGTATATCCTTCTCTTTCTGGTCTTGTTAATGTAAATGTAGGTGTTTCTTTTGTATAACTTGTTGGGTTATCTGCTGTTCCTCCATTTAATACATATGTGATTGTATAACTTAATGGTTCCCATCTTGCATACAATGTTCCATCTGCACTGAATTGTGTTGTACTTGCTCCACTTGCTAATTTTCCTGTTGATGTTATTATTTCTGTTCCACCATCTTCTTCAGTGTAATATCCATAGAATACATAATTTGTTTTTGTTGGAATTGTTATTCCATTTGCACTTGTGCTCATTTGATTTGTTTGTGCTGCATCTAAGTAATATCCTACACTATAGGTTTCGTAGATTGTTGTTGTTCCTCCACTTCCACCTTGTTTATCCAATGTAATTTCATATGTATTTGGTGTACATACTGCATATAAATTAACTGTTGCACTCATTCCTTCAGTTATTGCACTTGTTGGGAATGTTGCACCTGAAGCATATTGAACTGTTGTTCCTGTACTTGATGTAGACCAACCACATGTATAACCTGTACGACTTACTGTTGGTACTGTTCCAGCAACTGCTGTCCAATGTGCTGTATAATTTTTATTTCCAATAGATCCAGTCGGAATTGTTACAGAAGTTTGTGCTGTTGTTCCATTACTTCCTGTCCATCCAGCAAATGTTTGAGCTTTTGTTGTATCACTTCCAATTGTTATTCCTGAAGTACTAGATGCATTTGCACCACTTGTAGCATTATAATTTCCCTTAAATGTTAATGTCTTAGTTGGTGCTTGAATTGTCATAGCATTACTTTCAACATGATACGTACTAGGGTTATTAGCATTATTTGTACCATTATTCATTGCATAAGTAATTGTATACGTATCTCTTGAACAACTTGCATATAATGTTTTATCTGAAGTAAGTAACCATTTCTTATCAGCACCTGTCCAATTAGCTACACTAGCATTTATTGAACCATCACCATTAACTACTTTTGTTGTTAACTCACTTTCTTGATACCATCCAGTGAATGTATATCCTAATTTACTTGTACTTGGCATAGTACCTACAGTTGTATTTGTTATACCCGTATATACTCCAGTCATTGAAGTATTAACATATGCTGGAGAAGTTCCATTTGCTACAGTACCACATCCATTTGCATTAAATGTAATAGTTGCATTTTTAAGTGTCATTGTTGCTTTATTTGAACTTACTATCGTATCAGATACTTCATTACCATCACTTACATACACCCTACAATAGTAATATCTTACTCCTATATAAGCATCTGCAGAAATAGTTCTTGTATTACTTGTACTTACATCGCTCCAGTTACTTGGAGTTCCAGTTGATGAAGTAGCATAACCAAATGAATAATATTTATTTACGCCTGGTGTTGAATAAGTCGTATTTTCTGTACACGTTAATGTTGTTGCACTAACACCATATATCTTAGATGCTCCACTACCGATTGTTGGTGAAGGTGGTGCAAATCTCCACTTAGCATATAGATTTACTGTTGCTCCATTTGTTGTTGTTAAATTGCTTACCTGTTCTTCATTTTCATATGAAGTTCCAGTTCCTTGAGCATTTAATGCCCATCCATCAAATACACGAGCACTACAACTAAATCCATTTGCTGTTAAATTCTTAGGTGTTCCATAAACCATACTTAGATCGTCCATAGATCCACTAGCTGTTGTTGGACAGTTAGCGTTGAATTTAATTGAATATGTATTACCAGCAGTAATTGCATAATATGTTGCATTTGTACTTACATCTTTCGCTGTATCTTGATTCCAACTACTTGTTGTTGCAGAAGCACTTGTTGCATAACCAACTGCATGATATCCTGTCATAACTTCCATTGTTGGTGAAGTTACCTTACATGTAGTAGATCCATTCATCTTATTACATGTTACTATAACAGTCGCTTCAGTTGAAGCAGTTCCACCTTTTGGAGTTTGACTTATAGCTTTACTATTTGTTGTATTTCTATTGAATGTTATAGCTACTGTTGTATTGTAATAAGTTATTGAATAGAATTGAGTATTGCCATTAATTGAAATACTAGCACCACTTGCATATGTTGCAGTTGAACTAGTAGCTGTCTTATCCCAACCTACTGCTGTATAACCACTTTTAGCTGTTAATGTAGGAGCTGTAATATTACAACTTGTTCCTCCATTATATCTATAACATGAAGTTGAACCACCACTTTGAGTAGCTGCATTAGTATCTTGAATAGTAAATGTACCACTATATTGTGAACTACTTCTAGTAATTGGATACCATGTACCACTATTTGAAATTGTTAATTTTTTAGTACTTGTATTGTAATTACTATTATTTGAAGTAGAACTTGCATTGGTATTAAATCCTATATGTGTAAATCCACTTTGTGGAGTTACAGTTGGTGCATCTACTTGGCATGATGTAGCTGTACCAGATAAGTAACATGATGCTGTAGTTGTAGAAACTGTTGCTCCATTATTTGCAGCAAATGTTGCTGTTAATGCAGCTTGAGCTCTTGTAATAGCATACCAAGTCTTACCTGTATTACTACTTGTTAATGTTAATTTCTTAGTACTTGTATTATAACTACTATTATTTGTAGTAGCACTAGCACTATCATTGAAACCAATAACATCATAATTTGCTCTTGTTATTGTTGGTGCAGTAACTGTACAACTTGTAGCCTGAGTTTCTTTATTATAAACTGCAGCTAAAGTACAAGTTGATTGTGCTGTACTTGAAAGTGTTGCACCATTTGCATTCCAATTAGCAGTAAGTGTAACTGCTTCTTTTCTATAAATTGCATATAAAACTACATTATCAGCACCCATAGTTAAACTAGATAATGCTGTTGTTGCATTCTTATCCGTATTCCATCCTACAAATGTCCATCCAGATTTACTTGCACCAGTTGTTGGTAATGGTATTGAATTACCAAATGCAACAGTTTGACTAGCAATTGTTCCTGTACCACCATTTTCAGTTGTATTGTATGTTACCGTATAACCAATTGGAATCCATCTAGCATATAAAGTTACATTGGAATCATATTTAATCCATTTACTATTAGCATCAGAATATCCTGCAACACTAGCCTTTAATTTACCATCAACATCAAATATTTGAGTACCACCTGTTTCAGCAGTATACCATCCATCAAATGTATGACCTGTTCTTGATATAACTCTTGCATCAGGTGTCCAATCATAAACGGTTTCACCTGGATGCGTACCATAAGCTGTATCATAGCGATAAAATCTATCTGCGTTTGTAGCATTTACACCAAAATAACCATTAGCCCAACTTTTAACATATGTAGTATTAAATGTACCTCCATTTGGTTTGAATGATACTTTTGATCCACTAGTTGCCCAATTAGCAGTTAATGTTCCATTTCCTGCTCCAAATGTAAATTTAGATTTAAAATTTTCTCTAGAGAAATTTAACATTTTTATATAATCAACATACCATGTAACTGAAGTATTATCAGTACCAGATAAATACAAATATGTTGCAGACCCAAATCCACCAGTATCACCATAATAATATACTAGATAATAAGTTTTCCAATTACCATTTCCGGTTCTATCATCTGATCGATATGCTGAACCAGTACCTTGATATAAATTTCCAGATACTGCATTTAAATTATAACCAGAAGGTATTTTAGCTTTGACTTCTATAACTACTACTCTACTTGGTGTAGTAGGATGAAGAGAAGGTACAATACCTCCTGCATTAGGATTAGCCTCACCATCAGTTGTTATTTTTAGTGAATATCCACCTGTTGCAGTTGAATCAGCAACCATTGCTCTAGTTACTGAACCATTACCTTTATTATTGTATATATTTGGTAATGTGCTAGATGCCGAATCATAATTTAGTACTGATGTAGAAGTAGGTGTAGATGAATTGTCATAGTAATTATAAGTTCCTGTTCCACTCTTTGTCCAACCAGTAAACACATATCCAGTTCTCGTTGGATTATTAGTAACACTATATGTTGTTCCATAATTTTGAGTGACTGTTGTATTACTTGTAGTTCCGTTAAATGAACCACCATTTGGATTAAGTGTTAATGTATAAGAATTAATTGTACATCTAGCATAAGCAGTTACTGATGTATTACTATCTGAAGGTATTGTCCATGTAGCACCACTAGCACCCATTTCATTTCCGCCTGTCGCAGCATCATACCACTTACATGTATAACCTGTTTTAGAAAGAGTTGGTAATGTAGCAGTACCACTCCAGTTAGCTACCATTGTAACTGTTCCAGATTCTCTTAAATTCTTAAAGTATGTATTTTTTGTACTTGATCCAGTCCAAGCTGCATAATTACTTGTACTTGATCCAGTCTTAGCATTACTTCCTAATGTACTTGAAGTCCATCCACTAAATGTTTGAGTACCTGTTGTAGCAGCACCAACTGTTGCACCAGTACTATTAGCATTTCCTGTTATTGTAACAGTTTTATTACCAGGATTACTAATATTAACATTTGCATCGTATGTTCCACTTGTTGGTTTAGTTGAAGGATTTGGTCCTCCGTTCATTGTATAACCAATCGTATAAGTATTTGGCGTACATACTGCATATAGGTTAACTGTCGCAGCCATTCCTTCAGTAATTGCACTTGTTGGGAATGTTCCTCCACTTGTATATGTAGCAGTTGTTCCAGTGCTTGAAGTACTCCATCCACATGTATATCCTGTTCTTGTTACTGTTGGAAGTGTTCCTTCTACTGCTGTCCAGTGTGCTGTATAACTTCTATCTCCAGTACTTCCTGCAGCTATTGTTACTGAAGTAGAATTTCCAGTAATTCCTGTTCCACTCCATCCTGCAAATGTTTGTGCCTTTGTTGTATTACTTCCAATTGTTACTGTTCCACTTGCTGCATTTGCTCCACTTGTTGCATTAGCATTACCCTTAAATGTTAATGTCTTTGTTGGTGCAACTAATGTTATTGCAGAACTTTGAACATTATAAGATGTAGGGTTACTAGAACTATTTGTACCATTATTCATAGTATATGTAATTGTGTAATTATCTCTTGTACAACTAGCTTTTAATGTCTTATCTGCAGTAATTAACCATTTCTTACTTGAATCTGTCCAATTACTTACACTAGCTACTATTGTTCCATCACCATTAATTACCTTTGTTGTTCCATCATACCATCCATTAAATATCCATCCAGTTTTACTTACAGTTGGCATTGTTCCTGCAGTAGAATTTCTTACTCCTGTATATACTCCTGTTGCACCTTTTCTTACATATGCAGGACTAGTTCCTGAAATTGTACCACAACTATTTGCATCCCATGTAATTTTTGCATTATTAATTGTCATTTCAGTATCTGCAGTTGTTGCACTTGCTACAGTACTTGTAGTTTGATCACCATCACTTGCATATACTCGACATGAATACCATCTTTGTCCAACATATGCATCAGCTGCAATTGAAAGTGTATTTGTAGTAGTAGCAGTTGTCCAATTACTTGGAGTTCCTCCATCGCTTGTAGCATATCCAAATGAATAATATTTACTTGTTCCACTTACATAATTTGTACTTGTTGAACATGTTAATGTTGTAGCACTAGATCCATATACTTTTGTTGCTCCACCACTTATTGTTGGTGTTGCTGGATTATTTATTGTCCATTTAGCATATAAAGGTATATCAGTTGTATAACTACTATTTATTTCACTCGGTAATTTTTGATAAATATTATTTACTCCACCACCACTAGCATTTACATATTGAGTTCCACTACCACCTATTGCAGTATAATATCCACCAAATGTGTATCCTGTTTTTGCAGGTTTTGTAATATTATATCCACCACTTAAACATGTAGTTAAAGCACTATCTGTATAGTAATAACATGTAACACCATCCACTACTTTTGTAGTCTTATATTGATAATAATATTTTGTTGTTCCAGCTGTTGTCGCACCTTGATTATCTAATGTTACTGAATATGTATTTGGTGTACAACTAGCTTTTAATGTTTTATCAGCAGTTATTAACCACTTACTACTTGCATCTGTCCAATTAGATACAGAAGCAACTATTGTTCCATCAGCATTTATTACTTTTGTTGTTCCATCATACCATCCATTAAACATGTATCCAGCTTTTTCAACTGTTGGTACTGTTCCAGCTGTAGAATTTCTAACACCTGTATATACTCCTGTTGCACCTTTTCTTACATATGCAGGTGATGTTCCTGAAATTGTTCCACAACTGTTTGTATCCCATGTAATCTTTGCATTGTTAATATAGTATGAAACTGTTGCTGTTCCTGTGTAATAAGATTTTGTTGTTGAATTATAAACATTCTTTCCTGTGATTGTTGCTGTTGCTGTTCCTACATTTGTATTGTTTGTATAAGCTACTGAATAATCAGTATTATTTGTTAATGTAGTTGAACCATCTTTTACTGTTGGTGTTGGAGTCTTTGCTGTTCCATCATAAATATAACTTGTTGGTGAAAGTGAATTTGTAGTTGCAGTTACCGCTTTAGACCAGTGTGCATATACTGTAACTGCTGAAGTCTTCTTCCATACACCAGTTGAGTATGCTGCACTAAAGTATCCTGATAAAGCTGTATTTTTACCTGTATTATCAAATAATTGACTAGTTTTATTATCTGCAGCTAAATACCATCCATCAAATGTATATCCATCTCTTGTTGGTATTCCAATATCATTATTGTTTGAAGAATCATATGTCATTGTCTTTGTTGAATTACTTGTTGTATTGTTGTATGTTCCTCCATTTGGATTAATTGTCAATGTATATGTATCAGGATTACATACTGCATATAGGTTAACTGTTGCTGCCATTCCTTCAGTAATTCTTGAAGTAGCATAACTTCCGCCACTTGCTATTTCTATTGTTGTTCCGGTACTTGTAGTACTCCATCCGCATGTATAACCAGTTCTTGTTACTGTTGGAACTGTTCCTGCCACTGCAGTCCAGTGTGCTGTATATGATTTATTACCAGTTGAACCAGATGCTATTGTTACAGAAGTTTGTGGTGTTGTTCCATTGCTTCCTGTCCATCCTGCAAATGTTTGAGCCTTTGTTGTATTTTCACCAATCGTTACTGTTCCACTTGCTGCATTTGCTCCACTTGTTGCATTTGGATTTCCTTTAAATGTTAATGTCTTTGTTGGTGCAGCTAATGTTATAGCAGCACTTTCAACATTATAACTGTTAGGGTTATTAGCATTATTTGTACCATTGTTCATTGTATATGTGATTGAATAATCTGCTCTTGTACAACTTGCTTTTAATGTTTTGTCTGCTGTGATTAACCACTTGCTACTTGCATCTGTCCAATTACTTACACTTGCTACTATTGTTCCGTTGGCATTAATTACTTTTGTTGTTCCATCGTACCATCCATTAAATGTAAATCCAGATTGACTTACTGAAGCCATTGTTCCAGCTGTAGAATTTCTTACTCCTGTATATACTCCTGTTGCTCCTTTTCTTACATATGCTGGACTAGTTCCAGAAATTGTACCACAATCATTAGCATCAAATGTAATTGTTGCATTATTAATATAATAACTTACTGTTGCTGTTCCTGTGTAATAAGCTTTTGTTGTTGAATTGTAAACATTAGCTCCAGTAATTGTAGCTGTTGCTGTTCCTACATTTGTATTGTTTGTATAAGCTACTGAATAATCAGTATTATTTGTTAATGTTGTACTTCCATCTTTTACTGTAGGTGTTGGACTCTTAGCTGTTCCGTCATAAATATATGATGTTGGACTTACTGAATTTGTTGTTGCAGTTACTACTTTAGACCAATGTGCATACACTGTTAAATTATTATCATATTTCCAAGTACCAGTAGAATATGCAGCAGTCCAATAAGCACTTGCATTTACGTTTTGTCCATTTGAACCATAAACTTGTGTTCCACCATTTGCAGCAGTATACCATCCATTGAATGTATAACCACTTCTTGTTGGTACCCCAATATCATTATTTGTTGTTGAATCATATGTCATAGTCTTAGTTGAATTACTTGTTGTACTATTATATGTTCCACCTTGTGGGTTAATTGTTAATTGATATGTGTTTGGTGTACATACAGCATAAAGGTTTACTGTTGCTGCCATTCCTTCAGTAATTCTACTAGTTGCATAACTTCCACCACTCGCAATTTCAATTGTTGTTCCAGTGCTTGTAGTACTCCATCCACAAGTATAACCAGTACGAGTTACTGTTGGAGTAGTTCCAGCTACTGCTGTCCAGTGTGCTGTATAACTTCTATTGCCAGTAGATCCTGTTGGAATAGTTACTGAAGTAGAATTTCCAGTAATTCCTGTTCCACTCCATCCTGCAAATGTTTGTGCTTTTGTTGTATTAGCACCAATTGTTACTGTTCCACTTGCTGCATTTGCTCCACTAGTTGCATTAGCATTTCCTTTAAATGTTAATGTCTTTGTTGGTGCTGCTAATGTAATATCACTACTTTCAACAGTATATGTTGAAGGGTTATTACTATTATTTGTACCGTTATTTAATGAATATGTAATTGAGTAATTATCTCTTGTACAACTTGCCTTTAATGTTTTATCTGCAGTAATTAACCATTTCTTACTAGAATCTGTCCAGTTACTTACAGATGCAACTATTGTTCCATCTGCATTAATTACTTTTGTAGTTCCGTCATACCAACCACCAAATGTATAACCTGATTTACTTACAGATGCAACTGTTCCTGCAGTTGTATTTCTAATTCCTGTATATACTCCTGTTTGTCCTTTTCTTGCATATGCAGGAGAAGTTCCTGAAATTGTTCCACAACTATTGGCATCCCATGTGATCTTAGCATTATTTATTGTCATTTCAGTATCAGCAGCTGTGGCACTTGCTACAGTTGATGTAGTTTGATCTCCATCTGTTGCATAAACACGACATGAATACCATCTTTGCCCAACATATGCATCTGCTGCAATAGAAAGTGTATTTGTTGTAGTTGCTGTTGTCCAATTACTTGGAGTTCCACCATCACTTGTAGCATATCCAAATGAATAATATTTAGTTGTTCCACTAGCATAATCTGTACTAGTTGCACATGTTAATGTTGTTGCACTTGATCCATATACCTTTGTCGTTCCACCAGTAATAGTTGGTGTTGCTGGATTATTTATTGTCCATTTTGCATTTATATCATGATTTGAAGCTGTCTTAACAATTGTAGATGATGTAATATAATATGGCTCATATGTAGTTGCAGTATCACCTTTTTCTAATTGAACATTAGAAATATCAACGTTAGCACTTCCAGAAGTCGACATTCTAGCTAATCTAAACCATACATATGGTGTATAACTTGTACCTGTTTCGAATGATGAAGGTGTAGTAAATGTAATTATCTGTCTACCAGTTCCAGAATATGATGATCCTTGCTTAAGATCTTTTGCAAAACCTGTTGAACCATAACCAATAGAAGCATATATACTTTGTGATGCACTATTTACTACATAATCAAATGATAAAGTATAAGTTGTATTTGGTTCTAACAAATACTTAGGATTAGATCCTTGTTGATTATAGTAAGTATTCGTAAATGAAATATTTTGGTCTGCTATATTTATTAAATTTTTACCATTCCATCCATTAAGCGTATATCCACTTCTAGCTACTGTTGGAAGTGTTCCATATGCTGAATCATATGTTACTGACTTAGTTGCAGTATTTCCTGTTCCTGTCCATCCTGTTGTACTAGAAATTGTTCCTCCATTGGCATTTGCTGTTACTGTATATGTATTTGGTTTACATACTGCATATAGTGTTTGATTTGCTACTGTTTGCCATGAAGTTGAATTTGTATAATTTGTTACTCCAGTTCCAGTAAAGCTTCCATTTGCATTTAATACCTTTGTTCCATTACTACTTGCATTATACCATCCTTGGAATGTATATCCTGTCTTAGATGCAGTAGGTATTGTTCCTGCTGTTGTATTTTGAATTCCTGTATATACTTTTGTATCACCTTTCTTAGTATAAAGTGTAGTTGTTCCAGAAGTACTATCACAAGTACCCTTGTTGAATGTTAACTTAGCGTTATTGATTGCAAAGTTAATTGTTGTTGTTCCTGTATAATAAGCTTTTGTTGTTGAATTATAAACATTCTTTCCTGTTATTGTTGCTGTTGCTGTTCCTACATTTGTGTTGTTTGTGTAAGAAACTGAATAATCAGTATTATTTGTTAATGTAGTTGAACCATCTTTTACTGTTGGTGTTGGAGTCTTTGCTGTTCCGTCATAAATATATGAAGTAGGGCTAATAGAATTTGTTGTTGCAGTTACTGCTTTTGACCAATGCGCATATACTGTTACTGCACTTGTCTTTTTCCATACTCCTGTTGAATATGCCGCACTAAAGTATCCACTTAAGTTTGTATTTTTACCTGTGTTATCAAATAATTGACTTGTTTTGTTTTCAGCAGCTAAATACCAACCATCAAATGTATATCCATCTCTTGTTGGTACACCAATATCATTATTGTTTGAAGAATCATATGTCATTGTCTTTGTTGAATTACTTGTTGTATTGTTGTATGTTCCTCCATTTGGATTAATTGTTAATGTATAATTATCCGGATTACATACTGCATAAAGGTTAACTGTTGCACTCATTCCTTCAGTAATTCTTGAAGTAGCATAACTTCCGCCGCTTGCTATTTCTATTGTTGTTCCAGTGCTTGTAGTACTCCATCCACATGTATAACCAGTTCTTGTTACTGTCGGAACTGTTCCTGCTACTGCAGTCCAATGTGCTGTATAACTCTTATCTCCTGTACTTCCTGTTGGAATTGTTACAGAAGTTTGTGCTGTTGTTCCATTACTTCCTGTCCATCCTGCGAATGTTTGTGCTTTTGTTGTATCTGATCCAATTGTTACTGTTCCACTTGCTGCATTAGCTCCACTTGTTGCATTTGGATTTCCTTTAAATATTAACGTCTTTGTTGGTGCAGCTAATGTTATTGTAGCATCAGCAGTATTATAACTTGTCGTATTATTCTCATTGTTGATACCATTGTTCATCGCATATGTAATACTAAAATCACTCAATGTACAACTTGCTTTTAATGTCTTATCAGCTGTAATTAACCATTTACTACTTGAATCTGTCCAGTTACTTACGCCAGCAACTATCGTTCCATTCGCATTAACTACTTTTGTTGTTCCATCATACCATCCGTTGAATGCATATCCTGCTTTAGTTACAGTTGGTACTGTTCCAGCTGTTGAATTTCTTATTCCTGTATAAACTCCAGTTGTTCCTTTTCTTACATATGCTGGAGAAGTCCCACTTATTGTTCCACAGTTATTTGCATCAAATGTTATTTTTGCATTATTGATGTAATAGTGAATTGTATCTGTACCAGTGTAATAAGACTTTGTTGTTGAATTATAAACATTCTTTCCTGTTATTGTCGCTGTTGCTGTTCCTACATTTGTGTTATTAGTATAAGCAACTGAATAATCAGTTCCACTTGTTAATGTAGTTGAACCATCTTTTACTGTTGGTGTTGGAGTCTTTGCTGTTCCATCATAGATATAGCTTTCAGAACTTACTGAATTTGTTAAACTTGAAATTACTTTTGACCAATGTGCATATACAGTTACCGCACTTGTCTTCTTCCATACTCCTGTTGAATATGCTTCACTAAAGTATCCACTTAAGTTTGTATTTTTACCTGTATTATCAAATAATTGACTTGTTTTAGAATTTGCTGCTAAATACCAACCATCAAATGTATATCCACTTCTTGTTGGTACTCCGATATCATTATTGTTTGAAGAATCATATGTCATTGTCTTTGTTGAATTACTTGTTGTGTTATTGTATGTTCCTCCATTTGGGTTAATTGTTAATTGATATGTGTTTGGAGTACATACTGCATAAAGATTAACTGTCGCAGCCATTTCTTCAGTAATTGAACTTGTTGGGAATGAACCTCCACTTGCAATTTCAATTGTTGTTCCAGTACTTGTAGTACTCCATCCACATGTATAACCAGTTCTTGTTACCGTTGGTGTATTTCCTGCTACTGCTGTCCAGTGTGCTGTATAACTCTTATCTCCTGTACTTCCTGTTGGAATTGTTACAGAAGTTTGTGCTGTTGTTCCATTACTTCCTGTCCATCCTGCAAATGTTTGTGCTTTTGTTGTATCTGATCCAATTGTTACCGTTCCACTTGCTGCATTAGCTCCACTTGTTGCATTTGGATTTCCTTTAAATATTAACGTCTTTGTTGGAGCTTGTAATGCTATTGGATTGCTTTCAATTGTATATGTACTTGGGTTATTAGCATTATTAACACCATTATTCATTGCGTATGTGATATCGTATGTTACCGGTGTCCACTTACCATAAAGTTTAATTGATGTCGTTGGAGTATAACTTGCATTTGCATCTACCACTTTTGTTGTTAGAGCACTGCTACTATACCAACCATCAAACGCATATCCTGATACTGCTTCTGGAGTTCTTGTTGTTAGAGCTGTTCCTGTATAGTATTGACTTTCAGTTACTGTTGTACTCTTAGAATAATCATCATAATATGCAACTCTATATCTTACTGTAATCTTCTTTGTAGTTACTGTTGTGACATTATTTTCTTTATCTGTTGCACGTACATGTAAATAGTAACTTCCAAGACCTTTATTAACAGTTAATAAACCATTTGTTGTTTCAGTCCATCCTGTCGTTGGTACTGTTGTGCTATTTGAATAAACATATTCAATTTTATCCACACCACTACCTACATCTTGCGCATCAATATAAACTGGTACATCAACAGTATTAGCATTCCATCCAGCATTTAATGTATAAGTTGAAGTTAAATAATTCTTAGATTTATCTTGATTTGTAACTTCAATTGTTGGAGGTGTTTCATCTGCAAATTGAGCAGTAAATGTTTTATCACCATAGCTTCCTGTTGGAAGTACTAAATTCTTAGTTGCTGTTGTTGTTCCATTTCCAGTCCATCCTTTAAATTCATACCCTGTTTTAGTAGCATCTGCTAATGTAATATTTGGAGTTTCATATGTATAAGTGTTTGGGTTGTTTGCATCATTAGTACCACCATTTAAAACATAATTGATGTTGTATGTATCTAAATTGTATCTTGCGTATAAAGTTTTATCTTCATCTAGACCATATGTTGCCCCACTATTGTAATTAACTCCAGTTCCATCACTCTTAGTATTCCATTTACTAAATGTATAACCATTCTTTGTTGGTTGTTGATTTGTTAATGTTAAATCGACACCTTCATATTTTACTTGTGCCGGAATAGTTTGATTTGTTCCCGTCTCATAAGTTACATGATAAACTTTTCTAAAATCCATTGTGTTTACAACGTTGATAATAGTATCACTAGGATTTGATGTTGTATAAGTTAATATCAAATCAACTGATGATTTTGCAGGAATAACATCTGTAACATTATAACCACTTACCGTAACATTCAATCCATTATCGCTACTTGTCTTTAAAATATCATAAATTGAATAATCAACATCACCACTGTTATCAATGTGAACTCTATAACTAATACTTGATCCGGCAGTTGGTAATGTAAATCCATTTGATACTGTATTTTTTGAGAAATCACTTTCATAAGCAAGTTGTCCTCCAGCAGCATTATTTAATTCAATACTATTGACACGAATATCTGCTAAAGGTCTAAACTTAACTTCTGAAGTAATTGCCAAAGATGTAGATAATGCTGAGAAAGCTATTGAAGTCATCAAAACTAACATAACACTTGTTAATAAAAGCATTATTTTTTTCATTATCTACACCTCCTTTTTTGAGCGTATACTCCCTATTATTTATTTTAGCAAATTTTCACTTATTTTTCAACGAAAAGAAGGTAAAAAAAAACAAAAAAAATGCCTTTTTTTTTGCTATAAAAATTTATTATTTTTTTTATGCTTTTTCTATTGATTTTTTATATTTTTTGTATCTATAACCATACTCATTAAATTATAATAAATGTAACATTAATACATTTATTGTAATTATACAAAATGCATTTTTTAAATAAAAAAAAGCCAAAGCTTTCTAACTTTGGATCAACATATTTTTTTAGTCTTGAGTGTATAAGAATGTTGTCTTTAAACCTGCAACTGTTACATCATTATCAGGCAAAGTTGCACTGCTTGGATATGTAATTGTCAACACTAAATCTCTAGTTACACCTGAAGGCAAAGTATCATCAATAGCTGGAGCTTGTCCCGCCTTAGCATCCCCAGCTCCATAAACAATACTATATTGAAGTTTTCCTGTTACTAAAGCCTCATCAGCAGCTTTATTAGCACCAGTACCTGTATATGTTAAAGTACCATCTTGAACAATATATGTTGAAAGTTTAGCATTAACAACACTATTATTTGTAACCTTAATATCACAAATTATAGAATCTCCAGGGGCATTAAATCTAGAAATTAACCCTTGTAAATTAGTAGCATCCATGTCAAAATCATGTGTTATCGATGCATTCCCAGTAGCATGACATGTAGCAGCAGTAAATCTAACATCCCAACTACTACTTGCACCAGAAACTACAGCTTGTGAATTTATATAAAGATATTGTGTTAATGTAGCGTATGCAATAGTTAAAGACACTACTGATACCAATAAAATAACCAACATTATATTCTTTGATTTTTCATTTTTTTGCATATTCAATACACCCTCTTACAATAATTTTATAATTTTTTACATTTCAACAAAACAAAGGAAAAACTTATTTTTCCATATCTTGTCTTGTTACAATATACTCATAAATAACTTCATCAATTATTTCAAATTTACTAGCATCATCGCTAAGTTTTGTATAGATAATAGTCTTATCAATATTATTTCTAACATCCAATAATTCCTTAAAACTATTTACTTTTATGACTGGTTTATCTGGCAAGAAACTCTCATCCTTAGTTTGTGTTATATATGAATCATATTCTTTTAATGCTTTAGCTATAAATCTATCATATTTACTTTGTCTATTAATTCTATTAGTAACTCTCATTATTAAAACTATAATATCAACACCTGTAAATATTATCATCAATATAGCACAGAAAATCATAACTCCATTAATCATAGAATTATTATCTTGTATAGTATATAATCCGTCGCTACTAATAGGACTACCTTTTTGAATAGTAATCATTTGCTTAGAAAGAGGTATATTTACACTTAACTTTTTAGCTTCATTAATCTCACCATTTTTAGATGTATATACTACATTATAAGCAATCTCTAAATTACAATTTGCACTAATACCATACTTAGTTTTCATTGCATTTACTAGACTATTATATTTCTTATAATCTACTTTTATAGTATCCTTTATAGACAAATCATTTACAGACATTTTTTCTTCTTTGATTTTTTCTTTTTTAGTATAAATTACTTTATTATTATCATCGGAATCAGTAACAACAATATTTGCCATTACACTTTTATATGTCTCATAATCATTAATATCAGCATACGAAGCCGTATAATCAAAATCTACTTCAATATAATTAATAATACTCGAAATATATTGCATTCCTTCTTCTAGATAGTCTTTATCATAATAATCATTTTTATCCAAATATACTTTATAACTAGTAGAACCACTCTCTTCATAAGGTATTTCACTCTTTATAACTATCTTCTGAGATTGATTCCAAAAGAAAAATGCAGCTATAATAAATGCGATTATAGATATAGATAATGCAATTGAAATTTTGTCTTTTTTCATATTATCACCTCTACTTGAATAGCTCACTTAACCAAACGCTAGGTAGACCTATGAATTTTACTCTTCCTAAAACTTTACCTTTTATCATTTCTTTAGAGATATAGACAGCGTCTTCTTTTTCGTTATTGTCTCCTTTTGTTCTATAATAGATTTCTCCATCTCTATTAACTATTAAAATAATTCTGTGAACAATTATCTTATTATCATATTTAAAAGCAAGTATATCACCTTTATGATATTTTTTATGATCTTTTGTTTGTTCTATTAATATAACGTCACCTTTTTCCATATAATCCTTCATTGAGTTAGATCCTATAACTAAAGTTTGATATTTTACTATACCTGAGTTTACTAACACCAATAAAAGCAAACTACTGACTAAGATAAAATGCCATCTTCTACTTTTTCTTTCTTTTTCTGGAGAAACTTGTACTCTTTTCTCCATACTAAGTAGCATTAACCCTACTAAAATTGGTAATAATATTAATAAAACTGACTTAATATAAGGCCCTAAGTTAGGCTCAATTAACAATAAAAACTCCACAGTTTCTATTGATAATCTATAAATTATCGGTGGATACTTATCAGTTCTAGTATGCATAACAGACATCAAAATATTCTTAGCAATACTAGGAATCATCAGTAATCCAAAAAATTGATATACATTTTCCTGTATACTAAAATCATAAGCACTAAAATTAAGACTTATTTCAAATATAGTAAATGCCACACATGATAGCCAAACAATCCATTTATCTTTATTTGTTTTATATATTAATTCGCCTCTTACTATTTCTACAGCAACTATAGTCAAAATACTAGGAATAATATTAATATATAAATTTGATAATGTATAACTATAAATAGTTCTAACAAATCCTATAAATAATCCGGATAAATAGATAGCCAAATAATATGTAATAACATATATTAATGTATTTCTTATTATCTTTATATCATTCGAAGTTCTACTAAAATCAACGCCTATTAGATAATATACTAATCCTAATAGTGCCCCCAATAGTATAAGGTGTTTTCCACCTATAAAAACGGAAGGAATAAAAAAATTCAAAATACTAAACAAAGTCACTATAGCGATAATTATTAATGATTTTTTTTGACTTGCCCTCACTTTTTTCACCCCTAACGAATAAAATCCAGGATGCTATGCATACTGGATTAACATCTCTTCTTTTTTAATTTTGAATATACAAGAATGTTGTACTTAAGCCTGAAACTGTTACATCGTTTTCTGGTAATGCTGTTTCAGTAGCAGGGTATCCAATTGTCAATGTTACATGTCTTTCTGAAACTACTGTTGCATCATTTTGTACAGGTGCTGGTAATGTATCATCTGCACCTTGAGCACCAGGAACAAGTCCAGCAGACTTATCACCTTGAGCATAAACTACATTATAAATAAGCTTACCATTAGTTAAAGTTTCATCTGCGGTTTTACTAGATCCAGTACCAGTATATGTTACTGTTCCAGCATTTAAAGTAAATGTTGAAAGAGTAGCATCAATAGCACCTTGGTTCTTAATAGTAATATCACATACTACAGAATCACCAGGAGCTTTTAAAGTAGCTACTAACCCACTTAATGTAGTTGCAGGTGCTTGAGCACTTGGACTATTAAATGGAGTTGTTACCTTAGCATAACCTATTTCATCACATGAAACGGCAGTAAATGCAACATTCCAGCTTGTACTTGCACTACCGATTACAGCGCTTGAATTAATATACAAATATTGAGATAATGCGGCATATGAAATACTAAGAGTTAATACCGCAACTAATAAAACAACCAATAAAATATTTTTGGTTCTAGTGTTTTTTTCCACTATATCGCCTCCTATTATTATAATACCATATTATAATTATTTCCAATTTTTGTCAATATAATAAAAAAAAAGTAAAGTTTTTTACTTTTACTTTACACTTATTTAGTAACTACCTTACCTTTTTTTCCAACCATTAATATACATACCACTAATGAAATTACATAAAATCCTAACGTTGCGAATAATATATAATCGTATTTATTTCCAGAAAGTTTTAAAATAATTTCACTCATATTATTACCAGTAAGTCCTGCTACAGCCCATGCTGATAAAGAAAGTCCATGAATCTTACTAATTTTTTTCATACCAAATCTTTCTGATAATAATGCTGGAAGTGTTGAGAATCCTCCACCATAACCTAAATTAACTATTACTAAAAGTAATATTACAATTATTCCGTATACTATAGATTTAGGTCCATTTGTAATAGAAAATGGTATTAATGCAACTAAAGTTATAATAATTGAACTTATAAATATAATCTTATAAACTGTATTTCTTTCCTTTAATTTATCTGAGATTGTTGAATAACCAATTCTACCTAATGCATTAAATGCTGCAGTTACAGAAGGAATTATACTAATCATTGCTCCTAAAATAGCCATTCCAGCAAAAGCAGTATTTAATAATTGTTTTTCATATGTTATTAGAGCAAGCCCACAATGAATATTAATAAAGAACATTATCCATATTCCTAAGAACACTTTATCTTTAAACATATCAACAACTTTAAACTTGTCTTTTTTCTCTTCTTTTTCAACCCATCCTTCAGGTTTCTTTAATATTAAATGGCCAATAAACATCATTACAAAATAAATTGCTCCCAAAATATAAAACATCCAAGAAATACCAAACTTGCCTTGTAATAATTCCATTATTGGTGTAGCTATAGCCTTAGCTAAACCAAATCCCATAATTGATATACCAGTAGCTAAACCTTTTTGTTTATCAAACCATAACATCAATGTTTTAACAGGTGTTAAATATCCTACACCCAAGCCAATTCCCATGATACAACCATAACATAAGAATATTGCAACTAATGCCATCCAACCAGTTAAAAACTGAATAGAAAGTCCCGTACCTATCATACCTACTGTAAAACAGATACATGCAATTAATGATGATTTATGAATATCTTTCTCAACCATCTTACCAGCAAATGCTGCACTCATTCCTAAGAAAAATATTGCTAATGAGAAGGCCCAACCTACGGCAAAAGTACTCATTCCTATCTTAGTAGCAATCTGATCCTTAAATGTAGACCAACAATAAACTGTACCTATAGAGCAATGAATTAATAATGCAGGTATTGCAGCTCTAGTCCACTTATTACTTAAATTTTTCATCTTTTTCCTCCTATCATATAAAAGTATTGTATCACTATTTATTTAATACTTTTGTTGCATATGCAACAAAGTTAAAAAAATATAAAAAAATCAATCTTACGATTGATTTAGTCTATCTACTAAAGATAGTTTTTTTATTTTAATATTATTATTTTTACCAGTTCCAACTTCTATATCAGGTTTAACTAATTTTCCATGGTAATCACTACCAGCACTAACTAATAATCCATATTCGTCAGCTATTTTTAAATAATATTCCATTTCTTCTTTACTATGAGTAGAATGATATACTTCTATACCTTTTAACCCACACTCCATCATACTTTTTAATAAACTAAGAAAATCTTTTTCCTCTAATTTTAAAGATTTTGGATGAGCAAGTACTGGTATACCACCACTATTTTTAATTAGTTCTATACATTCAGAATATGGTAATCCTTTACTATAACCACTATTTTTTTCATAAGCTGGGATTAAATATTTATCAAAAGCTTCTTGTACAGTAGTAGCAAATCCATATTTAATACACAATTTAGCTAAGTCAGGTCTACCTAAATTATGATTAGCAGTAAATAAACTAACTAAATCATCATAATTAAATCTAATTCCATAATCTTTCTTTATCTGTGCATAAACTGTAATTACAGAATTAATACTATTAGTTCTTAATTCACTCATTTTTCTATTCAAACTAACATTTTCTAAATCCATTCCATACCCTAATATATGAAGTTGTCCTTTATCCACTTTAGCACTTAACTCTATTCCATTAATTATTTTAATTTCTGGATACTTACTTTTATCAACACTCTTAATCCCCCTTAAAGTATCATGATCAGTAATAGCCATTACCCCTACATTTCTTTCTATTGCTAATCTTATTAATTCATCAGGTGATAGTTCACCATCAGAATAATTAGTATGCATATGCATATCAATCAATTTTTCCATATTATTACCTCCTTAATACTAATTTTTTCCCTTCTTCAGCAACTTCTACATTATCAAATACTTCTCTAGCTTCTTCTAAATATAATTCTTTTCCATGTTCAGGCCAAAAATGTGTTAATAATAATTTTTTACTATTAGATTCTCTAGCTAATATTCCAGCATCAATAGCCCTCAAATGAGTATTAATAGTAGAATGATCAACTCTTAATAGTGAACTTTCACATATCAATAAGTCAGAATCTTTACAAAACTCAATTAATTTATCAAAATTAGTAGTTCCAACATCAGAAGTATAAACAACATTAAAATCTTCATTTTCAAACTTAACCATATATGACTCTATAGTATGAGATTTATTGTCTTTAAAAGAAACATTTAAATCATCAAAATAATATGAATCACCATCTCTTATAAAAGCATACCTACAATAAGCTTCTTCAGTATCCATAATAGCTCTCTTACTATAATTAATACTATTATCAGGTAAATAGATATTAACTCCTATTCCATACATACTTAATAGTTTCCTGTAAACATGAGAAGCATATTGAATAGATCCTATATCTCCATAATGATCTTTATGATAATGGGTAATAATTACACTCAAATTTTTTAAATCTTCAGGAAAATTCAATAATCTAGTTACCCCGTTACCACAATCTACTAATATTTTCCTATCATAATATTCAAATAAATATCCTGGACAATTCTTATCACCCTTACAATAAGGTGATACTGTACCTAGTGGTGTAATTACAAGTTCGTTCATACTACACCTCTCTTCTCTTTCATTTTTTTATATACATAAGAATCTACATAATTAGAAATATCTTTATCCAAGTTAAATACTTCCTTAACCATACTAGAAGAAACAAATTGAAACTCTTTATCAGCAAATAAACAAATTGTATTTACTTTATTATTAGAAATATCTTTATTTATTTGTTGTAATTGTGCTTCTTGTGCATAATCACTTAAACTTCTAAGTCCTCTAACAATAGCTTTACATTCATTAAGAATAGCTACATCCACAGCAGCACCGCTTCCTAAAACAACTTTTACATTATTCCATCGTTTAGCTAATTCTTTAACCATTTCCATTCTCTCATCTAAAGTAAACAAACTATTTTTCTTCATAGGATTTTGCATAACCGCAATTACCACTTCATCAAATAATTCACTTGCTTGTTCCACAATATTCATATGTCCCTTCGTTATTGGATCAAAACTACCAGGATATAATACTTTTGTCATATTTTTTCACCATCTTTTCTACATCTTCTTTATTATTTGTTTTTAATACATAATCAAATTGATCTTTATCATAATCAATACTTGCACTTTCTCTTAAGTTGAATACCTCTTCGGAAATATTGTCTCGCCTCATAGCTCTTTCTTTTCTAATTTCATATGGGATATCTAAAAGTATTCTTATATCACACATATCAAAATATTTAGTAAGAGGTAATAGTAACCAATCCAATATAATAGTCTTATCTTTATTATCACTTATAAACTTATCAATCTCTATTTGCATATATTTCCATGTAATATTAGTTAATTTGCCCATCTCATTTCTAGAAGCAAATACTATTTCACCTAATTTTTTCCTATCAACAATATTCTCATTAATAATAGATTCTCCAAATGTATTAACTAATTCATCCATAACCTCAGGTAATAATAATACTCTATGTCCTACCTTATCCATATCTAAATGAATACATTTCTTATTAGATAACTCTTTTATATAATTTGATAATGTACTTTTACCACTACCTGATTTACCACAAATACCTATAATCATACTTTTTTCCTCCCTTCTCTTGTATCATAATACGTTTTGTATTATAATTAAAATACATATTATTTATCTTTATCATAACTGGAGGTTATTATGAATATAGACTTTGAATTATATAGAATTTTTTATGTAGTAGCAAATCATAAAAACATTACTAAAGCTAGTGAAGAATTGCATATATCTCAACCAGCTATATCTAAATCAATTAAAAATCTAGAAGACCAATTAGGAGGGCAACTATTTGTTAGAACTAAAAGAGGTGTAATACTAACAGAAGAAGGAAAAGAATTCTATAACTATATAAGACAAGCTATAGAATATATTAATAATGCTGAGAATAAATTTACTGATCTTATAAACCTAGAAACAGGAACTATTAGAATAGGAATAAGCACAACTCTAACAAAAGAATTTTTATTACCTTATCTAGAAAAATTCCATGAGAAATATCCTAAAATAGATATTCAAATAGATACTAACATTACTCCAGAATTACTTCATAAATTAAGAAATGGATTACTAGATATAGTAATACTAAATCTCAAAGGTAAAAGTTATGGCGATGACCTTGAAATAATTAAATGTAAAAAAGTTACTGATTGCTTTGCCGCAAATAAAAAATATAAAGATTTAATAGATAAAGAATTATCTCTAAAAGAATTAAACAATTATCCATTAATACTTCAACCAAAAGGATCTAACACAAGAGAATTCTTAGATACATTTGCTAGAGAAAATGGAGTTACTTTAAAATCCGGTATAGAACTAGCCGGTTATTCCCTTGTCGTAGAATTTACTAAAATTGGACTAGGAATTGGTTATATTAACAAAGACTATAGTAAATCCTTACTACAGAATAAAGAACTATTTGAACTTAATATAAAAGAAAAAATTCCTAGTAGATATATTGGGATGGTATTATCAAAAAATCATATACCTAGTTTCAGTACTAGAAAACTAATAGAAATAATTACAGAACATACAAATAAAAACACACAATCTGAAAACAAAAAATAAGAGCTATGCTCTTATTTTTTATTTACTTTTGCTTTATCCCAATATGCAGTAGGATCTTGCCAATCAGGATAATTTTTATCAGCCCATTGAATTGCCTTAGTATAAAGATTTTCTACTAATTTTCTATTTTTATCGTACATTTCTTTCTTATAAACACCAGCTGAATATAGTTTATTCTCATATGTACCAAAATATACTTCACAACACTTCTTATTAACTGACACATCTTGTATATCATAATAAGTAGTTAAACTTATTTCAACATAACCATTATGTGGAAAATAAACCATACTGCCTCTATAGTGTTTTTCTTCATCAAAGAAACTATACATCTCTAAACGCTTATTATATTCTTCACTCCATCCTTCTGGAAATGAAACAATATAGTTTTCTTTATTATTAGGGTCATCTACAAATACAAATCCCAATTTTTCACATGTATCTACCATACCCAAAATACATTTTTTGCAAACTCTTATTATATTTTTTTGATTTTCTTTAGCTTTAACTATCATTGATAATCCACCTCGAATGGTTTTTATTATAACATAAACATTATTTCTGTACAAGAAAAAATAAGAGTTGAAACTCTTATTTATCTCCTTCATCTGATTTTCTTATATTTTTTTTGTACTGATTTTCTTTAGCTTTATACCAATAAGTATCAAACTTTCTCCAATCAGGATAATTTTTATCAGCCCAAGATATAACTTTATCCTCATAATCTTCACATTCAACTGATTTTCCTGGAGTTGTCACATATTGTTCACCATATAATTTTTCATCTTTATTACCAAAATATATACTTATTTTTTTACAATCTATACCACATACAGAAAGATCCTCAGATACAGTGCAAATATCATAGTATCTATATATACGCATTAAATACATTTTGTCATTAGCTAAATAGTGGAAGTGTCCTCTTTCATTACCATTATCATCTAAAATAGTAAACGCTTCCAATTTGTCAATTTTTTCTGTTGTCCAGCCTTCTGGTAATTCTACTGCACAAGAATCAGTATTTGGAATACCTATAAAATTGAATCCCATATCCGCTAATTCTTGTTCATTTTTATTAACAAACTCGTTATTTGAAATCTTAATATATGGTTGCATTTTTATTCTTGCACATTCAATACATCCGTTTTTATAACAATAATCTAAACTTCCGACTATATTATCTTTTTCATTTAATATAACACTTCTTAAGCGGCTATCTTTACCACCTAATTTCCAACCTTCTGGTAAATTTGTATTATATAAACCATCAAATTTACTATCTGTAAATACAAATCCCATTTCTTCTAATTGTTCTTTTTCTTTATCTTTAAGTGATTGCTTAACAATTTTTAAAATATTTTTTTCTTTTTCAAATTCTTCTTGTTCTTGTTGTTGTATTTTTCTTTCCTCTTCTATTTTAGCTACCGCTTTGATTTCTTCTTGCATTGACTTAGCCATATTAAAAATTCCTTCAGCAAGTTCGGTTGCCATTTTCTCAATCCTATATAATCCATGGAATTTTTCACAAAATACTAAACAATCTTCATCATTTTGTTTTTTGTTTTTTCCTAATACTGTACTATTATAGATTGCCTTATAAGCCTCCATATATGATTCCAAGAATTTTTCTTCATTAGTATTTTCTTCATCATAATCAAAGCCTGTTTTCAATCTAATATATATACCTGTTTTGTCTAGACTTGCAAGTGATTTAAAAGAACCATATAAAGCTTCGGCTGCTTCTTCTGGATCTGATAATTCTTCAAGAATTTTATCAGTATCTTTTCCATCTTTTTTAGCATTAATATATCTAATTATATATTTATTAGCTTTATTGTTATAGAACTCAGCATCATCTATTTTTTCATTTTCTACATCATCAAGAACATCTATAATATCAATAATAAAATTCAAAACAATAGCTGCTTGTCTTAATTCTTCCTCATCTTTAGGTACCAAATTAATAAGTTCTTTAAATTTATCATCATTTTCCTTGGATACAAATTTACTAATCTTATCCTTGTTTTTTTCCAATTTTTTTAAATATGCTTGTTTCTTTTTTTCAAAATTACTCATAATAAGTAAATCCCCCTTTTTGAATGTTGAATATTATACCACAAAATCAAAAAAAATGCAACTTCACACAAAAAAACGAACCTTTAGTTCGTTACATTCATATGGTGGAGCTGAGGAGAATTGAACTCCTGTCCGAAAATAAAGCTACATAAACCTCTACAAGTTTAGTTAACTAATTATTCTCATATACCTACCAAGTAATTAACGACCAAGTAGATATACCAGTCTAAATATTCTTTCTATTTACTAGACAATAAATAGCTATAACCTATAAAATGAACCTCTTAATAATCCCTAGGTAAGATTATAAGAAGTGTTGGCCTTTATATTATTATTAGGCAAAAGCTACAGCTTGGCGAGCACCAAACATACTAGCTACAACGTTACTTAATTTTTTAGCATTTATTTTTTTGTGCCCGTGACGTGGACATTCGACTTGCCATCTATGCTCTATTATTCCCGTCGAAACCAAATCAGCCCCATGTATTCCATGTGCATACATTATATCATATTTTACTCAATAAATAAAGAGAAAAGAACTTAATAATTTTTTAAGTTCTTTTTTACTTCTCTATTAATATCTCTTTCTTTAATAGTTTCTCTTTTATCATAGTTCTTTTTACCACGACATATTCCTAGTAATATTTTAAACTTATTATCTTTAAAATATCCTTTTAAAGGAACCAAAGTTAAACCATTTAAAGTAATTTGATCATTTATTTTCTTTATCTCTTTTTTATGAAGTAACAGTTTTCTACTGCGAGTTTCTTCATGATTAAAGATATTACCTTCTTTATACTCCGCTATATACATGTTAAGAAGAAACACTTCTCCATGTCTTACTATTCCATAGGAATCTTTAATATTACACTTACCTTCTCTAATAGATTTTATTTCAGTTCCAGTAAGTTCTATTCCAGCTTCATATTCTTCTTCTACAAAATAATCAAATCTAGCTCTTTTGTTTAAAACCTCCATAATTATTCACCTGTAACTCCCCATTTTAAATCGCCATATCCACTAGATACAACTCCCTGATATTTATTTCTTAATGATTCATAATTATATAAAATACTATTATTTAATTGAGAATATGGATATACCTTAAAATTTTTACAATAATTAGATTTAGTATATGTAAGTTCTGCACGAGGATCTTCCACTGTAACAGTAACTTTACCATCTACATCTACCTTTTTCTTAATCTTAACAGTCATCATTAGTCCAGTAAGTCTTTCATTACCTTCTTGATCTGAAATTAAGTTTCCTAATGAATAAATAACAAAAGTCTTACCATCATTAATATACTCAACTGGTTCAACAACATGTGGATGTGCTCCTATTATTAATTGAACACCTTGATCTGATAAGAATTTAGCTATTTTAGCCTGTTGCCAATCAACACCCAAGTAATATTCAGTACCCCAGTGCATAGCAACTATTATTATGTCAGCCTTGTCCCTTACCTTAGCTATATCTGCCGCAGCCTTTTCATCAGAATAAACATTATTTAAATACTCTTTTCCATATGGAGTTTCAAGTCCATTAGTCCAAGTAGTATATGATAAAAATGCATACTTAATACCATTTTTTTCATATATTTTAGATACACTTGCTTCTCTTTCATCAAAAGAAGACCATTGTCCTGAAGTAACTACACCTTTTTGTTTTTTCCAATAAGCAACCGAATTTAATACACCTCGTTCATTCTTATCCATAGTATGGTTAGTAGCTAAAGATACTAAATTAAATCCCGCATCCACAAAAGCATCTCCTACTTCATATGGAGAATTAAATCTAGGATAATTTGAAAGTCCTAACTCAGTACCACCCAATATAGTTTCTTGATTGTAATAAACCAAATCATATTTAGATGAAATTGGTTTAATTAATTCTATTTGAGGTTTAAAATTATATCCACCATCACCTGTTCTCGCATCATTATATACACAACTATGTATTAAAGCATCTCCTACCATAAATAAGCTAGCTTCATACTCTTGAGGAACTTTTACCTCAACTTGTTTCTTATTACTCATTTTCTTCTTATGAAGATAATTAGAAACATCTAAAAAATCTAAAGCAAATACTCCTAATACTATAATTAATATTAGTATGATTACTATTCTAAGACGTTTTTTAACTTTTATTTTCTTCTTAGCCATACTACACCTTCCTTACTACTTCAAAATCTATTGTTTGATCTTCTTTAGAAGCTCTTACTACTTTGATTACTACCTTATCACCTATAGAATACTTAACGTGACTTCTTTCACCGGTTAAAGTCATCCTCTCTTCATCATAATGGAAAAAGTCAGGCATATCTTTAATAGGAACTAATCCTTCTATTAAATTAGGCAACTCTACAAACATACCAAATGAAGTAACTGATGAAATCATACCTTCAAATTCTTCTCCAATATGTTTTTCCATATATTCAGCCATCTTCATATCTTCAACTTCTCTTTCACAATCAACTGAGCTTCTTTCTTTTTCTGAAGAATGTTCCGCAATATAAACAAGTTTTTCTTCCCATTTATGAATAGTATTCATATCTATTCTATTATCAAATAAATATGTACGAAGTAATCTATGTACTGTTGTATCAGGATATCTTCTAATTGGCGAAGTAAAATGTGTATAACACTTACTAGCCAATCCATAGTGTCCTAAATTATCAGGACTATAAACAGCTTTCTGCATACTTCTTAAAAGTAAACTAGAAAGAATCTTATATTCAGGTTTATCATCTAATTGTTTAAGTATTCTTTGAATAGTAGTTGGTTTCATATCAGAAACATTACCAGTAATAGTATAACCTAAATTTGATACAAATCCTAGGAAACTTCTTATTTTTTCTTCCTTAGGATATTCATGAATACGATAAATAAATGGTAAATTCATGAAATATATATGACTAGCAACACATTCATTAGCCGCGATCATAAAGTCTTCTATCAAATTTTCTCCAGTTCCTCTATCTCTTAAAACAACATCATATGGCACACATTTATCATCTACTAATATTTTCGGTTCATCAATACCAAAATCTATATAACCTCTATTTACTTTAGCCTTACGAAGAATAGTTGCTAATTCACTCATAAGTTTTAAATCCTCTACAAATTCCTCATAACCATCAGGAACATAATTATCTTCAAGTATTCTATTAACATTCTTATAAGTCATTTGTATTCTAGATTTAATTACACTAGGAAAAATCTCATAATTAACTTGTTTTCCATCTCTATCAAATTCCATTACACAGGAAATAGTTAATCTATCTACATTAGGATTCAATGAACATATACCATTACTTAATTCATGGGGAATCATTGGAATAACTCTATCAACTAAATATACACTAGTACCACGTTCCATTGCATCTACATCTAGTGGAGTACCCTCTTTAACATAGTAACTTACATCAGCAATATGTACTCCTAATTTATAATTACCATTAGGTAATTTTTCTATAGATATAGCATCATCTATATCCTTAGTATCATCACCATCGATAGTAAAAATAGTGATATCTCTCAAATCTCTTCTTCCTTTTAAATCAGACTCATATACTTCCATAGGAATAGATTCTACTTGTTTCTTAGTTTCATCACTAAAATCAATATCAATGTTATATTTATAAATAATAGATAAAATATCAACCCCAGGATCATTAACATGACCTATAATTTCAACTACTTCCCCATTATATCTATTATCTTTTATCTTTTTACCCAATTCTACTACTACTTTATGTCCGTCTACAGCATTTTTAGTCTTATCTTTTGGTATTTCTATATCAAGTTTTATCTTATTATCGTCTAAAGTAATATGCCCTATACCTTTCTTATCAAACTTAATAAGACCAATATATCTACTAATCTTTCTTTCAATGATTCTAAGTACTCTTCCTTCTAATCTATCTAGATTCATTTTACTAGTAATTTCTACTAGTACTATGTCATCATGAATAGCATCATTCATATTATCACTAGAAATATAAATATCATCTTCTAATCCACTTACTTCTACAAAACCAAATCCCTTTTTATTAACGCGCATTACACCCTTTTTTAAGTGACTATCTTCTAGCATCATATACTTATTCTTATTAGATCTATATATAATTACTTCATCTTCTAATTTACGTAATTCTTCACTTAATTTAGTAGTATCTTCAACACTCTTAATACCTAACAAATCTTGTATTTCATAGATATCTATAGCTTTAGAAGCATTCTTTAATACATTTATAATATCATCTCTCACTAGGACCACCTTCTACTAATAACATTATACTTTATTTTTAGACAAAAAAAAAGACCGAAGTCTTTTATTATATAAACATTGATACTATACAAATTACAAAGAATGCAAATCCTAATAATGCAGTAATTCTAGTAATTACTAATTCAGATCCTCTTTCTTTTCTATTAGCAAATAATTCACTTTGTCCACCACTAATAATAGTAGGGCCACCATCTGCTTTAGCACTTTGTAATAAAACAAGGATTATTAATAAAATTGATATAACTAATAATGCAATTTTCATATTATTCCTCCTAAACAGTATATATAATATCATAAATACTATATTTATGCAAATTATTTATTTAACTTTTCTTCTATTCTAAGTAATTGATTATACTTACAAATTCTATCTGTTCTAGACATAGAACCAGTCTTTATTTGACCTAAATTAAGTCCAACAGCTAAATCAGCTATAGTAGTATCTTCTGTTTCACCACTTCTATGTGAAATAATTGTTTTATAACCATTATTACGAGCTAATTCAATAGTCTCAATAGTCTCTGTAATTGTACCTATTTGATTAACTTTTAATAAAATAGCATTACCTGCATGATTATCTATACCCATTTGAAGACATTTCTTATTAGTAACGAATAAATCATCACCTACTAATTGAATCCTATCTCCAAGTCTTTCAGTAATTTTTCTAAATCCTTCCCAGTCATTTTCATCAACTGGATCTTCTATAGATATAATTGGATACTTATTAACTAATTCTTCAAAGAAATCAATTAATTCATCAGTAGTAAGACTACGTCCCTCACCAACAAGTTCATATTTACCATCTTTATAAAACTCACTAGCTGCTACATCTATTCCTAAGAATACATCTTTACCTGGAACATAACCAGCTCTCTCTATAGCTTCTATTATTAAATCAAAACCTTCACTATTACTTTGAAGATCCGGTGCAAAACCACCTTCATCTCCTACCCCAGTAGCTAATCCTTTTTCATTTAATACTTTCTTTAAATTATGGAATACTTCAGCTCCAACTCTAAGTCTTTCACGAATAGTATCTCTTTCAGGAATAATCATAAATTCTTGAAAATCTAACTTATTGTCAGCATGAGCGCCACCATTAATAATATTCATCATTGGACGAGGTAAAGTCTTACCATCCCCTACATATTCATATAAATCTTTTCCTGCATTAATAGCACTAGCTTTTAAAGCGGCCATACTAATACCTAGTATCGCATTAGCACCAAATCTAGATTTAGTATCTGTTCCATCAAAATCTATCATTGCATAATCAAGCATTTTTTGATTCTCAGCATCCATTCCAATAACTAAGTCACGTAAAGGACCATTAACATTTTCAACAGCCTTTAATACACCCTTACCTAAGTATCTAGATTTATCTCCATCACGAAGTTCTAAGGCTTCTCTTTCACCTGTTGAAGCACCACTTGGTACAGCAGCTCTTCCCATTATTCCATTTTCAAGTATTACATCTACCTCTACAGTAGGATTTCCCCTAGAATCTAATATTTCTCTTCCTATTACATCTTTTATTTTCATATAATCCTCCTAATTATTTAATATTTCAAAACTTCTATCTACAAGAGCATTATCTTTAGAATTAATTATTTCAATATCACCTAATATACTCTTAGTATTCAATAAATTATTAATAGTTAATTGATGTTTAACCTCATTAGCTACTCCTAAAGATCCATCTAGTAACTTAGCATTAGGAACAATACTTTGTATTATATCTTTTATTAAAGGATAGTGTGTACATCCTAATACTATAGAATCACATGTATCTTTATATGGTGTTAATATTCTTTCTAATAAAGCGAAAATCTCATCATATTTTTCATTCTCAATTAAATTAGCAAGATTTTCTCCTGAAATATTAATTATATTCTGATCCGGATTATGATATTCATCAATTAATTCTTCTACTCTTTTAGAGTTCATTGTATAAGGTGTAGATAAAATAATAGTATTTTTACAATTATTATCATAAGCCATCTTAACAGCAGGAACTGTTCCTACAAATATAGTATCAGGATACATCTCTCGTAAACTCTTCATGCACGAAGTTGTAGCAGTATTACAAGCAATAACTATCATCTTACAATCTCTTTTTAAAAGAAATTCTACGATGTTAGATACTATTTTTAGTAATTCTGTCTCACTTTTACTACCATAAGGATTATTAATACTATCTTCATAAAATAGATAATCCTCATTTGGTAATACATTTCTTAATTCCTTCAATATTGATAATCCACCTAATCCAGAATCTAATATGCCTATTCTATTATTCATTTACTTCACCTTTTAGTTCTTTAACTTTTTCTTTGAATTCAGCACCCCGTACTTCACATTCTTTATATTGGTCCCAACTAGCACTTGCTGGTGATAAAAGAACTACATCACCACTAGTTACTATATCTTTTAATTTATCAAAACCATCTACTAAATGTTCATAGACATAAACGTCTTTATTAATACTTCTAGCATATTCTGCTACACGTTCTCTACATGTGCCTATAGCTATAATAGCTTTAACATTATTCATATATGGAGTTAATTCATTAAAGTCTTGTCCACGTTCTAATCCACCTAAGAATATAATAGTTGGTTTATTAAAACTTGATAAAGCTATTTGTGCACACTTAATATTAGTAGCTTCTGTATCATTATAGTATTCTACTCCATTAACAGTATCAACATACTCTAATCTATGTTCAACACCTTTGAAGCTACTTACAACTTCTTTAATAATTTCACTTGATACGCCATATTCTTTGCAAGCCATAGTAGCAGCCATTACATTTTCTACATTATGCATTCCTTTAATTTTAATATCATTTATATTCATTACTTCTTCATTATAATAATAAATATAATCTCCTCTTAAATGGCATCCATCAATATTCTCTTTACTAGAAAAATACTTTTTAATAGATATTACATCCTCTAATTTTTCCATAACATCATTATTATCATAATTCATAATAGCTATATCATCACTACTTTGATTATAAAACATCCTAGATTTAACTTCTTTATAATAGTCATAAGTTTTCATAAAATCTATATGTGCAGGAGAAAAATTAGTTACTACTCCAACATGAGGATGGAAATGAATGAAATTTTCTCCTTGTTGACAAGAACATTCCATAACTATGATATCTCCACTTTTAACTTCATCTAATATACCAGATAAAGGATATCCTATATTTCCTGCTAAATGAACCTTTTCCCCAAAAGCCCTATGCATAATTTCATAGGTTAATGTTGTAGTAGTAGTCTTACCATTAGTACCAGTAATTCCAATAATAGAAACATCTTCTGGTAATAATCTATAAGCCATTTCTACTTCATTAATAACTTCTATTCCTAAGCTTCTAGCTTTTAATACATATTTATGGTCAATAGGTACACCAGGATTTTTAATTAGATAGTCAAATGATGAATCAAGTAAATCATCAGGATGTGACCCAAAAACTAAATTAACTCCTAAATCACGTAATTCTTTTACTTGAACAGGATCCATCTTATCTTCTGTCTTAGCTTCATTTAAATAAACAATATTTCCTCTTTCAGCTAATAACTTAGCTGCTCCATAACCACTTCTAGCCATACCTAGTATTAATATCTTATTATTCTGAAACATATTATCACCAATAATAGTATACTATAATTAACTTTTTTTTACTATAATAATTGAAAGACTTTACTCTATTTGATATAATTAACTATGAATAGGAAGTGGGCAAATGAAAATAGTAAAACTAAGTGCCGAACAATTCAATAAGTACGCTTCACAGCATAGATATAGAAACTATTGCCAAACATCACAATATGCAAATGTTATGGTTAAATTTGGATATCATGCTCAATTTCTAGGAATCGCCACAGACGATAATAAATTAATAGGAGCTACATTACTTATGTATAAAGAAGTATTTATGGGTAATAAAGTAGCATATGCTCCTCATGGAATACTATTTGATTATGAAGACTTGGAAAATACAAAAGAAATGGTAAAAATTCTTAAAAAAACACTTTCAAAACAAGGAATTATGTTTATAAGAATAGATCCATATATACCATTAACTATTAGAGATAATGAAGGCAATACAATGAACTTCAATAATAAAGGTAATCAAATAATAGAAAACCTAACAAAATCAGGATTTAAATATAAAGGAAAGACTTTATACTTTGAAACTGAAAAACCTCGTTGGGAAGCTCTAGTACTACTACAAAGAGATATTAGAGAAATATTTAATAAAGTAGATAAAAGAACTAGAAATAAGCTAAGAAGAGCATCAAATAGTGGTGTAGAAGTATATAAAGATAATAATAAGGATATTACTACATTCTATAGATTTGTAGCAAAAAAAGAAAAAAAACCAATTAATTACTTCAAAACATTATGTAATAGTTTTGAGGATAGTATTGATATATATTATGCCAAGATTAATACAGAAACATATCTAATTAATAGTAGAAGAAATTATGAAAAAGAAGTAGAATTTAATGAAACATTAGCTGAAAAAGTTCAAGATATGAATTTAGATATCAAAGATAGAGAAACATATCTTAATAAGAAAATGGAATCAGACAAATTAATAACTGTATACAAAAACAATCTATTAAAAGCTACTGACTTACTAAAAAGCAATCCCGATGGTATTCCAATAGGAACTGCTATGGTCATTAAATACGATAATGCAGCATACGTAATAGCTGAAGGTATAGATGAAGAATATGGTGCCCTAAATGCTAGTACAATTATAAAATGGCAATTAATTGAAGATTATAATAATCAAGGATTTAAATATGTCAATTTGAATGGTGTTGTTGGAGATTTTGAAAATCAAAATGAATATAGTGGTTTAAACGAATCTAAATTAGGATTTAATAGTATAATTACTGAATATGTTGGAGAATTTGACATGGTATTAAATAACCTAATGTATAGTTGGTATCAAAAAACTAATAATAAGTAAAAGAATCAATTGATTCTTTTTTTTATATACAAAAAAAGAAGACTAAGTCTTCTTTTAATTTTACCTTAATTATTTAATAATTTCAGTAACGTTACCAGCACCAACTG
>Ga0310691_10001029_pt1 | contig 45806 bp, 40 predicted proteins | sample 176DNAGHGlowgp2_FD_203887 | JGI IMG/M metagenome (GOLD analysis project Ga0310691, IMG submission 203887) | Sheep rumen microbial communities from Palmerston North, Manawatu-Wanganui, New Zealand - 1766 DNA GHGlow gp2 (v2) (version 2) | ecosystem: Host-associated > Mammals > Digestive system >... | reverse complement strand
GGGCAGGCCTTATCAGTTGCCTTGATTACTACAATGAGCGTCACGCTTTGAAGTTAAGTTGAACCGCCGTATGCCGAACGGCACGTACGGTGGTGTGAGAGGGGGATTAAATTCCCCCTACTCGATTTTGGTTCACGCATATGTTATTTTTTTAGATATATTTTGCCCTGTTTAGAAACTGACGGGATTCGAACGCACGTGCCATTCTATTATAGACTACCCATATCATTTTGTTTTTAGGTTTTGTATAAGATGAGACGAAAGATAAATGAGAAGGACGAGTTACACGGTTGAAGCATGGTTGATGAATTGAGTGTGCAGACAGCTAACAAATTGTTAATTCTTTGTTAATTGTAGGCATATGTTAGCTATCGGCTAACCAAAACCCTTCCTTCTTTTGATATTCTCCAATTATCAGTTAATTCATAACTTGAACAGAAATGAATTAGTGAGTCTTTTGATAGGAGATGCTGATTATGAACGTGAAGAAGAGCGAGCATAACGCAAAGGTAAAAGAGATGGATGAACAAATACAAGCTGCTCTAAAATGGTAATGCGTTGAAATCAACATCTTGTATTCAAAGAAACTGAATGATGCGTTCAAAACGGTATAAGTTATTATTCTGCTTGGTAAATGTATTTATTCCGTTGATGATAGGATTGGTTTATTATCTAGTCTTTAGACCTTACACATACTTATCTCTATTACTTAAGCAGTTATTTGATGTGACTGCAAAGGTCTCAATTAAGCCCAGTCCTCTAATTGACAATTACATATGTGATTTATTGTGGAGTTACTCAACAACGTATTTGATTGCAGAAATTGCTCAAAAGCATCATATCGGCAAGAGGGACTTAATAATAATACTTGGCGTGCTTATATCTTTACCTGAATTGCTTCAATACTTTCAGATCATTACCGGAACGGCTGACTTTATTGACGTGATTGTTCAATTTATAGGATGTGTTCTGGCATTGGTAATACAAAAATATATGGGAGGTAGTTATTATGCAGAGCAAAACTAAAGGTAGGATACTGATTGTAGGTGTTCTTTTAGTGGCAATGCTATTTGCAGTGGCTTCTGGAGACTCAGGAAGCGGATCTGGAAGTAGAAAGAAGACAGAAACTTGCGGTGTATGTCATAAGACTTTTGAACAAGGAAGTAGTGATTATGACAGTATAGTAAGAAGAAACATGTGTAATAGTTGTTACAAGAACTATGAATGGGGTATGAATGCACAAGGCAAAGATGTAATGGGGAACCCGTTGAAATAAGGTGATTAATAATGCATCTATTCAAGAAGAAAAGCGAAAGAAGGTGTGTTTTATGTCAAACAATAATAATGGAGGTGGATTAGGCTTTTTTGGTATGGTTGGTGCAATCCTTCTAGCACTATTTATCTTTGCATTCATTGGATAGTAGAGCTGAAAAAGCGTTATTATTTTTCATATCTATTGCTGTTGCTTTGCTTAACAGATGGTTTGTTACTTATTTGTTTGGTACAACACCAGTGGTATTGTTTATGAAATGGTACTTAAATGATATCATTGGTGCATGTGGTTTTTGCGCATATTGTGACTTTATGTCTCTGATTTTCAAGAAGGCAACAATTAATAGTTTTATGTTAATAGGTATTATTGTAGTTGCTGGCTTATTTTGGGAATATATCACACCCATGTTTCGCGTGGACACAACAAGTGATATATATGATTTGTTTGCATATGTATTAGGAGCGGCAATATATATATTGATTGCTAATGTGCTTAATATAGTTCGTAACCACAAAAAACAATAACAATTATTCTAATCTATTTCACCAACCACTCCGGTGGTTTTTTGTCCAAAACTTATAGGAAGAAATACAATGTACACACGATATACAGACAGACAAAGCAAGCGGGCGAAGTTGACCTCGTCGCTCTGCTTTAACAGCACGGTCAGCAAGTCAGATCACATTTGAAGACGGGGTAAAAGTACTACAAACTATCGCGTGACCGTTTGCAAATGGCAAAATACTAAGTATATCGTTTTTTGCACATAGAGACAAAGAATTTGCAGTTACCCCCGTAAGCTGGACAGTGATGTACAGCTTACAGGGGTACTTTTTGCTTGTTACAAGTTAAATCACTCTATGAATTGCTTTATTCAATCATGTATGTGTTTCTATCTATATAAATCTTGGCTAACGACTACCAATTCTTCAGCTGCTTTTCTGCAGAATTCTATTCGATCTTTTTCTGTTAGTGTATCAGAAAAAGTGATCTCTTCTCCATTCACTTTAAAATATCGCGAAAAAGATGGTTCCTCTGTTACAATTTTGCGAAGAGTATCACACCAGGTATTATCATGGATCTTTAGACTCTTATGCTTAACAGCTCTGCCAGATTCAATCCAATTATATCGTTTGTGTTCCAATCGTACCCAGTCAAATAACGTAATAACAGATATGTTGAAATCTTCGACAGTATAATTATTTCTAAGACTGTAAGATTCTTTTATTGTTTGTGTTTTTTGATTTCTATAATCGTTATACATTTCTATAAGATCTTTCATTTTTTCCACCTCCCATAATTTCTGTGTACATGAACTCTAATATCTTCGTCCGTTGCATGTTCAATTCGTCTTCTGCCAGCTTTTTGAAAGGCATGTTCTGCCCTATAAGCTTTTAATTCACTGTTGATTGCATCATACTCTATACCTTTATTGTAGTCTATAGCATGGATTCCTTCGTGAAGTATAGAACTGACTAAATCCTGTGAACTGCGACGCACATATATTTTACCGTCCACATGTCTTCCTACCACCGTGCTATCTGGGGTTACATAGTAATCGAATAGTTTGTCGCCAAGTATATTAAGACTGATTTTCTTATCATTTATTTCGGTTGCTACTCTTCAGTGGTACACCGTTTGCCAGAAGCAAGCTCGCGCAGCTATGACGAAGGTCATGAAAGCGCACCTTTCTGAGACCATGCCTTTCGAGAAACCTGGGGAATTGTGCACTTAAGTAGTTAGGCTTAAGTATGTTTCCGACCGGATCTACAAAGATATAACCGTCGTATTCAGGCGATGGGCACCAAGTACGGTGTAGTTAAGACAAAACTTGAGGGTTCGACCTTCACAAACTGGTTCAAGATCCCGGGGATTGAGTATCCGGAGAACTAACCGTTCTGGCAAATTGTGCTGTTATTTGCCAGAATAGATGTTGAAACAGATTGTGATTTGAGTTATTATCATAGTCACCATATTGGCAAAAATGTGCGTGTTTTGCCTAAACGGGTGTAGGAGGTGATCTTTATAAATACAGAGATTCTTTTGAATGATATTAAGAAAGATATATTCTCGCGCCAGGATATCATCGAAGCTGCAACAGCAGAAATTAATGGATTTAAGACAACTGACATCCGGAATCTGATAGAAGATATGATAAACCGCGGAGAGATATGCCGGGTGGCGCATAATCGTTATGTCCGTTCTGCTGATGTTAGCAACAAAAGTGAGTACAAGCCTGTTTTCTCTGAAGAGGCACTCAAGGTGATAAATGTCGTAGCGAAGGCAAATCCGTACACAGATTTTCAGGTATGGGAGTTGAGTTGGTTTAACGAGTTCCTGATTCATTTGGTTGCTCGCAATATTATTTTTATTGATGTTGAAAGCGGAGGATGTGAGTTTGTATATTCATCTCTTCCTGATGAGTATTTGGGAAAGGTATTGTTATTGCCCAATGCAAAGGAACTTCAATACTATTCAAAGCCAGATACTATTATAATAGAAAAGTTGATCAGTGAGAGCCCTAATATCAAAGGCAGACCGCATGAGGCTCCGATTGAAAAATTGCTCGTCGAACTATTTGCCAATAAAATCTTGAGAACCATGCTATCTCAAGGTGATTATGCAAATATATTGGAAACTGTTTTCAGCAAGTATCTTGTAGATGAATTAAAGCTTTTCCGCTATGCGAACCGGAGGAATAAGAAGGATGAAATCATTCATTTTATCAATGAGAATACAAATATCCGAATAATGAAAGAGGTATGACATGATTGCAGCTGAGAGTTTCACATTAGAGCATATAGAAGCAATTAAAGGAACCCGCAAGGTAGATAAGACTATACTATAAGCCCTGAAATCTTGGGGGCACAATCCTCGCTATTTACTCCATTTTCGAACCTGCCCAGCTTGTACTGAAGCTCCGAGTTGGAAGGGTAAGGCCATTTAAAACTTGGCGATTTCCGACATTTTGAAGTTGACTTTTACAACGCTGCTATGACTTCATTACGAAGTCAATTACATAGATTTTGGGTATCCGATATGAATTGCCCACTTTAATCGCTCGTATTTGCCCGCTGTTGATCAGCTCATAGGAAAGTTGTCTGCTTATATGCAGCATCTTCTGAAGCTGCGCTACGGTCAAAATATCGGGGTATTCCGCGAATATGATCTTGTAGATAGGGGAGAGGTAGTCATTCTCCATATCCTTGCCTCCTTACTTGACTGAACATACCAGAGATTATTAACGAGATATATGTTTCTTCCTTCCCTTTAAAATTATGACAGGTATATGCTCGAAATTGAAGGACAACTTAAACTCTAGGAGAACTCTTAGCTTAGCCGGAAGACAGATTATAACTACTTGACAAGATTGCAGAAGGCTACTATAATACTTCTTGTTAGCGGCGGCTAACTGAATCCCGGGATGAAGTTGACAGCCGCAGCCAACAACCACATTATCAGCTATTCTGATAAGCCATGAGCCATAATTCGAGCAACCTCGGGACTGATCTTCCCGGGGTTGTTCTTCTTTGTCACAAAAAGGTATTATTTGGAACAGCCCACGACGATGGCTTTTAGTATTATAATTATTGCATGAGACTTGCAACTTTATCCGAACAGGAGATAATAACGACACTGATTGCGCTGGCGCTGCTGCTTTTGGCTGCGTTTGTGTGCGGTACACTCGTGGAGAAGATCAAGGGACCGAGGGTGGTCGGGGAGATCATCGGAGGCATGCTGCTTGGCGGGAGTTGCCTGTTCATACTGGCTCCGGAGCTGTCTGAACAGATATTTTTCGCTTATCCGGAAGAGGGGAAGGTGCTCAATATCTTTTACCAGCTTGGACTGGTGTTCCTGATGTTTTTGTCGGGATACAACACTGATATCAAGGTGGATAAGTCGAATGTGAAGACTATCGGTCTTGTTTTCACCGGGGCGACCATCCTGCCGATGGCAGGGAGTATTCCTTTCATCGGGATGTTCAGGGAGAGCTTTATCGGGAGCATTAATAATGAGTTCTCATACAGTCTTGTTTTTGCGATAGGAGTGGCGATCACGTCTATACCCGTAATATCTAAGATCTTCTTTGATATGGGGATCATGAATACGAAGTTCTCAAATACGGTGCTGACTGTATCGACCTTCCAGGATCTGTGTCTGTGGGTGCTGCTCAATGTGGCTACGAGGACGGCGCAGTCAGGGGAGATAAAGCTCGGCGAGATGCTGGTAATCGTATCAGTGACGATCGGTATATTTATTGCGATTGCGGTGATATCCAAGTTCATCAGACAGATCAGGGGAGAGTGGAAGGCCAATACTTTTTACACGCTGAGCTTTGTGATACTGCTCATGACTTGCGGAGCTCTGTATATTCTCGGGATCAACATCATGTATTCGGCTTTCGTTGTAGGGTATCTGATCAAGGCTGTATTCGGGACGGCGGAGAATACAAAGAACCGCATGCATTTCCTGGAGAATATCGCATTCTCGTTCTTCATACCGGTATATTTTGCCCTTGTCGGCATACAACTTAACGTTGTGCACGATTTCTCGCTGCCCAGGTTCCTGCTGTTCTTTGTGATTGCCTTCGGACTGGAGTTCGCGGGAACGTGGCTTCTCCTTCTGCCGTCGGGCCTGAAGATGAGCACGAAGATGAACTTCGCGATCACTATGAATGCACGCGGAGGTCCGGGTATCGTTCTTGCGACTGTAGCATATTCGTATAACATCATAAGTCTTGAGTTTTTTACGGTACTGATACTTACAACAATGGTGTCGTCTATGATCGCAGGTTATTATTTAAGGTGGCAACAGCAAAGAGACGCGAAGGTTTTCGATGAGCTGTGATGAGAAGGATCATATGAAGAATACAATAGCAGATAACAGAGAGAAGATAATAGTAAGGACGAGCATTATCGGTATCATCACAAATGTGATGCTTGCCGCGTTCAAGGCAGTTATAGGTCTTGTCAGCAATTCCATCGCCATCGTCATGGATGCGGTCAACAACATATCGGATGCGGGCAGCTCACTCATTACGATAATCGGAACGAAGCTGGCGGGGAGGGAGCCGGACAGGAAACACCCCTTCGGATACGGACGCATAGAATATCTGAGTGCAATGATAATATCGGTCATCGTGCTCTATGCGGGTGTTACGTCACTGGTCGAGTCGGTCAAGAAGATAATCAATCCTGACATACCTGATTATTCGGCGGTGTCGCTCGTGATAATCGGAGTGGCCGTCGTGGTCAAGATAGTGCTCGGAAGATATGTCAAGAGCGTGGGTAAGAAGCAGAATTCTTCCTCACTCGTGAATTCCGGTGAGGATGCGACACTTGATTCGGTAATATCCGCTGCGACACTGGTGGCAGCTGCGGTATATCTGTTATCAGGGATCTCGCTGGAAGCCTGGCTCGGTGCCGTTATATCACTTGTGATCATCAAGTCGGGATTTGAGATGCTCAGAGAGACCATTTCGCAGATCCTTGGAGAGACAGGTGATCACGATCTTGCAGTGAGCATCAAGTCCACGGTCACATCATTCCCGGACGTTCAGGGAGCGTATGATCTTGTACTTAACAATTACGGACCTGATACGTGGAACGGTTCGATACACATAGAAGTTCCTGATACATATTCGGCAGATCAGCTCGATCAGCTCATAAGAGAAATACAGGAAGCGGTATTTGCAAAACACCGCGTTATTCTGACGGCAGTCGGAGTATACTCCGTCAATACAAAGGACGACGGTATCATCAAGACAAAGGAACACGTCAGGGACATAGTATTATCTCATCAGCATGTGCTTCAGATGCACGGGTTCTATATGGTCAGGGAGAGAAAGAGCATGAGATTCGACATCGTCATCAGCTTCGATGCCAGGGACCGCAAGGCCGTGTATCAGGAAGTTTTGGAACATGTTCAGAACGAATACCCCGGCTATGATCTTCAGATAGCGATGGACACAGATCTCGCATAAGGTGGTATAATTAGAAGATATCACACAGTTTTGATAAGAAGCAGGCATACCAGGCCACGTAAGGAGGCATTACATGGCAACACAGGATAGTATTTTCAGAAAGATATCTGAAGCACTGCTGACGGACTATTCCAGCATATACTATGTTAATGCTGTCACAAATGCATATTTCTGGTATTCAGTGAATCCCGAATTCCATTCGCTCAATCTCGAACAGGGAGGCGATGATTTCTTCAGGAACATAATACGTGACTGTAAGAAGGTGGTATACGAGGAAGATCAGCACATATTTATCGAGGACATACAGAAGGACAATCTTCTGAGTGCCATGAGCAAGGGCAGTATGCAGAATATCAAATACCGCCTGATGATCAACGGAGTACCGGTATGGCACTCGCTCAGGATGATAAGAGGCCTTGATGAGAATGCCGATTATTTTATCCTCGGAGTCATCAATATCGATGATGAGTACCGCCGCCGTGAGGCGGAGAAGGAGACTGCACGCCAGAAGGAGATCTACAACCAGATCACGGCAAGCCTGGCAGGTCAGTATGACACGCTGTATTACATCAACATAGAGACAAGCACTTATGTGGAGATATCATCCACGGATGAGTATAAGAAGCTGAATGTCCCCGCAACGGGAAGTGATTTCTTTGCAGAGAGCAGAAGGAGCATACGTAAGTTCGTACATCCGGAAGATCAGGAGAAGGCCTTAAGTTTCCACTATAAGGATGTAATGCTCAATAATCTCGAGCACCGCAATTCCTTCTCGGTTGCCTACCGTCTTGTGGTCGATGATCAGGTAAGGCATATCAGGCATACGGAGATCATGGCCGGTGACAGGAAGCATATCATCGTCTGTATAGAGAATATCGATGAAGAGGTCAGGGCGAGACTCGAACTGACGGAGACAAGACAGAAGAGTGCAACTTATTCGCAGATCGCAGAGAGTCTGGCATCCCATTATGACATGATCTATTACGTGGACATCGACACGGATTATTATTACGAATATGCTACGCACAAGCTGTACGGTGAATTGGAGATACAGGAGGAAGGCGGTGACTTCTTCGGCACCTCGATCAGAAATGTCGACAGGCTCATATACCCTGAGGATGTAGACAGACTGAAGCTGTTCCTCGACAAGGACAATCTCATAACACAGCTGGAGAGCAACAGGCAGCTCGTGGAGGACTACAGGATGTCCATAGACGGCAGAGATCCGCAGTATACCAGGATGACTGTCAGATGGTCCTCCGACAAGTCGCATCTGATCATATGCATCGAGAACCGCGAAGAGGATGTGAAGCGTGAGAAGGAGCATCTTATGGCTCTCAACACGGCTAACGAGATGGCCAGAAGGGACAGCCTTACCGGAACAAGGAACAAGACTGCATACCATGAATTCGAGAAAGATCTTCAGTCGGTCATCGACGGCGATTCCAATGAGATGTTCGGCATAATACTGTGCGATCTGAATGATCTCAAGCTCATAAATGATACGCAGGGTCACAAGGCAGGCGATGATTATATCAAGGAAGCCTGTAAGATAATATGCCGCGTGTTCTCCCACAGTCCGGTGTTCAGGATCGGCGGCGATGAGTTCGTTGTGATCCTGAGGGGGCAGGATTTTGCAATGCGTGAAGACCTTATTCTCACATTGAAGAAACAGGTCGAGGAGAATCTCAGAGTCGGCGTAGGCCCCGTCATCGCTGCGGGCATGTCTTATTATCAGCCGGATATCGACAGTAAGGTGGATGACATATTCAAGCGTGCCGACAGCCGCATGTATGAGGATAAGGCACATCTTAAGGAACAGAAGCTCCTGCGTGAGAGTCATTCGCTCAAAGAGAAGGCAAATATCAAGATGATCACGGATGACAGGAGGAAGATGCTGGATTCTCTGTACAAATCATATGACGTAGTGTCTGAGGGAACTTATGTATTCCTCTGCGACATGAAATATGATTTATCCAGATGGTCCAAAAACGCAGTGGACAAATACGGACTTCCTTCCGAGTATATGTATGGTGCCGGAGACATCTGGGAGAACTGTATCCATCCTGATGACCGCCAGGCATATCACAAGGGCATAGAAGAGATCTTTATGGGCAATTCAGCCGGACATGATATGCAGTACCGTGCCAGAAGACGTGACGGTGAATATGACGTATGCACGTGCAGAGGCGTTGTCATAAGAGATCTTCTCGGAGAACCGGATTACTTCGTCGGAACGATTCGCAATCACGGTCTGCAGGGTCATATAGACACATTGACGGGGCTCCGGAACCAGTACGGGTTCTTTGAGGATCTTGACAGCTACATCAACAGACAGGCCTCGATCAATGTCATTGTTGTAGGCATCAGCAAATTCTCTGAGATAAATGAGGTGTACGGATATCATTTCGGCAACCGTGTCCTGCAGCTCTTTGCCAGGAAGATCTTTGAGACGACCGGCAATACGGGAACCTGTTACAGGATAGACGGAACCAAATTCGCGATGATCAGCAATACCCTGTCCATGGAGGAGATAAGAGAGAAGTACAGGGCATTCCGCAACTTCTTCCGTGAAGCGTTCAGGGTGGATGACAGGAGCATCATGCTCGAGGTAAACTGCGGAGCTCTGGAGATCAACCATTTCGATTTCGATTCGCAGACGGCGTATGCCTGCCTTAACTTCGCATACGGCGAATCCAAGTCACATCATCAGGGCGACCTTGTCCTGTTCTGTAACGATCTTAACGATGACAACAGACAGAGGATTGAGAAGCTCCATGCGATAAGATCATCTATCATGCACGGGTACAGGGGGTTCTACCTGATGTATCAGCCTGTCGTTGATGCTCATACGGAGAAGATGACGGGAGCCGAGGCACTTCTCCGGTGGAAGAACGATACATACGGAACTGTTCCGCCGGATCAGTTCATTCCGCTTCTTGAATCGGATCCTCTGTTCCCCGAGCTCGGCGAGTGGATCATAAGGGAAGCCGTACTGGCGGCAAAGAGGATCCTTAAGGATCATCCCGATTTTATCATCAACATAAATCTGTCATATACGCAGATTGAGAAGCCTGATTTCACCGACATGGTATTCCGCATTATCGAAGAGATCGGATATCCGCCGCAGCATCTGTGCTTTGAGGTCACTGAGCGGTGCAGGCTCCTGGATATCGAGCTTCTCAAGAACGTCACGGCCAAGCTCAAGGCAAGGGGCGTGTTCATAGCGCTGGACGACTTCGGAACGGGATTCTCTTCGATCGGGATCGTCAAGGAACTCCCCTTTGACATCATCAAGATCGACAGGGAATTTGTCAGGAAGATCGAGGAAGATGACGTTGACAGGGAACTTATCAAGCACTTTGCCGGCCTTGCCACGCTCTTCGGTGCCAAGGTCTGCGTCGAGGGCATCGAGACGCAGGGGATGCGCAATATCCTTCAGAGATACCATGTGGAAAGCTTCCAGGGATACTATTATGCAAAACCTCTCATGCTCGACAGGTTTGTTGAATGGGCGGAAGATAAGGGGTCTGCCAAAACGCCGGTAAAGTGATAGAATTGTCTTATTAACTTTTGGAGGCTTTTGCAGATGAAGATAACAACATTCAATCCACAGATCATTACAACGAAGGCAAATGACATCATAACTGTATTCGAAGATCTCGGATTTACCAGATCACACAGAAAGACCGGCATCGGTGAGAGGAATGTGGATGCTGTGGTTATGGAGGATGCGAACGGATTCAAGATGGATATCTCGCAGGTCAGCGAGCTCCCCAGGGAAGCGATCACCGCTATCAGGATGAATGTTGATGATTTCGATGAGGCATACAAGATCCTTGAGAGTCACGGGTTCAGGAATATCTACGGTGACCGCACGGCAGACACGGGCTCTTCCAGATCGGCCGTACTGTTCTCATCATCGGGTATTGCTATCAACCTCATTCAGCACATCAAATAAGCAATACTGCAGGGGAGTATCATGGACGGCAAAAAAGGCATTATCTTCGACATGGACGGTACGGTCTGGGATTCATCAGGCAATGTTGCAAGATCGTGGACCGTCAAGGTTCATGAGGCGGGGTATACGGATAAGACCGTGACGCGCGAAGATATTCAGAGTGTCATGGGCAAGCCCATGGACGTGATCGCCGATACGCTGTTCACCTACACGGTCAAAGGCCCGGAGCGCGATGCTCTGCGTTATTCCTGCGAGAACTACGAGAACGAATACCTGAGAGAACACGGCGGAGACATGTACGACGGTGTTCTCGAGACGTGGGCGAAGCTCAAGGAGATGGGATACCACATCTACATCGTCAGCAACTGCCAGGCAGGATACATCGAGTCCTTTCTCTACTACTTTGACATACCGTACGGAACGGCAGATGACCTTGTTGAGGACATAGAGTGCTACGGCAACAATCTTCTGCAGAAAGACGAGAATATAAAGCTTCTGGCGGAGCGCAACGGTCTTACAAATGCCTGCTATGTGGGCGATATACAGAGTGATTACGATTCCACCGTCAAGGCGGGATTCCCGTTCATACACGCAAGGTACGGATTCGGCAGCATCAATGCGGAAGTGCCGTATATAGACTCATTTGAAGAACTGATCAAGGTCGTTCCTGAAGTTATCGGCTGAGCAGAAAGAGAGGTAATTCCTTATGTCCAAAGACGAGATATCCATACCCGTGATCCTCAAGATAGAACGCGGTGTCATATCGCATATCGGTGAATATCTGAAGGGTGCAGGGATCATGCACGTAACAATACTGTTCGGCAACGGTCTTACGTCCATGTTCGGAGATACCGTCTTCGGTTCCTTTGATGAAGCGGGAGTTACCGTCCTTCACCATCAGGAGATGGACACGGTGGACTTCAATGATATTACGGATCTTGCGTTTGAGATACCTAACAAGACGCAGGCGGTAATAGGAATGGGCGGCGGCAAGGTGATCGATGCGGCCAAGTATATCGGCTATATCCTGAGACTGCCGTTTATAAGTGTTCCGACGAGTTCATCCTCCGACGGGTTCTCAAGTTCGTCGGCTTCGCTCACGGTAAACGGACACCGTAAATCTGTTCCCGCCAAGATGGCGTACGGCATACTGGTCGATACGGACGTGATCAAGAGCGCTCCTGTCAGATTCCTGTATTCTGGTATCGGCGATATGGTGGCAAAGATCTCATCGACATACGACTGGCAGCACGAAGAGGATATGGGGTATGACGAGGTCAATGATTTCGCGTTTATGATCGCAAAGAAGGCGGCGAATTCCTTCGTCAGGACCCCTTTCGAGGCGGTAGATGATTTTTATTTCCTTAAGGAGCTTCTCGATTCGCTGGCGTTGAGCGGGATTGCCAATGAGATCGCAGGATCCAGCGCACCTACGAGCGGGTCGGAGCACCTGATATCGCACGCGCTTGACCAGATCCTCGAACACCCTCAGCTCCACGGGATACAGGTAGGGATCGCGACATATATCATGTGCAAAATCTGCGACCACAGGTGGCAGAGGATAGATACCGTTTTTACGAAGACGGGATTCTGGGATTATTGTTCCACGCTGGATCTCAAGGTAAAGGATTTCTGCGATGCCATCGATCTGGCCCCTGACATCAAGCCACACAGGCACACGTACATTCATGAGGAGAATTACAGGAACCTCGCGAAAGCGCTTCTCACGGGCGATGAGAGGCTTACAGCGATACTTCATTAACGGAGGGGAACTGCCGTTGTGATAATGGAACTTGCCCGGCCCGGAGACAGCGGAGAGATACTCGGTCTGTACAGGGAAGTCATAGATAAAGTGAACAGATCATCCGTAAAGCTGGGATGGAATACAGAAATATATCCTGACAGGTCTTTTGTGGAGGATTCCATCCGTAACGGTGAGATGTGCATCATGAGGGACGGCGTCAGAATAATTGCGGCGGCGGTAGTAAATCATAACGTTAATCCGGAGTATGATGACATTGACTGGGAGATCAAGGAACCTTCAGACAGGATAGCAACGATCCATGCACTTGCGGTGCTCCCGGAGATGCAGGGAAGCAAGGTGAGCTATTTATTATTGTCGGAAATAGAAGATTATTGCAGGGCGCGCGGTGATATTGCCATCCATCTTGATGTCATAGACACCAATATACCTGCGTACAAGCTGTATATCAGAAACGGCTACCGGGAAGTGAGCTGCATCAGGATGTTCTACGAGGTGGTGGGAACGAGGCAGTTTTGGATGATGGAACATGTTTTGTAAAGGAGTTAAGTACAATGATCAGATTTGTTGAAGGACAGGAAGCAAAGCGCAAGATAACCCGGGAGATACTTGAAGCCTTGCCTGAATGGTTCGAGGTCGAATCAAGCAGGGAACAATACATCAGAGAGTCTGCAGACGAGCCGATGTGGGCCTTCTATGATGGTGACAGGGCAGTGGGGTTCCTCTGCCTCAAGGAGACAGGCAGGGATACGGTCGAACTTGCCGTAACCGGCGTCCTCAAGGAGTGTCACAGGAAAGGGATAGGCAGACGGCTCTTTGCCGCAGCCAGAGACTATGCGTCAAGGAAAGGATATTCGTTTATCCAGGTCAAGACGGTGCGGTACGGAGTGTATGAAGACTATGACAGGACAAATGAGTTCTACAGGAGCCTCGGATTCAGGGAGCTCGAGGTAATCGAGGATCTCTGGGATGAGGATAATCCCTGTCAGATCTATGTAATGAGCCTTAAGAGCGCCATAGGCACCATTGCAACAAGACACAGTTACCGCGGCAAGTTCTCCTCTGACAGTGTTCTGGAGAGCGACCTGGAGATAATTGCAAGGGCAGGCATAGATGCCCCGTCCGGCTGCAATAAGCAGACGACTGACATGATCGTCGTAAATGATCCCGCCGTGTTAGGCGATATAAAGGCCGTGTTAGATCCGCCTGTGGCTCAGACGGCGCCTGCAATGATAGTTGTGCTTACCAGAAGGATCAACGCCTACCGTGACAGGTGCTTCGCAATACAGGATTATTCCGCAGCGATCGAGAATATGCTTCTGGCGATCGTCGAACTCGGTTACCAGAGCTGCTGGTACGAGGGCCACATCACGGATGAGGACCGCATATGTGACAAGATCGCGTCCATTCTCGGCGTGCCGGATGAATATGATGTAGTATGTATACTTCCCGTGGGCAAGGCTCTGGATGACTTCCATGCCCCGAGCAAGAAGGCTTTTGCCGAGAGGGTGAGATTTAACCGGTTTGGACAGGAGGGATAAGGCAATGGGAATAAGTATTAACACTGTTACAAACGGCGAATTTACAATGAGATACATCAAATTCGGGGCAGGTGCAAGAAATTTTGTGATCATTCCCGGATTGAGCGTAAAGAGTGTTCTCGGATCGGCAGATGCGATCGTAAAGCAGTATCAGCCGATGACGGATAAGTACACGGTCTGGCTTTTTGACAGGCGTGAGAATGTGCCCGAATCTTACAGCGTTCATGACATGGCTTCCGATACGGCCGAAGCGATGAAGATACTCGGTATCGCTGATGCCGATGTGTTCGGTGCATCGCAGGGGGGCATGATCGCCATGGTCATCGCTATAGAGCACCCTGATATTGTGCATAAGATGGTGCTCGGTTCCTCTTCGGCGAACCTGCGTGACCATAAGAGTGCCACGCTTCAGAGATGGGTAAGACTGGCACGTGAAGGCGACAAAGTAGGCCTTTGCCTGAACTTCGGTAAGGAACTGTATCCGAAGGAGTTTTTCGAGCAGTATGAGGAGGCTTTCGCCGCGCTGGGTAAGTCCGTAACAGATGAGGAGTTGAAGAAGTTTATCATACTGGCGGAGGGTGCCGGTGACTTCTATATCGCAGATGACCTTCCGCGCATCAAGTGTCCTGTTCTGGCGATCGGAGCATCGGATGACAGGGTGCTGCCGCCGGGTTCTTCGGAGGAAATAATCGCTTCGATCGGAGAGCGTCCTGACTGCAAGTATTATATATACGACAACTACGGGCATGCGGCGTTCGACATGGCGCCTGATTACAAAGACAGAATGATGGAGTTCCTGTGTTCCTGAACTGCCTCAGGTTCTGATCCTCAGACTAACTCCCCGATCCCTGAAGACAGCAGAATCACTTTATCTTCACCTACTGTGAGGATTCCGCTCTCAGTGTCTGCCGTCTTTGTCGTTCCGTCCGGCAGGTCGATCTTCACCGTGCAGCTTACCACGGCGGTCGCGAAAGGAATATGACCTGCCAGAACTGCAAGGTCTCCCTCACAGCCCCGTACAAAGAGGCGGGTCACTTCCCCTTCGAATTTATTGCCGTCCGGCGTTGATATCGTCAGTTCAAAGGTGCTCATTTGCATCAGCCCTTCTGATTTGCTTTCTCGATCGCTTCCTCGATCGTTCCGACGAACAGGAATGCAGATTCAGGCAGATCGTCATGCTTGCCCTCGATGATCTCTTTGAAGCCCTTGATCGTATCCTGCAGTGATACATACGTGCCGGGGATTCCGGTGAATTTCTCGGACACAAAGAAAGGCTGCGACAGGAATCGCTGGATCTTACGTGCACGTGTTACGAGAACCTTGTCTTCATCGGACAGTTCGTCCATACCCATGATGGCGATGATATCAAGAAGCTCATTGTACCTCTGCAAGATCCTCTGGATCTCTTTGGCGACATAGTAATGCTCCTGACCGAGTATATCGGGAGAGAGGATACGGCTTGTTGATTCGAGCGGATCAACTGCCGGATAGATGCCCTGGGATGCGATGCTCCTGGACAATACCGTGGTAGCATCAAGGTGTGCAAATGTCGTTGCAGGGGCAGGGTCCGTAAGGTCGTCTGCAGGAACATAGACGGCCTGGATAGATGTGATGGATCCCCTCTTCGTGGATGTGATCCTCTCCTGAAGTGCGCCCATCTCGGTCGCGAGCGTAGGCTGGTATCCGACGGCTGACGGCATTCTTCCGAGAAGTGCCGATACCTCTGAACCTGCCTGTGTGAACCTGAAGATATTATCGATGAACAGAAGCACGTCCTGTCCTTCAGTATCTCTGAAATATTCGGCCATAGTAAGACCTGAGAGAGCAACTCTCATTCTTGCTCCCGGCGGTTCGTTCATCTGACCGTAGACCAACGTGGTGTTAGCCAGAACGCCGGACTGCTTCATCTCATTATAGAGATCGTTGCCTTCACGCGTTCTCTCTCCGACGCCCGTAAATACAGACAGACCGCCGTGCCGCTTGGCGATGTTGTTGATAAGCTCCATGATGAGGACTGTCTTGCCGACGCCGGCGCCTCCAAACAGTCCGATCTTACCGCCCTTGGAATAGGGGCAGAGGAGGTCGATGACCTTGATTCCTGTCTCGAGTATCTCGGTCGATGTTGACAGTTCATCGTATGAGGGAGGCTGGCGGTGTATATTCCAGCGCTCACAGTGAGCTAAGGAAGGCCCTTTGTCTATAGCATCTCCGAGGACATTGAAGATCCTTCCGAGAGTCTCTCTGCCGACAGGAACGTTGATGGCTTTGCCTGTATCTATGACTTCTGTTCCGCGCTTAAGTCCGTCTGTGGAACTCATGGCTATACATCTTGCAGTGTTGTCTCCGATATGCTGTGCGACCTCAACTGTCAGGACTCTGGTGCCCATGTCGATAGTCAATGCATTGTCGATCGAAGGAAGGCTTCCTTCCTCGAATCTTACATCTACGACCGGTCCCATTACCTGAGCTACTCTGCCGGGTTTTCTCTCTCTCATAGTCTTCTTCCTGCCTTAATCTCTTTGTATTTGTCTTTACCTTTATCTGCCGCTTCCTGCGACGATCTCTGTAATTTCCTGTGTTATTGCGCTCTGTCTTGCGCGGTTGTACTGGAGTGCCAGATCATCAATCATGGCCTGCGCATTCTTCTCCGCGGAGTCCATAGCCATTCTCCTGGCAGCTACCTCGCTGGCGAAGCTCTCTCTGACGGCCTCCGTAATGGCACCGGTAACGTACTCCGGGACAGCATGAGTAAGTACCGTGAGCTCGTCCGGTTCGAAGATCATGCCGGTTCTCTTCACGCCTTCATCCCTCGTAAGGGGAAGGATCCAGCGGATCTCGGCGATCTGTGTCATCATGTTCACATATCTGGTGCAGATTATGCCGAGTCTGTCGTATTCTTCCTTAATAAATCCTTCGCATAGTGTCCTCGTAAGTTCTTTTGCATCCTTATAAGAGAATGACTCCGAAGATACGAACTCCGATTCGGTCCTGTCGCAGATACGGCGTCCCAACGGGATGATCTCACATGATCCGTAATCTCTCAAAAGCTTGAAAACATTAGCATTATACCCGCCCGCAAGTCCTCTGTCTCCGGCTATGACGATGAGCTTCGTCCGCGGTGAATCCTCAGGTGTTTCTGACGTCCTGAGATAAGGGCTCCTGCGGCACTCCGGAGCAAGCGAGAGTTCCTTCACCATTGATTCCAATGCGCCGAGGTATTGCTTGGTCTTGTCCATCTCCTCATTGGCACGTCGGATCTTCGATGATGCCACAAGACCCATCGCTTTGGTGAGGTGGAGTGAAGAGTCAACGCTCTTGATCCTGATCCTGAGTTGCTTCGTATCTGCGCCCATTTACATCAATTCCTTCATCTCATCAAGGACTTTCCTGAGAGTCTCTATGTCGAAGTCTTCCATTTGATTCTGTTCGATTCTCTCAATGAAATAATGATAATCGGTGTTCAGCTTCTCGTAGAGCTTCTGCTCATATTCATGTACGCGGCTGACGGGGTAGGGATCAAGGTACCCGTTAATGACGGCATAGACGATCGCGACCTGGCATCCCATCGAAATAGGGCTGTTCCGTTTCTGCTTCAGCACTTCAACGATCCTCTCTCCCAATGCAAGCCTTGCCTTGGTGTCGGCATCAAGATCCGAACCGAACTGTGCAAAGCTCTGGAGCTCCCTGTACTGTGAGTAGAGGAGCTTCAATGTTCCGGCGACTTTCTTCATGCCCTTGAGCTGGGCTGAACCGCCTACACGGCTGACTGATATACCCGGGTTGATGGCCGGCATGATGCCTGCGTGGAACAATTCCGTCTCAAGGAATATCTGGCCGTCCGTGATAGATATGACGTTGGTCGGGATATATGCCGATACGTCACCGGCCTGTGTCTCGATGATGGGGAGAGCAGTGATTGATCCTCCGCCGAATTCGGGGGCCACACAGGCTGCTCTTTCGAGGAGCCTGGAGTGAAGATAGAAGACATCTCCCGGATATGCTTCACGTCCCGGAGGTCTTCTGATGAGAAGTGACATTGCCCTGTACGCCACAGCGTGCTTGGACAGGTCATCGTATATGATCAGGACATCCTTGCCCTGCTCTCTGAAATACTCAGCCATTGCGCATCCCGAGTAGGGTGCGACGTACTGGAGAGGGGCGCTCTCTGATGCGGAAGCGGAGACGATTATCGTGTAATCCATCGCGTCTGCCTTGATGAGCTCCTGTGCCAGTGCAACTACCGAAGTGCTCTTCTGTCCGATGGAGACGTAAATACAGATGACTCCGCTGTTGCGCTGGTTGATTATAGTATCGATAGCGATCTCGGTCTTACCGGTCTGACGGTCACCGATTATAAGCTCACGCTGTCCTCTTCCGATCGGGATCATGGAGTCAATTGCCTTGATGCCGGTCTGCATCGGAACTGATACGCTCTGTCTCTCGAGTATTCCCGGAGCCTCCGCTTCGATCGGTCTCGTGCCTGAACTTGCTATATGGCCTTTGCCGTCGATCGGATTGCCCAGGGCATCCACGACTCTTCCGAGGAACGCCTCGCCTACGGGAACAGACAGAACCTTGCCGGTTCTCCTGACCGTAGAGCCTTCCCTGATATCGTTCTTGTCCGACAGGATAGCGACGGATACCGTCTCGTCCTCGAGGTTCTGTGCCACTCCGACAGAGCCGTCATCAAATTCGAGAAGCTCGCTGGCCATGCATTCACGGAGTCCGTAAACGCTCGCGATGCCGTCACCGACAACTACTACCGTGCCGGTCTCGCTCATCTCTATCTTGTCGTGATAGTTCTTGATCTGTTCCTTGATGATATTGCTGATTACTTCGGGTTTCCGGTTCATTGCTCCATAACTTCCTTTATCTCTTTAAGGCGGCGTTTGAGGCTCCAGTCGAGTCTCTTGCCGTCCACTTCAACTACAACGCCGCCGATGAGGCGTTCATTGATCCTGTACTTGATATCAACAGTCTTGCCGAGCCTGTTCTCGAGTGCATTCTTCATGCCGGTCTTCTGTTCGGGTGTAAGCTCGACTGCCGTGTAGACAACAGCTTCCGTTCTCCTGGCCATATCGAGGTACATCTCCTCAAAAGAAGAGAATGCCTCTCCAAAATCCCTGATATGTCCTTTCTCGGTGAGAACGCACATGAACGACAGAATGTAATCGTGCACCTGCCCCTCATAAGCCTTCCTGACCAGAGAGACTCTCTCCCCCGAAGGGATAGCAGGCGAGAGCAGGAGTTCCTCATATTCAGGGGAATCCTTGAGGGATCTCTTCACGACCTTGAGCGAATCGTAAAGTTCATCCGGTATATTCTCGGTCAATGCAATCTCCATCAGAGCCGATGCATATTCTCTGCCTCTGCCGTTCATTATTCAGACTGTCCTATCTTCTCTATAAAATCGTCGATCAATTCTCTGTGATCTTCCTCGTTGATCTCTCTTCTCAGCATCTTACCTGCAAGCATCGAAGACAGATCAATGATCTCGTGCTTCATCTCGGAAGCAGAGTTCTTATACTCGAGTTCCGCCTCGAACTTCGCCTGTTCAACGATACTGTCAGCACGCTCCTTGGCCGTCTTGATGATCATCTTGCTCTGCTTGTCCGCCTTGACGGTAGCTCTCTTGACGATGTCGCCGGCCTCAGCCTCTGCAGCGGACATGCGCTTGGTCCACTTGGTGCGCTCCTCCTGAGCGAGGCGCATCTCTTCCTTGGCGGCGTCGAGTTCTTTGGCTGCAAGAGCTTCCCTGTCGGCGATCATCTTCTTGACCGGCTTGAAAAGGAACTTCTTGAGCATAAGGAAAAGGATCGTGAGATTGCACAACGATATTATTATCTGCCAGATATTGACTGATATGATATCAAGTGTATTCATCGTTAATCTTGCCTTCCTTACTTGATCGCATTCATGAGAATGTCAACGAATCTTCCGGGCGCAACGAAAATCAGCAGGATCGCGATAACGAGTGCATAAAGACCTGTTGTCTCTGCAACGGCGCATCCCATGAGCATTGTCGTCGTAACTGCACTTCTGCTCTCAGGCTGTCTTCCGATGGCCTCGCACGCCTTGGCAACTGCGTTACCTTCACCGATACCGGGGCCGATACCTGCGATCATGGCACATCCTGCGCCCAGTGCGCATCCGCCTAAGATAATTCCGATTGCAAGTTCTAACATGTTATTTCCTCCCAAATATTATGATTTCTTTGCTTTCAACTTCTTCTTGGCGAGGTAGTCCTCAAGCGAGAACGCTCCGCCTATGTACAGCATCGTCAGCATCGCGAAAATAAACGCCTGCAGACATCCGCTGAATACATCAAAATAAACAGATAAGACTGCCGGGATACCTATCCTCAGGAAGGGAAAATCCCCGAATGCTCCGGGAAGCCATCCCAGAACCAGATTGGACAGACCTGACAGTCCTGCCGCTATCAGCACCGATATGACCGTACCCGACAGGATATTGCCGTAATGACGGAATGCCATGGATACCGGAGTAGCGACTTCACTTATGATATTGAGCGGCGCCAGGAAAGGTACCGGCTCTCCGAAGCTCTTGAGATAATGAAGAGGTCCGCATTTCATCTTGTAGTAGGTGATGAGGAAGAATACAAGGATCGCCCAGCCGGCAACGATGTTAAGATCGGACGTCGGAGGAAACAGTCCCAGAAGGCTCATGAGGCTCGACAGAGCGGACAGGCCGAGTATAGACGCAATAAAAGGAGCCATTCCGATGAAGTAATCCCCCATGTTGCCCTTGACCAGGCCCTCGACCTTCTCAACGATCCACTCGGCTATAACAGCCCTCTTCGTATAGACCTTCGCCCTTATGCCGTGCGTGATATAAAGGCAGATGAAGAAGAGTGATATGATGACGATCCACGAGTTGATCTGTGCCTCCGTGATGGGGAGATCCATCCACGGCATCGGGATCGTGAAGTAGATATAAGCACCCGATATCTGGATTCCCTCAGCCGCCGGAACGAACAGTATCTTAAGCGCCCATCCCGCAACAATGGGAAGGATGATCATAACGATCAGCAGTATGTCGCATATTCTGAATCTCATGTCCGGCTTGTTCTCATTCATTGGTATCCTTTGCCTCCGCATCACTATATTTTATACCAACGAAAGGTCTTAATGCTATCGCGATCCTCGGGAAAAACAGTGGAACGATCACGGCGATAACGTTGAAAACAGGCACGAGTGCGCCTACACCCGCTGCAGCCGCAATGAGAAGCAGCCTGTAGGTCTGCGAGAACTTCATCATCGCCGCAGCCTCCTTCTCATCCTTGTTCAATGCCTTCTGAACAGTCAGTCCCATGAGGAAAAAGTTAAGTACGGCAACACCGCCCCCGAGGAGGTTGCCCCAGAGAACCGTGAGATCCCAATATCCCGTAACAAGAAAAACGGCCTCCATCAGCATGCTGAGTATCACAACCGCCGCTGCTATGTATAGGCTCTCTCTCTTAACCGTACTGTCAATTCCGTAACTCATTAGTTTAAAATAGCATATTTAATAATAAGAGGCAACCCTTCAAGGTGATGTGAGATCTGCCGTGGTGCCTTTTCCCGCGCCCGCCGGGACGGCACTATTTTATTGCATTGGGCAAACGGATGTGATAAACTGCATTAAACCATTGATGAAGAGTGAGTAGGCTGATCCTCCTTGCCATGAGAGAGCTGCAGATGGTGAGATTGCAGCGGTAAGCGTTCGGTTGAATGGACTTCTGAGGGCGACAGGAAATGCTCATTGCGGGCAGAGTATTGAAGCCGGAGCGCAGGATCTCCGTTAACAAAGTTCGGCATATGTAAGTATGCGCTAAGTGGGTGTGATTCACACCAAGCCGGGTGGCACCGCAGGTAGAGTTTACGATACCTGTCCCAGCAGCAACATACTGCAGGGGCAGGTTTTTATATTTAGTCTTTGAGTCTGAAGATCTGTCCCAAACAAAATCATTTTAAGGAGGACAGCACTATGTCAGACACAACAGTACCTTACAAGATCTATTTGAGCGAGAACGAGATGCCCAAAGCATGGTATAACATGAGGGCTGATATGAAGGTAAAACCCGCGCCGCTCCTCAATCCCGGCACAGGTGAGCCGCTCAAGGCCGAAGAATTGACACACATCTTCTGTGAAGAGCTGGTCAAGCAGGAATTGGACAATGATACTGCTTTTATCCCGATCCCCGATGAGATCAGAAATTTCTACAAGATGTTCAGACCGTCCCCTCTGGTACGTGCCTACTGCCTTGAGGAGAAGCTCGGAACACCCGCTAAGATCTACTACAAATTCGAGGGCAACAACACAAGCGGAAGCCACAAGCTAAACTCCGCGATTGCCCAGGCATACTACGCCAAGAAGCAGGGCCTTAAGGGTGTAACCACAGAGACCGGTGCAGGGCAGTGGGGAACTGCATTGTCAATGGCTTGCGCTTATCTCGGCCTCGACTGCAAGGTCTACATGGTAAAGGTATCCTATGAGCAGAAGCCTTTCAGAAGAGAAGTTATGAGAACATACGGAGCATCCGTCGTTCCTTCACCTTCCGATACGACAGAAGTGGGACGCAAGATCCTGGCTGAATTCCCCGGCACAACGGGAAGCCTCGGATGCGCCATCTCGGAGGCTGTTGAAGTAGCTACCAAGAATCCGGGTTACAGATATGTTCTGGGAAGCGTTCTGAACCAGGTATTGCTCCACCAGTCAGTAATAGGTCTTGAGACAAAGATCGCACTTGATAAGTACGGCATCAAGCCCGACATCATCATCGGCTGCGCAGGCGGCGGATCGAACTTGGGCGGTCTTATCGCTCCGTTTATGGGCGAGAAGCTTAGAGGAGAGGCAGATTACAGGATCATTGCTGTCGAGCCTGCATCCTGCCCGAGCTTCACACGCGGTACATTCGCTTACGATTTCTGTGATACCGGCATGATCTGCCCTCTTGCAAAGATGTACACACTGGGCAGTTCATTCATCCCTTCTGCAAATCACGCAGGCGGCCTGAGATTCCACGGCATGAGCTCCACATTGTCGCAGCTCTACCACGACGGTTACATGGAGGCAAGAAGTGTTGAGCAGACAGACGTATTCGAGGCAGCCGAGATGTTCGCCAGAGTTGAGGGTATCCTCCCGGCACCTGAGAGCTCACATGCTATCAGAGCAGCGATCGATGAGGCTTTGAAGTGCAAGGAGACAGGCGAGGAGAAGACGATCGTATTCGGTCTCACGGGTACAGGTTACTTCGATCTCGTTGCTTACCAGAAGTACAACGACGGCGAGATGAGCGACTACATCCCTTCGGACGAGGAGATCGCCGCTTCTATCGCAAAGCTCCCAAAGATCTGAGTTCGTAACATTGTTAAATCATAATTAAGGTTGCGTCAGAGGCGTCTCACTGAGGTGGGGCGCCTCTGATTTTGGTTCTTTATGGCGGGGGCTTGTCGAAATGAGGTGGAAGGAGGCGGAGCCGGGAGGGGAGGAGATGGGTGTACAGTCCGCGAAAATTGCGGAAAATAATGGTATTTTCCGCGGATTCGCAGATATATAGAAATCTTTCCGCAAAAACTGCGGAAGAAATGCCGTTTTTCGGCGGAAGCAGTGATACGACGGAACTGTCAGCATGAGTCCCGGGACAGCAGTGTTGAGCAAATCAGCCTGCGGACGTTGTGATATAATGCTTCCATGACTCACATTGTTAAGCTGGATGAGACAAACTATGCGGATATCAAGGCGCTGTTCAGGAGCGTCTTTATGGCACCGCCGTGGAATGATGACTGGAGCGACGATGCTCAGTTGGATAATTATCTTAAGGACCTCATTGAAGTCAGGGGGTCACTTGTTCTCGGGCTTTATGAGGATGACAGGTTTATCGGTGTCTCGATAGGCAAGATCAAGCACTGGTGCAGGGGGACTGAGTACTTTATCGAGGAGCTGTGCATCAGCAATGAGGAGCAGCACAAGGGGTACGGGCAGATGTTTTTCGGGCTGATAGAGGAGTATCTGAGCAATATGAACATCAACCAGATCTTTCTTATGACCGACCGTCATATGCCGGCTTACATGTTTTATAAGAAGCAGGGATTTAAGGAGCTGACGGAACTTGCGTCCTTTTTTAAGGAGTTCTGAGCGGGACAAAAAATTTTCTTAAATCATATTGACAAATATCGAATTGGAGTATATTTTACTGACATATGCTAAAAGCTGTGACGAAGAAGGTCCGGCATTTGGGTGATCACAGAGAGTCAACGTTTGCTGAGAGTTGATATTACCGGATACCAAGTGACTATCGCTTCCGAGCTGACACACCGAATGAGGTTATCCTTGAGTAGACTGTGTCCGAGGGCCGCCGCGTTAAGGCAAGAGGTTTGATAGAACCTATAAGTGGTGAAGAGTAATCTTTGCAAATTGAGTGGTACCGCGGATTATCCGTCTCAATGTCCCGATCGGGAATTGAGGCGTTTTTTATTTTCCAGAAAACTCCTCTCTTACACTTAAAGGTTTGGTAAAAGAAAGGAGACACAAAATGTCAAACACGAACACAAAAGCAACAGGTCTTGAGCAGAAGATCAATGAGATCGCAGACAGAATCAAGGGCGTAAGGCTCGATCTGGGTCTGTCGACGGCGGAGATGGCTGAGAAGTCCGGCGTATCCGAGGCTCAGTACATCAGGTATGAAGAGGGAGTAGACGACTTCAGCTTTACTTTCGTTTACAAGGTTGCGAACCTTGCAGGCGTTGAGATCAACGACCTCCTCGAAGGTTCATCCGCATCACTTACCGAGTATGAAGTCACGCGTAAGGGTGAGGGTGTGCCGATCGCCAGGAGAGCAGGATTTGAGTATCTGAGACTCTGCAACAACTTCAAGAACAAGCTCTGCGAGCCCTTCAGAGTCATCATTCCATATTCCGAAGAAGCTTTGAATCCTCCGTACGAGCTTGTAAGCCACGAGGGACAGGAGCTCAATATCGTTGTAAGAGGCACATTGAAAGTCCAGGTCGGCGATCACTCTGAGGTCCTTCATCCCGGTGATTCCATCATCTTCAACAGCAATCAGCCGCACAACGAATATGCTCTGGGCGGTGAGGACTGCGAGTTCTTCGCGATCATACTGAACCCCGAGTACGGCAGCGGCAAGGAAGTTCCTTTCACTACTGATTACGTAACGGCTGCAAGGACAAATACGGATCTTGCAAATCTCAAGGATTCCGTGTACAAGAAGTATGTCGTCGATGAGCTTGACGAGAACGGAATGCTCAAGAATGTCGAGTTCACGAGGGAATGTGAGAACTTCAATTTTGCGTTCGACCTTGTCGACAAGATCGCGGAGAAGAGCCCTGACAAGACGGCAATGATATGGGTTGCCAAGGACGGCGTGACCGACCACAGATATACTTTCGATGAGATGAAGAGGTATTCGAATAAGACGGCGAATTATTTCGAGAGTCTCGGTATCAAGAAGGGCGACAGGGTAATGCTCGTTCTGAAGCGTCACTACCAGTTCTGGTTCTCGATGCTGGCTCTTCACAAGATCGGTGCGATCGCGATCCCCGCGACGAATCTGCTCAAGGAGCATGACTTCGGATACAGGTTTACCGCTGCAGGCATAAGCGCCATCGTTTGTACGGGTGACGGCGATGTTGCGGAGGAAGCAAAGAAGGCAATGGCCGGATGTAATATGGAGCTTCTCTCCATCATGGTAAATGACTGCCGTGAGGGATGGCACGACTTCAACAAGGAGTTCGAGAGCTTCAGCGACGTTTATGAGCGCAAGCAGGATACTCCATGCGGCAACGACACTATGGTCATGTTCTTCTCGTCCGGAACGACAGGTTATCCCAAGATCGCATGCCATTCATACAAGTATGCGCTCGGCCACTATGTCACGGCCAAATTCTGGCACAACGTGGACCCTAACGGCCTGCACTTCACGATCTCAGATACCGGTTGGGGTAAGGCACTCTGGGGCAAGCTCTACGGACAGTGGCTGTGCGAGGCTCCCACGTTCACTTTCGATTTTGACAGGTTCCACGCAGAACAGATCCTGCCGATGTTTGCCAAGTATCACATCACAACTTTCTGCGCGCCGCCGACAATGTACAGATTCCTCGTTAAGGAAGATCTGTCCAAGTACGATCTGTCTTCTCTCAAGTATGCGACAGTTGCAGGCGAGGCACTGAATCCCGAGGTGTTCAACCAGTTCATGAAGGCAACCGGTATCCGTCTCATGGAGGGCTTCGGTCAGACGGAGACAACACTTGCGATCGGCAACCTTGTCGGTTCATCTATCAGACTCGGTTCTATGGGTAAGGCAAATCCTTATTACGATATCCACATCCTCGATGAGGAAGGAAACGAGTGCAAACCCGGTGTTACAGGCGAGATCTGCGTCAAGACGGCAAGCAGGATCCCTTGTGGTCTCTACCTTGGCTATTACCGTGATCAGGAGAAGACGAAGGAAGCATGGCATGATGATTACTACCATACTGGTGATACCGCATGGAAAGACGAGGAGGGTTACTTCTGGTATGTGGGCCGTGTTGATGATGTCATCAAGTCTTCCGGATACCGTATCGGACCCTTCGAGATCGAGAGCGTCATCATGGAGCTCCCCTATGTACTTGAATGTGCCGTTACTGCAACACCTGACCCCGAGGGAGTAAGAGGTAATGTCGTCAAAGCGACTATCGTACTCGTTCCGGGCAAGGCAGAGCCTTCCGATGAGCTCAAGAAGGAAGTACAGCAATACGTCAAGAAGAACACGGCTCCTTACAAGTATCCTCGTGTCGTGGAATTCGTTGAAGAGCTCCCTAAGACGATAAGCGGCAAGATCAGAAGGAACGTCATCAGAGAGAGCTGATCAGAACCTGAATAGCGAAGCCGCCGATGCATTGAATGTGCACCGGCGGCTTTTGTTTGTTGCTGAGTGCGCGGTGTGCAGAGTGAAGTACGCAGAGTAAATGTTCCTGTAAAAAATTTACCGGAACAGAATTACTGCGCACGCAGAGTAAACGTTCCTGTAAAAAATTTACCGGAACAAAATTACTGCGTACGCAGACTAAATGTTCCACTAAATTGATTCAGATTCACTAGTTTACTGCGTACGCAGCCAATTATTATGTTACTGACGCCTTCACAAGTCCCATGAACAGCGGGTGAGGTCTGTTGGGCCTCGACTTGAATTCCGGGTGATACTGAACACCTACGAAGAACGGGTGATCTTCGTATTCGACGGTCTCGACAAGCCTGCCGTCAGGCGACAGTCCGCTTATGGTGAGCCCCGCCTTTTCAAGAGATTCGCGGTAGTCGTTATTGAACTCATATCTGTGTCTGTGACGCTCGTTTATCGCTGACTTTTGGTAGCATGCTTCCATCGTCGTCCCGGGCTTGATATTGCAGGGATAGCTGCCGAGACGGAGTGTTCCGCCCTTGGCGATCCCGTTATTCTGACCCGGCATGAAGTCTATGACCTTGTGTGCCGAAGAATCGTCGAACTCGCTTGAATTGGCGTCTGCAAGACCAAGCATGCTGCGGGCTGATTCTATTACCGCGATCTGCATGCCGAGACATATTCCGAGATAAGGTACTTTGTGCTCACGGCAGTACCTGGCGGTGAGTATCATTCCTTCTATGCCTCTTCCTCCGAAGCCGCCGGGGAGGACGATACCGTTTACAGTGCTGAGAACTGACTCGTAATTAGATTCTGTCAGAAGCTCGGAATCTATCCAAGCGATATCCACTGCGCAGTTGCAGAAATATCCGGCATGGTGAAGCGCTTCAACCACGGACAGATAGGCATCGTGGAGCTGGGTATATTTGCCGACGAGCCCTATCGTAACGTGGGTAGAACGGCTTTTGATCCTGCTTATAAGCGACTCCCATTCGGACAGGTCGGGAGCAGGTGCATCCAGATTGAGTTCGCGGCAGACGATGTCTGACATCCCGCTCTTCTCGAGCATCAGCGGAGCCTCGTACAGTACCGGCAGGGTGGTGTTCTCTATGACGCAGTCTTCCTTCACGTTGCAGAAGTGTGCGATCTTGCCGAAGATACTCTTGTCTTCGATGATCTCGTCCGTTCTGAGCACGATGATGTCCGGATTGATCCCCATTCCCTGGAGTTCCTTCACGGAGTGCTGTGTCGGCTTTGTCTTATGCTCGCCCGAAGCCTTAAGGTAGGGGAGAAGACAGACATGGATGTAGAGTGAATTCTCGTGTCCGACTTCATTGCCGACCTGCCTTATGGCTTCGATGAACGGCTGTCCTTCGATATCGCCGATCGTGCCTCCGACTTCGGTAATGACTACGTCTGCATTTGTCTCTCTCCCGACGTTGTAGATGAAGCTCTTGATCTCGTCTGTGACATGGGGAATGATCTGAACGGTCGATCCCAGGTACTCGCCGCGGCGCTCCTTGGCGATTACATTTGAATATACTTTGCCGGTCGTGAGATTTGAGAATCTGTTCAGATCCTCGTCGATGAACCTTTCGTAATGACCGAGATCGAGATCCGTTTCCGCGCCGTCTTCTGTCACGTATACTTCGCCATGCTGATACGGACTCATTGTTCCGGGATCGACGTTGATGTACGGGTCGAGTTTCTGTGCTGCTACCTTGAGGCCGCGCATCTTTAAGAGCCTGCCGACAGAGGCGGCGGTAATGCCTTTGCCAAGACCCGATACAACGCCACCCGTTACGAAAATGTACTTTGTCATGTGCTTACTCCTTATAGCGTAATAATATCTCTTCAGCTACGCGCCCCTTTGAACTGCGGGAGTCCATAGCAAGTTTCTCAATGAATTTATGTGCTGTCTCCTCATCGAGGGATTCCTTCTCCATGAGCAGCAATTTGGCACGGTTGATGAGCTTGATCTCCTTGATCTTCTCCTCGAAAGAAGCAGCCTGCCTCTCCATCTTTCTGAGGCGGTTGCGCGTCGCACACATAAGCCTCAGCGACTGCGTGACGACGGCTCTGCTGGTAGGCTTTGCCAGCGTGAGCACGCCGTGCCGTTCGGCTATGTAGCTCACCTCATCGAAGATCTGCGCATCCACGAGAAGAAGGACGCTTAGATTAGTCTCTTTGGCAATATCCACCGCAAGATCAACGCCGTTCTCGTCTTTGAGCGGCGAATTGACTATGAGGATGTCATAATCCTTATCAAGGAGTGCCCTTCTGGCTGCTCCCGCAGATGTCTTGATCTCGACAGGACCGTAATCATCAGACGGAAGAAGAGTAGTTAAGATCTGGTCAAACTTAGAGTTTGACGAAGCGATCATAACACTGAATCTTGTTCCGTTTCTCACTGCTTTCTCCTTTTATCTGCAGTAGGCACCTACGAGTTTTGAACCGAATACATCATTTGCAAAGCTGCTTGCGAGCGCAAGTTTTTTTGCTTCCTCCAGTGATGAAGGAAGGTCAGCAAGAGATATGCCTGCTTCCGGCAGTTCTTTTGCTGATCTGATCCCGTCAAGCCCCTCATGGATTATCATGGCGATGGCAAGATACGGATTGGCCATGGCATCGGGCGACCTGAGCTGTGCATACTCATTTCCGGAGGCCCCGGCGTGATGGATCCTCACGAGCTGGCCCCTGTTCTCTCCCGACCACGATATCTTGCTTGGTGCGCTGCCCTGGCCGAATCTTCTGTACGACTGGACAGAATTATTGAAGAAAACGGTATTGTCCCTGATGTGGTCCAATATGCCTGCAATGGCGTGAGACTGGGCATCTTTATCAGCTTCGGATGTGGCAAGGAAATTGATATGAAATCCGTTGCCGGGGGCATTCTCGACCGGCTTCGGGGAGAAGTCGGCATAAAGCCCGTAACGTGCAGCAACGGTCTTGACTACGGTGATGTAAGTGATGACATTATCGGCCGCTTTGACGGGGTCGCCGCTGGCGAAATCGATCTGGTTCTGTCCCGGTCCCGCCTCATGATGAGAGTTGATCGGCATGATGCCCATCCTCTCCAGAGTCAGGCAGATCTCGCGCCTTACGTTCTCACCCTTGTCCAGAGGTGCTATGTCCATGTAGCCCGCATTATCGTACGGAGTGAGCGTCGGCTCGCCAAATTCGTTCGTCTTGAAAAGATAGAACTCTATCCTCGATCCGAACCTGAATTCAACTCCTTCGTCCTTCGCTTTGCTGACGGCTCTCTTGAGCACATTGCGCGTGTCGATCTCGAAAGGTGTTCCGTCCTGCAGCGTGATGTCGCAGAAGATCCTTACGACCTTGCCGTTCTCAGGCCTCCAGGGAAGAAGAGTGGTTGTCGTGATATCAGGGTGAAGATATATATCAGGATAGACATCCTCGCCGAATCCGGGAATGAGCGACGCATTGATCGGTATGCCGTTCACTACCGCATCCTCCAGTTCATTCGGCATGATAGATATATTCTTGGGTACGCCGTGAACGTCACAGAACGCCAGCTTGATAAACTTTATGTCCTCTTCCTCAATATACTGAAGAAACTCACTCAAAGAACAATTCATTTGAAGATCCTCCGCCTAATCTTTTTGTTCGCAATAATAAAAAGAGGCGCCCAGTCAGTGCATCATCCGACACACTGACTGAACGCCTTTGTTCCGATAAGATATTGCCACTGATAAAAATAAATGTCAAGGCACTTGACATCCCAAAAACTCAGGTGTAAACTCACCGCATAATTGAAGACAAAGGCAAGGACGCCATGGATCTATAGGGATCCGTGGCGTCTTTTTTGTTTTCGTAAAACTGTTAAGGAGAACATTATTATGAGAACAGTTGAAGATTATTTTGGTGAGAATGTTTTTAATGAATCCGTGATGAAGTCGAGACTTCCCAAGGAGGCATATAAGGCCGTAAAAGAAGCGATCGATCACGGCAAGAGACTGACACCCGAGCATGCGGGAGTCATCGCAAATGAGATGAAGCAGTGGGCTATCGAGAAGGGTGCCACACACTATACACACTGGTTCCAGCCTCTGACGGGGATCACCGCGGAGAAGCATGACAGCTTCATCGCACCTCAGGACGACGGCAAGGTCATAATGCATTTCTCCGGCAAGGAATTGATCCAGGGCGAGCCTGATGCGTCATCGTTCCCTTCCGGCGGCATACGTGCAACATTCGAGGCAAGAGGATACACGGCATGGGATCCGACTTCCTTCGCTTTTATCAAGGACGGAGTCCTCTGCATCCCCACGGCGTTCTGCTCGTATAACGGAGAGGCGCTCGACAAGAAGACGCCTTTGCTCCGTTCGATGGAGGCCATCAACAAGCAGGCACTCCGCATCATGAAGATATTCGGCAAGGATGATGTCACATCGATCCGTACAACCGTAGGACCCGAGCAGGAGTATTTCCTCGTAGACAAGAAGATGTACGATCAGCGCAAGGATCTTATCTATACGGGCCGCACATTGTTCGGTGCGCTGCCCCCCAAGGGACAGCAGATGGAGGACCATTATTTCGGCGTTATCAAGCCCCGCGTTCAGGCCTTCATGAAAGACCTCAACGAGGAGCTCTGGAAGCTTGGGATCCTTGCCACGACGGAGCATAATGAAGTTGCTCCGGCACAGCATGAGCTGGCGCCTATTTTTACCACTACAAACATCGCTGCAGATCACAACCAGCTTACCATGGAGATCATGCAGAAAGTGGCCCGCAAGCACGATCTCGTGTGCCTCCTGCACGAGAAGCCTTTCGAGGGTGTGAACGGTTCGGGCAAGCACAACAACTGGTCCATCTCCACAGACACGGGCATCAACCTCCTCGACCCCGGCGAGACACCCAGAGACAACGCTTCGTTCCTGTTGTTCCTCACGGCAGTCATCTCGGCTGTTGATACATATCAGGATCTGCTCCGCCTGTCCGTCGCATCCGCCGGCAATGACCACCGTCTCGGCGCCAACGAGGCACCCCCGGCGATAATCTCCGTCTTCCTCGGCTCCGAGCTTACGGAGATTATTGACTCAATCGTGGAAGACCGCCCTTACGGCTCGAAAGAGAAGGAGATCATGAAGATCGGCGTTCACGTTCTGCCAAGATTCCCCAAGGACACAACAGACCGTAACAGAACGAGCCCGTTCGCATTCACCGGCAACAAGTTCGAGTTCAGAATGCTCGGTTCCGCCGCTTCGATCGCAATGGCAAACACCGTTCTCAACGCGGCAGTAGCGGAAGTATTGGCGAACTTCGCCGACAAGCTCGAGGGTGCATCCGATTTTGAGAGCGCACTTCACGACCTCATCAAGAGCGAGATCACATCTCACAAGAGGATCCTCTTCAACGGCAACGGCTACGATGATTCGTGGGTAGCAGAGGCAGAGAAGAGAGGCCTGTCCAACTATAAGACATTGCCCGATGCAGTCAAGCATTACCTCGATCCCAAGAACGTCGAGCTGCTCACGAAGCACAATGTCTACTCCGAAGTCGAGATGAAGTCCCGGCACGAGATATTCCTCGAGAAGTATTGCAAGCTCCTGAACATCGAGTACCAGACGATGTCGGTAATGGCCAAGCAGGACATCCTTCCGGCCGTATCTGCATATGCCTCAGACCTGGCATCCGGCATCTCGGTCATAAGCGCTGCAGGCGGTTCAGCCGACTTCGAGAAAGAGACATTGTCTGAGATCTCCGCAGAGATGAGCGCTGCCAACAGGTCACTGAAGGCACTGAACAACCTGATCGCAAAGTGCGACGGCATAAGCGACTATGAGGTCCTCGCCGACAAGATCAAAGACGATGTGATACCCGCAATGGATGACCTGAGATCCCATTGCGACAAACTCGAGCTCTTAACGGCTGCAGAATACTGGCCGTTCCCGACATATGGTGAACTCCTGTTCGGGGTTCGTTGATCAAAGCCCATTCCATACCGCTTTATTGGACTGCCTCGAGAGCGCAAGCTCGAGAGGCAGTTCTCTTATTTGCTCTTCCGGAAACTCGTGCGTGCGCATCACAGACGCAGCATAACTGTCCTGCTTCAGTAATTCTCTTTCGCATACAGATCAAGCCTTGAATAAAGCGACTCGGCCACTTCGTCCGCTGACTTGCCTTTTGAGTAATGCGATCCGATCTCCTGAACGATGATGTCATACACACCCCAGTCGAAAACGCTGATCGTATCTGCCCGCGACAGCTGTTCCTTGTATGATTCGAGAAGATCAGGTGACATCGGAACGGCCTCAGAAGTGTAATCCTGTCTGTCTTTGTGGATGAGAACGTTGCGGTATTGCTTGAGTTGCTCCTCAGTCATTGATGACGGATCTTGAAGGTATCCGAGGTATTCGTTAAGAACCGAATTATTGACAGGGATCGCTCCGGAGGCAGCGATCCTGCGCTGCATCTCGGCAGAATAGAAGTAAGAGATAAAGTCACAGCAGCCCTGAGGATCAGAAGATGATGCCGACACAGCCATCAGGCACACAGACGGTTCGATCATGTGGGAAGAGGTACCGGCTGAAGGGAAGCCTACAAATGAAGGCGTATCATTATAAGACCTGGCGAGCTGATCGTAAGATACTGCATTTGATACAGATCTTATCAGCAGTTTTGCTTGTCCGGAACCCACAGAGGCAGGTGTCACAGGGTCATGTTCCATAGGATCCGTAACAGGCGGTATGCCGCTGTTGATCGACAGGTCAACGGCTGATGCGACGTTTTCCTTTGTGAGACCGCCGCTCAGATAAAGCTGCTTAAGGTTGCTTCCAAGGGTGTAATAACATATCTCTGAAGCTTCAACGTTGCCGAAAAGTTCCTTATCGCTCTTAAGGTCAGATATGGCATATGAGCTCCTGTCAAAATCCTTTTTCCTGCCCCAGTAGCCGAACATATTATATCCGGCAAAAGTCTGATAGATATGGCCGTCATTGTCCTCCATCAGCTTAAGGACATAAGGTGTAATATCGCCTTCCCTGAATGCGCCGTTCTTCTCAAGGTACGGCTTCATGTCTATGACGACATTATTTCTTCCCCAATAGTCGTAATCGAAAGTATTCCCGTAGAAGATGTCGGGTGCATTGCCGTTCATATAATCCGCCGAGATCCTTGCAATCGATCTTGCGGTATCGGATGAAGAACCGTAAGTTACCTTCTCAGACAGATCTTCAACCTTGATAAAGTACTCCGTTTGCATGTTGTTGTAGCAGTATGCTGAACTGCTAAGAATGATGTCACTGTTTGTTCCCAGACCTTGAACTGTTATGATCTTGCGCGCGCTTAAGTCGAGAGTATCATCTTTGTAGATAAAAACTATCTCTGAGACATTCAAATCTTCGTAGCAATAGGGGATGTAGAAGTGTTCATCATCAAGCACATACATAAAATCATTAAGTGAAGATGCATCATATGTCGGCGGACACATCAGCATATTGGAGTAGGCGGCAATATTAACCAGCCGGTTACCTGCTATATCGATCTTGGGCAGATATTTGCTGTTTGCTTTTTGACCGTAAAATGTACTCTCTTCAAGATCTATTCCGCCAATACCAAAGTCTTTGGCAGGGTTGCATATTTTCGTGCAGGTTCCATAGTCAAAATCGATCCTTTCAAAGGCGTATGAATAATCATCGGAGTTCTCAACACTGATATACACCTGACCGTCCTGTATAAAGACTGAATTAAGTCCGATATCCTCATCATCGTGGTAAGACACGGATGAGATCGTATTGCCATCTTTATCGTACTTAACTGCTCTATGATTGGTTGCTACGATAAAACCGTCAGGTGCGGCACAGATCTTCCTGGGGATCTCACTATCATAGCCTTCAATGCGTTCGCAAAGGCCGTTTTTGTCTTCACCGGTCTTAAGGAGCTTGCCGGTAATATCATAGATCCTGTATTCTTCGCCTTCGTCGCCGGGGACGGCGAACCTCTTGTCATCTATCATGCAAAGTTCATAAGGCACGGTATCCTTACCGAGGTCAAAACTTGACGAGATATTGTAATCCTTGTCGATGATATAGCCGGTAACATTGCAATCTGAGGTATTATCATCGTTCCACCACCAACTCTCTGCGAGGACAAGGTATCCGCTCTCCATCTTTGCAACTTCAAAGTTCATGGCTTCCTGATCAAAGATCACGCTCTTCGAATTGAAATATATACTGTCGGCAGGGTCCTTCTCCGTGTCGGCAGAGGCGGTATTATCAGGTATTACAGCCGAGGCAGTCTGATCCTGAGACCCTGATATTTGTGACGGATCCCCGCTCCCGCCCGCGCTGCTGCAGGATACCAGTTGGAACAACAGACATATACTTAACACACATGACAAAGATCTGCGCATAAATGATCACCTCGCTAAAGAAATTACTTTCAGTATACTCTCCCGATGTGTCAAAGATGTCAACAAAGTGAGGCAACGCATCCGAGATCCCCTATCCCTTGACAACAGCGCCAAAAGATAGTATAAACTCAATGTTAATAAACAAGCAACGGCGCTTATTGATGTGGCAAATGCCACTTCGGTAAGCGCTATTTGTTTTTGAGAGAAAGCGGTAAAGATCATGAACATTAAGATCAACAGTAACTTTAAGAACATTAAAGAGACTTATCTTTTCTCCGAGATCTCCCAGCGCGTGAAGAGATACTCGGAGGCTAACCCCGGCAAGGACATAATCCGTCTCGGAATAGGAGACGTAACGCTTCCGCTGCCCTCAGTCGTAACATCTGCGATGAAGATCGCTGCAGGTGAGATGGGAGAGCAGAAGACATTCAGAGGATATCCTCCGGAGAGCGGTTATCCGTTCCTTAAGAGTGCGGTACAAAGCCACTATCAGAGATACGGCGTGTCACTTGACATTAGTGAGATCTTCATATCTGACGGAGCCAAGAGCGATCTGGGCAACCTGGTCGATATCCTGGGCTCAAACAAGGTGATAATCCCCGATCCGGTGTATCCGGTCTATGTTGATTCGAACCTCATGAACGGCAATAAGATCACGCTAATTGCAGGTAATAAAGAGAACGGCTTTCTGCCAATGCCTGATCAGATTACCGGTGATGCTGCGGAACCGGCTGTCATATACATCTGTTCGCCCAATAATCCTACGGGCGCGGCTTATAACAGCGAGCAGCTGGCGAAGTGGGTTGAGTACGCGCTCGGAACGGGGTCGCTTATCATATACGATTCCGCGTATGAGGCGTTCATAACACAAGATGACCTGCCTCATTCGATATATGAGATCAAAGGGGCTTATGAGTGCGCTGTGGAGGTGTGTTCTTTCTCCAAATTCGCGGGCTTTACGGGTGTCAGGTGCGGGTGGATGATCGTGCCGCAGAAGCTCACGGCGGATGACGGGACGAGCCTGAATAAGATGTGGCTCAGGCGCCAGTCGACGAAGTTCAACGGCGTATCATATCCGGTGCAGGCAGCGGCTGAGGCGGCATTGACTCCCGAGGGAATGAAGCAGTGTCTGAGCAATATAGAATACTACAGGCGCAATGCGGCGCTGATCGGGGAGGTGCTGGACAGCAAGGGCATCTTCTATACAGGCGGCAGGAATTCGCCTTATATCTGGCTTGAGTGTCCTGATAAAATGGGGAGCTGGGAGTTCTTTGATATGCTCCTGAACAAGGCTCAGATAGTCGGAACGCCCGGTGAGGGCTTCGGGGAGGCCGGAGAAGGATACTTCAGGATCACTTCTTTCGGCACGTATGAGAATACGGTAAGGGCCTGCGACAGACTTAGAGAGATTCTGTAAAGGAGAGAAGATCAATGTGCGGTATAGTGGGATATCTTGGTTACAGAAATACAATGGACGTGCTCCTGAAGGGACTTACAGCCCTGGAGTACAGGGGGTACGATTCGGCGGGAGTGTCTTTCATTCAGAACGGCGAGCTCAAGCTCATCAAGCGTAAGGGCAAGGTGTCCGAGCTCAAGAAGGCTGTGGCGGATGCGGGATATACTCTCGAGGAGAATAGGGGAAATAACATCCATGCGGGGATCGGGCACACCAGGTGGGCCACGCACGGGGCGCCGAGCGACGAGAATTCACACCCTCATCTGTCGATGAACGGGAAGATATGCGTCGTTCATAACGGCATCATAGAGAATTACGCTGAGCTGCGCAGATTCCTTACAAAAAAGGGATATGTTTTCGCTTCGGATACGGACACGGAGGTTGCGGCCCAGCTGATCGAATACTACTATGAGAGGCGCGGTTCAAGCGATATCGAGGCGGCGGTCAGGGCAGCACTTCAGGACATTATCGGTTCGTACGCACTCTGCGTGCTCTGTTCGGATCTTCCGGACTGCCTCATATGCGCCAAGAAGGACAATCCGGTAATAATCGGCATCGGCGAAGATGAGAATATCGTGGCATCCGATGTGCTGGCTGTCATGGAGTATACAAAGGACGTCATTTACATGGAGGATAACTGCATCCTCAAGATGACGAGGGACAGCATTGAGATCAAGGATATCTTCGGCGAGAAGGTCGATTATAAGACGGAGAAGATCAAGTGGGATGCGGACACGGCGCAGAAGGGCGGATATAAGCATTTCATGATGAAAGAGATGTTCGAGGAGCCTAAGGCTTTCGAGTCAACCGTCTCATCAAGGATCAGGAACAACGACATCATCCTCGACGGTTTTGACATTGACAGGAGCGTTCTTGAGGGCCTCCGCAATATCAACATAATCGCCTGCGGCACGGCGTACCATGCGGGATGTGTCGGCAAATATCTCATCGAGAAATTATGCCGCATCCCCGTCGTCTGCTCCGTGGCAAGCGAATTCTGCTACAGCGATCCGATCATAGACGGTTCAACGCTGACCATCGTCATCTCACAGTCGGGAGAGACACTTGATACGCGCAATGCCATGAGGGAAGCAAAGGCGAGAGGGAGCCGCACACTTGCAGTAGTCAACGTGATCGGAAGCACCATAGCCAGGGAGGCCGACAGTGTTGTATATACGAACGCCGGTCCGGAGATATCGGTTGCTTCCACAAAAGCATACGTTACGCAGCTGGGAGTTATGTACCTGATCGCCCTGAAGTTCGCCCGGATCCTCGGCAAGTTAACGGATGACAGATATACGGAGCTCCAGCAGGAACTTCTTGCCATTCCCGGCAAGCTTCAGGCAATACTTGAGAAGCAGGATGAGATCCAGAGATTCGCATCGACACAGTTCAATGCGGACAGCATTTTCTTCATCGGCAGAGGACTCGATTACTACCTGTCGATGGAAGCTTCACTGAAGCTCAAGGAAATATCTTATATCCACTCGGAATCATATCCGGGCGGGGAATTGAAGCACGGAACTATCGCGCTGATCGAGGATGGTACACTCGTTGTAAGTCCCGTCACCCAGCACGAACTTTGTTCCAAGATGGAATCGAACATCAAGGAAGTGAGCACAAGAGGTGCGACTGTCCTTGCCATCCTTCCGGAGAAGCTGGAGAAGTCGGTATTCTCCTGTGACGTCAAGTTCCTTATCCCCGACTGCGACGAGCTGCTGACACCGATCCTCGGCGTTCTGCCGTGTCAGTTGTTCGCATACTACATGGCAGTCAACAAGGGGTGCGATGTGGATAAGCCGAGGAACCTGGCAAAGAGCGTTACGGTGGAGTGATAATGTATGAGCGGTATACATGAGGAATGCGGTGTTTACGGAGTCTACGGGAATGGAGATATCGATATTCCCGCGATGATCTATTACGGCCTTTTTGCGCTTCAGCACAGAGGTCAGGAGAGCACGGGAATTGCAGTCAGCGACGGCAGCGGCATCAAATGCCACAAGGCGATGGGACTGGTGAGCGAAGTATATGATGCGGATATCATGGACAGCCTCAAAGGTGCGAAGATAGGAATAGGGCATAACAGATATTCTACGACAGGTGCTTCCACATCCGTCAACGCCCAGCCCCTTGTCAGCCACTATTCCAAAGGGACGCTGGCGATATGCCACAACGGCAACCTTATCAATTGTGACTCTCTGAGGACAGAACTCGAGAATGAAGGCGCGATCTTTCAGACGACAGTTGATTCCGAGATCATATCCTATCTCTTTGCAAAAGAAAGGAGCAAATCGGATTCAATAGAGGATGCAGTCAGGTCGGTTACCGGAAGGATCAGGGGAGGATATGCCATCCTCGTAATGAGTCACCAGAAGCTCATCGCTATCAGAGATCCCTACGGCATCAAGCCGCTCGTGATGGGCAGAAGAGGTGACAGTACAGTTTTTGCTTCAGAGAGCTGTGCGCTTGCTGCATCGGGCGCGGAGTACATCAGGGACGTAGAGCCCGGTGAGATAGTCATAGTGGACGGCAGCGGAGTCAGAAGCGAATATTATGAGACGGGATGCAGCTGCGCGAAATGTGTTTTCGAGTATATATATTTTGCAAGGTCGGACAGCAGGATGGACGGAATCTCCGTATATGAGAGCAGGATGCGGGCAGGAAGGCTTCTCGCCAGACAGCACCCGGTGGAGGCGGACTGCGTCATCGGAGTTCCCGAATCGGGTATCGACGCGGCAATGGGGTACAGCCTGGAGGCGGGAATCCCTTATGTCAAAGGCTTCGTGAAGAACGGATACGTGGGAAGGACTTTTATAAAGCCCACGCAGGAGCAGAGGGAACAGGCCGTGAGGATCAAGCTCAACCCTATCGAGCCTGCCGTCTCGGGCAAGAGAGTCGTCATGATAGATGATTCGATCGTCAGAGGCACGACGATCGCGAACATAGTAAAGATACTTCGCCAGGCGGGCGCATCGGAGGTTCATGTGAGGATATCATCGCCCCCGTTCCTTCATCCTTGTTTCTACGGTACTGATGTGCCGTCCGAGGACAAGCTCATCGCCAGCCATAACACGATAGAAGAGATAAGGGAACTCATAGGTGCGGATTCGCTCGGATATCTTGATCCGGCGAGCCTCGGCGAGATGCTGGGAGAAGAGGGGCACGAATATTGTGATGCGTGCTTTACGGGTGATTATCCAGTAAAATGAGAGTATTAAGCGGTATTTCAGGAGCGGTATATGAAGACAACATTCATTAACAAGGCACAGGCCGAAGAGATAATAAAGCAGTATCCGACGCCCTTTCATATCTACGATGAGAAAGGGATAAGGAAGAATGCGAAGGCGCTTCGCGAGGCGTTCTCCTGGAACAAAGGATACAGGGAATATTTTGCCGTCAAGGCAACACCGACGCCGGCGATACTTAAGATCCTTCACGAAGAGGGTTGCGGTCTCGACTGCTCCTCAATGGCGGAACTTGTTCTTGCGCAGCGGTGCGGGGTAACAGGTGAGGAGATCATGTTCTCGTCGAACGTCACACCCCCTGATGAGTTTGCAAAATGCAGGGAGCTCGGAGGGATAATCAATCTCGACGATTATACTCATATCGAGTTGTGCAGAGAAGCTCTCGGAGGCACACTCCCCGAAGTAATGTCGTGCAGGTTCAATCCCGGAGGCATATTTCAGCTCAGTGCGACCGGTGAAGGCGTACAGGTCATGGACAACCCCGGCGAAGCCAAGTACGGCATGACGGAAGAACAGATAGTAAAGGCATACAGGAAGCTCAAGGAATATGGTGTCAGGCGGTTCGGCATCCATGCCTTTCTGGCGAGTAACACTCTGTCTGACGAGTATTATCCGGCACTGGCGCGGATTCTGTTCAAACTTGCCATCAAGATACGCAGGGAAGCCGGAGTAACGCTGTCATTTATCAATCTGTCCGGCGGCGTCGGAATCGCGTATAAGCCCGATCAGAGGGCAAATGACATCGCTGTTATCGGGAGCAAGGTCAGGGATGCGTACGAGGAGGTTCTCATCCCGGAAGGGATGGGCGATGTGGCCATATACACTGAACTCGGACGCTTCATGATGGCCCCTTACGGGCACCTGGTCACGAGGGCGACCCACTCGAAACACATCTACAAGGAATACATAGGAGTCGACGCCTGTGCGGTCAATCTTATGCGTCCTGCAATGTACGGTTCCTATCACCACATCACTGTCCTCGGCAAGGAGAACATGCCGTTAGACCATGTTTACGATGTTACCGGATGTCTCTGTGAGAACAACGACAAATTTGCCATAGACAGACCCCTTCCCAAGATCGACATGGGGGATATTCTCGTAATACACGACACGGGTGCCCACGGCTTCTCAATGGGTTACAACTATAACGGAAGACTGAAGTCAGCCGAGCTGCTGCTTGGCGAAGACGGAACTGTCAAGCTCATCAGAAGGGCAGAGACGCTGGATGATTATCTGGCCACGCTGGAAGGATTCTTCTAACGCGTCGCGGGGGTTAGTGTATTCAACACTTTTTTGTATGCGCGCCCGCTTCCGGAAATCTTAATCATTTGTATTCAGACAGGGAGAGGAGATGAGGCTTCTTTACATGGATCACGCAATGCTGTAACCGGCAAACAGTGTCGGATGCATTCAACAGATGCATCCTTTATCATGCCAATTTTGATCCGCAATTGCTGCAGAAATTACCTGATGCTCCGGTCGGAGTTCCGCAGTTAGGGCAGAATTTTGGCCTGATCGCATTTACTGTTGCCGCATTCACCATATTTGCAGCAGTGGGATCAAGCTTTTGTCTTATAATATTATCAATGACTTTCCTGGATTCTTCATCAACATTAATGGAGTTGATGGAAACAGTGCTTTTATATCCGGCGGCTGTCAGCTTATCTGCAATCATGCCATTAATCTCAGAGGCATGCGACGGAAGCTCCGAGATCCTTACCTGCATTGTGTTAAATTTAGTCAATGCTTCCTGAAGTGTTTGGAGTGCGTAACTTTTAATAATATTCTGATCAGCATCGCTATATTCCTGTTCAGTGTTGACCACACCTGCTGCCCGCAGTGCAACTGTCACACCATCATATTCGTCAGCTCTGTAAGTAATTGGAACTTGTGTTCCGAATGGTACTCGTGCCATAGCTATAATCTCCTGTGCAAGAAAAATTTTTTTATTCCCGTACTGATTATAGCATGTAAATAAAGGAGATCGATAAAATTTTCCAAGCTGCTTTACCCGGATGATATAATTACTGCAACAGGGATATTTCTTTGTTGACTTAATGTAAACCATAGTATAGGAGGAATAAAACATGAAAAGAGAAATTAAAACTACCGAGGCTATATTTCCCATGCCTGTATTATTGATCTCTACATTCAATGATGATGGAACAGTTGATGTCATGAATGCTGCCTGGGGTACGATGCTCGAGAGAAATTATGTTGCACTTAACCTCACAGAAACACATAAGACTGTTCAGAATATCAAAGCACGCAAAGGATTTGTTGTTCATATTGCTGATGCCGGACATGTTGCCGAAGCTGATTATTTCGGAGTGGTCAGCGGCAATAAAGTAACCGACAAGTTTGCCAGAAGCGGAATGACCTATACTAAGTCCGAACTTGTGGATGCACCTGTTATCAATGAACTGCCCATAGCAATAGAATGTGAATTCGTTGAATATCAGAATGATGAGACAGGTATAGGTGTGATCGGCAAAGTTCTCAGGACGTCTGTAGAAGAAGCTCACCTGAAGGATGACAAGGTTGATATCGATTTGATTGAAGCAATAGCATTTGATCCCTATACGCATGGCTATTATAAAGTTGGCGGAAGAGTCGGAGAAGCTTTCAAAGACGGACTTAAGATAAAGTAAGTGCGGAATGATGATTCATTGAATATTTGCAATAGCTGATGTGGATCTGGATGGAAAAGATGAACTGGTCTTACGTTACAACATGTACTATGCTATGGCCTATAGAGGCATTATATATGAATATGATGTTGAGAATGATCGGTGGATTGAGGGAATCAGGACATCTCCTTATGATATGGTGTTCTATGATAATGGGGCTTTGACTGTTTGCGACCCTAAAAATCAGAATAATTATAGCGATGTGCCTTTTCCGTATTCATTTCGCCAATATAATCGTGAAGAAGATACTTATTCCGGTCCTGGCGTGCATATAGGCAGTTATGATACAGAGTTTTATGCGGCTAGAGGGATGGCCATTCCCGAGTTCTTTATACGAACTGATGTCGATAACGTAGGGATTATATATGAAATGGCTTTTTATAGTGGGTTTGATTGGGGTGCCGGAGAAATTGAGTTTTATAATCAATCACAGTATGATGCTTATTTACAGAGTCATTTGGGGAATAAAATTGATATAGAATATTTGGCATTTACAATGGATAATTTTGACAACATTATTTGAGTTGTGACATTACTAGAGGTCTTGAACAAATGGGTAAAAGTTAATAGCGGTGTTATAAGATAACAGTGTAAAGGAAATCTACCATAAACGAGTCCTAAATGTTTATTATTATATACAGCATATGTTATAATGTACATAATAATAAACGCGGAGACATAGTGATGAATAACAAAAAGCACATATTGATAATGCCCAAAACCGATCGTATCCTTAAGCAGGTCGGGGAGCAGATCAGACTCGCCCGGCTCCGTCGTAAGATCCCTGCCGGTCTGGTTGCTGAAAGAGCGGGCATCAGCCGTGCTACGGTGTGGAAGGTTGAGAAGGGTGATTCAACTGTTTCAATGGCAGCTTATGCAAAGGTTCTTGCCGCAATCGGTTTACAGAACGATCTTCTTCTGATCGCCAAGGACGATGAACTGGGCAGGATCTTGCAGGACGCCGAACTGGATAAGCGGAGGAGAGACTGATGGATACTTTTTACGTTTGTGCCGGATGGCTTAAAGATAATCCGATAATAGGAAGTTGCCGTGCGGAACGAACACGCGGCAGCGAAGTTATTTCCTTTCAGTATTCTTTGAAGTGGTTAAACAGATTTCCTGATTTCTTTTTAGGCCCGGATGTTGCGAATGTTTCCGGTATACAATACCCTCAGTTCGGGCGTTGTTTTGGTTTTATTGAAGATGCGTCACCTGATCGTTGGGGCAGAAAGCTGATGGACAGAAAAGAAATAAAAAACGCAGAAGCCCTCGGCCGGAGACCGAGAACGCTTCAGAAAAGCGATTATCTGTTAGGCGTCAGTGATATCGGGCGTATGGGCGGCTTAAGGTTTCTTGACGAAAAGGGCGTGTTTATAGGTCCTTCTGACCGCGGATCGATTCCGTTAATTACTGACATCCGTAAGCTCCAGGCTTCGATTGAAAGATATGAGACAAATGATATGTGCAACGAACAGGACCTTAAAGATCTCTTTGACGCCGGTTCTTCTTTGGGTGGCGCCAGGCCTAAAGCAAACGTCAGGGATACTGACGGTACGCTGTGGCTGGCTAAGTTTCCTTCCAAAAAGGATGACTATGACATAGGGGCTTTTGAAATGATGGTTCATGACATGGCGGTTATGTGCGGTCTTTCAACGCCGCCGGCAAAAGCCATTATCATTAAAGATAAAGGTACTGTCTTTCTCAGCAAAAGGTTTGACAGGACTGATGACGGCAACAGGGTACACACGGCATCGGCAATGAATCTTCTGGGAGAAACAGACGGTTCGGATAACATATCAAGTTATTTGGACATTGCTTCCGTAATCGAGGCTCATAGCGCAAATCCGAAATCTGATCTGTTGGAATTGTGGAAAAGGATCGTTTTTGGCATATGCATCAACAATACTGATGACCATTTAAGAAATCACGGTTTTATTTATGGTGATGACGGAAACCTGTCTTTGTCACCAGTATATGATGTTAATCCCAATCCCGATAAATATGAATTATCATTATTGATGGATTATGAATCAAATGCCGTAGACATTGAGCGGGTATATCAGGTCTCAGAATATTTCAGGATCGATGCCAAGACTGCTTTGGAAAGTATAAATAAAATACAGACAATCATAAAAGATGTTTTAAAAACAGGAACGAATAAATATCATATCAGTAAGAGTGATTATGATTATATCTACCCATGTTTTCGGGAAACTTTCCGCCCTGTTATCTCTCCCCGCGGTGGCGGACCTAGAGATTTCTAAGACAAAAAACCCCGCGCTGTTTTAACCTCCGCCACCTGAAGAGCCTGAACAAGCAGGTAATTGTTTGTACGGATGTTATAATATAAACAGACAAAACAATTATCATGCTGATATTCTTTTCTCTTATTTTACCTGCGAAATCATACGCTTTGATCTTGCTCTTTTCATCAATGGAACTGCTTACCGTTGAGATCCACTTTTGGAATACTTCCCTTTTTGGACTCTTCAGTATCACCATCAGTATTGTATCTTTTTCCGTCGGATGCCATCAATTTCAGTTGTTTGCAATTTGCAAACAACTGAGTGTTTCTTCTCTTGATCGTAGCCCAGTAAACTCTCGGATTAGTTGTATCTGTAAG
>Ga0310691_10001025_pt1 | contig 45899 bp, 27 predicted proteins | sample 176DNAGHGlowgp2_FD_203887 | JGI IMG/M metagenome (GOLD analysis project Ga0310691, IMG submission 203887) | Sheep rumen microbial communities from Palmerston North, Manawatu-Wanganui, New Zealand - 1766 DNA GHGlow gp2 (v2) (version 2) | ecosystem: Host-associated > Mammals > Digestive system >... | reverse complement strand
GCACGGACCTTCTATCATCATCGCTTACGCTCCCTGTATCAACCACGGTCTGAAGGCCAAGGGCGGCATGGGTAAGAGCCAGGCTGAGGAGAAGAAGGCCGTTGAGTGCGGTTACTGGCACCTGTGGCGTTACAACCCAGCCCTGGCTGAGGAAGGCAAGAATCCGTTCTCACTCGACTCTAAGGAGCCCAACTGGGAGAACTTCCACGACTTCCTGCTTGGTGAGGTTCGTTACCTCTCTGTCAAGAAGGCTTATCCCAACGAGGCCGAGGAACTCTTTGCCGAGGCCCAGAAGATGGCCCAGATCCGCTACAAGTCTTACATCCGCAAGGCTGCTGAGGATTGGAGCAACGAGTAATTCACTCAATATTTCTATACAATTATCCCTCGCCAATCGGCGGGGGATAATTTTTTTTTGAATATAGTCTCTTTCGGGTCTTTTCTGACGTTCCTTTCATCCGTTTCGATGGTATTTTGCGGTCGTTCCGATGATACTTTAGGGGGGTAAAGTATCATCGGAACGAGTCGTAGATGCCATCGGAAGCACCCGAAGATGACGTTAGAACAGGTGTAAGATGACGTCAATCAGTCGATGTCCTGCCTGTAATAGACCGCGCCCTGTTCGTTCTTTAAGGTGCGGGTGGCGGGATCGTACTCATAGCAGTCCTCCTCAGAGTCCACATCAGTAGGCTTCAGGCAGATGGTGTTACCCTCAATATGATAGGTGTACTCCGTATAGTTAAGACTACCTATCATGCACCATGTGGCAGTGCCGTCCTCACAAAGGCCGATACTGCTTTCCTGGTCGGCGTCATCGTAGATGCCAGCCATGTTGGCATAGGTCAGCTCAGGGGTTTCCTCCTGGGGCGCAGAGAGATAGGCTTGCATAGCCTCCATGAGGCTGGCTGCAACCTCCTTGTCGTCAGCATCGGTGTAGAACCTGATGATGTCGTGTACGCGCCAGTTGCCATCCTCGCGGCAGAACCTAAACTGCTGGTGAATGGTCTGGACGGAGCTGTAGAGCGTATAATCGACCAAAGCGGTGCCTTTTTCAACGTCCAGCTCTTCAAACTTGATGTCGCGAGCCTCCAGATCACTCGGATTGTCGTCCTGCATCATGGTCCAGTAGTCATCGTTGAAGAAGCCGATATCCGCCACATTGGCGTCTTTCTTCTCAACGGCAGATACAGCATCGCGCCAGGCATGACAGGCAAAACGCTGGTCTATATCACTTTCGTTCTGGGCGGCGGCAGCATACAGATTCTTGATAACAGCGGTAATGTCTTCCTGTGCCTTCATGGCTAGGGAGTCTGCGGCGATGGCGGCAGAATCACGTTCCATACCTGGCCCGTCGACGGGCTTACAATTCGTGCAACCAGTAAATCCTACTGTCAGGAGCATGGTGCTCAAGACGAATACAAAATTTTTTTTCATAACAATCTAAAATATTTTGCTGCAAAAATACGAAAAAGTGAACAAAAATGATTAACTTTGCCGCAAAATTTTTATGTTTTTGTGAAATTGATGATTAAAAAGACTATACTTATTTTATAGCACTTATGAGAAAGTTGTTCACAACTCTGCTGATGATACCTGCCATGATGGCGACATCGGCACAGACAGAGAAGAAAGGTTTTGACGACCTGTATCATTTCATTGAGAACCTCGACGTGTTTGAATACGGACAAGAGGAAAGCCGCGCATACTACATTCCTGGGCATCACATGCTGCTCAACGGCAGGTGGAAGTTCTACTATGCCGACACACCGCAGGAGATACCAGCCAACTTCTTTGAGGAGAAATACTCCGATGCGAAGTGGGCCACCATCGACGTGCCGTCGAACTGGGAGATGAGGGGCTACGGCGACCCGCTGTTCCGCAATGTGGCCTCGCCCTTCAAGGCCGACCCGCCTATGACGCCACACGACTACAACCCCACGGGTGCCTACCGCACCACATTCACCATTCCCGCCGACTGGAACGGCGAGGAGGTCTTCCTGCGCTTCGAGAAGGTGGCGTCGGCCTCGTTCCTGTGGGTCAACGGTCAGGAGGTGGGCTACAACGAGGGCGCCCAGGAGCCTGCCGAGTATAATATCACGAAGTATCTGAAGAAGGGTCGCAACACGCTGGCTATGAAAGTCATCAAATATAGCGACGGCTTCTATCTGGAGGGACAGGACTACTGGCGTCTGGCCGGCATCTTCGACGATGTATGGCTCTACGCCACACCCAAGACCCGTCTGTTCGACTGGTATGTGACCACCGACCTCGACAAGGATTATCGCGATGCGGACCTGAACATTGAGGTGACCGTTAGGAGCTATGACGCACAGCCTGTGAAGACGCCATTGAAGGTTCAGGCCGTGCTGATTGGTGCCAACGGACAGGAAATGGCACGATTGGAGAGTCAGACGGCAACGTTCGCTGGCAGCAGCACATTGACGCTGAACATGAACAAGCACATCGTTAACCCCTTGAAATGGACTGCTGAGACGCCGAACCTATATGAACTCAAGATGTACCTCGTGGATGCTGCCACAGGCAAGCGTCTGTCGGAGGCCACACCCGAGGATGCCCGTCAGGACGTGGGCTTCAAGGAGACCGAGATGCGCAACAACGTGTTCTACCTCAACGGCAAACCGCTGAAGGTGAATGCCCAGTGCTCACACATGCAGGATCCTGACAACGGTCACGCCGTGAACGACGAACTCGTCAAGAAGGATATGACCATCCTCAAGCAGTTTGGCTTCAACGGTGTGCGTACCAGCCACTATCCGCCCGTGCCACGCTATCTGGAATATGCCGCCCGCTACGGACTCTACATCATCGACGAGGCTGGCGTTGAGGCACATGCCACAGAATGGGTTTCAAACGACAAGCGTTTCATACCGATGTATCTTGAGCGTGTGCGCCGCATGGTGCTGCGCGACCGCAACCAGCCGGCAGTGCTCTTCTGGAGTGCTGGCAACGAGAGCGGCGAGGGTCCTAACATCGGCGAGGTGATTAAAGAAGGCCGCAAATATGACCACACCCGCTGGTGGATGTACGGCGGCAACGCCTACAGCCATCCCGCCGAGGACATCATCGGTCCGCGCTACCCCACCGCGCTGGCTCTCGACCTCAGGGTAGGTCGTCACGGCGATGGCGATGTGCGCCCGTCGTTTATGGATGAGTATATCTCCGTAGCAGGCAACAGCGGCGGTATGTTCGACGAGATGTGGCGAGCCATCTATACCCACGAGCGCTGCATCGGCGGTGCTGTCTGGGACTTCGTGTCGCCAGGACTGACGCAGCCCGCACGCCGCCTCACCGACAAGTCGGGCCATGAGGTGATGGCACATATCATGGGCAATGCCAAACTGGTGGCCGACAGTCGCAACAAAAAGAATAAAGTGATTGACCTGAGCGGCCACGACGAGTGGGTAGAGGTCTATCGTGATGACTGTCTGGAGCTGACAGGCAACACCCTCACCGTCAGCTTCGACGTCTGCCCCCGCAAGCTCATCAGTTCCTGCGGCTCATTCGTAAACAAGGGCGAATGGCAGTTTGGCGTTCAGCAAAACGGAAAGGAGCAGCTGGTGTTCTACATCAACACCGACAAGGCTCCGGCTGCGGAGGGCGACGCCGGCAGACAGCCCTTCGGCAGAAGGCAGGCTGCTGCTAACCACAAGTACGAACTGACGGCTCCGCTGCCCGCCGACTGGGAGGACAAGTGGCACCATGTGGAAGCCTGCTACGACGGTAAGAAGATGACGGTAAGCATCGACCATGCGGAGGTGGCACAGATGGAGGCTCAGGGCAACATCATCAACGCCCCGTTCCCCGTGAACATAGGCCGCAACGAGCAGACCCACGGACAGGACACCCGCGTATATATCTGCGATGCGCTGATGGATAATGTCGTCATTGCCGACGCCTCAGGCCAGCTGCTGAACCTCGACTTCGAGACGGAGCAGCAGGAGGGTACCTATTTCAGTTACGGCATCGGTGCCCGCACCTACGGCACAATATGGCCCAACAGGACTGTACAGCCGGAGATCTATCAGATGAAGAAATCGGCCCAGCCCGTATCATGCAGGTTGCTGAGTGCTGCTGACGGTACGGTAGAGATATGGAACAGGAACCACTTCCTCAACACCTCGTATTACGACATGAAATGGGAGCTTTATGAGGATGGCGTCTGTCTGCAGCAGGGAACGCTCAGTCCTAATGTGGAGCCGCTGGCCAAGAAGGTCATCACCATCCCCTACAGCCGTCCCGTCCTCAACCCTGGCTGCGAATACCGCCTCATGATTTCCAGCAGTCTGAAGGCCGATGAGATCTGGGCGAAAAAAGGTCATGTCATGGCCTGGGATCAGTTGGAACTCCCCTGGCGTATGTTGGCAATACCTACAGACAAGACCATCGGAAAGGCCGTGCTCAGCCGTACCAACGACACTATCACGGTCAGCGGCGACGGCTTCTCCTACGCATTCACCCCCGACGGCCAGCTATTCAGCATCAAGCAAGCTGGCAAGGAACTGCTTAAATCGCCGCTCCAGATGAATGTGTGGCGCGCCCCGCTGGCACTTGAGGTCGACAGCTGGGATCAGTGGAACATCTCCTACAACAACCGCAAGGCATGGAATGGCTCACAGATAGCCAACGAGTTCTATAGCAACAACCTGAACGCCACCACCCGCATACCCATCTCCTGCGAGGCCTTCGAGGCCAATGGTCAGGTGTATGTCAATGTGCGTTGGTTCTCGCAGTTCGGTGCCCCTGTCAACACTTCGCTCGATGCCTATATCACCGGCCTGCGCTATTCAGGCTTCTCAGAGGTCTACGAGTACCGCATCAACGGCGACGGCACCATCGCCCTCCATCATATTCTGGAGCCCGAGGGATCGATGCCTTCACTACTGCCTCGCATCGGACTGACGATGACGCTCTGCGACGAGATGCAGCAGGTGAAGTGGTACGGTCGCGGCCCAGAGGAGAACTATCCCGATCGTAAGACAGGTTACGCCATCGGCATTTACGAGAAAACTGTAGATGATATGTTCGAGCCCTATCTCATTCCGCAGGACTGCGGTCTGCGTTGCGATAACCGTTGGCTCGATATGAAGAATGCCTCCGGTCAGGGACTGCGCTTTGCGATGGACGAGCCATTCAACTTCAACGCCTACCATTATAGCACCGACAACCTGACGAAGGCGGTCTATACCTACCAGCTCCAGCAGCAAGACGGCATTACCCTGAACCTCGACTACAACACCACCGGCGTAGGCTGCACGGCATGCTATGTCCTGCCCGGCTATCAGGTCAAGCCCACCCGCTACGAGCGACGTCTGACAATTAAACCAATACGATAATCAGGCAGTGTGTTAGCTGTTAAGATGGGGAATATAAACGCCATTCCTTGACATTGCTACGACGGAAGACGATGGTGTCGGTACGGGTGACGGAACCTGCGGCGAAGTAGCCCAGACAGCCACCAGAGATATTGGTGCGAGGATTGGCACCACCGCTCTGTCCGGCTCGCAGCGATGAGAAATAGTCATAGACGGGACGGTCGATGGTCATAAGCTGACAGGTGATGCTGTCGCCATCGTAGAGTATGGACTTCCAATGTTCCTCCTCGTCCTTGTCCATGGTCTTCTCGCTGGTCGACATCATATCGAGGAACACATAGCCTGGCGGACAGCCACGGTCGTCGAGCACGCCCCAGCGATAGGGCTCTGTGGTTTTCTTACCCTGGAAATGGGGATGATGCGTAATGCGGTCTATGCGATACCAATATTGATTGCGCTGTGAGGGGTAGGGGTCGAGGGCCCAGAGCTCGTAGACCAGCATGCGCTCGTCGAGCATCGTCATCCAGTAGAAGTCGGCCGAGATGATTGGTGCTGGCTCAGGCATCATGGCGCTGGCCTCGTAGTGGTGGCCGTTGTAATCGACGCTGAGCTGATAGGTGGTGCCAGGAATGCCAGACAGTGGTGAGCAGTAGCTGTCGGAGGTCTCGTCGTAGGGCACTATGGTGCTGATGCCCTCGGCAGTGATGGCTACGGTGGCACCCTGCAGGCAGCGTGGGCGGATGGAGTCGGTGACGGAACGGCTGGGGGTAATCACTACCTTGGTGCCTTCGTTAGTCACCCGTCCCTCGATGACTACCAAGGGCTCTATCTCGTTGAAGTCGAAGTCGATTTCTTTCTTGCACGACGTCAACGCCACTATCGAGAGGATGATATATAGAATCTTTCGCATATTCAGTATTTTATTGTAAACGAGACGGAGGGCACTATGCCGAAGAGCGAGGTCTGCTCGACGATGGTACCTGTGGGACTCTTGTCATCGTTTTTGAAGCGGATGGTAAACGGGTTGTAGCGGCAGTAGGCATTATAGATGCCAAACGACCATATCTGCGTGGCTTTCTGCAGCTTCTTGGTATAGGTGGCGCTGAGGTCCAGGCGGTGATAGGCTGGGGCACGATAGCCGTTGCGCTCGTTATAATAATAAAAGGTGGTGCCGTCGATATCGTATTTCGACGAGGGAGCGGTAAGGGCCTGTCCTGTGTTATAGCGCCATGTGGCTGCCAGCTCCCACGAGGGCGACAGTTGATACATGCCCACGATGGCGAGATCGTGGCGACGGTCGTTGGAGGCGGTGTACCAGCGTCCGCCATTGATGCCTTCAATCTTATTCTCCGACCACGAGAGGGTATAGCTGATCCAGCCTGTGAGCGGTCCTTTGTTCTTATGGGCACAGAGCTCCATGCCGTAGGCCCGACCCTTGCCGCCCAGGATGAGTCGCTCTATCTCAATCTCGGAATAGAAAGCCTTGCCGTCGCGATAGTCATACACGTTGCGGATACTCTTGAAGTAGCCCTCGGCGGAGAAGTCATAGTCGCCGTGAGGCGTGATGTAGAACCAGCCCGCAGCCACTTGGTCGGCCTGTTCGGGCTTGATGATGTTGCTGGTCATAGTGTAGCGGTCGAAAGGCATCGACATAGACATGCCGCTGATGGCGTGGATATCCTGTGACGTGCGACTGTAGCCCGCCTTCAGGCTGTGCTGCTGGTTGAGCATGATCTTGGCGCTGACGCGAGGCTCGATGTCGGCATAGGTCTTCACGATATGGCCGCTGCCTTCTTCTGTCGTCTCGGTGATGTTGCCGTTGCCGTCAACCTGATAATAGGGCGCGCCGCCCAGCACGGAGAAGAGATGGAGGCGCAGACCTGCCGACAGTTCGACGTTGCGTCCCAATCGCCATTCGTCGCCCAGCCACAGGGCTCCCGTCAGGGCGTTGCGCTTCTCGCGCTGATGCAGCAGGTTGATGTCCCATTCGGCTGACTGCAGTTGCAGGAATGTGGCCTCAAGACCGCTGTTCAGGCGATGTGCGCCTGTCTGCAAGGTCTGCTGGTGCTGCAGGGTGGCATGACGGATATAGCCCTTCATGGTATAGTAGATGTTGAGCATGTCGATGCCCACATCGCTGGTGAAGTCGCTGTAGAGCGCCTTCATGTTGGCATAATGATTACTGCTGTAGGTGTGCAGCCAGTTGGCGGTGGCGGTGATGTTGCCCCATTCCATGTTCATCATGTCGGTAAGCCCCATGTTGTCGCGTCCGGCAAAGAACGAGAGTGAAAGGATGTCTTTCTGCGACAGGCGGAAGTTCAGGCGCACGTTGGCATCGTAGAAATGCAGGGTATTGTCGCGATACTTCTCTGAGGCCTTGAGAAAGAGGTCGAGATAGGAACGGCGACCAGCCACCAGGAATGATGAACGGTCTTGCTGGATAGGACCTTCGGCAACAACCTTGGCAGAGAGAAGTCCGATGGAGCCTCCGAAATGATAGTCGTGCAGACTGCCAGAGCGCGTACTGATGTCGAACACCGAGGCTGTGCCACCTCCTAGCTGTGCTGGCACCAGACCTTTGTAGAGCGAGCCGCTCATCAGCGCATCGTCGTTGAAGGTGGAGAAGAGTCCCATGAGATGGCCAGCATTATAGACCGTAGCTCCGTCGAGCAGGATGAGGTTCTGTGCTGCCTTGCCGCCACGTACCTGATAGCCACCCGAGGCCTCGTTCTCGCTCTTCACGCCAGGCAACAGCTGAATGCTCTTGATGATGTCTTTCTCGCCAAAGAGTGAGGGCACCTTGGCCAGCGTGGCAATATCGACTTTCTCTACGCCTATCTGCACCTCGTCCATGCGTTTCTGGGCCGAGCGTGAAGTGATGATCACCTCCTGCAACGTGTCTTCACGAGCCACGTCGGTATGCTGTGCCAGCGCCCCAAAAGGCAGCATCAGGAGTGCTATAATACAAAACTGTTTCCTCATCTGGGTGCAAAGGTACGAAAGTTTTTTGGCAAAGATGTGGAATATTAAGGAAAAATAAGTAACTTTGCACGCAAATTTAAAGACATAACTCATGAGAACAATCAGAATGATACAGGTCGTTGTGCTGGCGACCATGATTTGCACACAGGTTTCAGCGCAGGGTTTCCGTAGGGAGAGCATGCCCGAAGACTCCTACTCGCCAGTGACGAATATCAACCGCAACGGCTATCCGAGGGTGCTGAAGGACAACAGCGTGATGTTTCGCGTGAATGCCCCGCAGGCACAACTGGTGCAGATTGACCTGGGCGGCAAGAAATACGACATGCAGAAGCAGGAAGGCGGCGCATGGACGGTGACCACCCAGCCGCAGGTGCCTGGATTCCATTATTACTCGCTGGTTGTTGACGGCGTGTCGACTGCCGACCCTGCCAGTCAGACTTTCTTTGGCTGCAGCCGATGGTCGAGTGCCATCGAGATTGCTGAGGCAGGCATGAACGATTTCGAGGTGCAGGACGTCAAGCACGGTCAGGTGCGTACCTTATATTATTATAGTAAGGTGGACGAGTCGTGGCGTCCGTTGATGGTCTATACCCCTGCAGGCTATGATGAAGGCAAGCAGGACTATCCCGTGATGTATATACAGCATGGCGGCGGTGAAGACCACCGCGGCTGGATGGAGCAGGGACGTACTGCTCAGATTATGGACAACCTGATTGCTGCGGGCAAGGCTGTTCCGATGATTGTGGTGAGCTCGAACAGTAACGTGCAGAACCGCAACGGCGGCTTTGGCGGCGGTTACAGCTGGCAGGGCATGCAGACCTTCCGCAGCGAGATGATTGATAACATCATACCCTTTGTAGAGAAGACCTTCCGCGTGAAGAAAGACCGTAAGAGCCGTGCTATGTGCGGCTTGTCGATGGGTGGCGGACAGTCGTTCTATATCGGACTGCGCGACCCAGAGGTCTTTGCCAATGTTGGTGTGTTCTCAACAGGCATGTTCGGCGGCTCCAGGGTGCATCAAACTTCGACCTGGAGAAAGAGGTGCCTGGCATGCTGACGGATACAAAGACCTTTAACCAGCAGTTCGACATGTTTTTCGTGAGTTGTGGCGAGCAGGACCCCCGTATAGAATATACCCGTAACATTGTGAAGAAGATGCGTGACGGTGGCGTGGAGGTGAGGTTCAACTCCTATCCCGGCGACCACGAGTGGCAGGTATGGCGCAAGTCGCTGCATGAGTTTGCGCAGTATCTTTTTAAATAGAAGCGAAGAAAAGGAATAGATGATTTCAATAGAAGGACTGAAGGTGGAGTTTGGGGTGAAACCCCTGTTTAGCAACGCCACTTTCGTAATCAATGATAAAGACCGCATTGCCCTTGTGGGTAAGAACGGTGCGGGCAAATCCACGCTGCTGAAGATACTCTGCGGCATGGAGAATCCTACGGCAGGTAACGTCAGCGTGGCCACAGACACCACCATTGGCTATCTGCCGCAGGTGATGATACTACAGGACGACACTACCGTGAGACAGGAGGCACAAAAAGCCTTTGCCGACATACAGAAGATGGCCGACCGCATCAAGCGGATGGAGCAACAGCTGAACGAACGAACCGACTACGAGAGTGAAGATTATATGGCGCTGGTGGAGAAGTTCACCAATGAACATGAACGCTATCAGATGTTGGGAGCCGAAGGCTATGAGGCTGAGATAGAGCGCACGTTGATGGGCTTAGGCTTCGAGCGCAAGGATTTTGAACGTCCCACGAGTGAATTCTCCGGTGGCTGGCGCATGCGTATCGAGTTGGCGAAAATACTGTTGCGACGCCCTGATGTGCTGTTGCTCGACGAGCCTACCAACCACCTCGACATCGAGTCTATTCAGTGGCTGGAGCAGCTGCTGGCCACATGGAGTGGGGCAGTGGTGCTGGTGAGTCACGACCGTGCCTTTATCAATAATGTGTCGAACCGCACGCTGGAGATTACCTGTGGTCAGATTATAGACTATAGGGTGAAGTACGATCAGTATGTGGTGCTCAGGAAAGAGCGACGTGAACAACAGTTGCGAGCTTATGAGAACCAGCAGAAGGAGATGGCCGACATTCGCGACTTCGTGGAGCGTTTCCGCTATAAGCCCACAAAGGCTGTGCAGGTGCAACAGCGTCTGCGTCAGCTGGAGAAGATGGAGATTATTGAGGTGGACGAGGTGGACAACTCCGCAATGCACCTGAAGTTCCCGCCTTGTCTGCGTAGTGGCGACTATCCCGTCATCTGTGATGAGGTGAAGAAGACCTACAGTCATGTGGTGTTCGACCATGTGAACCTCACCATCAAACGCGGCGAGAAGGTGGCCTTTGTAGGTAAGAACGGCGAGGGTAAGTCAACGCTGGTGAAATGTATTATGGGCGAGATTCCCTTCGACGGCAACCTGAAGATTGGACATAACGTGCAGATAGGTTACTTCGCACAGAACCAGGCGCAGTTGTTGGACGAGAACCTCACGGTGTTTCAGACCATCGACAATGTGGCGCGAGGCGATATCCGTCTGCGCATCAACAATATCCTTGGCGCCTTTATGTTTGGAGGCGAGGCCGCTGACAAACAGGTCAAGGTGCTTAGTGGTGGAGAGCGTAGTCGACTGGCTATGATTCGTCTGCTGCTGGAGCCTGTCAACCTGCTGATTCTCGACGAGCCTACCAACCACCTCGACATGCCCTCGAAGGATGTGCTGAAAGAGGCTATCAAGGCCTTCGACGGTACTGCCATCATCGTTTCTCACGACCGTGAGTTCCTGGATGGTCTGGTCACGAAGGTCTTTGAGTTTGGCGGTGGTAAGGTGCGCGAACATCTGGGTGGCATCTATGACTGGATTAATTCTAGTGGAAAGTGGAAGGAGGAAAGTGGAATGTGGAAAGTGGAAAGTGGAAAGAGGATAGACTCAAGCATAGATTCCAAATTCCAACCACCTGTCACCTGTCACCCTTCACCATCTACAAACCAGTCACCCAAGCAGGACTACGCCGAGCGTAAGGAACAACAGCGTAGAGTGTCGCGGGCAGAGAAGGCTGTGGCAGAGAGTGAGAAGAAGATTGCCAAGATGGAACAGCGACTGAAGGAACTCGACAGCCTGCTCTGTGACCCCAAGAACGCGTCGGACATGACGCTGGTGACGGAATATACTGACATTAAACGACAGCTGGACGAGGAAGTGGAACGCTGGGAACAACTATCGGAGGAACTGGAGGAGCTGAAAATTGAAAGTTGAAGGTAGCGATTAAGTGAGAACAGTGCTAAGTTTGCTTAAGCTATGTCGAACGTGAGCTAGCTCGATACGAAGTATCAAAATTGAAAGTTAAAATAAGAATTAAGGATATGAAATTCACAAAGATTATTACAATGATGGTAATGACCACCATGACTATGGGCGCGTCGGCTCAGGAGCCTCTGCGTTCTGGTATTGATTTGAATGACATGAACACCTCTGTTCGTGCTGCTGACGATTTCTATGAGTATGCATGTGGCGGCTGGATGAAGAATAACCCGTTGCCTGCAGCCTATTCACGCTTCGGTTCCTTTGACCGTCTTGGCGAGGACAACAATAAGCGTATCAATGGTATCCTCGCAGAGTTGCTAAACAATACCTATACCAAGGGTACTACGGAGCAGAAACTCTCTGACCTGTATAAGTTGGCGATGGACTCTGTACGCCGCGAGAAGGAGGGTATAGAACCCGTCATGCCGATTATCAAGAAGTTGGAGGCTGCCAAGACGATAGACCAATTGTTTGCCATACAGCTGGAGATGGCGAAATATGGTAATACCGAGTTCTATAATGCTGGTATGGGTGCCGACGAGAAGAATGCCTCAGAGAATATCCTGAGTGTGAATCAGGGTGGTCTGACCCTCGGCATGAAGGATTATTACCTGGAGAATGATGAAGCCACAACGAAGATACGTAATGAGTATAAGAATCACATAGTCAGGATGTTCCAGATGTATGGCTTTAGTAAGAGTGCTGCCACGAAGAAGATGAAGAATGTCTTCAATATGGAACTGGAACTGGCTAAGATTTCGAAGAGCCGTACTGAGTTGCGTGACCCTCAGGCCAACTATAACAAGATGACCCTGAAGGAGTTTAACGCCAAATATCCTAACCTGAAACTGGAACAGGTGATGAACGCCCAAGGTCTGCAGAGTAAGTATATGGAGGAACTGGTGGTTGGTCAGCCTGCCTTTATGGAGGGAGCCAACCAACTGTTGGCCACGCTAAAGCCAGACGTTTATCGCGACGTAATGGAATGGACTATTATCATGGGTTCTACAGGTTGTCTGAATAATGCCGTTCGCGAGGCTAACTTCGAATTCTTCGGCAAGGTGATGTCTGGTCGTAAGCAAGATCATCCTGCATGGCGTCGTGCCACCAACCAGGTGGAGCGCTATATGGGTCAGGCGCTTGGCAAGATCTATGTAGAGAAGTACTTCCCTGCTGCTGCCAAGGAGCGCATGACCAAGCTTATCAAGAACCTGCAGATTGCCCTTGGCGAGCGTATTGCCGCTCAGGACTGGATGACAGACTCAACAAAGGTGAACGCCCTCTTGAAGCTTAACACGTTCTATGTGAAGGTGGGCTATCCCGACAAGTGGATTGATATGACGAAGCTCACGATCGACCCGTCAAAGTCGTACTACGAGAATCTGTTGGCATGTCGTAAGTTCTGGAACGACTACGAGATTGATCATACTGCTGGTAAGCCCGTAGATATCGACGACTGGTATATGAATCCTCAGACGGTGAATGCCTACTACAACCCAACGACCAACGAGATTTGCTTCCCTGCCGGTATCCTGCAGGTGCCCTTCTTCGATATGACTGCCGACGATGCCTTCAACTATGGTGCTATTGGTGTGGTCATTGGTCATGAGATGACACACGGATTCGACGACCAGGGTCGTCAGTTTGACAAGGACGGCAACATGCACGACTGGTGGGCCGTCAGCGATGGTGAACAGTTCAAGGCTCGTACTGACAAATATGCTGACTTCTTCTCGGCTATCAAGGTGCTGCCCGACCTCAACGCCAACGGCAGACTGACGCTGGGTGAGAATCTGGCTGACCATGGTGGTCTGCAGGTGGCCTATGCTGCCTTTAAGAACGCTACGAAGAACAAGCCGCTGCCCGTTATCGACGGACTGACTCCCGACCAGCGCTTCTTCCTGGCTTATGCCGGCGTGTGGGCAGGCAATATCACAGAGGCAGAGATCCGTAACCGCACCAAGAGCGATCCCCACTCATTGGGACGTTGGCGCGTGAATGGAGCATTGCCCCATATTGATGCTTGGTACGAGGCATTTGGCGTGAAACCTGGCGATAAAATGTACATCCCCAAGGAGCAGCGTCTGCCCCTCTGGTAAGAGGTGTTCATTATCGTGCCGTAATTTTTTGTGTAAGATTTTTGCGATTTAATTTGCAGATGTCATAAACAATTCTTATCTTTGCACTTGAATACTATACCAAAGACAGACCGAAATGACAGAAGACGGAATATTTGATGCAGGGCAGATGCGCATGGCCCCAGAGAGGCAGATGCAGCGAGAAGTGCCTGAGACACAACAGCAAATGCAGATGCAAGCCAACTACGCAGATGGTGTAAAATGTCCAAAATGTGGAACTATCAACGAGCCTGAGGCACAGTTCTGTGCCTCGTGCGGTGAGCCCCTCCACATGGCGATATGCCCCAATTGTGGCAGTGAGATTGACCCTGATGCTGATTTTTGTGAAGTGTGTCACCATTATATTCGTCAGGATGTTTGTTCGTTCTGCGGTGCACAGATTGATCCAAGAGAAGGCTACTGCCCCGGGTGCGGAATGCCCCGAGGCGGTATTGTTTGTCCCACCTGTCACACCCTTAATGACTTCTCGTTCTGCAAACAATGTGGTCAGCCCCTGACGAATGAGGCAAAGGCTATCATGGAAGAAATGCGCCAGATTCCTGAATATAAGGAGCTGGTGGCTCTGTCGCGTGAATATAACGAATTGCAGATGCAGTTGCCTTATGAGACCGAAGCCGACAAGAAACGTGGTGAGGCCTTGCAAGAGTTGCGTGAACGTGTGCTGAAACTGTTGGCCGAAGACGAAGGCGTTGACGCTCCCGTTATTCCTGCTCCGCATTATAAGCGTGTGACCAAGGAGGAGCTGAACGAAAGTAAGCAGCGTAAGTTGGACCAGTTGGCAGAGCTGTTGAGCAGAATGTCTATTCCTCCCAGTCCGTCGCCGGCTAAGGTGCGCAACTACGCGATGGCTCAGAAACCTGCTGGCGTACGTCTGGCTTGGAAATGTAACTATAAGAACGCACTCCATTCCAGTCCCTGTGGATGCGCCAAGCCCCAGATGGGAGGCACTTGGGTGATTTTGGGACATAACTCTAAGCAGGAAATCAAGGACGATAAATAATGGCAGACGATAATCTTGAAAAGACCTCTGTGATGGGTTCAGAGACCGTTGATATGGAGAAGACAAGCGTGATGGACCGCACAAATGTGATGGACCGCACAAATGTGATGGACCGCACGAATGTCATGGACAGAACCAACGTGATGAGTGGTCACGATGCGATGGCGTCGGACTCAATGGGTGATGATGATGCTCCTAAGATGGAGCGCACCTTCCGTCCGGAGAGTAATATGCCTGACGTGGAGCCTGTAGAGCCCTCTACCGTGGTGTTCAATCTTCGTGGTGATGAATACGAACAGGTATCATGTCTGAGTGAGAACTCTGGCGAGGCTCAGGTGTTCTTGGTGAAGCGCGAGGGTAAGGAATATGTGCTGAAGTTGTACTATCCTAACTTCGACATTGACAAGAAACTGCTTCAGATTGTCCGCTCCTTTGATTTCGAGATGGTTGTCAACCTGATTGACTTCGGTAAGACCTATGTGGATGGTAAGAGCCGTCAGTACGAACTGATGGAGTATCTGAAGGGTGGTACGCTGAAGGATGTGAACCTCAATGGTGACTTCAACCGTTTCCGTCGTCTGGCATTGCAGGCTGCTGCGGCTTTGGCCTATTGCCATAAGTGTAATGTGCTGCATAAGGATGTGAAGCCCACCAACTATTTCTTCCGCGATGAAGACCAGAAGGAACTGGTGTTGGGTGATTTCGGTATCTCGTCATTGCAGATTTCACCCACCAAGTCGTTCCGTACCACGCAGGCTCGTACACCTATTTATGCGGCTCCTGAGATGTACACCGACGTGATTGACGGCGTGGTGGAGATTACGTTTGCTGCCGACTTCTATTCATTGGGAATGACGCTGTTTGCACTCTGGCTGGGCGAGAGTCCCATGAGTACCAACGAGCGTACCATGATGAAGCAGAAAAACGAGGGTCGTCTGCCACGACTCAACGAGCTGCCAGAAGAAGTCAGACGTATTGTGCAGGGTCTTACCTCTGTGAACCAGCAGACCCGTTGGGGTTATGACGAGGTGGAGCGTTGGTTCAAAGGCGAGGAAGTGGCTGTGGATATCTCGTCGCCATTCCTGCGTTATAAGAGTTTCGTGGTTGACCCAGAACGCAACCTGATTGCTGAGAATGTACATGAGTTGGTGCCCCTGCTGATGGATAATGAGCAGTTGGGTATGAGCTATCTCTATAACGGACGTATCACCACATGGCTCGAGAATAGCGGTAATGTCAAGATGTCGGCATTGGTGAAGGATATTGTTACGAACAAATATCCTCACGACCAGATGGCCGGACTACTGGCCAGCTGTTATGCAATGGAGCCCACGATGAACTATCGTGACGTGAACGGCGATGAGTGTGAAGACCTGTCGGCTATCGCCTTCTCGCTGTTGACCTATCAGGAGAAATACGCTATCCTGCTGACAAATCCCAACGATAATCTCTTTCTGTATCTCGAAACACGTGGTATTGGCGATGTGCGTCGTCTGCGTACCTATTTCAATGGAAAAATCGACGAGAAGGTGGCTGTGCTGCGACTGGTTTACGAGCTGGATACCAGCATCCCATTCCTGGCCCATCTGCCATCGATGTCGGTAGAGGAGATTGTTCTTTCATTTGGTCATGAGCAGGTGAGAGATGATGACTGGCGTGCCTTGTGTGATGGACGTCTGCTGTCGTGGCTATATTCGCACGAAGATGTGACAGTATGCGAGAAAGTGCGTGCGCTGACTGAAGGAAAGGAGTATTCGCCTTCTCTGGCTTATAAGGTACTGTATTCTATAGAACCCTTTGCTGCCTTCGATTTGAAGGAAGCCTCTACGCCAGAGCAAATCGGTGCGCTGTTGGCTCATGAGCTTATTAAGTGCCAGCATACGCCAGAAGATGAACTGGCTGAAATAATGAAGGAGTATACCGACCCCGACGGACGCTTCTGCTTCTATGCCAAACAGTATGGATGGGACGAGCTGGTGTCGGAGTGTAACAGGTGCTTTGACCTGAATTCTGATGAGAACCGTGAAAGACTGGGGGCCTATGACCTCCATACTGCCCTCTATCGCTTCTGCTGTATTCTGGGTGGTAAGCCCGTTTACTATCTGCAGAACGGTACCATGTTGACTGATGGTCGTAATCTGGATACCAAGAAGACACCTGTGCTGCGTTCTGAGATGCGTAATGGTGCGCTAACACAATGGATGTCAGTGTTCTATCACGAAGACCCCAAGCAGTATTTCGACGAGGAATACAGCTATGAGCGTTCTCTTGAGGAATGGGTGAAAGCACTGGGTGCTCTTGACCCGCAACAAGTGTATTACCGCAGATACCGCAAAGCCATTACCGAGACAGAAGAACGTGTTAAGGATGTACGCTACGAATGGCGTTCGGCCCACCTGCGTGACCTGTCGTTTAAGATGGCATTCTACATTCTGAGTGGCATCTGGGCGTTGTTGGTGCTGATAATCGGTCTTGACGACCGTTCGTATCTGTTCTCGCATCATGTGACAACAATCATATTGCCCTTGGGCGTTATGACGGGTATTATCGTTGCAGGTCGTACCTATTTCCGAGGCATCGGTACGCTGCTTTCAATGATTATTGGTGCTGTGGGCGGACTTACTGCCTATATTCCTTATCATATATTGAGATGGGTGGAGAACTCCCATCCCGGATGGTTCCATGTGGCAGTACTTGCCTTGACAGCTATCTATGTGGCTATTGCCAAACTGACGGACTTCAGTCGTGATCAGATTCTTGATTCTAAGTTCGTGAACAAGTCACTCTCGGAACAGGATATCAAGTCCTCGTTGCTTGAGCCACTCTACTTTGCATTCAAGACGAAGTCGCAGCGCTATAAGTCAACGTACTATGGCGTGCTCGGCGAGATAGAAGACCATATCAACTCACTCTCTGGAGAATCTGTAATCCATTATCTGCTGTGGTCGTTGATGGCCCTTGTGATGATTTTGGAGTTGTGTCTGTTCAGTCCTAGTGTCATAGGATGGCCACAGAAGAATATGCCCCAGCAGGAGTATGTAGAGCCCCAGCAAGAGTTTGTAGAACAAGATTTTGTAGAATGAAGTGCGAAAAGTGTAATAGGGAAAATAGAAACAATGCGAAGTTCTGCAAGTGGTGCGGAAAGCCATTGGTGTCGCAGCATGTCCTCGACAAGCTGGTAGGTCTGAAAGATGTGAAGACTCAGCTGAAGACCATTGTAGACACCTATGCCTATCTCCGTTCACGCAAGGACATCTCTTCCATTCATCTCGCTGTCAATGCTATCATCATGGGTGAGACGGGTACTGGTAAGACGGCCTTAGCAGAAATTATCCGTGATTATTTCTATCAGCACAAGATTCTTGAGAAACCTAAGCTCACTATGGTCGATGCTGTGGACTATCAGCGTTTTGTTGACCAATGGGATGAAAATATCAAGAAGGCACGTAACGGTATTCTGTTCTTTGACAACGTGCAGAAACTGTTGCCCGATAAATACTCGAATCAGGTTAATCCGCTCGATAAGTTGTTTGTTGAGATGGATAAGTGGGAAGGTAATCCCATTGTCATCATGGCAGGTCTACCCAAAGGTTTCGAGGACTTCCTCGAGAATAACCCTGCTGTGAAGAACCGTTTCAAGTATATGTTCAGGTTGCCTACGCCAAACTTCCAGGAACTCTGTGATATTGTGAAGTTGCAGCTGCGCACCAAGTATAGCCTGACGGCATTCTCTGAGGAGGCCGACAAACAGTTGGCACGTTTTTTCAAGTACCAGATAAAGATTAAGGACGAGACCTTCGGTAATGCTCATCTGGCAATGAAGACTGCTGAGGATATCTTTACCTCATTCATCAGTAGGGGCGCACAGAACTCTATGGTGGAGCGTGAGGATATCAGAGGCTATGTTCCAGAAGAGCGTACACTCGACCAGATACTCAGCGATTTGGATAGCTTTATCGGAATGACCGATGTGAAGCAGGCTGTTCGTGAGATGGCCCTGTCGGTACAGAACGATATGCAGCGTGCTGAACGTGGTCTGGGTGAGTTCCAGAAGATGTCGATGCATATTGTGCTGACAGGTAATCCTGGTACAGGTAAGACCACTATCGCCCGTAAGTTGGGAGAGATTCTGGCTGCCATAGGTTATCTGGATTCTGGTCATGTGGTTGAGGTAGACCGCTCTAAGATGGTGTCTCCCTATCAGGGTGAGACGCCCAAGCTTGTTAACCAGTTATGTGACAAAGCCATGGGTGGTATCTTGTTTGTTGACGAGGCCTACACGCTGGCTCCTGTCAGTCAGGCAGGAGATCGTGATGTACAAGGCACGCAGGCTCTAGAGACCCTGATGAAACGTATGGAAGATGACCGTGGTAAGTTCGTGGTTATCGCTGCTGGCTATCGGATGGAGATGGACAACTTGTTCCGTATCAACCCTGGTGTGCGCAGTCGTTTCAACTATTTCCTGAATCTCGAAGACTACACACCCGAAGAGCTCTATCAGATTATGCAGGTCTTTGCAAAAGGCAAGAAGTATCAGTTCTCGCCAGAAGCAGAGGCTCTCGCTCAGAAGATGATCAAGGAACTCTATGTGCAGCGCGACAAGGACTTTGCCAATGGACGTACCATGCGTTCATTGTTCGACGAGATGTGTAAGCGTCAGGCAAAACGTCTGCAACAGGGTGATGTCTCACAGATGACTAACGATGAGCTGATGACCTTCGTTGCTGAGGATGTTCCTTACGAGGCTCCGCAGGCTGTCGATTGTTCTGAGTGCCTGAAGAAACTCGATGGTATGGTGGGTCTCGATGCTGTAAAGAAAGAGATATCCAACCTCACAGCCTTCCTCACCTTGCAAATCAAACGTGGCGAGACAAACACCTTCCAAGGCAAGCACTATGTGTTTACGGGTAACCCAGGTACGGGTAAAACGACTGTGGCACGTATCATGGCTGATGTCTTCAAAACCCTTGGCATTCTGACAAGAGGACAGCTGATAGAGGCCGACCGCTCTAAACTGGTGGCAGGCTTTGCAGGACAGACCGCCATCAAGACCAACCAGCTTATTGACTCGGCAATGGGTGGTGTGCTGTTCATTGATGAAGCTTATACTTTGAAGTCCAATGATCAAGACTCTTTCGGTGCAGAAGCTATCGATACATTGTTGAAGCGATTGGAGGATGATCGTGGTAAGTTTATCTGTATCGTGGCTGGTTATACCAATCAGATGCACGACTTCATCGACTCTAACCCAGGACTGAAGAGCCGCTTCACTCAGACCATTCATTTCGAAGACTATACTGCCGACGAGCTCACTCAGATATTCATCAATATGGCATCAGCAAAGAACTTCGTTGTTGATGATGAGATGAAGCAGGCCATCAACCGTCTGTTCCAGCAAATGTATCTGCGGCGCGATAAGAACTTTGGTAATGCCCGTGAGGCACGACGTGTCTTCGACCAGACTGTGGAACGACAGAGTCAGCGTCTGGTGAAGGAGATGAGCCAGCCTGGTGTTCAGGTGTGTGACGATGCGGCTGACGGCTTCCAGTTCGACGATATGTATCGCTTCAAGGTGGAAGACCTGCCTACTGCAATGAGCACGCCAACCCGTTCTCTCGACGAGGTGCTCAGCGAGTTGGAGGACTTCATCGGCATGCGTTCCGTAAAGAATGCTATCCGTCGACTGGCTGTGCAGAGCATGTTTATCAAGCAGCGTGCTGCCATCGGTGCTGGTAATGTGCAACAGATGACGATGAACTTCATCCTGACGGGTAACCCAGGTACAGGTAAGACCTCAATTGCTCGTAAGATGGGTGAGGTGCTCCAGGCCATCGAGGTGTTGCCTACATCGAATGTCGTAGAGGCCAGTCGTGCCACGCTGATTGGAAAATATATGGGTGAGACGCCGAAGATTGTCAACGCTATGTGCGACAAGGCTATGGGTGGAATCCTCTTTATTGACGAGGCCTATACGCTCAGCGACCAGAACGACCAATATGGCAAGGAAGCCATCGACACCCTGATGAAGCGTATGGAAGATGACCGCGGTAAGTTCGTGGTTATTGCTGCCGGCTATCAGGACAAAATGGAGGAGTTCTTGCAGATGAATGCTGGACTGGCCAGCCGCTTCACCCACAAGTTGCATATTGAAGACTACAACGAGGACGAGCTGTTGGCTATCTTCAAGAAGATGGCAGAAAAAGAGCAGTATACGCTCTCACCGAATGCAGAGTTTAAGGCACTCGATGTCATCTGTAAGATGTTGAGTAAGAAAGACGAGACCTTCGGCAATGCCCGTGAGATCCGTAACATGCTTGACGAGACCATCCAGCAGTTGTCTGTCCGTGTGGCAGAGTTGCCGCCTGATCAGGTGACTAAGGAAACATATCAGTTAATACTTCCAGAAGATATTAAAGAAAGATGATTATTTGTCCAAACTGCAAAGAAGAAATAGACGACGATTCCCATTACTGCGACCAATGTGGACAGATGCTGTTCTATTGTGAGAAATGTGGACGTGTGGGATTAGGACGCCGCTGCACCTCGTGTGGCGGACTGATGCTTTCTGCCGACGATTTCCAGAATCGTCCCAGTATGAGGAGCATCTCGTCATCATTCGGCATGTCTCAGGGATTCATCTCGCAACGGGCCAGTATCTCCAACCCAGGTCCTAATATGGGAGTCTCGCAAAGAGGTGTCATGGGCGGCATGGGTGGTGGTATGCCTCAGTTGCTGCTATATAACGACTCGCTGGGCATCCGCGTTGTGGGAATGAATGGCGCCATCATAGGTCGTCGCCAGGGACCGTATGTCCAGTTCTTCCAGCAGCAGATGTACATGTCTGGTGCCCATGCACAGTTGTTGTATAGTCCTGATGCCGGTTGGCGTATCGTTGACAAACATTCATCTAACGGCACAAAGTTGAATGACCACAAATTACAGCCCGATGTGGAGATGTCGCTGAAGAATGGCGATATTGTCATCTTGGCAAATGTGGTGTTAAAAGTCAGTATAAACTAAAGTAATATGTCACATTTTCATATAACTGCTTCAAGCAGAGTAGGTTGTGTAAGAACAAATAATGAAGATATGATTCTGGTTAAGGAATCATTTCTTCGTAATGGTAAGGACCATTATGAGCTTGATACCGATGAGAAAAAAATGCTCATTGCACTCGCCGATGGCATGGGAGGACATAACTGCGGCGAGGTGGCCAGCTCTGATGTGCTCCATAACTTACGCTATTATTTCAGCGACCTCCCCGATAATCTCTCGACAAAAGCTTTTCCTGATGCTATTTATGGTTGGCTGACAAGCATCTGCCGAACCATCGACACAAAGGGACATAGCGACCCTATGTATTTGAACATGGGAACTACGCTGGTGTCATTGGTCTATATTGGTGGCGAGTTCTACTGGATGAATTGTGGCGACAGTCGTTTCTACCGTCTGCATGATGGTGTACTTACCCAGCTCACCACCGATCATTCCCTTAGTCAGATGATGGGCAGTAAAGAGCACTCCAGTTTGATAGTGAACTGTATTGGTGGCGGCTGTAAGGAAAGCTATATCGATATCGAAAAATGTACCGATCAGATTGAGGTGGGCGATGTGTTGCTGCTTTGCAGTGATGGTCTCACCGATATGGTTGACGACGAGACAATAAAGGGCCAGCTGGCAGCAGGTTTCGATGCTGATGCATTGTGTCAATTGGCTGACGATGCAGGTGGCTACGATAATGTCTCAGTCATAGTGATTCACGTAGAAGAATAATAATTTCACGTAGAAGGAAAAAGGAATAAATGCCATTAAGATTACCCGATAAACTGCCCGCGATAGATATTCTGAAGAATGAGAATATCTTTGTGATGGATAACTCGCGGGCCCATGCTCAGGATATACGTCCCCTGCGTATTGTCATCCTGAACCTGATGCCGCTGAAGATTACGACAGAGACCGACTTGGTGCGTCTGCTTTCTAACACCCCGCTTCAGTTGGACATCAACTTCATGAAACTGAAGAGTCATACCCCCAAGAATACACCGATAGAGCACATGATGATGTTCTATCGTGATTTTGAGTCTATGCGCAACGAGAAGTTCGATGGTATGATCATTACAGGAGCGCCCGTTGAGACGATGGACTATGAAGAGGTGACCTACTGGGACGAGATTGTTGAAATCTTCAATTGGGCCTGTACTCACGTTACCAGTACGCTTTATATCTGCTGGGCAGCACAGGCTGGACTCTATCATTTTTATGGTGTGCCCAAATATCCGTTGTCCAAGAAGATGTTTGGCATTTTCGAACAGCACACCCTCGTACCCAAGATGCCTATCTTCCGAGGTTTTGACGATAGGTTCATGATGCCCCATAGTCGTCATACCGAGATTCGCAAGGAAGATGTTCTAGCTCGCCCTGAGTTGTCGCTTATTGCAGAGTCGGAGGATAGTGGTGTCAGCATCGTGATGGCCCGCAATGGTAGAGAGTTCTTTATCACAGGTCATCTGGAATATGCGCCCAACACCCTCGATAATGAGTATCGTCGTGATGTTGGAGTACGCGATGATGTGGAGCTGCCTCGCAACTATTACCGCAATGATGACCCTTCGCAGTCACCTTTGGTCACATGGCGTGCTCATGCCAACCTGTTCTATAGCAACTGGATTAACTATTACATATATCAAGAGACGCCTTACGACATCAATAAGATTGAGTAGGGTTTTGTGTTACTGATGCGCATACTGGAACTGCTATCCCCCGCCAAGAACCTGGAGTGTGGTATCGCTGCCATTGATCATGGTGCCGATGCTGTATATATTGGTGCTCCACATTTTGGCGCACGTGCCGCAGTTGGCAATTCTGTCGAAGATATTCGTTCCCTCTGTGACTATGCCCATCGATTTGGGGCTAAGGTTTACGTCACTGTCAACACTATTGTCTATGATGATGAGTTGGATGGCGTGCGTCAGCTGCTGCAGCAATTGGCAGAAGCTCGTGTCGATGCTATTTTAGTGCAGGATATGGGCGTTATGCAGATGGCACAGGAGCAGGGACTCACCGTTCACGCCAGCACCCAGACCGATAATCGCACATCCGAGAAAGTCCGTTGGCTCAGCACGCTGGGGTTCTCACGAGTGGTGTTAGCACGCGAGCTATCTGTTGCAGAGATCGCAGATATTCATCGTCAGGTACCCGATACCGATCTCGAGGTCTTTATTCACGGTGCTTTGTGTGTCAGCTATAGTGGTCTCTGCTATGCCTCGCAGTATTGCTTCAACCGAAGTGCCAACCGTGGAGCCTGTGCTCAGTTCTGTCGCATGAAGTTCGACCTGCTCGATGCTGATGGTCAGCAACTTGACAGTCAGCGTTATTTCCTTTCGCTAAAAGATATGAACCAGAGCGAGCACCTTGCCGAACTTATAGAGGCAGGCGCTATGTCGTTTAAGATTGAGGGTCGTCTGAAGGATGTGGCTTATGTCAAGAACGTTACCGCCGCCTACAGCGAACTGCTCAATAGTTATATCGCTGCTCATCCCTCAGAATACCAACGATCCTCGAAAGGTCATTGCGCCTATACCTTCAAGCCCGATTTGCGCAAGACATTCAATCGTGGCTATACCACCTATTTTCTAAAGGGTCGTCAACCTCATATCGCATCTTTCGATACCCCCAAGGCTATGGGTGAATATGTAGGTACGGTCAAGGAGATTCGAGGCCGTTCATTCAACGTGGCTGGTGTTGCCTATTTTAGTAATGGCGATGGACTCTGCTTCGTCAACGACCAACGCGAGTTGGAGGGATTCCGTGTGAATAGGGTTGAGGGTAACCGTCTGTTTCCGCTGAAGATGCCTGATAACCTGCGTCCCGGACTTCGTCTCTATCGTAATAATGATCAGGAGATGGAGCGACTCTTATCAAAGCCCAGTGCTGAACGAAAGATTCCCGTCACCATGTCGCTTCGTGCCACCGATGATGGTTTCTCATTACAGATGGACGATGCTGTGGTGCGTATTCAGGCCGAACATCAGGAGGCACAGAAAGACCCTCGCGAGAATATCATTCGACAGTTGACCAAGTTGGGTGGAACACCCTATGAGTGTAGTGATGTCGATATCCCCGAGGCCTTCAACTATTTCATTCCCGCGAGCCTCCTCTCTGATATGAGGCGACAAGTTGTGGCTTTACGGGAAACGATGAGTATGAACGGAGCAAACGCCCAGTCTCAAAAGAGCAAACGCCCCGTTTCCCCCGTTCAAACCTATCATGTGCCTTATCTCTATAACATCTCCAACCGTCTGGCCCGTGAGTTCTATAAGACACAAGGTGTCAACGTGGGCGAGGCCTTCGAGTTACGTCAGCTTGCCCAGCCTCTCATCATGCAATGCCGCCATTGTCTGCGTTATTCGTTAGGCTTCTGCGTGAAGCATGGTGGACGCCGTCCTGAGTGGAAAGAGCCCCTGTCGTTGCGTCTGGGTGACGGACGCCTGTTCCGTCTTGAGTTCGATTGCCAGCATTGTCAAATGAATGTCTATGCCCATGAATAAGCTGTACACATATCTCATAGGCTTGTTGTTCCTAATGTTCAACAGTTGCTATCATCAGGAGCCGGAAACGTCTGATGCATGGATAGTTACCGAAGAGCAGATGGACTCCATTTCGTTCTATACCACGCACCACTATACTCAGAACTATAACTTCTTCGTGACAGCCGACACGTTGCGTCTTATCGTACAGCAGCCTACAGAATTCCTCAGCGAGATGTGGGTCGATACGATTGCTGTTGTCAACAACGACCGTCTGGTGGTAGCTGACATCATGATGCTATCAACAGATACTATCGACTCGGTATGGGTACAGGTGGCACGCGATCAGGAAACTATTGGATGGGTGCGTGAAAAAGAGATGCTGCCAAACGTGGCTCCCGATAATCCTATCTCCCGCTTCATCGATGCGTTCTCCGATACCCACCTGCTCATCATGCTGGCCTTCTGGGCTGTAGTGGCAGCCATCTATACCATCTGGGCGTTGGCTCGCCGCAATGCCAAGATTGTGCATTTCAACGATATTCCATCGTTCTATCCCACGCTTCTCGCCCTCTTCGTGGCTGCCGCAGCTGTGTTCTACAGCACCATCCAGTTGGTAGCTCCCGACTCGTGGCGTCATTATTACTATCACCCCACACTCAATCCCTTTGCCGTTCCCCTCCATCTTGGCATCTTTATCTTCTCTGTGTGGGCCCTCTTGCTGATATCGCTGGCAGCTATCGACGATATCCGTCGTCATCTGCCTTTTGGCGAGACAATCCTTTATCTCTTCGGACTCATGGGTGTTTGCACCATCAACTATGTGGTGTTCAGCATCTCCACATTATATTATATAGGTTATCCCCTGTTGGTTATCTATGTCATCATTGCCGTTCGCCGTTATATCCGTAAGAATCGTGCCAACTATATCTGCGGAAGCTGTGGACAACAATTAACGAATAAGGGCATCTGTCCGCATTGTGGTGCCAATAACATCTGATAGAGTGATGATGGAAGACGTGATGATGACTCAGAATACGGAACTGCGCAACGCCTGGGACTTTGTGGAGCATACAGGGCGTAGCATCTTCCTGACAGGAAAGGCTGGAACGGGTAAGACCACGTTTCTGAAAACCGTTGTAGATCAGAGTAGCAAACGTAATGTGGTGGTGGCCCCAACGGGTGTGGCAGCCATCAATGCTGGCGGCATGACTATCCATTCGTTCTTCCAGCTGCCTTTCTCACCTTTTGTGCCTGGTGCCAAGATAGAGAGTAAGTTCGACTTTGGCAAGGAGAAACGTAAGCTCATTGCCTCGCTTGACCTCCTGATTATCGACGAGATCTCAATGGTGCGCAGCGACCTGCTTGATGCCATCGACAGCATCCTGCGACGCTTTCGCGACCGCTACAAGCCCTTTGGTGGCGTGCAACTGTTGATGATTGGTGACCTACAGCAATTGACGCCAGTGGTGACCCCTGATGACGAAAGGATGCTTAAACCCTATTACGACACACCTTATTTCTTCGGTTCAAAGGCACTTTCAGAGATTGACTATGTGACGATACAGCTGGAGAAGGTCTATCGCCAGCAGGACGATACTTTCCTCTCGCTGCTGAACCATATCCGTGAGGGACAGCCTACAGCCGCCGACCTCACCTTGCTGAACTCCCGCTATAAGCCCGTCTTCCTGCCCAAGCCCGAAGAGGGTTATATCCGTCTGACTACCCACAACCTGATGGCTAATAACTATAACGAGACGGAGTTGCAGAAGTTATCAGGACGTGCAGTCAACTATCAGGCCAAGATTGAAGGAACATTTCCTGAGTATTCCTATCCTACGGCAGAGACGTTGACGCTGAAGGTAGGTGCGCAGGTGATGTTTGTGAAGAACGACCCTTCAAACGAGCACCGCTATTATAATGGTCGCATAGGACATGTGACATTGGCTGAGCCCACCCGTCTCTTGGTGTATTGTCCTGGCGACGCTGATGCTATCGAGGTGGTGCCTTTAGAGTGGGAGAATGCCCGCTATACATTGAACGACGAGACCCGCGAGATAGAGACCAAGGTGCTGGGCAAGTTCTCGCAGCTACCTCTACGACTGGCATGGGCTATCACCATCCACAAGAGTCAGGGACTCACCTTCGAACATGCTATCATCGACGCCAGCCTGTCGTTTGCCCCTGGTCAGGTATATGTGGCTCTGAGCCGCTGTAAGACTTTGGAAGGTATGGTGCTGGCCTCGCAGATTCCGCCTCATGCCATCATCAATGATGAACGTGTCGATTCCTATATCTCGCATCAGGAAGAGGCTGCGCAGCGTAGCATCGACCAGTTGCCTACGCTCAAGGATGAGTATTACCGTTACCTGTTGATGGAGCTCTTCGACTTCAAGGATATCCTCTACCGTGAGGAGTACTTGGGACGCATCATCATCGAGTTTTTCTATCGCAGTCATACCGATATTGCTGAGTTGCACAAGCGTGCGTTGGAGGATTACAAACAGAAGATGATTGTGGTGGCTGATAAATGGCGTGCGATGATTCAGCAGATGACCATCGACGCGCTACACGAAGAGGAATTCCTGGAACGTGTGAAACGTAGTGCGGCTTATTTCGAGCAGACGCTCGACAAGGTACTGACGAAGCCTTTGTCGTTGGTGCTAGATATCAAGTCACAGAACAAACTAGCGATGAAACGACTTACGGAGAACTATACCGATTTGCGACAGGCTTGGCTCTCACGCCGCTATCTGTTGCAGCAGTTGTCAGAGCGCACCTTCACCATTGCCGACTATCTGCGTCAGAAGCAACACTCGCTGCTTGATGCAATGGATGAGCAGACGTTGAAGAAAAAGAAGAGAAAAAGTGGAAAGAGGAAAGTGTAAAGAGGAAAGTGGAAGGCTGCGAGTAAGCGAGAGGAGAGCTAAGCTCGCTTAAGCTCTCCCGAGCGTGAGCAGACTAGACCGTAGGTCAAAGAGGATAGTTAATAGGCAAATTATAAAATAGATAAATAATGGGATTTTGGAAAACGTTTTTCGGTGGTGAAGAAGCAACACCCGAGGAAGAGAAGAAGAATGCAGATGCCAAAAACTTCGACCTGATGAAATATGACGGTGTGAAGGCTATGCGCATGGGACAGCTTGAATATGCAGAGCGATGCTTTAACGAGGCATTGAAAATACAGGACGATATGGAGGTGCACGACTATCTGTCGCAGACGCTCACCCGTCTTGGTAATCTGGAAGGTGCGCTGCAAGAGCTGCTGACAATGGCCCGTGTGGCCCCCGATAATGTGGCGGTGTTGATGCAGGGTACTCATGTGGCTTATATGCTTGAGAACTACGAGCAGATGAAGACGCTGTGCGAACAGGCCCTCGCTCTTGACGGTGAGAATGCGTTGGCTAACTATCAGATGGCACAGGCCGTGATTGGACAGGGTGATACGATTAGTGGTATTGCCTATCTGACTAAGGCCATCACGCTGAGCGAAGAGCTGGCCGATGCCCGTCTGCTGCGAGCTAAGACGTTGCTGGCTATGGGCGATGTGAAGGGCGCCGGCGAGGATGTGGACTGGCTGATGGCGCATACTGACGAAGAGGAAGACGTGTTGCTGATGGCTGCCCGTGTGGCTTGTGCCAAGGGACAGACTGAAGAGGCTATCAACATATATAATAAGGTGACAGAACTGAATCCCTTCCAGTTGGATGCCTATCGCGAACGTGGCAAGCTCAAGTTCGAGTTAGGCGACAAACAAGGTGCTGAAGAGGAGATGCAGAAGTTGCTCGAGATGAACCCCGACGAGATGGCCAATGTTAGTGGCGATTATACTGCAGAAGGGGTGGAACAAGCCGTGAAACGGGCCTACTCGAACATGAATCCGTTTGGTATTTGAAATTTTTTGCCAAATTATTTGCGTAATTCGGAGAATTGTTATAAATTTGCACCCGAAAATAACAAACAGTAACAAAAATGACTAAATTTAACGCATACTTCTACTTTTATTATTACTTTACAAGCAATTGTGAAGCGGGTAGTCGTATGTAAATTTAAAGTTGAAAATTGAAAGTTGAAAATTAAATAAGGCCCCGCTTCACGAAGAGTGATAGTGGGGCTTTCTTTTAAGTAAAGAGTAAAGATGAAGAGAATTGCGATACAAGGAGAGATAGGATCGTTTCACGACATTGCTGCACATCAGTATTTCAAGGGCGAACAGTTGCAGCTTATCTGCTGTCAGACCTTCGAGCAGGTATACGACAGCATACAGCAGGACCCTACCGTCATTGGTATGGCTGCCATCGAGAATACCATCGCTGGCTCGCTGCTACATAACTACGAGTTGCTTCGCGACAGCGGTACGACGGTGGTTGGTGAGCATAAGTTGCATATCACCCACTGCATCTGTTGTCTGCCCGACGATGACTGGGACACCATTACCGAGGTGCACTCACATCCTGTGGCCCTGATGCAGACGCGTCATTACCTGGAGCGCCATCCTAATCTGCGCATTGTGGAAGGCGACGATACTGCCGGCTCTGCCAAGATGATTGCCGAGGGCCAGCACAAAGGGTGGGCTGCCATCTGTCATGCAGAGGCCGCTAAGCTCTATGGTCTGAAGGTGCTGGAGGACGGCATCGAGGACAACAAGCACAATTTTACACGATTCCTCGTCTGCTCTGCTCCCCAGAAAGCCGATATGCTGCGCCCACTGGTCGAGACCAACAAGTCGAGCATCGTCTTTGCGCTGCCTCACGAAGAGGGATCATTGTCAGCCATCCTCGCCATCTTGTCGTTCTATAAGATTAACCTCACCAAAATTCAGTCGCTGCCCATCATCGGCAGAGAGTGGGAGTATCTGTTCTATGTCGATGTGACCTACAACGACCTCACCCGTTATCGTCAGGCTGTGGATGCGATCATCCCATTGACCAAGGAACTGAAGATATTGGGAGAGTATAAGGCGAATTGAGAATTGAAAATTGAGAATTATGATACAACCAGCAGAAAGATTAAGTTTAGTACAGGAGTACTACTTCAGCCGCAAACTGAAGGAAGTGGCCCAGCTCAACGCCGAGGGCAAGGATATTATCTCGTTAGCCATTGGCAGTCCTGATATGCCGCCGTCGAAGCAAACCATCGACAAGCTTTGTGAGGTGGCCCAGCAGCCCAACGCCCACGGCTATCAGCCCACACAGGGCACACCTGAATTGCGCGAGGCTATGTCAGCCTTCTACAAGCGTTGGTACGGTGTAGACCTCGACGCCAAGAGCGAGGTGCTTCCCTTGATTGGTTCTAAGGAAGGTATCCTTCACGTGACGCTGGCTTTCGTAAATCCTGGCGATGAGGTGCTGGTGCCCAATCCCGGCTATCCTACCTACACTTCGCTGTCGAAGATTCTTGGTGCCAAGATAGTGAACTACGACCTGCGCGAGGATAATGGCTGGCAGCCCGACTTCGATGAGTTGGAGAAGATGGACCTGAGCAAGGTGAAACTGATGTGGACCAACTATCCCAACATGCCCACAGGTGGTCGTGCTCAGATGGCGACCTACGAGCGCTTGGTGAAGTTCGCTAAAGACCACGACATCGTGGTGGTGAACGACAACCCCTACAGCTTCATCCTGAGCGAGGAACATCTCAGCATCCTGCAGGTTCCTGGTGCCAAAGACTGCTGCATTGAGTTCAACTCTATGTCGAAGAGTCACAACATGCCTGGTTGGCGAGTGGGTCTCTGCGCCTCCAACCCACAGTTTATTCTGTGGATTCTCAAGGTGCAGTCGAATATTGAGAGTGGCACCTTCCGCGGCATCCAGCTGGCTGCTGCCGAGGCCTATAAGAATGACGAGACCTGGCATCGTGAATACAATATTGAGACCTATGCCCGTCGTCGCCAGTGGGCCGAGAAGATTATGGATGTGCTGGGTTGTACCTATGATAAGAACCAGGTGGGTATGTTCCTTTGGGGTAAGATTCCTGCCGATATCAAGAACGTGGAAGACCTCACCGAGCGTGTACTCCACGAGGCTCGTGTCTTCATCACCCCAGGTTTCATCTTCGGCTCGAATGGCGAAAGATACATCAGAATATCCCTTTGCGCCAAGGAGGAAAAAATCAAGCAAGGCCTCGAACGCATTGAGCAAATCGTAAAATAGTGAAATAGTAAAATAGAAAAATATAGTTATGAGTTTAGAATTAGCACCATTGAATTTGCCGAGCGACAACGAACGTCCGTTCGTGATTGCCGGCCCATGCTCTGCCGAGAGTGAAGAGCAAGTGATGACCACCGCCAAGCAGCTGGCCATGAAAGGCTGCCATAACTTCCGTGCCGGTGTGTGGAAGCCCCGTACCAAACCCGGTGGCTTTGAAGGTCACGGTGAGCCCGCCCTGCAGTGGATGAAGCAGGTGAAGCAGGAAACGAAGATGCTGGTGGCTACTGAGGTGGCTACGCCCGAGCATGTAGAACTGGCCCTAAAATACGATATCGACATTCTGTGGGTAGGTGCCCGCACGTCAGCTAACCCCTTTGCTATGCAGGCTCTGGCCGACTCGCTGAAGGGTGTCGATGTGCCTGTCTTCGTGAAGAACCCCGTCAACCCCGACCTGGAGCTGTGGATTGGTGCCTTGGAGCGCATCAACGGCGCCGGCATCAAGCGTCTGGGTGCCATCCATCGCGGCTTCTCGTCTTACGACAACAAGATCTACCGCAACACCCCCATGTGGCAGATTCCTATCGAGCTGCATCGCCGCATACCCGACCTGCCCATCATCAGCGACCCCAGCCATATTGGTGGACGTCGTGAGCTGATCGCCCCGCTGTGTCAGCAGGCTATGGACCTGGGCTTCGACGGTCTTATCATCGAGAGCCACTGCGACCCCGACAAGGCTTGGAGTGATGCTAAGCAGCAAGTGACGCCTGATGTGCTCGACTATATCCTCTCGCTGCTGGTCATCCGCGACGAGAATACCACCACCGAGGGCATCCAGCAGTTGCGTAAGCAGATTGACGAGTTGGACAACCAGATCATGGATATCCTGACCAAGCGTATGCGTGTATGTCGTGAGATTGGTCAGTACAAGAAGGAGCACAACATGACGGTGCTGCAGACCTCGCGCTATAATGAGATTCTGTCTAAGCGTGGTGCCCAGGGCTCGCTCTGTGGTATGTCGCCCGATTTCGTGGCCCACGTCTTCGAGAGCATTCACGAAGAAAGTGTTCGTCAGCAGATTGAGATCATCAATAAATGAGTCCACCCCCTGTCCCTCCCCAAGGGAGGGGAGTCTAATATGACTGGAGGTGGAAAAGATTATATATAAAGAAGAAATAGAAAAAGAAACAAATTGGATCCCCCGAAGTAACCAAGCTCCCCTCCCTGGGGAGGGGAAGGGGGTAGGCTCTATGAAAATATTAGTGATGGGAGCAGGCAAGATGGGAAGCTTTTTCATCGACCTGCTGAGCTTTGACCACGAGGTGGCTGTGTTCGAACGCGACGCCAAGCGTATGCGCTTCACCTACAACTGCCAGCGGTTTACTACATATGAGGAAATCAAGGCCTTTAAGCCCGAGTTGCTGATTAATGCTGTGACGCTGAAATATACCATTCCTGTATTTAAGGATGTGATACCTTACCTGCCTAAGGAGTGTATCATCAGCGACATCGCCAGCGTAAAAACCGACTTGAAAGAGTTTTACGAGCAGACGGGTATGCGTTATGTATCCACACACCCCATGTTCGGTCCGACGTTTGCCAACCTGCAGCAACTCTCCGAGGAGAATGCCATCATCATCAGCGAGGGCGACTATATGGGTCGCATCTTCTTCAAGGACCTCTACCAGAAGCTGGGGCTGAACATCTATGAGTACACCTTCGAGGAGCACGACAAGACGGTGGCTTACTCGCTGAGTATCCCCTTTGTCAGCACCTTCGTCTTTGCCGCTGTGATGAAGCATCAGGATGCCCCTGGTACCACCTTCAAGCGTCACATGCGCATTGCCAAGGGTGTGCTCAACGAAGACGACTACCTGCTTCAGGAAATCCTGTTCAACCCCTACACCCACGACCAGGTGTCGCAGATTCGTACCGAGTTGAAGGAGTTGCTGGAGATTATCGACAACAAGGATGCCGACGGCATGAAGCGTTATCTCACCAAGATTCGTGACAACGTGCGTCGCGACATTGAAATCAAAAAATAGAAAATGAAAACAATCAGATTATTTGCCATCGCCATGCTTGGTGTCCTGGCGTTCACCAGCTGTGAAGAGTTGGAAGAACTCGACAGGAGAGTAGAAGAGATTTACCTTAACAACCTGAAGGACTAGGTTGTCAACGCCGCCACCAGCGAGGATGCCATCAATAAGTTCGGCTACGAAAAATGCTTCACCATAGTGCCCTTACAGGATTATTACAGGGATAAGTATGAGAATTACAACCGAGAGGACACCACCACAGTTATTGACATGACCGACCTCGTATCTGTGCGCTCGCTCGTCTATTGTGAGGCGAGTATGGGTCATCTCAAGACGGGCGAGATTGTCTGCAACAAACGTATTGCCAACGACCTGCTGGCCATCTTCCGCGCCCTCTACGAGGCCAAGTACAATGTGGATGCGATGATGCCCGTCGCCACGAGCAACTACCAGTCATTGACCGACGATGCCAATGCCAGCAACAACTACTCCTTCTGCTTCCACTTCATGGGAGGAGGCGAGGCTCATGAAAAAGGACTGGCCGTCGTGCTCAATCCCTACACGCCTCCTACTGCTGGCGACCTCGCTGTGACCCTCTTCAAGCAGCACGGCTTCACCTGGGGTGGTGACTCCGTTAACGGCAAGTCCTATTATTTCGAAAAGAAATGAGATTACCTAACAAACAAAAGCGCTCTCGTTCCTCATTTATAAACTTTCTGTCCATTTTATTTGGATGGAAAGTTTTTTCTTTTTATCTTTGCAGTCGGTACTTGTAACAAATAAGATACTAACCTGACATTGATTATGTACGAACAGATATTAGAAGACACACTATTTATTATACTTTATACTGTGGTGACGGTGATCTCCGCAATTGCATGCATTTACTTGCTGTTTCGACGGGGTAATGCCTTTGCTGCTCACATCACGACGCCGAGGCGCCTGCGCCGCTGGACGGCAGCCTTCTTAGGTGTCATAGCCATAGGACATTTGTGGTACATCCCATCCATCATGCCCGATTCTGTCGACAGCTTCAAGATGAGCCTGCTCATAGGCGGCTTGCTCGACTGCCTGCTCACCATCCCCATGGCCTTCATCGTCATGCTTTGTATGCTGCAGGACCGTCAGCGACCGCTGTGGCCTGTCGCCGTGATGATAGCGCCCCTCGTGGTGGGAATGGCGGTGTGCCTTTTCACTCTCAGCGATGTTTTATTACCCATGGTACGCATCTATTTCGTGCTGATGAGTATGGCTTTCATCATCTATATGCTACACGCTCTGAAACAGTATGGCCGGTGGCTGCGCGAAAACTATGCCGACCTGGAGCACAAGGAGGTGTGGCAGAGCATCTTTGCGCTGGCCTACATCATGCTTATGTTCGGCTATTACGTTAGCGGTGTCAGTGGCATGACCTACGAATACATCATCCAGATGAGCGCCATCATACTGATATTCTATCTGCTGTGGCGTGTGGAGACGCTGCAGACCTTGGAGACTCAGCCCCGCCCTCTCTCATTGATCGAGGGTAGTATTCAGACTCAAGAACAAAAACTATCTACGCCCCTCCCTCACAGGGAGGGGACGGGGGAGAGTCTGTCGGAGGAGAGTCAGGAGAGTCTCTCGCTCGATGCCCTCCTGTCTGCTCGCAACGACATCGGACCATTGTTGAAGCAGTATTGCGAGGAACCGCAGCTCTATCTGAAGCACGATATTTCCCTTAACGAGCTGGCCACCATGATTGGTACCAATCGTACCTACCTCAGCAACTACTTTTCCTTGCAGGGCATCACCTACAACACCTACATCAACGCCCTGCGCATCCAGCATTTCGTCACGCTCTGCCAAAAGAAGGCCGCAGCCAATGAAACAATAACGCTGCGGGAACTGGTCCGCGATAGTGGCTTCCGCAGCTACAACACGTTCAATACAGCCTTCAAGCAGAATATGGGAACGACGGTGACGGTGTGGTTGCACAAATTAAACTTCCGATACTAACTAAAGACATAAAACTATGAAGAAGAGGATTCTATGTATGTTCGTGCTACTATGTGCAGTAGGGCAGGCGACGTGGGCACAGGACGCGGAACTGACGCCTGACGGTGACTGGATGGGACGGCTGGCCGACGATGTGCTGGTGGCCCGAGTGTCTATACCTGGGGCTCACGACTCGGCCACGGGCTGTGGCTGGGGCGAGGGTGCCGAGGAGACAGGCAACAGCTATGCCCGCACACAGGACCTGAACATAGCGCAGCAGTGGCACATAGGCGTCAGGGCCTTCGACCTGAGACCCTGTCTCTACGACGGCTACATGAATCTGAACCACGGCATCGTGCCCACCAGCATGCATTTCGAGGAGGCGCTGGAGCTGCTGCGCGACTCGCTGGCCGCGCATCCCACGGAGTTCGTGGTGATCCACCTGTTGCACGAGACCGACGGCGACCAGGTGGATGATGACTACGGCACCCGACTGAAGGCGCTGCTGAATCGTGACGACCTGAAGCCCCTGTTCGTGAAGTTCAAGACGGGACTCACTGTAGGCGATATGCGAGGTAAGATACTGCTGCTGAGCCGCGACAACTATGCCACCACCATCACCACGGGCGGCGTGTTCAAGAACTGGACGGGCGAGGCCAACTGGGACAAACAGACGCAGGGACGCATCATGGGTCCTGGTGGCACGTCAGGCACTTGTTACATGCAGGACTACTCCGACACCCACAACACGGGTGGTCTCGACATCAAGGTCAACGCCATCAAACGACTGTTGGACTTCAGCACCACCCATACCACCACCAACCTTACCTCCATACGCTGGATATTCAACTTCGCCTCAGCCTACTCAAAGGTGTTGTCGATTTTCGGTTATGAGATATCGACAAGCGAGGGCTATCGCGACAATGCCGCACACACCCACGCCGCCATTCTCGACTACCTGGACACGCACGAGGCTGGTCCTATGGGCGTGGTCATCATGGACTATGTGGGCGTGGATCAGAGCGAGGGCTACAACGTAAAAGGTGCCCAACTGGTGAAGGCTATCATCGACAATAACTTCAAGTATCTCAACGATATAACGAAGATTCGTTCTGTAAAAGCTAAAAGTACTGACGTGCATGCCTTTAACCTCAATGGCATCCCTACCACCAAGACCTCTCGCGGGCTCCGCATCATAGACCATAAGAAGATTAATCAGTATTAGCATGAAGAAGATTTTTTGCCTTATACTCATGAGCCTGCTGGTCGGCATGAGTGCCAGGGCACAGGCCGATTGTCGCGTTGTGCCTCTGCCCAGGAGCATCACGATTGACACAACACGGGTGTTTAAGCTACAGACGGGCATGGGTATCGTCTATGATGAAAGCGTACCCGCGATGCAGCGTAATGCCGAGTTCCTGCAGCAATGGGTGGCAGAGCTCACAGGGCTGCGTCTGCAACTCATTCCCCATCCGCATCGCGGCACCGACCTCCGATGCGCCATCTGGCTCAGCCTCATGGATAAGCCCAACCGACTGCCCAGCGAGGCCTATACCCTCACCGTCCACAAGAAAGGCATCACCATCCAGGCCCCCGAGCCCGAGGGCATCTTCCGTGGCATCCAGACCCTGCGTAAGAGTCTGCCTGTAAAAGCCCAGGCGCCCATCCTGTTTCCCTACGCCACCATCAACGATTCGCCCCGCTTCAGCTATCGCGGCGTGCACCTCGACTGTGCCCGTCATTTCTTCTCCGTCGACGTCATCAAACGCTATCTCGACCTGCTGGCATTGCACGGCTGCAACCAGTTCCACTGGCATCTCACCGACGACCAGGGCTGGCGTTTCGAGGTGAAGGCTCTTCCCGACCTGGCACCGAAAGGTAGCGTACGACAGCAGACCGTCATCAGTCGCAACAGCGGCGTCTTCGACGGTCAGCCCTATGGCGGCTACTACACCCAGGACGACTGTCGCGAGATTGTGCGCTACGCTGCCGAACGTTATATCAACATCATCCCCGAGATCGACCTCCCGGGCCACATGCAGGCTGCCCTCCACGTCTATCCCCATCTGGGCTGTACGGGCGGTCCCTACGAGGTATGGCAGGTGTGGGGTGTCAGCAATGATGTGCTCTGTGCCGGCAACCCCGAGGTGCTCACGTTCCTGAAGACCGTCTATGGCGAGCTGTGCGACGTCTTCCCCTCGAAGTTCATCCATATCGGTGGCGACGAGTGTCCCAAACACCGTTGGAAGAACTGCGAGAAATGTCAGGCCAAGGCGCGCGAGTTAGGACTGAAGGACGACGGGCATCATAGCATCGAGAACCAGTTGCAGACCTACATCAACCGCGAGATGGAGCAGTTCCTGAAGCAACGGGGCCGCACCCTCATAGGCTGGGACGAGACCCTCGAGGGCGGACTCACCACCGAGGCCACCGTTATGTCGTGGCGCGGCATCAATGGCGGTATCGAAGCGGCCCGTCAGCATCATCACGTCATCATGACGCCTACTGACTATTGCTATATCGACTATTATCAGTTGAAGAACACGTGGAACGAACCACTGGCCATCGGAGGCTATGTGCCCCTGAGCAAGGTCTATGCCTTCGAGCCGTTGGTGCCCGAGACGCTGACGGAAGAGGAACAGCAGTATATCCTCGGTGCCCAGGTCAACCTCTGGACGGAATACGTGGCTGCTCCCGACCATCTCTTCTATATGCTCCTGCCCCGTCTCGATGCCATCAGCGAGGTGCAGTGGTGCTGTCCTCAGCAAAAAGATTTCGACGACTTCAAACAGCGTCTCCCCCATATGAAGCAGATATACAACATCCTTGGCGTCAGATACTGTCAAGGTGTTGAGTAACATAATAAAACATAGGAAAAAATGAAAAATAATCTACTATTTATCGGTTGCCTTCTTGGCTGCAATGTTTTTTGTGTCTTGCTCTGACAGCGATGACAACCGACAACGGTAACGAGTATGTCTATTGGGAAGGCACGACAATTTCTGATGGATATAGCAGCAATAAGCCTTGGCAGTCGTTCGCCAACACCTACTATAAGACGGCGTTCGACCAGAAGGTGCGCTGGAGCCGTATCTTTAAGCTGAATCCTTACTTCCCAAAGAATAATCCTCCCACAGACGACGAGGGTGACCACCTGCGTGGAGCTTCGTTAATTCATCTTTAACAAAACGCACCGGCCTAAATACTAATTAGGTCGGTGCGTTCTTTCTGTTCTAGTTAAGCGGACGGGTGGGGCAGAGTCTATCCACTTTCCTCATTCCTCATTCCTCTTTCCTCTTTCCTCAAAGCCAACGGTTACCCTTTGTCCACGGTGTATATAAATGCCCGGGGTGGTGGGACGGCGCCCAATCTTAAAGCCCTGGAGCGTGTACCACTCTGTGTCATAGTCGAGGTCAGAGGAGACGGCGTTGATGACTGCTGGGGCGTCGAGATCGATGACGAAGGGTTCCCACGGTGTGCCGACGATGGCATCGCTGTTGAAGGGTACGGTGGTGCATACGGTGGTGACAATGCCATCGATGGCGGCGCGTATCTGCATGGCTTTTTCGTGACCCTCGCCAGCAATGAGCAGGTAGTAGAGGCCACTCGTCTCGGAGGCGACAGCAGCACCACGACACTCATCGTCGATGAAAGCTCCCAGCTCGGCATTGGTCACAGGTTGTCCGCTCTTGACGAGCTTGATAACCATAGACATGTTGTCAGGATAGTTTTCTGGGTCGAGAGGAGTGAAGAGTGAAGAGTGAAGGGTGAAGGGTGAAGGGTTATCTTCTTCCGCGCCATCTCTACTCTGTCTGCTGCCTGCGGCGCCATTGGCTGTTGGATAGACGAACTCCTTGTCGGCATCATCGACGCTGTAGTAGAGGTAGCCCTTACCGCTTTCCATCACTTTGAGGTTGCCGTCCCATCCGCTGTTGCCGTAGATGGCGAAGCCTTGTTGCGACTTGACCTGATCGCCACGTTGCGGGTTGGCTCCAGCGAGTGCCATGTCGAGGGTCATAGTTGTGGTGGGCAGATAGCATATCCAGTTCCAGTTCTTCTTCAGCGTCACCTTCGTGTCAGAAAGCTTCACCTGCTCTCCCGTGACGGGCAGCGATGTGGGTATTTCCTTGCTCTTCGACAGCTTGGTGAGCTTCATCTTGTACATGGTGTTGGCATGAACGTTGGCGAGTGTGCCGTCCCAGTATGTGCCGTTGCAATAGTAGGTACCCGTGGTGCGGTCCTTGATGTACACGTTCCATGTGGAGATATCCTTGAAGACGACGGAGGTCTTGTCATCAACGGGTTCGACGTTGAGTGATATCCAGTTCCAGTTCTGCTTCAGCTTCAGTTCCTGCTCCATGAGGTTGCTCTTGGTGAAGGTGACGGGCTTGTCGAAGTTGCCGTAGGTCACGGAGGGGTCGAAGGCGATGCCCAATGATGACTCGGGAGTAGAGGCTGATGGCAAGGTGACGTTGACGTTGGTGTAGGTCACGCCCCTGGCTGCATCCCAGATGCGGAAGGTAACGTTCTTACCGTTGTCCAGGTCTTTCATTGTGCCGTTGACGTTTTGCTGGGCGGTGCCATAGACGCTTAGTGCCACGAAGGCGGAGCCTCGTATTGGCTCTATATAGGCCTTGCCTCGACACTCACCGTCGATGAATGCAGCCACGCAGCTCTCAATGTTGCTCATCAGCACACCGTTAGCGTAAATCTGGCCTACGATGCTCATAGAGTTCTCGTAAAGGTTGGGATTCACTATCCATTCAGGAGCCTCGCCGCGCACCTTCATCACGATGCGCAGTGGCTCGAGAATCTCGTCGTTGCCCTGCAGTCCTACGGTGACATCGTAGTTGCCTACTGGTACTGTTGACGAAACCTTGAAACGCAGCGTCTTCTTTGACTGTGGTGCGAGGTCGCCAGTAGTCTCGACAGGTGAGCCGTCGAGGGCATTGACGAGGGTGAGCCACTGTGGCATGTTATATAAGGTGTAGTACTCGGTGTTACCACCCTTGTTGACAATCTCCACGTCGAAATAGCGGTTGTCGCCATACTGCTTGATGATGGTGACGCTATCCTTAGCCCACTTCAGCGTGTTCTTCTGCACGTAAGCTGTCCAGCGTATTGGTGCCGACTGGTTGCCGTGCATATCGTGAATCTTATCTACGGTGATGTTGAGAGTGGTTCCCTCAATGTCACGGGCCTTGATGCCGCTACTCTCTACCAGGCTGATGACCACCTTACGTTCTGAGGCGATGGGCTTGGCCATGAGTCTGCTCTCTACAGGAGCGTTCTTGATAGCTGGTGTCATACTGCTGAACGAATATGCTCCTTCCAGCGTCATACCTTGGCTGACAGGAGTGCCGAGCGAACGCGACGCCATATTGTCGAGCGTCTCAACACGTGTGGCTACACCATCAACTGTTCCCTCTTTCTCGAAAGGATAGTAGGCCACCAGTCCGCGCGAATAATGGTCGGCAGTATCTATGCAGTTATAGATATTGTTGAGCAGACGACTCTCAGAGAGTGTGGCATGCCAGATACGCACCTCATCGATGAGAGCCTGTGGTGCACCTTTGGCTACGCTGAGAATGGCACCTTCCAATGACGGCACGTCGGCCTCAGCAATGACAGCCGTACGCTGTCCGTTGAAATAGAAAGATGCAGACTGCCCCCGCACCACATTCAGCGCCACATGGTTCCAGTCTGTGTCAACAATATCTCCATTATTGCCTACCACATGTTCGTTGCCGCCATAGCGGAGTATCCAGTCATAGTCATGATTGTGATAGAGACCGATACGGTTAGCGTCATTATATCCCACCTCGAATACGGTCTGCTCCTGATCTGGACGACGAGGCGAGTTGTACCACATTTCTATCACGTAGCTGTCGCCAGGCCTTGTGTTGATTTGCGAGATGTCAATATCGGCACCCTTTTCATCTACACTCAGGGCATAGTTCTTGTTGTCGCGGAGCCAGTTTGATACAGTGAAGTCATGGGTATGACGTGTGTCGCGTGCCACACTTCCGTGTCCCTCGTCCATAGGCCAGTAGTTGACCAGTCCATAGACATAGTTGTCCTTCGACTGATACTTCTCGGAAGCAGCCACCACAGGATCGCGGTAGATGTTGAAGAGACTCAGGTCATGGATGGCACCATTCATGTTGCCCAGGTAGAGCCAGTTCTCACTGGTATAATCGTGGGCTTCCACGATACCCGCTGTGACCTGCTGGCTGGTAAACAAGGGCAGCGTGACGGCGTCATATTGTGCCAAGGCGGAGAACGTCATTTCGTCGGCCTTGTAACTCAGCACGACGTAGGTCCAGGTATCTTTGGGTATTACCTCTTCCGACTTGATCACCAAACCAGCAACGCCCACCTCTACGTGGCCTTCGCTATCCACACCCATCGTCAGTTGGCTCTGTCCTAACGACAGGATGGTGCCGCTCGACATCCATTTCATCCAGAAATCAATGGAGAAGTCGCCATTGAGGAAGATGGGGTTCAGCGTTTTTGGCGTGCCTCCTGCAGGGAACAGTCGCACAGCCACATCGTGCTGTACCTTCTGACTGTTGAGCTTGGCCGTGACGATGATGTTCTTGTCGCTGACATAGCCTGGTACGATGTCCTCGTTGAACTCAACCAGCAAGTCGTCGCCATAGCCCAGTATGCCGTCTGTCGGCGCTGGTGTGGTGAGTTGGTGTGGAGCTGCGTCGTCCTTCACCACCTCAATCTCGTCGCTATAGACGGTGATCGGTTCCTCACCGTACATCGTCGTGGTGTAGGCACGGAAGGTATAGGTGCCCTGCGGGTAGTCGTTGGCATTGTTCATGTTGAAGTACAGGCGCAGGTCGCCCGTAGCAGGCAATACTTGATCGCCCTGCTTCGTAGAGTCCTCCTTGTTCACATAGAACTGCAAACCCGAGGGCTGTGTCCACGCAGTGGAACCTTCGTAGCGGTATTCAACGCCCAGTTTCTTCATGCCCTTGAACTGACGGTTGAAGTTGGTCAGTTTCATCTCCAGGTTGCCTTGGTTGTGGTTCATGTTCTCAATGTTGAATATCGGCTCGTTGATGACCAGGTCAATGGGACTGGAACTGGGCTTGAAGTGTACGTTCAACGTCGCTCTGTCCCGAATCTCTATAGCCTGGAATCTTGATGCCAGCACAATTCCCACGCCTTCATAGTCGAGCACGCTTTGGTCGGTCTGCCTGACAGTGATGGTTTTCTTCACGGTCTCGCCTTGTGGAATCAGGATGTTGTGGCCGTTGACCAGCGGCATGCCGTCCATTTGAATCTGCAGTCCCTTCTCATTAGCGTTATCCGGCAATATCATCTGGAAGACGGGGTCGTAGTGACGGTTGGCGTTGCTCTTGTTCGACATGTACAACGTAAAGGTTCCTTCCTGTCCGGCGGGCACATCGGTCAGCGTGGCCTCCTTGGCGCTGTTCACGCCATCGGCGCTGATGCGTATGTCGGGCTGCTCCATCTGTTCCGAGCCGTTGCTCAGCACGTGCTGTCCGGGCTCGAACCACTTCGTGTATTCCTTGCCCTCATAGGGGTTGTAGGTCTGGCCGCCGAAAAGTGAGAAGACATCGCTGTAGCCTGTCTGCCCGGAAGGGTACTTGTCGATGGAGAGGTCGGTATCGGCATTGCCGTCGGCAATTACGTAATCCCACTCCATAGAGTTCTTATGCACTTCGCCGTCGATGTCACTTTGCTCACGTCCCGCCTCATTACTGATGGTGGTGAGAATGCTCCAGTGGACCACGTTCTTGAAGTTGTTTCCCCAAGTGTTGTTGACGATGCCACCCATATACCAGGTTGTTTCGGTCTTATGGACGGCAGAGGTATCCTGGGCGACAGAGTAGGTATAGCTCGAACCTCCATCAACGGAGAAGTTCTCCCATCCTTTCCAAGGCTGAGACTTGTCAGCCTTACGGCTCTGCATGGCCTTCACCTTGTTTTCCTCGTTGTCAGAGAGCACCTGCTTCCAACTGTTAATCTGGTTCGTACACCATTGCACGCTGTCCATCTCATTCTCCACCACTTCTTGTGGAGGAATAGCGAAGTAGTTCACATTCGTGATATACTCGGTGTCCTTATTCTTCCCTACCCACGTGACATAGACGGTTTTCTTGCCCGTGTTCACATAGTTCACCGCAGCCATCGAGTCGGCGACCTCTGTCAGGTACGACAGACGCTGGTCTTTCCACTTCGGAATCATCACGTTCTCCAGCTCGTAGGCAGTGTAGTTGAACAGCGTGGTCACCTCCTGACCCAGTGAAAGCGCATCGACCACATCGAACACAAACTTGCCTTCCAGGTTCTTAACGATGCAGAGGTTGCGGGTCTTGCCTAAGAGCATGTTGGTGGCCGTTCCTACAAACACGTCACCGGCGCTACCGATATACGGGAACTCCGAACTGGTGGAGATGGCTTGGGTATAGGTGGTTGTCCACGACTTGTCGTCGGAATGCCCGGAGCGCCAAGTGGCGTGGGTTCCGACATCGAGCTTGTCATAGACCTCTTGCTGCGTAATGAAGATGAAACCCATTCCAGCACCTGAGGTAACACCTGAACCGAAAAGATTCTGGACTAGCAGCTGGTGGTTGCCTACGCCATAATCAGAACTTAAATGGGTCGTTCCGTTCACTACGGCGCGCTTCAGCGTGGTCTTCGACTTGGCTCCTGGCGGGTCGCGCAGCACGAACTGCACCAGGTCGGGACCCTGTGTCACAAAGTTATCGCCTTCGGGAAGGTCGCCCAGCACGACGGCGTTCAGCGAGAAGGGCTGATAGGTACGGTTGTTGCGCTCCAGCAGGATGCTGAAGTTACGGCTGTAGGGCGCAATGATGTTAGGCAGGCCTACACCCCATTTATAGGTCACATGTCCTGTTGCGTCGAGGGTGACCTGGTTGGTCTCCAGGTCGTAGATCTCGCCCACCTGATAACCGGAGCTCGGATCTTCCACTTGATAGACGACCTTCTGGTTCTCACCCATCTCGTTGACGAGTGTTATCTCCTGATCGTTCAGCGGGATGATGTCATCGACAGGCTCCTTGCCGTCGTAGTTTGTGTACTTCTCATAGCCGAAGATGTCGTAGGTGATGGTCTTGCCTTTCTGGTAGAGGGGGTAGCCCAGCATGTAACTGATGGTGCCGTCGTCCTCCTGCTTCCAGATGTCGCTGATGGTTACCGTCTCTGGCGAGTCGGAGTCGCCTACAGGATAATCTATGAGTTCCTCTATGCCGAAGGCACCCGTCGTTCCATTGGCCTTGTCTGTGACGTCTATCTGAGGCGAGGCATAGTAGGTGAACATCTGCTTGGCATTATACTTATAGGTGTCTGGGCCTATGACAAGGTTGGGGTCCCTGTCCTCTGGCAGAATCTTCTCCGTGTACTCCTGCATAGGATTGGTCATATCGATCTCGGGCAGCGAGAAGAACTCGATATCGGGGTTGTTATCCACTTGCAGGCTCTTGACCTTATACTTCAGCGGCGGCAACAGAGCCGAGAACTCACCTGTGAGCGAGTCGGTGCGGATGAATACATACTTCGCATCGTAACTCGTACCAGTCCAGGCGCTGCTGTTGATACTGGTAGTGTCGCTAGCCCATGAGCGCTGGGTAGTGGCATCGCTGATGTGGTCGTCGAGGCAGTTCAGCGAGAACGACTCGTTGTTCAGCGCCAGCTGGATGGTGGCTATGCCGATGTTATTTTTCGACGCTGCAAAGCCCACAGCCAGCGTGTCGTTACGCTCACCACCACCCACGCGGCCTACGAAGTTCACCAGCGTGGCATCGGTGAAGTCGTGCTGCACGGGACGGTCAAAATAGAACGTACCCTGCGTGGGATAGCGTCCGCCGTCAACCATAGCGTGACCCGAACGTCTGGCCTCCACGAAATGCTTGCCGATGGGTACGGACAGCTCGTAGTAACCATTCTCGTCGGTCTGCACGGATTCGCCGTCCTTGCTCTGCAGCATACCGTCCACATAGAGCTGCACGCTGTCGGCGGGCACGTTGGTACCAGCATAGTAGATGTGACCGCTCATGATGAACGACGACACATCGTCAAAGTCGGTATTGTTGTGTACGAGCGAGTTGCTGTTGAAGAAGAGCAACTTCTGGTTGGGGTTGAACTCGTGAATGCCGAACAAGGGTACGACGGCATAGGTCGTGCCCTCGCCGCTAAACGGGATGCCCTGAATGACATAGTTGCCGTTTTGGTCGGTCTTGGCCTTCAGGGTCAGCACGCTGGGCGTAACGGTCGAGGTCACAGCATTGCTACCCACGCTGCCGTGATGCTGGTGGTAGGTGGTACCGTTGCGCGAATAATCGAAGAACTGTGTGCGCAGCCCCTCGTCGAAGGTCCAATAGGTCTCCAGGTTCTTCTCGTTGCCCACGAGCAGATGGTCGTAGTTGTCGAGGATGTCGGCCTCACTAAGA
>Ga0310691_10001023_pt1 | contig 45946 bp, 36 predicted proteins | sample 176DNAGHGlowgp2_FD_203887 | JGI IMG/M metagenome (GOLD analysis project Ga0310691, IMG submission 203887) | Sheep rumen microbial communities from Palmerston North, Manawatu-Wanganui, New Zealand - 1766 DNA GHGlow gp2 (v2) (version 2) | ecosystem: Host-associated > Mammals > Digestive system >... | reverse complement strand
AGAAAGAGCTGGGAGACGATTTCCGGATCAGGGTCGTATCCGCTCATCTGCAGATTCAGGATACTGCGGATCTGACACGCTTTGCGCCTTTGGGCGTGATTGCGAACTTTACGCCCTGGTGGCACGCCGATGATGTCAACGTGTATACGAAGCTCTTCGGCGAGGAACGCGGTAAATTGCTGTATCGCTGCAAATCGGTCTGGGACAGCGGAGCCCTGGTTTCCTGGTCCAGCGATACTATCGTATTCATGGATTTTTCATCCTGGAATCCCTATCTTGGCATGGAAGTCGGAATGACGCGCAAAGTTACGAATAAGACGAAGCTACCCCCGATCGAGTTGATCGAAGATATATTCCCGCCCGCCGATGAGAGGATGGGGATCGAAGAGATGATTCTCGGCTACACGATCAACGGGGCAAAGCAGCTCGGCATCGAAAAGACGAAGGGCTCCATCGAGGTCGGCAAGGACGCGGACTTCCTGGTATTCGACAACGACCTGCTCACGGCAGAGCACGAGGGATTCAGCTATAACCTGCCGCGGGATGTGTATTTCTGCGGTAAGAAAGTGAACTGATATTTTGCTAAGGCAATACCGCACAATGCGGCAAGAGCAGATTCCGAGAAAATCTGAGTTCTGATGATGGCACTTTTTCGCAGATGTACTTTGTGTACCTCAAGAAAAAGTGACGAAATCAGGGCTCAAATTTTCCGGAAGATGCCGCAGGCGTATTGTGCGGTGTTGCCCTAAGGATAAAAAGAGCGCGGCCCGGACGGGTCGCGCTCTCCTGCTGTTTATTTACTTTGGCTTACGCCGTGGTAATTACTCGTTGATGCCGATAACAACACCGGAGCCGACGGTACGGCCGCCCTCGCGGATAGCGAAGCGAAGGCCGTTCTCGATGGCGATGGGGGTAATGAGCTCGACGTCCATGTCGACGTTGTCGCCGGGCATGCACATCTCAACGCCTTCGGGCAGGGAGATGACGCCGGTCACGTCGGTGGTACGGAAGTAGAACTGGGGACGGTAGTTGTTGAAGAACGGGGTGTGACGGCCGCCCTCTTCCTTGGACAGGACGTAAACCTGGCCCTTGAACTTGGTGTGGGGGTGAATGCTCTTGGGAGCAGCCAGAACCTGGCCGCGCTCAACGGACTTCTTGTCGATGCCGCGCAGCAGGCAGCCCACGTTGTCGCCGGCCTCAGCGTACTCGAGGGTCTTGTGGAACATCTCGGTGCCGGTAACGGTGGTCTCGGTGGACTCGTCCTTCAGACCAACGATCTCGACCTTGTCGCCAACCTTGACGCGGCCACGCTCAACACGACCGGTAACAACAGTGCCGCGGCCGGAGATGGTGAAGACGTCCTCGATGGGCATAAGGAAGGGCTGGTCGGCCTTGCGGTCGGGGGTGGGGATCCAGGTATCAACAGCGTCCATGAGCTCCTTGATGCAGGCGTACTCGGGGGCGTTGGGATCTTTGGAGTCGGAAACCAGGGCGTTCAGAGCGGAACCGCGGATGATGGGGGTTTCGTCGCCAGGGAAGCCGTAGAAGTCAAGCAGCTCGCGAACTTCCATCTCGACCAGCTCGAGGAGCTCTTCGTCGTCGACCTGATCGCACTTGTTCAGGAAGACCAGAACGGAAGGAACGTTAACCTGACGGGCCAGCAGCAGGTGCTCGCGGGTCTGGGCCATGGGGCCGTCGGAAGCGGCGATAACGAGGATTGCGCCGTCCATCTGAGCAGCGCCGGTGATCATGTTCTTGATATAGTCAGCGTGGCCCGGGCAGTCGACGTGAGCGTAGTGACGCTTGTCGGTCTCGTACTCAACGTGAGCGGTGTTGATGGTGATGCCGCGCTCTCTCTCTTCGGGAGCCTTGTCGATGGAAGAGTAATCGGTGTACTCAGCCTTGCCCTGCAGGGCGAGGTACTTGGTGATGGCAGCAGTGAGGGTGGTCTTGCCGTGGTCGATGTGGCCGATGGTGCCGATGTTGACATGGGGCTTGGTTCTGTTGTACATCTGTTTTGCCATTTTAATATCCTCCTAAAATAGAATATAAATTACTAATTCCTGTAACGTTCGTTCTGTCATTCTAAGGAGCTCAAAGAATCTTATGATCCTTCGCTCGCGCTCAGGATGCCGGGGGGTATCAGTAGTTCCCGTGCGTGTGCACGAGGGACTCCTGCAAATTCCTGGGCAGCTCGACAAAGTGGCTGGGCTCCATGCTGTAGGTGGCCCTGCCCTGGGTCTTGCTGCGCAGGTCGGTGGCGTAGCCGAACATGGTGGACAGCGGGACATTGCACTCAATGATCGCCGCGCCGTTTCGGATATCGCTGCCGAGGATCTGGCCGCGCCGCGCGTTCACGTCGCCCATCACGTCGCCCATGTATTCCTCGGGCGCGGTGACGACGACCTTCATGATCGGCTCAAGCAGGGTGGGATTCGCCTTCTGGCAGGCCTCCTTGAAGGCCATGCTGCCGCAGATCTTGAAGGCCAGCTCGGAGGAGTCGACCTCATGGAAGGATCCGTCGAGCAGGGTGCACTTGACGTCCACAACCTGATAGCCCGCGAGGACACCGGAGAGCATGGCGCCCTGGATGCCCTGGTCGACGCAGGGGATGAATTCCTTGGGGATCGCGCCGCCGGTGATCTTGTTGACGAACTCGTAGCCCTTGCCGGACTCGTTCGGCTCGACCATCAGCTTGACGTGCGCGAACTGACCCTTGCCGCCCGTCTGACGCGCGTAGCGGGTGTCGACCGTGACGGCCTTCTTGATGGTCTCCTTGTAGGAAACCTGGGGCTTGCCGACGTTGGCCTCGACCTTGAACTCGCGCAGGAGCCTGTCCACGATGATTTCCAGGTGGAGCTCGCCCATGCCGGCGATGATGGTCTGGCCCGTCTCTTCATCCGTGTAGGTCTTGAAGGTGGGGTCTTCCTCTGCCAGCTTCTGCAGGGCGATCGCCATCTTTTCCTGGCCCGCCTTCGTCTTCGGCTCGATCGCCACGCGGATGACGGGTTCGGGAAATTCCATGGACTCCAGGATAATGGGGTTCTTTTCATCACAGAGGGTGTCGCCGGTGGTCGTGTTCTTAAGACCCACGGCGGCGGCGATGTCGCCGGTGTAGACCTGCTGGAGGTCTTCTCTGTGGTTTGCGTGCATGAGCAGGATGCGGCCCATGCGCTCGCGCTGGCCCTTGGTGGTGTTCATGACCGTCTTGCCGGTCTCGAGCGTGCCGGAGTAGACCCGGAAGAAGCTGAGCTTGCCGACATAGGGATCGGACATGATCTTGAACGCCAGGGCGGAGAAGGGGCCGTTGTCGTCGGCATGACGGCACTCGTTCTGTTCGGTCTTGGGGTTCACGCCTTCGATGGCCGGAACATCCAGCGGCGAGGGCATGTAGTCCACAATCGCGTCCAGCAGCTTCTGTACGCCTTTATTTTTATAGGAAGTGCCGCAGGTGACGGGGACCATCTCCACCGCACAGGTGGCCTTCCGGATCGCCGCGCGGATCTTGTCCGCGGGGACTTCTTCGCCTTCGAGATACAGTTCCATGATCTCTTCGTCGAAGTCGGAGACTGCCTCCAGCAGCTTATCGCGGTACTCTGCGGCGAGATCCAGCATATCGTCCGGGATAGGCTCGGTACGCATGTCCTTGCCGAGATCGTCGTAATAAACTCTGGCGTTCATATCCACAAGGTCGATAATACCTTCGAAGCTCTCCTCGCTGCCGATGGGGAGCTGGATGGGCACGGCGTTGCATTTCAGTCTGTCGTGAACCATGCCGAGGACCCTGTAGAAATCCGCGCCCATAATGTCCATCTTGTTGACATAGATCATGCGCGGAACGTGATAGTGATCGGCCTGTCTCCAAACTGTTTCGGACTGGGGCTCGACGCCGCCCTTGGCGCACAGGACCGTGACACAGCCGTCAAGCACGCGAAGCGAGCGCTCGACCTCGGCGGTGAAGTCCACGTGACCCGGGGTGTCGATGATGTTGATGCGGGTGCCCCGCCAGTGGCAGGTAGTGGCGGCGGAGGTGATGGTGATGCCGCGCTCCTGCTCCTGCTCCATCCAGTCCATGGTTGCGGTGCCCTCATGGGTCTCACCTAACTTATAGTTAACTCCGGTGTAGAAAAGAATACGCTCGGTCGTCGTAGTCTTTCCCGCATCGATGTGAGCCATGATGCCGATATTTCTCGTTTTCTCAAGTGAATACTGTCTGGGCATGAAAATCTCCTGATTAGATGCTTACCATCTGAAGTGCGCGAAGGCCTTGTTGGCCTCGGCGTTCTTGTGCATATCCTCGCGCTTCTTGACAGAGTTGCCGAGGTTGTTGCAGGCATCCATGATCTCGCCTGCGAGGCGCTCCTTCATGGTCTTCTCGCTGCGCTTGCGGCTGTACTCGACCAGCCAGCGCAGGGCCAGGGTCTGACGACGGGCCGGGCGAACCTCGATCGGGACCTGATAGGTTGCGCCGCCGACACGGCGGGCCTTGACCTCCAGTGCGGGCATGATGTTGTTCATAGCCTCAGCGAAAGCGTCAAGGGGCTCCTTGCCGGTCTTATCCTTGATGATGTCAAAAGCGTCGTAAACGACCTTCTGGGCAACACCCTTCTTGCCGTCGAGCATAACGCCGTTGATGAGCTTGGTCACCAGAACGCTGTTATACATAGGATCAGGCAAAATTTCTCTTTTGGGAACATTACCTCTTCTGGGCACGTTGCTTCCCTCCTTCATTAAAAAATGGAATCACAGGTACTCGAATACACACGGGTATCCGTTGCGCCCCGAGGTTTATCATTGCAACAGAAAACAATGCTGTACAGATAAACGACAGGGCAGATTGCCGCTGAAGTTATTACTTCTTCTTTGCAGCCTTGGGTCTCTTCGCACCGTACTTGGAACGGCCCTGCATACGGCCGTTGACGCCCTGGGCGTCGAGTGTGCCGCGGATGATGTGGTAACGCACACCAGGCAGGTCCTTAACACGGCCGCCGCGGATCATAACCACGGAGTGCTCCTGCAGGTTATGGCCGATACCGGGGATATAAGCGGTGACCTCATAGCCGTTGGTCAGGCGGACACGGGCGATTTTACGCAGAGCGGAGTTCGGCTTCTTGGGGGTGGAGGTACGGACTGCTGTGCAGACGCCTCTCTTCTGAGGAGCGCTCAGGTCGGTCTCCTTGTTCTTGAGGGTGTTCAGACCCTTCTGCATTGCAGGGGAGGCGGACTTGTAGGTGACCTTCTCTCTGCCTTTTCTCACCAGCTGGTTAAAAGTAGGCATTGTTTTCTCCTTTCTTTCGTTGTCGCGGGATGCTGTGCGCACCGGGCGGACAAAGATCCGGTATTTGCGGACTTTTGCGGCCTTTTTGTGCGCATTTTCTCATCACCCACGCAGTTTTAGATATTAGCATATTTCACAAACCGAGTCAAGAATTTTTGTGAATTCGAGAGAAAAAATTTTTGGAGTGGGTAAAGGGGGCAGCCTTCCCCTCCCCTGTCATCTTGAGCGGAGCGAAGCGGAGTCGAAAGATCTTTATCGCTCAGACGTTTGGGCTGGAAGATCCTTCGCCGCAGCCTTACCTCCATCAGCCGCTTGCGGCGATTGAGGGAGGTGGCGCGAAGCGACGGAGGGAGTCCCCGTGCGTCCTTCTGAGCGCTCAATGCGCCGGGACGGCTCCCTCAGTCACAGCCTCCCGGGAGACCGGCTGTGCCAGCTCCCTCAAGGAGGGAGCTAAAACTTTGTCCGACACGGTGTTTTTTTGCAGCCATGCAAAAAAATAAAAAAAGCCCGAAACTACCCTGGATTTTTGCGACATGTATGTGGTATAATGCAGTCAGTCTTAAATATTAGCGATTCCAACAATTGTGAAAAGGAGAAAAACCATGGCGAAACGAAGAATGTTCAACACGGATGTTGTGAACACGGATGATTTTCGCAGCATGCCGCGCGACACACAGCTTTTGTATTTCTACCTCGGCCTCTCTGCCGACGACGACGGGTTTGTTTCATGGCCCAAGATCGTCCTGCGCATACTCGGCATACGGCAAAACCATCTGAACCTCCTTGCAGAGAAGGGATATATCCGGCTGTTCGATTCCGGCGTGTGCCTGATCTGCGACTGGCAGGCGCACAATTATATACGCCGCGACCGCTATACCCCGACACGCTGCCAGAAAGAGAAGGAAAGCCTCGGCATTTCGTCCCAGGATGGTCAACCGACCGTCATACCGGATGACATACCAAATGACAACCATGCTGACAACCACGCTGACAACCACGCTGACAACCACGCTGACAGTTCTCCGGTTGACACAGGTAAGGTTAGGTCAGGTAAGGACAGGTCAGGTAAGGACAGGTCAGGCAAGGACAGGTCAGACGAAGAGACTGTTTGTGCGGCAAAGCCGCCCCGCCCCCGCTTTTCGCCCCCGGGGGTGGAGGAAGTGGCCGCTTACTGTACCGAACGCAAAAACAGCGTCGACCCCCAGCGCTTTGTGGACTTCTACACCGCCAACGGCTGGGTACAGAACCGCAACAAGCCCATCAAGGACTGGCGGGCTGCGGTGAGACTCTGGGAGAGGAGGGACAAGAATGGACGAGACGATCCAGGTGATGGGTATTACGATACGCCGATCGAAGGCGTCTGCCGCTTCTGAGGCGCCCTGCGCGTATCTGCAGAATGGCTTCTGCAAGCGCTGCACCTGCGGCAAATGCCGGGGCGGCTACCTGATCGACGAGTGGCGGGAGGCCATGCTGCACGGGGACTGCTCCCACGGGCCGCGCGAATGCTCCTGCGTGGAGAGGGCGCGCTCAAGGCGGCGGCTCAGGACGGCGGGGCTCGAGCAGCTTGCCGCGCGCTGCACCTTTGACAGCTACCGCCCCGCAAAGCCCTGGCAGAAGGGCGTCAAGGAGAAGGCCGAGGCGTATCTCGGCGTTTTCCGGACGACGGGCTTTTTCATCTCCGGGCAGTCCGGCTGCGGCAAGACGCATATCTGCACCGCCATCTGCAACGAGATCATCGAGCGCGGCGGGCGGCTGCGCTACTTCCAGTGGGTGCGCGACGGCACACGCCTCAAGCAGCTTCTCACCGAGCGCGACGGCGGCTACGACCGGGAGATCGACACGCTCATCGACACGCCCTATCTCTACATAGACGACCTTTTCAAGCAGGAGGTATCGGCGGCGGACATGCGCCTGGCCTACGAGCTTCTGAACGGGCGGTATAACGCCGGGCGGCCGACGATCCTCTCGAGCGAGCACGACCTCAAGTTCATCCGCGCCGTCCGAAACGGCGAGGGCGACGCCATTGCGGGGCGCATTTTCGAGAGCTGCGGGCGCGGGAAATTCTGCGTCGAGCTCAGCGGGCTGGACAAGAACCTGCGCTTTACGGGGTGACCCCTCTCAGTCACCAGTGTGAGCACTGGTGACAGCTCCCCCTGAGGGGTTCAACCCCTCCGTCTTGCCCCTCGCGGGAGATCGGGGCAATCCACCTCCCCTTGCAGGGGAGGCAATCTCACGCGCGGCGTTTTCCTCTGGCTCTCCTGAAAGGGGAGCTTAACGTGTAATCGCGGCATAAAAAGAGAACACCGGGGTTTCCCGGTGTTCTCGGATGGGTTTTTTCAGATCGCGTTGGACTTGTTGACGAGAGCGGTGAGATCCACGTACTCCTCGGGCTCGGTGACGATGGTCTCGTCGGTCTTGAGCTTGAAGTCGCGGTAGCAGTTCAGGCCCGTGCCGGCGGGGATCAGCTTGCCGATGATGACGTTCTCCTTCAGGCCGACCAGGCGGTCCACCTTGCCCTTGATGGCGGCGTCGGTGAGAACCTTGGTGGTCTCCTGGAAGGACGCGGCGGACATCCACGAATCCGTCGCCAGCGACGCCTTGGTGATGCCCATGAGAAGCTGGGTGCAGGTGGCCTTCTGGAGTCCCTGCTCCCCTGCCGCGGTGCGATCGTCGATTTCCTTGTTCGCGGCCTTGAAGACGGAGATGTCGACCGTCGCGCCGGAGAGCAGATCGGTGGAGCCTGCCTCCTCAACGCGCACCTTGCGCATCATCTGGCGGACAATGACCTCGATATGCTTGTCGTTGATGTCAACGCCCTGCTGGCGGTACACCTTCTGAACCTCGCTCGTGATATAGCTGCGCACGCCCTGGCGGCCGAACTCATCGTCGTTGATGCCGCGGATGCGCAGCACGTCGTGCGGGTTCAATGCGCCGGAGGTCAGCTCCTGGCCCTTGTCGACATGGTCGCCGTTGTGCACGAGGATGCCCGCGGAGTGCGGCACGGTGTAGACCATGGTCGCGCCCTCGGCCTCATTGGTGACGGTGATGGAGTACATGACGCCCTTCTTGGCCTCTTCGATGCTGACGGTGCCGGAGGTCTCCGCGAGGATCGCCATCTTCTTGGGCTTGCGCGCCTCAAACAGCTCTTCGACACGGGGAAGACCCTGGGTGATATCGTCGCCCGCGACGCCGCCGGTGTGGAAGGTACGCATGGTGAGCTGGGTGCCCGGCTCGCCGATGGACTGGGCGGCAATGACGCCGACAGCCTCGCCCGCGTTGACGGGACGGCCGATGGCAAGGTTGATGCCGTAGCACTTGGCGCAGACGCCGCAGCCGGCTTCGCACGTCAGGACGGAGCGGATATAGGCCTTGTGGATGTTATGGGATTCAAGCACCTTCGCATCCTCGGGCATGAGCATGTGGTCGGTATCGAAGAGCAGCTCGCCCGTCTCGGGATCGGTGATCGGCAGGGCCGGGAAGCGGCCGTGGATGCTGGTGCCGAAGGACTCGACCTCCTGGCCCTTGTCGTAGACGGCGCCGGCCCACACGCCCTCGGTGGTGCCGCAGTCTTCCTCGCGGATGATGACCTCCTGGCACACGTCGACCATGCGGCGGGTCAGGTAACCGGAGTCCGCGGTACGAAGGGCGGTATCGGCCATGCCCTTACGGGCGCCTCTCGTGGAGATGAAGTACTCCAGGACGGAAAGGCCTTCACGGAAGTTGGACTTGATGGGGATTTCGATGGTCTTGCCGGCGGTGTTCGCCATCAGGCCGCGCATACCGGCAAGCTGACGGATCTGGTTCATGGAGCCGCGGGCGCCGGAGTTTGCCATCATGTAGATGGGGTTATATTCGTCGAGGGCGCTCGAGAGCGCTTCGGTGACGTCCTTGGTGGTCTTCTCCCACTCGGACACGACCAGGCGGTAGCGCTCGTCATCGGTGATGAAGCCGCGCTTGTACTGGCGCTCGATCTTGACGACCTCGTCCTCGGTGGCGTGGATGAGCTCGTACTTGGCCGACGGGACGGTCATGTCCGCGACGGAGATGGTGATGGCGCCCTTGGTGGAGTACTTGTAGCCCATGGCCTTGATGGAGTCCAGCACTTCCGCCGAGATGGTGAAGCCGTACTTCTGGATGCAGCGGTCGATGATGTCGCCGAGCTGCTTCTTGCCGACCTGGAAGCTGATCTCATGGTCGAAGGCGTGCTCGGGATCGGTGCGGTCGACGTAGCCCAGATCCTGGGGGATGGGCTCGTTAAAGATGATGCGGCCGACGGTGGTGACGATGATCTTCTTGGTCTCCACGCCGTCCACGGTCTTGGTGACGCGCAGGCGGATCGGGGCGTGCAGGCCCACGAGCCCCTCGTTATAGGCCATGATGGCCTCGGCGGAGTCGCGGTAGATGAGGGTGGGCTTGTAGGTGATGAGCTTCTTGCCGTCCGCCTTGAGCTTGAGATTGGCATGGTAGATCTCATCGCCGGTGACGATGCTGCCGCGCTCAAAATCGCTCTCGCCCGGATCGTCCACCAGCATACGGTCGGTGCCCTTTTCGGCGGCGTCGATGCGCAGCATGGTGAGATAGTAGGAGCCGAGGATCATGTCCTGGGTCGGGACGGTGACGGGGTGGCCGTCCTGCGGGCGCAGGAGGTTGTTGGCCGAGAGCATGAGGATGCGGGCCTCGGCCTGGGCTTCGGCGGACAGCGGCACGTGAATGGCCATCTGGTCGCCGTCAAAGTCAGCGTTGTACGCGGTGCAGACCAGGGGGTGCAGGCGCAGGGCGCGGCCTTCGACGAGGATCGGCTCGAAGGCCTGGATGCCGAGTCTGTGCAGGGTGGGGGCGCGGTTTAAGAGAACCGGATGCTCCTTGATGACGTCCTCCAGCGCGTCCCAGACCTCGGTACGCTGCTTGTCGACCATCTTCTTGGCGGATTTGATGTTGTTGGCAACGCCGTCCTCGACGAGCTTTTTCATCACGAAGGGACGGAACAGCTCAATGGCCATTTCCTTCGGCACGCCGCACTGGTAGATCTTGAGATCGGGGCCGACGACGATAACGCTTCGGCCGGAGTAGTCGACGCGCTTGCCCAGCAGGTTCTGGCGGAAGCGGCCCTGCTTGCCCTTGAGCATGTCGGACAGGGACTTGAGCGCGCGGGAGTTTGCGCCGGTGACGGCACGGCCGCGGCGGCCGTTGTCGATCAGGGCGTCGACAGCCTCCTGCAGCATGCGCTTCTCATTTCTCACGATGATGTCGGGGGCGTTTAACTGCTGCAGTCTTTTCAGACGGTTGTTGCGGTTGATGACGCGGCGGTAGAGATCGTTCAGGTCGGAGGTGGCGAAGCGGCCGCCGTCGAGCTGAACCATGGGGCGGATCTCGGGCGGGATGACGGGCAGGATGTCAATGATCATCCACTCGGGGCGGTTGCCGCTCTGGCGGAAGGCCTCGACACACTCAAGGCGCTTGACAAGCTTGGCCTTCTTCTGGCCGCCCGCGGTCTTGAGCTCCTCGCGCAGCTCGGTCGCAAGCTTCTCGCAGTCGATCTGGCTGAGAAGCTCCTTGATGGCCTCGGCGCCGATGCCGGCCTTGAAGTCGTCCTCATACTTCTCGCGCATCTCGCGGTACTCGCGCTCGGAGAGGATCTGGCCCTTCTGCAGCGGCGAGAAGCCGGGGTCGATGACGACATAGCTTGCAAAGTACAAAACCTTCTCGAGCATGCGCGGCGTCATGTCCAGCATGAGGCCCATGCGGCTCGGGATGCCTTTAAAGTACCAGATGTGGGAGACGGGGGCGGCCAGCTCGATATGGCCCATGCGCTCGCGTCTGACCTTGCTCTTGGTGACCTCGACGCCGCAGCGGTCGCAGATCTTGCCCTTGTAGCGGATCTTCTTATACTTGCCGCAGTGGCATTCCCAGTCCTTGGTGGGTCCGAAGATACGCTCGCAGAACAGGCCGTCGCGCTCGGGCTTGAGGGTGCGGTAGTTGATGGTCTCGGGCTTCTTGACCTCGCCGTAGGACCAGTTGAGGATCATTTCAGGGGAGGCAATTCCGATCTGGATCGCGTCAAAGGGTGTATAGCTCATTACTCATCCTCCTCACTATAATCGTCAGCTCCGAAGTCCGCGCCGAACTCGTCCTCGGGGACGTTCTCGATGGAGAAGCCGCTCTCGGCCAGCTCATCGTCGTCCGCCGCGTACAGCTCATCCTTGAGCTCGGGGATGAAGTCGTCCTCATCCTCGTCCTTGAGCTCGATCTCGTTGCCCTGCTCGTCCAGGACGCGCACGTCCAGGCACAGGGACTGCAGCTCCTTGACCAGAACCTTGAAGGATTCGGGCACGCCGGGCGTCGGGATATCGCTGCCCTTGACAATGGCCTCGTAGGTCTTGACGCGGCCGGTCACGTCGTCGGACTTGACCGTCAGGATCTCCTGCAGGGTGTAGGCCGCGCCGTAGGCCTCCATGGCCCAGACCTCCATTTCGCCGAAGCGCTGGCCGCCGAACTGGGCCTTGCCGCCCAGAGGCTGCTGGGTGACCAGGCTGTAGGGGCCGGTGGAACGGGCGTGGATCTTATCGTCGACCAGATGGTGGAGCTTGAGGAAGTAAACCCAGCCGACGGTTACGTCGTTATCAAATTTCTCGCCGGTGCGGCCGTCGTACATGACGCTCTTGCCGTCTTCGCGCAGGCCGGCCTGGCGGAGGGTTTCGCGGATGGTGGATTCGTTGGCGCCGTTGAAGGTGGGGGTTGCGACCTTCCAGCCGAGCGCCTGAGCGGCGTAGCCAAGGTGAACCTCAAGCACCTGGCCGATGTTCATACGGGAAGGCACGCCCAGGGGGTTCAGCACGATGTCCAGCGGGGTGCCGTCGGGCAGGTAAGGCATATCCTCACGCGGCAGGATGCGGGAGACGACGCCCTTGTTGCCGTGGCGGCCGGCCATCTTGTCGCCGACGGAGATCTTTCTCTTCTGGGCGATGTAGACGCGCACGACCTGGTTGACGCCGGGGTTCATCTCGTCGCCGTTTTCGCGGGTGAAGACCTTGACGTCGACGATGATGCCGCTCTCGCCGTGGGGAACCTTGAGCGAGGTGTCGCGCACTTCCCTGGCCTTCTCGCCGAAGATGGCGCGCAGCAGGCGCTCCTCTGCGGTCAGGTCGGTCTCGCCCTTCGGGGTGACCTTGCCGACCAGGATGTCGCCGGCGGTGACCTCGGCGCCGACCATGATGATGCCGCGCTCGTCGAGGTACTTGAGGGCGTCTTCGCCGACGCCGGGGATGTCGCGGGTGATCTCCTCGGGCCCGAGCTTGGTGTCGCGGGAGTCGCACTCATACTCCTCCACATGCAGGGAGGTGAACACGTCCTCCATCACAAGGCGCTCGTTCAGGAGGATCGCGTCCTCGTAGTTGTAGCCTTCCCAGTTCATGTAGCCGACCAGGATGTTCTTGCCGAGGGAGATCTCGCCGTTGGAGGTGCTGGGGCCGTCGGCCAGGATGTCGCCCTTTTCCACGCGCTCGCCCGCGTTCACGATGGGACGCTGGTTGATGCAAGTGCCCTGGTTGGAGCGGGCAAACTTGATGAGCTTGTATTCTTTCGTCTCGCCCGCGTCGTAGCGCACGGTGATGCGGCGGGCGTCCACACGGGTGACAACGCCGTCGCCCTCCGCCAGCACGCACACGCCGGAGTCGACCGCGCACTTATGCTCGATGCCGGTGGCGACGATGGGCGCCTGGGTGGTCATGAGCGGCACCGCCTGACGCTGCATGTTCGCGCCCATCAGGGCACGGTTGGCGTCGTCGTTCTCAAGGAACGGGATCATGGCGGTGGCGATGGAGATCATCATCTTCGGGCTTACGTCGACATAGTCGACCTCTTCCCGGTTGACGGAGACGGTATCGTTACGGTGGCGGCAGGTGACGCGCTTGTTGATGAGGCAGCCGTTCTCGTCCACAGGCTCGGACGCCTGGGCGACGACGAACTGATCCTCCTGATCGGCGGTCATGTAGTCGACCTGCTCGGTCACGCGGCAGGTGCCCTTCTCCACCTTGCGGTAGGGCGCCACGAGGAAGCCGTACTCGTTGGCTCTCGCGTAGGAGGCGAGGTAGTTGATAAGGCCGATGTTCGGGCCTTCAGGCGTCTCAATGGGGCAGAGGCGGCCGTAGTGGCTGTAGTGAACGTCGCGCACGTCGAAGCTTGCGCGCTCTCTCGACAGGCCGCCGGGGCCGAGGGCGGACATACGGCGCTTGTGCGTCAGCTCCGCGAGGGGGTTGGTCTGATCCATGAACTGGCTCAGCGGCGAGGAGCCGAAAAACTCCTTGATCGCGGCGGTGACGGGGCGGATATTGATAAGGCTCTGGGGCGTCACGATGTCCAGATCCTGGAGGGTCATGCGCTCGCGGATGACGCGCTCCATGCGGCTGAAGCCGATGCGGAACTGGTTCTGCAGCAGCTCTCCCACGCATCTCACGCGGCGGTTGCCGAGGTGGTCGATATCGTCGGCCTCACCGATGCCGTGGGCCAGGCAGTTGAGGTAGTTGACGGAGGAGAACATGTCGTCGACCACGATGTGCTTCGGGATGAGCACGTCGATGTACTCCTTGATGGCGGTCTTGAGCGCGTCGCCCTGGTACTGCTCCATGAGCTGCTTGAGGACGATGCCGCGCACCTTCTCCTTGATGCCGAGCTCCTTCGGGTCAAAGTCCACGTAGCGTTTAATATCGACCATGCCGTTGGAGAAGACGCGCACGGTCTTGCCGTCCACGTTCAAAAGCACGTCCACGACGCCGGCGTCCGCGATCTCGCGGGCCTTGTCGCGGCTGATGACGACGCCGGGCTCAGCCAGCAGTTCGCCCGTGAGGGGGTCTGCGACAGGGGCGGCCAGCTCAAAGCCCGCAATGCGCGGGAAGAGGGAGAGCTTCTTGTTGAACTTGTAGCGGCCCACGTCGCTGATCTCGTAGCGGCGGCGGTCGAAGAAGAGACCCTCGAGCAGGGTCTCGGCAGACTCGACCGTGGGGGGATCGCCCGGGCGCAGCTTGCGGTAGATCTCCAGCAGGCACTCGTCGCGGGACTGGGTGGTGTCCTTGTCGAGGGTGGCGATGATGCGCTCATCCTCGCCGAAGATTTCGCGGATGCGCTCGTTCGTGGTGGCGCCGACGGTGGGGTCGGCAACGCAGCTCAGCCAGGTGGCGCAGGACTCGGGCTTAAAGGCGCCCTTCTCGTCCAGCTCCGCGCGGTACTGCCCCATGGCCTTGAGGAACCACGTGATCGGGAGCTTGCGGTTTTTGTCGATGCGGACGTTGAAGATGTCGTTGTTGTCCGTCTCATACTCCAGCCATGCGCCGTGGTACGGGATGACGGTGGAGCCGTAGGTGGCCATCATGGCCTTGTCCACGGTCTTGTCGAAGTACACGCCGGGAGAGCGGACGATCTGGGAGACGATGACGCGCTCGGCCCCGTTGATGACGAAGGTGCCGCCGTCGGTCATGAGCGGGAAGTCGCCCATGAAGATCTCCTGCTCCTTGATCTCCTCGGTCTCCTTGTTGCGCAGTCTCACGCGCACCTTGAGCGGGGCGGCGTATGTTGCGTCGCGGGCCTTGCACTCCTCCTCGGAGTACTTGGGCTTCTCGTTCATCGAGTAGTCGATGAAGCTCAGCTCCAGGTTGCCGGAATAGTCGGTGACGGAATCCACGTCCCGGAAGACCTCACGCAGGCCGGTCTCCAGGAACCACTTGTAGGAGCTCTTCTGGATCTCCAGGAGGTTCGGCATATCCATAATCTCCTGGGTGCGGGCAAAACTCTTTCGCAGGGTCTTGCCGTACATGACATCTTTTGGCATTGGCACACTCTCCTTACTGGCATTAAAACACCCGGGTGCGTTGCAAAAAGCTTTGCAGCCGGTGTTGATTTCACACGCTGGCAATGATATACTTGACATAACGTGAAGGTGGGGGTGTATGTCCCGCCCTTCAATAAACATAGCAAGGTATTCTACCATTCTGTATATACTATTGTCAAGCATTATTTTGTAAATCCTGGGTTTTTGCAGGGCCGCGAGGCTCTGTTTTTTGGTTTTAAAGAAAATTTGTGGATTTCGGCGCTGGGATCAGGTATAATAACTGCGTTTTTGTTGGATGCTCAGAGGGCGTGGGCTGCGATTATGCGCCCCCCATTCTTTCTTTTTCGTTCTTGGACGAAAAAGAAAGAATGCGCCGCGCCCGGTGCTGCCTGGGTCACAGTCTTACCTCCCTTTGGAAAAAGGGAGGTGCCCCGAAGGGGCGGAGGGATCGATCATAAACCGACTTCCCTCCTCGCGGCATAGCCGCTGCGGCCTACGCTGCAAACATGCCACCGGCATGTTTGCTTAACGCTGCGGGGTGCCCCGAAGGGGCGGAGGGATCGAAACCAGACGTCTGAGCAGGTCGGTCGATCCCTCAGTCACAGCCTCGCGGGAGATCGGCTGTGACAGCTCCCTTTCGCAAAGGGAGCTTATGCGGGCCGCGGGTTCGCTGCGTGGTACAATTTACGTCAGAAGTACACTTCAGCGGCCGAGCGAAATGCGGCCTGCCCAAGCCACGCCTCACTTGAGCGGTCAAAAAACATCACCCGCATACCATCTTCATACCCGGAGGAATTGACCATGGATTTCGGCACCTGTGTGCTTTTGGGGCTGGAGGGCTGCTTCGCCCTCTGGCTTTTATGGCGCTCGGCGCTTCTGGATACGAAGCGCGCGCTCTGGCTCTCCGTTGCGCTGACGGCGGGGGCGTTTGTGCTGCGCGCGTACTGCCTGCCCTATGAGACGCTGGATTACCGGGACTTTCTGAGCAAGTGGGTCGACTTCTACCGCGACAATCTCGGCTTTCGCTCCATCGCCTACCCGCTGGGAAACTACAACATCCCCTACCTGTATTTTCTCTGCCTCTTCTCCTATCTCCCGATCCGGGATCTCTTTCTCATCAAGCTTCTGAGCATCTTCTTCGACGTGCTGCTCGCCTTTGCGGCGATGAAGCTGGTATCGCTTCTCGGGAAGAGCACAGGCCTGCGGCTTGCCTGCTTTTTCACGGTGCTGTATCTGCCGACCGTGGTGCTCAACGGTTCGGTCTGGGGTCAGTGCGACAGCATCTATGTCGCCCTCGCGCTGCTGGGGCTCTGGCTGGGACTCACGGATCGGCCCATCCTGTCGGTGCTGTGCTTCACGCTCTCCTTCGGCTTCAAGCTCCAGGCGGTGTTCCTGCTGCCGGTCATGGCGGTGCTGTGGCTCCGGGGTGACTATAAGCTTTGGCACTTCGCGCTGATGCCGCTTTTCTACGTGCTGCTGGTGCTGCCCGCCGTGCTGCTCGGCAAGCCCTTCCTCGAGACCCTCACGCTCTACAGCTCCCAGACCGGCAGCATCGGCGACGGGCTCAACTACAACTCCCCTTCCATCTACGCCCTCTTCTGGCGCTCTCCGGCGACGAAGGAGGCGGCAAGCCTCGGCATCGTCGGGGCGGTCACGTTCATGCTGACGGTGCTGCTGTTCTGCCTGATCCACCGCCGCCGGCTCGGCCTGCGGGCGGTCTATGCCGCGGCGCTGCTGCTCGCGGCGGGCATCCCCTTCTTCCTGCCCCACATGCATGACCGCTATTTCTTCGGGGCGGACATCCTCTCGGTGGTGCTGGCGTATTCCTGCCTGCTCGGGATCCCGACAGCTCCGCTCATGCAGTTTGCATCGCTTCTGAGCTACCACGCCTATCTCAAGATGCGCTTTCTGCTGTACGTGGATCACGGAGCGCGCGCGGTGATCGGCGTGCTGCTTCTCGCCGCGGCGCAACTCCTGTTTGACTGCTCCCGCGAGGGTGAAAACGAAAAACTTGCAAATTCTGAAAAAACAGCCTTGACAAAAAACGAGAATCTGCTATAATACCCCTTGCCTTGAACGAGGCAAAGGGAATATGCGAGAGTGCTGGAACAGGTAGACAGGCACGTTTGAGGGGCGTGTGTCAACCGACGTGGGAGTTCAAGTCTCCTCTCTCGCACCAGAAACAGAGCTCATCCATTCGGATGGGCTCTGTTTCTGCATAGAAGAGAGAGGAGACTTGAATCATCATAGAAGCTGCCGGGGGCAGCTTCATCGTCCAGTGCGCACACTTGGTATCAGTCCCGAATTCGGGCGCAAAATCTGGTGTTTTCCGTGATTTCCGAACCTCCCCTGTCGAATTTCACAGAATGTTCACGAACCGTCATTTGCTTTCTGGATATTTTTTATAAAAGACTGTTGACAACTTTAAAAAACTGTGGTATATATATTAGCGGAGATGGGCGTCACCCATCGGTGAAATCGGCACCTTAACCTGTAAGAGCAAGCAAAGTTTACTTGTGGGCCACCCGGCGGCATCGTGTCCGGGATGTTGAGCAGGCAACACCAGCGTACATCTTTGTAGTTGGAAATAACCGGTTTTCTTGAGAGTCTGACTTTTCAATGAGAGACAGACTCTCTTCTCTTTTTATGCCCAGGCTTCACGAAAACACAGGGGTCGATCCCGCGATCGGCCCCTGCTTTTTTTATCCGAAATAGCGCCGGTAGAGGTTGAGAACATGCGGTTCCAGCTCCCGTCTGAGGTCGACCTCATAATCCCGGATCAGTCTGGCGATGTCCTCCTTCTGGCGGGCAAAGCCCTGTGTTTGTTGAAGTCCGTGCTGAATATGGAGCCGGGTCAGCGTCTCAATCTCCGCGTTCAGATTGGCGATCACTGTCTGGCGTTCCACGATTTCCCTCCCTGCCGTATGGTTCCGACTGCTTTCCGCACCGCGCGGCCCCGTGGCGTGAATCGCTTCATCCCTTCCTTTCCTGCCGTATTCGACTGCCGCGGCGGGTTTTTCTTTTATATATTGTATCATACCCGGCGCTTTGCGGGCAAGGGCGCATTTTGCCGAAATAAGTTTTCTGAATCTGTCGTTTTTCACAGTAGAACAATTATTTTAATTAAATTTATTTCTTCAGTTTGATTTCGGGTTTTCTTCTCTCTCCTGTTTTTCCCCGGAATTTCTACGTCCGCCGTCAGGGATTTTCATTGACAGTATCGACAAGACAAGATAGAATGAAATTATCTCTGAACCAAAATTCTACATCTATATATGATTGGAGGAGGTATTATGGACAAGCAGGCTTGGGCGGAAGAATTTCGCGCCCGCTTCGAGCGGCATGAGGAGGAGCTGCGCTGGCTCTTCATGGAACTCTACCACGGCGATGAACAGGCATACGACTACTTTGTGGGCATGCTGCAGCGCATGTACGACAGCCGCAGCGAGGAGCTGCGCGCCATCGACCGTGCGCGTCAGGACGATCCCAACTGGTACAAGGGCAACGATCTGGTGGGCATGCTCATGTATGTGGACTGCTTTGCCGGCACCCTGCAGGGGGTACGGGAAAAGCTCGACTACATCCAGGACTGCGGCGTCAACTATCTGCACCTCATGCCCCTGCTGGAGAGCCCCGTGGGCCGCAGCGACGGCGGCTACGCGGTGTCGGACTTCCGTAAGGTGCAGCCCTCGCTCGGCACCATGGAGGATCTCGCGGCCCTCGCGTCCGACTGCCACAAGCGAGGCGTCGCGGTCTGCCTCGACTTCGTCATGAACCACACGAGCGAGGATCACGAGTGGGCCCGCCGCGCCCGCGAGGGCGACCCCGCCTATCAGCAGCGCTACTTCTTCTACGACAACTGGGACATCCCCAACGAGTTTGAAAAGTACGTGCCGCAGGTCTTCCCCACCACCGCGCCCGGCAACTTCAGCTGGTGCCCGGAGGCCAACAAGGTCGTCATGACCACCTTCTACCCCTACCAGTGGGATCTCAACTATGCAAACCCCGTCGTCTTCAACGACATGACGGAGAACATGCTCTACCTCTGCAACCAGGGCGTGGACATCATCCGCCTCGACGCGGTGCCGTATATCTGGAAGCAGCTCGGCACCAACTGCCGCAATCTGCCGCAGGTGCACTCGCTGGTGCGTATGATGCGCATGGTCTGCGAGATCGTGTGCCCCTCCTGCCTGCTGCTGGGCGAGGTCGTCATGGAGCCGAGCAAGGTCGTGCCCTACTTCGGCTCTGTCGAAAAGCCGGAGTGCCATCTTCTCTATAACGTCACCACCATGGCCAGCACCTGGCACACCGTCGCCACCAAGGACGTGCGCCTTCTCCAGCACCAGCTCGGCCAGGTCTTCGCCCTGCCGCGCGAGTACACCTTCCTCAACTATCTGCGCTGCCACGACGATATCGGCTGGGGTCTCGACTATGAGTTCCTGCGCCGCTTCGGGGCCGACGAAGCCGAGCACAAGCGCTTCTTGAACGACTATCTCACCGGCGCCTGGTGGGGCAGCCCCGCGAGAGGCGAGCTCTACAACAACGATCCCCGCCTGCGCGACGCGCGCCTTTGCGGCACCACGGCCTCGCTCTGCGGGCTGGAGGCCGGGCGCTACGAGCACAACCAGGGCAAGATCGAATGGGCTTCCCGCCTCGACATCATGCTGCACGCCTACATGTTCACCCTCAGCGGCATCCCCGTGCTCTACTCCGGCGACGAGATCGGCCAGCAAAACGACTACAGCTACCACGACGACCCCAACAAGGCCGCCGACAGCCGCTATCTGCACCGCGGCAAAATGAACTGGGACGCCGCCGCCCGGCGCTTTGACCTTGAGAGCGTGGAGGGAAAGCTCTTCTCCTCCATCACCTTCCTGGAGAAGCTGCGCGCCGCCCACCGCGTGTTCATGGCCGGGGCCGACGCCTGGCTGCTGCTCACCGGGGACGACGGCGTACTCGGCATCGGGCGCTATTACCAGGGCGAAAAGCTCGCCGCGTTCTTCAACTTCTCCGAGGGGGAGCGCTGGGTCAGCGTGAATACCCCCGGCGACTTCCACGATCTGCTGACCGGCGAGGCCGTGGAAAACAACGGCGTGCTGCTGCCCCCCGGCGGCTTTGCGTGGCTCATCTGCGACTTCGGGACGGAGGGCGCCGTATGAACAAAAAGCTGGTTTTTCTTGATATCGACGGCACCCTGACCGCGCCGGGCAGCAACGTCCCGCCCGAGAGCGCGCTGGACGCCATCCGCAAGGCCCGCGCCGCCGGGCACAAGGTCTTTCTCTGCAGCGGCCGCAACTACGACATGCTCTCCCCCCTTCTGAAATACGACTGCTTCGACGGCATTGTCGCAAGCTCCGGCGGCTACGTCATGTACGGGGACGAGGTGCTTTTCGACTGCCCCATGACCGAGCAGCAGAAGGACACCGCGATGCGGCTCTTTAAGGAGCAGGGCGTCTTTCGCACGATCGAGGCGAAGGACGGCAGCTTCTGCGACGAGGGGCTCTCCGACTTTCTCAGCGAGTCCTCCGGCGGCAACAGCGAGCTTCTGCGCTGGCGCAAGGCGCTGGAGGCCGACCTCGGCATCCGCCCGATGGCGGAGTACGACGGCAGGCCCATCTACAAGGTGGTCTTCATGTGCAAGGATGTGAGTCAGCTTGCCCCCGCGATCGACGCGCTGGAGAAGGACTTCTTCTTCCTCGTGCAGGATATGGCCGCGGCCAACTGCCTCAACGGGGAGCTGGTCAACCGCAAGTTTGACAAGGGGCTCGGCATCCGCCGCGTGTGCGAGGCGCTGGGCTATGAGCTCAAGGACACGGTGGGCTTCGGCGACAGCATGAACGATCTCGAGATGATCGAGACGGTCGGAAAGAGCGTCTGCATGGCAAACGGCAGCCCGAAGCTTCAGAAGATGAGCGATCTGGTTTGCCCCGCCGTGGAAGAGGACGGCCTTGCCAAAGGCTTCGAAACCCTGGGGCTGTGCTGACTGCCTTGCCTTCCCGCCTGTCATCCTGAGCAGGGCCGCAGGCCGCGTCGAAGGATCTTCCGGCGTAAACGTCTGAGCGGTATAGATCTTTCGTCAAAACCGCCAAAAACGGAGCGCGTTTTTTTACTACGCATTTTTGATCTTTCTTGCCTTTGTTAAGTTTTTGTTGTATTATATTGGATGGAAATTGGCTCTTATTCAAGGGTCAAACAGGATTCAGGATTTTTTAGGAAAAAAGGAGAAAAGGTTTTATGGCACTCGATTATCGCAAATGCGCTGAAGAGATCGCCGCCAACATAGGCGGAGGATCCAATGTCATCAGCGCCGCGCACTGCGCCACCCGACTGAGGCTCGTTATCGCCGATAACAGCAAGGTCAACAAGGAAGCGCTGGAGAACGTGGACGGCGTCAAGGGCATGTTTGAGTCCAACGGTCAGCTCCAGCTCATCATCGGCACCGGCACCGTGAACAAGGTCTATGACGAGTTCCTCGCCGTCACCGGCGCGACTGCCGCCTCCAAGGCCGACGTCAAGGCCGCCGCGGCCTCCCGCATGCCCCTGTGGAAGAAGATCCTCAAGACCCCCGGCGACGTGTTCGTCCCCATCCTGCCCGCCATCGTGGCCTCCGGCCTGATGATGGGTATTGTCGAGGCCATCCCGAAGTTCTGGCCCGCCTTCGGCAACAGCGACTGGTTCTCTTTCCTTGACCTTGTCGCCAACACCGCTTTCGCCCTCCTGCCCGTTCTGGTCGCCATCTCCGCCGCCCGCGTCTTCGGCGGCAACATCTTCCTCGGCGCCGTCATCGGTATCATGATGGTTCACCCCGCGCTCATCAACGCCTGGACCGTCGGCAACTACGCCCCGGGCGAAATCCCCGTATGGCACCTGTTCTTCTTTAATGTACCGCAGGTCGGCTACCAGGGCCACGTCATCCCGGTCATCCTGGCAGTTTTGCTGATGTGCACGGTCGAAAAATGGCTGCACAAGCATGTGCCCGAAATGATCGACCTCTTCGTTACCCCGCTGTGCACCGTCCTCATTACCGCCTTTGTCACCTTCACCGTCATCGGCCCCATCTTCTCCGTGTTTGAAAGCTGGGTGCTCGTCGGTGCCGAAAAGCTCATCACCATCGGCCACGGCGTCGGCGCCGCCGTCATGGGCGCTATCTACCCGCTGACCGTCGTCATGGGCCTGCATCACATGTACAACGTTATCGAGGCCGGCATGATCTCCTCCACCGGCGTCAACTTCTGGATGCCCATCGCCTCCGCAGCAAACTTCGCCCAGTTCGGCGCGTGCCTTGCGGTCGCACTCAAGTGCAAAAACCAGAAGACCAAGAGTGTGGCTCTGCCCTCCTCCCTGTCCGCCTCCCTCGGCATCACCGAGCCCGCCATCTTCGGTATCAACTTCCGCTTCATGAAGCCCTTCATCGCCGGCATGATCGGCGGCGCGGTCGGCTCCTTCTTCGCCACCTGGATGCACGGCATCAACGCCAAGGGCGAGATCGTGAAGTTCGGCGCCACCACCTACGGCGTCACCGGTATCCCCGGCATCCCCGCCGTCAACAACGTCCCCATGTACATCGTTGAGCTTTGCATCGCGGCCGGCATCGCCTTCGCCATCACCTGGTTCATCTGGAAGGAAGACGCCCCCGCGAAGAAAGCCAAGAAGGGTGTGGAAGAGCCCCCGAAGGACATGCCCGTCGTCGTCCGCTGCTCCGCAGGCGAGCTCAAACAGCCCGTGGAAGGCAAGGTAATCGACCGCGAGAGCATCCCCGATGAGACCTTCGCCACCGGCATCCTCGGCGACGGCATCGGCGTCGAGCCCACGAGCGGCACGGTCCTCGCTCCCTTTGACGGCACCGTCACCTCTGTCTTCGACACCAAGCACGCCGTCACCCTTGAGAAGGACGGCATGGAAGTCCTCATCCACATCGGCGTCAACACCGTCAACATGAACGGCGACGGCTTCACCGCCTATGTCAAGGAGGGCGACGAGGTCAAGGCGGGCCAGCGTCTGCTGGGCTTTGACAGCGCCAAGATCAAGGCCGCCGGCTACAGCGACTGCGTCGTCATGCTGCTGACAAACTCCGACGATCTCGATGACGTCGAGTGCGGACTGAAATAAAGCTGCCCTCTCCGCCCTTCGGGCACCTCTCCCAAAGGGAGAGGCAGGTTTTTGGCTCCCTCTCCGAGGGAACTGGCACCAGTGCTCACACTGGTGACTGAGGGGGTTGTCTGTCTAAGTACAAACCCCTTCCACCGCTGAAGCGGTCCCCCTCCCCCAATCGCCGCAAGCACCTGGGGGAGGCAAGAATAAAAATTGGAGGTAAACCAATGAAATCTTTTGATTACGTCATCACCGATCCTGTGGGCATCCACGCCCGCCCCGCCGGCATCCTGGTCAAGGAAGTCAAGAACTACAAGGACTCCACCATCACCCTCACCAAGGGCGAGAAGAGCGTGAACCTGCTCAAGCTGATGGCCCTCATGCAGATGGGCATCAAGCAGGGCGACAAAGTCACCGTTACCGTCGAGGGCGGCGATGAGGAAGCTGTCTGCGCCAAGATCGAAGAGTTCTTCAAGGCCAACATGTAATTCCAATACCGACAAGATACGGCTGCCCCTGCGACAGCCGTATCTATTTTCAATTGCGAACAAGTTTCGCAATTGAGTTGCTCGCGCTTATCGCACGCGGCAAAACGTGATATGCCGCGTTTGGTCGGCGCGAGGCCTCACGAAGCTCGGCTTAGTGTGTTTTTGAGGCGGCAAAGCTGCCTCAAAAACGATTTTATTATTGTGATCTATCGTCTTTCAATATTTTGAGAGGAGTTAACCATTATGATTTCCATTCAGGGCAAGGGCGTATCCACCGGTGTCGCCGCAGGTCCCCTTTACTTCTATCAGCGCGCCAAGGCCACCATCCACCGCTATGAGATCGTCGATGTCGACGCCGAATGGGCCCGCTTCAAGGCCGCCCAGGCCAAGGCCATCGAGCAGCTGGGCGTGCTGGCCGAGAAGGCGCGCGAGGAGGCAGGCGACGAGGCCGCCATGCTCTTTGAGACCCATCAGCTTATGGCGGAGGACCTCGACTACGAGGAGGCCATCGAGGAGCTCATCAAGAACGAGAGACAGAACGCCGAGTCCGTGGTCACCGATGTTGCCGCCCAGTTTGCGGAGATGTTCGCCTCCATGGACGACAGCTACATGCAGGCCCGTGCCGCCGACGTGAAGGACGTGTCCACCCGCATCATCGCCATCCTCTCCGGCGTTGTGCAGGGCGGCATCGACTCCGACGTGCCCGTCATCCTCGCAGCCGACGATCTGGCTCCCAGCGAGACCGTCCAGCTCGACAAGTCCAAGATCCTGGGCTTCGTCACCTCCGGCGGCTCCGGCTCCAGCCACACCGCGATCCTCGCCCGCACCATGGGCATCCCCGCCATCATCGGCGTGGGCGACCAGCTCAAGCCCGAGTACGAGGGGCGTGAGGTCATCGTCGACGGCGGCACCGGCAACGTGGTCATCGACCCCGACGAGCCCACCCGCGACCGCCTGATGGCAAAGCGCGCAGAGCTCTTAAAGCGCCAGGAGCTCTTAAACCAGCTCAAGGGCCTGCCCAACGAGTCCAGGGACGGAAAGCAGGTGCGCATCTACTGCAACATCGGCAATCCCGAGGATGTACACGCCGTGCTTGAGAACGACGGCGCCGGCATCGGTCTTTTCCGCAGCGAATTTCTCTACCTCAACTGCGACGATTATCCCACCGAGGATTACCAGTTTGAGGCCTACAAGAAGGTGCTCTCCGACATGGGCGGCAAGGAGGTCGTCATCCGCACGCTGGATATCGGCGCGGACAAGATGATCGAGTACTTCCAGCTCCCGAAGGAAGAGAACCCCGCCCTCGGCAACCGCGCCCTGCGTATCTGCCTGAACCGCCCCGAGATCTTCCACACCCAGCTTCGCGCCCTGTACCGCGCCTCCGCCTACGGCCGCCTCTCCATCATGTTCCCGATGGTCACCTCCGTCTGGGAGGTCAAGGAGGCCAAGAAGATGTGCGAGCAGGTCAAGGCCGAGCTCACCGCCGAAGGCATCCCCTACTCCGACGAGGTCGACGTCGGCATCATGATCGAGACCCCCGCCGCCGCCGTCATCAGCGACAGGCTGGCCAAGATCGTCGACTTCTTCTCCATCGGCACCAACGACCTCACCCAGTACACCCTGGCCTGCGACAGACAGAACAACGACCTCGGCCGCTTCTTCAACGCCCATCACCCCGCCGTCCTCCGACTGATCAAGATGGTGGCTGAGAACGCCCACAAGGCCGGCATCTGGTGCGGCATCTGCGGCGAACTCGGCGCGGATCTGGAGCTGACCGAGACCTTCCTCTCCATCGGCGTGGACGAGCTGTCCGTCTCCCCGCGCTCCGTCCTCCCGCTCAGGCAGAAGGTGCGCGAGACCACGGTCGCAGACGTGCAGGAGAAGCTGGTCGCCGACCTCATGAGCGACGAGAACACCATCTGAGTTTTTTCCGCCCCCAGCCGCGCAAAGCGGCTGGGGCCGTAAAGGCAACACCGCACAATACGCCTGCGGCATCTTCCGGAAAATTTGAGCCCTGATTTCGTCACTTTTTCTTGAGGTACACAAAGTACATCTGCGAAAAAGTGCCATCATCAGAACTCAGATTTTCTCGGAATCTGCTCTTGCCGCATTGTGCGGTATTGCCTAAAACATTTTCTATGAAGTTTATCGTCTTTTCCGACTCCCATGGGGTCGCGGACAATATGATCCGGGCGGTTGAGCTGGAAAAGCCAGACCTGTGCTTTTTCCTCGGCGACGGGGAGCGCGATCTCGACACGCTGCAAAAGCGCTTTCCGCATCTCCCCGTGAACGCCGTGCGCGGCAACTGCGATGTGTTTTCCTCCCTGCCCGCGGTGCTGGTTTGCGCGGCGGGCGGGCTCAGGATCTTCCTGACGCACGGCCACCTATACGGCGTCAAGCACGACCCGATCTATCGGGAGCTGTGCGAGGCGGCGCTGGCCTCGGACGCGGACGCGGTGCTCTTCGGCCACACGCACGAGCCCTTCCGGGATTTCACCATGGGCATGGCGCTCATGAACCCCGGCAGCATCGGGCCCACCACCCGCCCGAGCTACGGCCTCATCCGCACCGACGGCGGGCGCTGTGAAACCGAGGTCGTATTTATGGGAAGGTAATTGGCCTTTCCATACAAACAGGGCCTACAATCGGCTTCCCCTCAAGGGGAAGGCTGCGCTCTCCGCAGCGCTTTGGCTTTCCCTCCGGGGGAAGGCTGACATATCGCTTGACAACGGGTATGCGCCGGGTTATGATAGCGATATCCAATAAGATAGGAAGTAGAATGACTATGGATAACAAGGAATTTGACGTTGTCGCCCTGGGCGAGCTGCTGGTCGACTTTACCCAGAACGGTCTGAGCGAACAGGGCAACACGCTTTTTGAGGCCAACCCCGGCGGCGCGCCCGCAAATGTGCTGGCCATGCTGAGAAAGCTCGGCAAATCCTGCGCCTTCATCGGCAAGGTGGGCAAGGACAGCTTCGGCGACATGCTCGAGCGCACCGTGAAAGAGGCCGGGATCGACACGCGCGGCCTCATGCGCGACGCCCAGATCCCCACGACGCTGGCCGTCGTGCACACCTTCCCCAACGGCGACCGCGATTTCAGCTTCTACCGCAAGCCCGGTGCGGACATCCTGCTGCGCCCGGACGAGCTGGACGAGGGGCTGCTCGGCTCCTGCCGCATCTTTCACTTCGGCACCCTGTCCCTGACGGACGAGCCCTGCAAGGCCGCCACCGTGCGCGCCTATGAGCTCGCGAAAGCCGCCGGGGCGCTCATCTCCTTCGACCCGAACCTCCGTCCCCCGCTCTGGCCCGATGAGGCCACGGCGAAGGCCGCCATTGAGTGGGGTCTTGCCCGCTGCGACATTCTCAAGATCTCCGACAACGAGATCGAGTTCATGACCGGCGAGACGGACTTTGACAAGGGCGCGGCGATCCTGCAGGAGCGCTTCCCCAATATCCGCCTGCTGAACGTCACCGCCGGCGGCGACGGGAGCTTTTCCTACTACGGCGGCAAGCGCGTCTTTGTCCCGGCCTGCAAGCTCGGCGGCGTTATTGAGACCACCGGCGCGGGCGACACCTTCTGCGCAAGCGTCCTGAACTTCGTGCTGGAGCACGGGCTGGACGGGCTCAGCGAGGAAGACATGACCGCGATGCTGCGCTTTGCCAACACCGCCGCCTACATCGTCACCACAAAGAAGGGCGCGATCCGCTCCATGCCCGAGCGCGCGCAGGTCGAAGAGCTGCTGAAAAGGATTTGACAATGGCTCCCCTGTAAGGGGAGCTCCGCGAAGCGGTGAGGGGTCAACCCCTCAGTCTCGGCCTCCCGGGGGATCGGCCTTATAAGCTCCCCTTTCAGGGGAGCCGGAAATGCACATAACACTACAGGGGAGCCCGGTTGGGCTCCCCTGTTTGTTTTTTATAAGGTGCGTCAGGCCGATATCCGCATTTTTTATTCTGTCTTCTCTTCCTCTTCGTCCTCGAGATCTTCCGGCAGGACGGCCATGAGATCCTCCTTGGTGGGGTTTTCCATCTGGGCGACGCGGTTGGACTGGCGGACGATCATGTCCTCAAAGCAGTTGCGCACGTCGCGGCCGTTGCCGAAGTTCTCGCTGCGGTTCTCGTAGAGATCGTTGAACATGGCGACAGCGGCCTTGTCGGCCTCCTCGGTGAGCTTGTAGCCGTTCTTTGCGCACCGGCCGCGGAAAATCGCCATGAGCTGCTCCCCGTTATAGTCGGGGAAGTAGAAGTATTTGTTGAAGCGGGATTCGAGGCCGGGGTTGGAGTTGATGAACTTCTCCATCGGCCCGGTGTAGCCCGCGACAATGACGATCAGCTCGTCCCGGTGATCCTCCATCGCCTTGAGGATGGTCTCGATCGCCTCGCGGCCGAAGTCGTTCTCGCCGCCGGAGGAGAGGGAGTAAGCCTCGTCAATAAACAGCACGCCGCCGAGCGCCTTTTTGATGACCTCCTGGGTCTTGAGCGCGGTCTGCCCCACATAGCCCGCCACCAGGCCGGAGCGGTCGACCTCCACCAACTGGCCCTTGCTGAGTACGCCGATGGCGGCGTAGAGCCCGGAGAGGATGCGGGCGACGGTGGTCTTGCCGGTGCCGGGGTTTCCGAGGAAGACCATGTGCAAGCTCATGGGCGGCACGGGCAGGTCGTTCTGCTCGCGCAGCTTCCTGACCTTCATGAGATTGATGAGGTTCTTGATGTCCCGCTTGACTTCCTCCAGGCCGACCAGCTCGTTAAGCTCGGCCATGAGCGCGTCAAAATCGGGCTTCTCGACCTCTTCCTTCTTCTCGCCTTCGGCGGCTTCCCCGGTCTCCCCGCCGGTGGTCTGGGTCTGCACCTTGTGCTTGTCCTTGAAGCTGGGCTCCCCGCTTGTGACAAACTCCAGGGGGTTGAGCGGCTCCTTGCTCTTGCGCACACCCGTGGTGTCGCAGATGGCGTTGAGCTTGTCGGTGCACTCGGTGATATAGGCGGCCTCCTCATAGCTCACCTCGTCGTCCACGGCGGCGAGATACAGGAGGATGTTGGTCAGCATGCGGATGAAGGTGCGGGAGGTCTCCGTGCCGCGGCGCGCGTCGCTCTCGGCGAGGTTCCAGTAGAACACCGGGGGCAGGAACACCTCCCCGTCGCAGACAGAGCTTGTCAGCGACCAGAGCATCCACTTCGGCTGGGGCTGGTTGCGGGAGTATATCTGGTTTGCCATATCCACATGGCGCTGGGTGATGCCGCCGCCTCTGCTCCAGAGGTTCAGGGCGCACTTGGTCATGAACTCGTCCAGTTCCTTAGCCATGGACGCGCCGCCGAGGCGGTAGAACGCATCCGTGTTGGCGGTATAGATTTTATGAAATTCCTCCGGTGTGCGGGTCCAGGTGGTTGGCATGGCAGTATCTCCTTTTATCTGTATTCGCATGAATTTTCAGTCTCTATATTATAGTATCATTTTCTCTCCCGCGCAAGGGATTTATCGCAAAAGAAAGCAGCCGCCCCGATGGGACGGCTGTCTTCTTGCTTGAATAGTATCAGAGATTTCTGGCTCTGCCCTTGCATCTGGGGCAGATGTTGCCGTGCAGAGCGCCCAAGGGGATCTCCCAGCCGCAGGTGCAGCAGACGATGTGGTTGATGTGCGCGCCGCCGCTGGTGTTCTCCAGCTTCTCGTCTTCGACCTTTTCCAGAACTTTATCGTTGTTCTCCATGTGATTCATCCTTTCCCATAATATAGGAGAAGCCCGCGGCGCACTCTGCCGCCTCTCTCCTCTTTTCGCCCTCATTATACCCCATCCTGCGGCAGGATGGCAACCGCCGAAGACCTGTTTTTAGTTTTTTTAAGAATTCCGCACAGGCCGCAAAGCCTGTCATTCTGAGCGAAGCCGAAGAATCTTTTGTCTGTGCCAAGGGCAAGATCCTTCGCCGCGGCTCAGGATGACACGCGGCTTCACAGGAGCTTTTCCACACTGTACATGCTCTCCAGCACCTCATAGATCGGCCGCCAGAGGCGATCCGCCGTCCAGATGCTGACGCCCGCAAGGCCGTATTCCGCTACGAGCCCGAGCCGTGCGCGGATGCTCCTTGGATCCTCAAACCAGACCACATGGCGGCTGCCGGCTGGGTCGGTGTAGTTGAACCACGGCGCCTCCGCCTTCGCGTCATAGCGGATCTCCGCCCAGCGGGACGCAGCCAGCTCCTGCGCCCCGGCGTTGGAGAGTACCCGCGCCGCCGCCCCCTGCTTCCAGGGCAGCGTCCAGTCGTAGGCGTAGTTGGAAAAGCCCATCAGGATCTTGCCCGCCGGGATCACCGTCACGGCGTAGTCCAGCACCCGGCGGATGCGGTCGACCGGCGACACCGCCTGCGGCGAACCGTAGGTATAGCCCCACTCATATGAGTGGTGTGTGTAAAGGCACACATGGTTTTTGATATTGTAAAAATCCTTGTTTTTCAACAGTTTTCGGCAAGTGTGCCTCTGCATCATGCACTCACCTGAGTGCTGTTTGTTAGCACACATTCACTATTATAGTAATTCCGAAAAGCAAATTCATATTGGTGACTGTTGTACTTGGTCTTGCTCTGCAACCGCAAAGGCAAGGTCAAGTATTTTTTGCTGGAAGTCAGAAAAACGAAAATAAATCTCCATGTGTTCCTGTGTATAGTACACAACATGGTCAACAAGGTTTGTCATGATCTCACGGTCAAGCCGCTGTATGTTCCCATAGGCTTCAAAGAATCTCACAAATTCATCATCCTGCCTGCGGCTTTCTTCAAGGACGGACATGCTTTTCCGGTTCTTCTCAATGCTGTCTTCCTGTTCAGCGATTCCAGCGTCATATTTCTGGCTGAAAAACTTATAATCTTCCCGTGTGATCAGGCCACTTGTGTAATCATCATATACCTTGAATTTTGCTTCCTGAAGCCGCTTCTTCTCACGCTCGGCTTTCTGTATGGCAAGGGAGTATTCATTGGTTCTCGCCCCTGATTTCTGGCTTCTGATACTGTCAATGACGGTCTTTGCATCGACCAATTCCCGGATTTGCTGTTGCAGGGTTTCCAATATAACAGCGTTCAGCTTTGCTTCGGAAACAGATACACACTGGCATGAGTCAGGCGCGTTCATCCGTGTCGGGCAGCGAAAACGGGGATATTTCCCGTTTGGGTGGCGGCTCATGCGATGTCCGCAATGTCCACAGATGATGTAACCTGAAAGAATATAGGTGTTTTCTTTATTCGGAGCAGTACGTGTTTTTCGCTCAAACCGTTCATGTGCCAGGGTAAACAGTTCATCAGATATGATTGCTTCGTGCGTCCCTTCCACAACAGTCCATTCATCTTGGGTCGTTTCAATGCTCTTTTTGGAGCGATAGGAAATGCTTTTGTGTTTCCCCTGTACCATGTTTCCGATGTACACTTCATTTTTAAGGATTGTAGTTATGGTATTGGCACACCACATTTTCGCTTTTGGATAATTCCGGGTATGGGTAATGAAGCTCTTGGCACCTCTTTGAATTTGAAATTCTCCCGGCGTCATGATATGGAGTTCATTCATCTTTTTCGCTATCCTTGTAGCAGACATGCCACCGATGAACATGTCATAGATCATTCGTACAATCTCTGCTTCCTCCGCATCAATGAGCAGCTTGTGATGGTCGTTCGGGTCTTTCTGATACCCGAACGGAGCATAGTTCCCTAAAAACTCTCCTCGCTCCTGCTTCATGGCTAGCGTCGATTTTATCTTAATAGATAGCTGCCGGATATAGTCGTCATTTACAATATTAGAAAAGGATACAATAGCGCTGCAATAGCCGCGCGGATCTCTTACACTGTCCAGATTATTCAGTACGGAAATCACGCGAATACCCTTTTGCGGGAAGTAGTCCTCCATCAGTCGGCCAAGTTCCGGGTAGTTTCGCCCAAGGCGGGAATTGTCCTTGAATATGATGCAGTTGATTCTGCCAGCCTCAACATCCCGGATCATATCCTGATAGCGCGGGCGGTCAAAGGTGCCTCCACCATAACCATCATCAGAATACACGGCAACAGTTTCAATTCTTTCACCCTGCCGCCGCAGATAATCAAGGTGGTTCTGGTTAATCTCATGCTGATTCTGTATACTGTCGCTTTCCGGCTTATCTCCGTCCTCTTTACTGAGCCGGTTGTATTCCCCAACCCTCCATTCCTTCGTGTTATTATCATCTATCTCTCTTTTGTTGTTCTGCACAAAGGTCATGTTTTCCTTTCCGCCGAAAACAAGGTAGAAATAGTATAACCTTATACTATTATTATACCAGACACGAAAGATGTGTCAAATTTTCGCACTTTTTATATAGTATTTGTTTATGAGTCTTATTAGCAGGTCTTGCAGACTTGGCTTATCCTGTGCATAGTGGATGATCACTGTCTGACCGCCGCTGAGTTGAACGGCCCGGCTTTTCTCTATATGATTTGTCTGTTCCATTTCATCGCCTCCCGTATCAGCTTATGAGCGGCAGTCTACAGAATATCTTATGAAAAGAATGCGTTTCACGGTGAAACGCATTTCGACATGACATGATAAAATCCGCACTCATATGTAGTGCGGATCAGGGGTATCACGATTTATTCAAAGGCGAAAACAGACGGCGGCGGGGCGGGCCGCTCCGTAGGATAGGTTTCTTCGTGCCTCCCTCCATGCTTATGGCGGGACGTTTGACTCTGTGACGTGCCATCAACGTAAGTATCATTATACCTGCTTGCGGATCATTGCCGGCTGCCATGCCATAGGCCGCATACAGCGGTGGTGTTGTTCGCTCCGTCGTCGATCCGTTCACCTCCCTGCCGACTGACGATCCCGGCGCACCCGCTGTCTGGCTTCCCGCAAGCAGAACGTATCTGCCTGCCCTATTCACTTGTGAAAATGCGTTTCATGGTGAAACGTATTTTTGAGCCTCTCGGCTCACAGAAACGCGCCGAGGTGGTGCGCTTCTGTGAACGGAGAATCCCGTTCACGCTGGTTTACTTCCGTTCGTATGCGCCATAGCGCAGATACGCAACGAGAATATCTATAAATTCGCTGTTAGTAGGCATACGCTCCAGCTCAATCCCTGCCACCCGGTTCAGGTCAGAATGGTCATAGCGATCCCAAATCGAGGCAATTACGGTACGGATCGCATGTTCAACCGAAGATGGGCGAACATGGAATTCTTTTGCCGTGTCAGGATACGCGCATTTGGTGATCCAATAATGTTCATCCTGCTTTTGCATGATTGTGTATACAATAAACACGACGTAATTGAATCCCACGAATCTTCCCGATGCGCCGATACTCCTTAACAATTTTGCGACTTCTTCCGGCTGAACCGTCTTCTTTTCATTCTCCTGATGAAAGCTATACATTCTCTTTCTCCTGTGTTTTAGTTTCTGATCAGTGGCAATATAATACCGCAATTACGCGGATTTGTGTTATTCTATCGCTCGACGTATGCCTCTATCGGCACTACACAGGCGGATCAATCTCAACGGCAATCGACATTTTATGTAAACCGTTCGCCTTTTTAGTCATAGATTGTTTACCTATATTATCTTTTCGGTAAAATAGAAACTATGATCAATTCCGACTTTAAAACCGATACTGTACAATCGGTTTGAGGTGAAAAAGAATGTCGGAATATGCCAAGAGTTTGGGCGAAAGCATCTACCGCACCAGAAAGCAGCAGCGAATTACACAGGCTGAACTCGCAGAAAAGTCGGGGGTTACCGAGCAAACAATCCGTAAAATTGAGCACGGTGAAGGCAATCCGCAGCTGGATGTGTTCTGTTCTCTTATAAGCGTTTTAGGTATTGACCCGTCTGAAATCGTATATCCTCAGAAAAAACTATCAGATCCTGCCCGCAAACAGCTTGAAATAATGCTGGCGGATTGCAGTGATGAACAGATTCGCAACCTCCTTCCTGTAGTTGAGGCGGCTTTGGGAATCGTAAAAGGGCAAAGCCTTACCACAGCAAAATAAAAAGAGCCTGCTTCTCCACTTACGGAGTAGCAGGCTCTGCGCTTTAAGCGTCTGGCTCGTCGCTGACTACGATCTTAAATTTTATTACGCCGAGTTTAGTTTCTTTCTTACACTTGGTACAGTATAAAGGGAAATTCAGGAGTACAGTGTCTTCATATATTTTGATTTTGCTCCGTGCTCTACATTTGGGGCACGGGAGCCAGAGGGATTCCTTTTCTTCTTCCTTCGTTATATCTCACCTCCACTCTTATTCCCAGCCCATTTTGCGGCGGCAGTTGCCGTCCGCGTCATATCTGTAATAGATATTGCCGCCGGTGAAGCCAGGCGCGTCGTCATTGTCGCGGTGGAACTCGGCGGTCAGACGGCCAAGCTCGTCGTACTCGTAATCCACAACGCTCCACATGTTGCCCGTGTGGGTTTCGCTGTGGAGAATACGACCATCATCAGAATAGCTGCTGACGATCTCGTTGCTCATAACACCGCCGTCCCACCAGGTCTCCCGGACACAGTTGTGGTTTTCGTCGTATTCATATCGCATCTGACGAACCTGATCCGATATGATCCTGCGCTCAATCAAATCGCCGTTCTCCGCAAAGTCCATCTCGATCCATTTCAGCATACTCTGATCCGGGGAATCCACATGTGCCGTAAGAATCCCGTCATGATTCGTGTATCCCTTTGACTCAAGCGGAACGCCGAAGAGGTCGAAGATCGTCCTGCCATACTGATATGCCTGCCACATCCCGAACTGCCAAAAGGCATTGGCGCCGCTGGCGGCGGTGAAGATCAGGGCACGACTGCCGTCGGTGTACGTGAGGTAGAGTGGATTGAAGCGGTAATCACCTTCGTCGAAGGAATCAATGTCGCTGTCTTTCAGCATCAGCGTCAAAGCGTCAAGATCGGCAGGATCGGAGATAGTATAGGTCTTTCCGTCCTGCTGGACATACAGGGATGCAGACGCCAGATCCTTTGCTTCATTCTGTTTTTTGTCTCACCCTAATAAAAGCGTTTTGCAGGAAAATCTTACAGAAAAAAAGAAAAAATTTACGGGCAGTGGAGCCCGCTTCCCCAGAATGTAGAAACGGGCTCCATCTCACGTATCTCGCCTAAGTCTTTTAATACGTTTCACGATGAAACGGATTTTATTAAAGTTCCTTCGTCAAGAGACTATTTTTCACAATTGTTCAAATGACTAATTATTCCGATGCTCACTTCTTAGTATAGAACATGTTACTTCCCGATATTGCCGTAATTCAGATTATCCGCGACGGCGTTCACATCCGCATCGGACAAGGCGCTGTCGCTCTGTATGTGCATCTCGAAGAAGGAATCCGGGAGGTATACATACAAGAAAGCTTCGTTGTCCTTCTGCATGATCGTCAGCTCTGTACCGTCCGGCGCTGTATGCGTCCGGGTCTGGAACCGCTCCGACTCCGATATCTGAGACACCACTTCCCGTCCGCTGGAGAGCGTGGCGTACATGGAGTTATAGCCGTAGCAGTCCACACGTCGTCCATCCGCAAGCTGCTGGTCGTAGCTTACGCAGAAGGTGCCCTCGTCATAATAATAGACCTTGTCAAAGCCGCGCGGAGTTTCTCTGAACAAAGGCCCATGGCAGGCTGCATCCGCGACACGCTCGCACAGTTCCCGGTTGCTTAGAAAGCGCGGGTCGCTGGTATCAGTATGAAAATCCGTGCCGTTTTTTGCGTTCATCTCGGCCTCGGACTCCGCAATGGTCTCCTTGCTCCAGAGAAGCGTACTGCGGCGGCGCAGGCGTAAACCATGCTTTGAGGCAATCTCTTCTAGTTTTGCCGCCTCGGTTTCATTGTGAATGTCGTAATTGAAATCATAATCGCCGTATGACAGGTTAATGTACGCCAGCCATTCTTCACGCATGGCCATTTCTTCTGCAGTGGCATTGCGCACCTCTATCGGCTCAGCGGCGGAAAAATCCGGTTCTCCGTTTTCACTCTCATAGATTAACTTCAATGCTTCCTTATCATAATAGTAAAGCGTGTAGCTGCCGTCCTCATTCTCAACATAGTTGGATATAGAGGCACCTTTCGGCGGCATAAAAACCGTGGGTTCATGCGGCAGATCGGGACTCGTCTCCCGCCATGTGCGCCATTCTTCCCAGGCATTACGGGCGTTTTTTACCTTTGCATGGATTTCGCTGTCCATCTCCTCCGGCACTGCCTGCGGCTGCGTAATGGAGACAAGCGCCTCGCCGCTTTCCGTCTGAGACTCCGGAATCACAATGGCCTTTGAGCCGAGAAAGCCCGCGGCATACGCGCCTGCGGTGATCAATCCTGTCAGTGCGGCGGCAAGCACGAAAATGCGAATAATCTTTTTCGCGCTTCCGCCGCTCTTTCTTTTTGCCTTCGTTGAATATCCCAGCATCTGCCGGGCGCTCTCCAGATGCAGATCATCAATGCCATTCATGGCAAGCATCGCCTTTTCGCTGTTCAGCATAGTCCGTCCTCCTTCAACTGCTGCAAAAGTTTTTTTCTCGTGCGGTGGAGCATGGTCTTGACCTTACTCTCGGAAAAGCGGCTTTTCTCAGCAATTTCCGCAATAGACGCCACATACCAGTATCTGCTGATAAACACGTCCCGTTCTTCCTTTCCCAGTTCGTCCAGCAGGCGCCGAAGCTCCCGGTTCAGTTCCTTGATCTCCAGTTCCCGAGCGGTATCCATCCCGGAATCAAGTGTCTCGGCAAGTTCATCCAGTACCAGCGGCAGCTCCCCGCCTCCCCGTTTGAGACTGTTTTCGTCCCGCAGGCGGTTCAGCGACAGCCAGCGGGCCAGCTTGCCCAGGTACGGCGCAAGCAATGAGGGCTTGTGCGTCGGCATGGAGTTCCATGCCTTGAGCCAGGTATCGTTGACGCACTCTTCCGCGTCCGAGGTATCTGCCAGAATGTTGTAGGAGATCGTCCTGCAGTACCTGCCGTATTTGGCTTCCGTTTCCGAAATTGCCTGCTCTGACCGTGACCAGTAAAGGTCTACGATTTTTGCATCGTCCATTATATGTAAGCTCCTTTCTGAGGTCCCTCACTCTAATAAAACCGGTTTAGAGATGAAGGTTACAGAAATTGTGGAAAAAAACTTTAACAGCATGGATACGCAATAAGTGAGCCCGCTTCGCCACGATAGAGAAACGGGCTCCATCTCACGTATCACATTCAGGGCTCTTAATCCGTTTCACGGTGAAACGGATTCCGTTCTAAGCTGTGGGAACGAATATGTCGTTCCCATTACGGTTATGGACTTTACTTTGCTGATATCAATGGTCGCATCCCAGTTTGATGTAAGTGTCACAACGCCGTTTTCATACGGCGCGGCTGCGCTGGGTGTCAACTGCTGCGTACTCCCGTCCTCGAAGGTCAGATATGCGCTTGACAGGATCTCATCTTGGAAGCCGATCCACTGGAGCTGTTTTTCAAAACCCTCATGAAATCCCTCATCATTCGGAGACAAATTATGAAGCTTCTCCATGTCATCATAGGTCACTTTCCACTCTACGCAGTTTGCGGAAAGCCGAATATCAAGGATATTCAGATTCCCGTTATCCGCCGGGTTAACAAGGTGGATAGGCTCTGAAAGCACAAGAGAAATGAATGCTGTATCGGAAGCCTCCAGTATTACCGTACCATAGTCCTCCAGATACACGGGGGAATAATTAGCAGTATAATCCTCGATTGGCGTGTCAAAATCAGTCCAGACCGAAGGCCCGTCCAGGCATCGAACAGAAAAATATACCGGCTTTGAAAAATCGACGGTCTTGCGATAGACCGAGCACATCAGCATCAAACTTTCCGTCTCACGGTCATAGGAGTGCTCCATCAGGATCGGCAGGAACCACTCCGGGTCAATCACTTCAAATGTCACCCAGCTCTGGACACCGTTTTCATCGGGCAACCCGGTCTGGGAGCTTCTGGTGACCATGTGCTCCGCCTCATGACCTTCTGTGTAGGGAACCGGATTTGAGAAGCTTTTATGCACAGGAGAGTCAATTTGACCGGCCGTATACCAGCTATCCTCCGGAATCGGTTCATTGCTTGCAGCATATGTGAACTCGATTTCCATATTTCCGAAGAAAAAGCGATGCGCAATTTCTTCCGGGACAGGAGAAACGCTGAAATAGATTTCCTGATGGTCGCCGCGCTGTATGGACGAAATCAGCTGGATTTGCGGTTCTGGTTTTGGAGCGGCTTCGCCCTGTTCCTTGCTCTGTGTAAGCTCTGAGTATTCCGTGTAACCGCTTACCGCATTTTCCTGTATTTGCAGCTGTGCTTTGATCCGCTCCTGTCGGGCTGCGTGAATACTGCTGATGGCATATGCAGACGCGCCCATCAGGGCAGTAATCACGGCTGCGATCAGGATAATTCTAAAGATTTTCTTTGTTCTCACTGTTTTTTGCTTCATGGCTTGGACCTCCATTGTTTTCCGGTCCACCATGGTAAGAAAGCGCTCATCGATCTGTGTTAAAGCCCTGTTCAGTCGGAAGTCATTCATACGGTGATTCCCTCCTCCATCAGTCTGGATTTCAATGCTGATCTGGCCTTTGTCAGCAAATACTTCGTTTTCCCTTCCGACAAATCAAACTGCTCGGAGACTTCTTTCAAGGTATGAGCGTAATAATACCGGGAAAGAAAAATGCAGCATGTCAAAGGCTCAAGTTCTCCAAGAAAGCGGTTCAGAATCTCTGTGAGCTCGCTTTCTTCCAATGCTGACTCGGCGCTGCCGTGCGGATCAGGAAGGCACGCTTCCAGTTCCTCCAACATTGCAACGGTTTCCACGTTTCGCTTTTCTGCCGCATAATATTGAAGTCTATCAAGGGAAAGGTTTCGCGTGATGCGGGAAAGGAAATGCTTCAGCACTTTGGGACGGGTCGGCGGAATGGCGTTCCATGCCCGCATATATGTGTCATCCACGATCTCTTCGGAATCCTCAAGACTGTTTAGGATTCGATAGGCAATACTGCTCAAATAGGAACCATATTTTTTTGAGGTGTTCTCTATGGCTGTCTCGGATCGTTGAAAGAATAGATCGATGATACCGCTGTCTTCCACGATGTTTCCTCCTTCGTTTCTGTAAGGTCCTTACACTTATATAGACGGAGAAATTTCTAAGATGGATGAACTTCTGTGAATTTTTTTGGTTCCTCAACAGAAATTTTCGTTTCGCTTTTATCACTGCTTTAACATATGCAAAGCGATTATATCAGCAAAATTCAAATATGCAAATTTTTCCTGCAAGTATTGTAGCAATCAGTAGGCCGGTGTCCCATATCCATTTAAATATGAAATTGTCAGTTTAATGCGATTCACGGTGAAACGCATTGCTTTATGCTAACGTGATAATTGCGGCTTGTTTAGAGGCTTATATAATGATATAATTATAAAAATATATGGGATTTGAGGGAAATAACCACCATTGACCCGCCCTATAATAAGATGATATGAGGAACGTATTATGGAGAAACGTAAAGTAATGGGAAAAGCCGAAATTGTTGCCGGAGGCGCTGTCCTGTTTCCTGCTCCCGATAGTCTGCAAAACATGCCTGGGGATTATGCTCCGTTTATTCAGGCCATCATTGACGATATTGAGCAGCAGAAGATTCAAACCTTCCTGCGTGCAAACAGCGATATGATTTGCCTGTATTGGCGCATTGGCAGGCGTGTATTGGAAAAACAGGAAAAAGAGGGTTGGGGTACAAAGGTTATTGACCGCATGGCACATGACTTGAAGACTGCATTTCCAGAAATGTCCGGCTTTTCAACTCGGAATATCAAATATATGCGCAAATTTGCCGAGACCTATGATCTGGAATTTGTGCAACGGGTCGTTGCACAAATTCCATGGCGCACCAATATCGTTCTGATGGAAAAACTGAAAGACAACGCCAGCCGGGAATGGTATGCTGCCCAAACCATTGAACACGGTTGGAGTAAGACGATTTTGGAACTTCAAATTCAAAACAAGCTGATGGACAGGCAGGGTAAAACAGCCAACAATTTTTCGGCAGCTCTCCCGCCGTATGAATCCGATCTTGTCAATTATGTATTCAAAGACCCGTATATTTTTGATTTTCTCGGCACAGACAACATCAGGCGCGAGCTGGAGGTCGAGCAAAGACTTACGGAACACATTCAGCAATTTCTCCTTGAACTCGGACAAGGCTTCGCTTTTGTCGGGCGTCAAGTTCATCTTGAGGTTGGCGGAGACGACTTCTATCTCGATCTTCTTTTCTATCACCTGCAGCTCCGCTGTTATGTCGTGATCGAATTAAAAGCCTGTGAGTTTGAACCGGGCTTTGTAAGCCAGTTAAATATGTATCAAAACGCGGTTAATCGTCTTCTCAGACACCCGGATGACAAACCGACAATCGGCCTGCTTCTTGTCAAAGGGAAAAACAGGACTGTCGTCGAGTATTCACTGGCCGGTTATACAAATCCCATCGGCGTCGCAGACTGGCAGGAGCAGATCAAGCAAAATATTCCGGATGAAATATGGAACAGCTTGCCTACCGTAGAGGAGATCGAAAAGGAATTGGAATAATGCAATGCTCGTTGCACAATTCTGATTCTTATGACTGATTATAGAGGAAAAGTCTCATACAGAGTACAACGGTAAAGGTGATATGAAATGTCAGAAATAGAAAACCTGTTTGACGAAGAATACCTTGTTCCAAACGTAAAAGGCGCTGCTTTCTTCATCCTTCTTTATGAGCATTTTGAAGACGTTGTTATCAGTACGGTTAAGGAGTTTTATTCATCCCCATGCTCTCTTGATGGTATTATGTATTCAAGCATTGACGATGAGTATATTAAGGCGCTGAAAGATAAGATTGCCAAGCATGAAAAAGATGAGTTTCTCCCATACAAACATCAACTAAAGCGTGCCGAAGAGGAAAGAGAAGTATATCGTTCTGAAATCATACGTTCCAAGAAAAATGCGGATATAAGTGATGGAAAGCGATTTAGGGGCTCTTTGAACTGGCTTCAAGAGAACGACGTGTTCTCAAAAGAAGAGGTGGAACGAATCCTGCAAATTCGGAAGAGGCGGAATAGCATCGTCCACGAGCTCATTGCTGAGTTGAGTAAAGGGCTATCGGATGATGATGGGAAAATGATAGTTGAACTGCTAGAGTTTAACAAAAGAATCAACAGTTGGCGCTTTATGCAAATTGAAGTACCTATTTTGGGATATGAGTTTCCGGAAGGAGCCACGCCGGAAGATGTTATGGGTGGGGATGATACAGTTCTGATGGGAATTTTCCGAATACTGTTTCTAAATGAAGGAAAACAATTCAAAGAAGCATTAAGCAAACTAACCCAGGAAAATGTTTACGGGAAAAAGAAAGCGGAGTAATTTCCTTACTCCCATCCTTTTTCAGAATCTCCAAAAACGCCCTCGCCGTGACAATAGACGCCTCTGCGAAAAATGCTTCAAGTTCCCTGTTACTAGATAGGTGTCATTCTCTCACTTTTCCATGACCTCCTCATACTAACAAGCCAAAAGGAATTGAAAAAGAGCGCTTATTGTACCTGTGCATCAAGCGTTTAGTAGGCCAGTGTCCCGTACCCATAGATCGGCGCGGCGGCGAGGTAATGACTATTCTAAATGCAGGCGTACCCGGCATTGCCTTCAATGCTGTACACGATACCATCTTCCACATATTTAATCGGAACGAACGAGGCCCGATTTTTCTATCGAGCCTCGTTCATATTTGTGAAAGTTATGTGCGGCGGATGTATGCAGAAAATATTTCATCAAGCCGGGAGAATAACTCTTCTCTTTTTGCCTCACAGTAATTCAGTTGATCATCTGATTTGCTGGTGCCGGAAGGATAATTCTCTGTGACATAGGACTGATACTCATCGCTTGCCACAAACGCTTTGTAGTCCTCAGTAGAGAAGAACGCATCCGGCATATTGGATTCCGGACCGAAAGCATCGTTTACCAAAGCAATTGCTGATGTACGAAGACTCTCAGGCAGATCCAGCGCTGTTTTTTTGATAGCCATGATTGCATCATATCTTGATTTATCCATGCTATCAAGGGGGGCGAAATCGCCCAATCCAATGACATAATCCCGGAAAGACGGAATTGCCTTATCTATGGTGTTCAGAAGTGTGATATAAAGCTCACGCGCACAGCCTTTTTCAGTTTCATTCATTGAGATCATTTTTTCCTCCTGTATTGTTACTCGCTTTAACAGCATCACGGTTTTTCCGTATTTCTCACCAAAAAACTGCTCCAATTTGCGGACAATTGAAATATCGCCCGGATCAGTTGCGTTTGTTTTCTGAAACCATTTTTTCACCGCATCCTGAGAAATTGGAATATAATCTGCTATAAGATGATAGATTTCGCCCTTTGTACGCCGCTTTTGAGAATGATAATATGTAGACGCATATCTTGCTGAATCAGCGTTTTCTTGCCTAACAATTTGCTCTATGATTGACCTTGTGTATTCTCGGTCAAATGAATAAGCGTAGTCATTTTCTTTATACATCGCCAATGTTTTCCTCCTAAGATATTCTGGAGCCGCTCCTTGACTATGATTTTAGCATTGATTACTCTGCTTTTAAAGCTAATCGAGCATTATCTTTTTGGTAAGTAGCTTTACCTTTTGCTCAATAAGCCGGTGTTCCGTACCCATAGATTGGCGCGGTGGCGAGGTAGTGGCTGTTCTCAATGCAGGCGTCCCCGGCGTTGCCCTCAATGCTGTACACGATACCGTCCTCAACGCGCTCAACGATACCTACATGGTCGGCCAGACCGTCGCTCTCCCAATCGTAAAAGATCAGGTCGCCAGGGCTTGGCTCATAGTCCATGTACTGCCATAGGTCGCGCTCCCGGAACCATTCCACATATGGGATCACGTTCAGCTCCTTCGGCAGTATGCCCGCGTCCAGATAGCCGCATTGGTCGGCGCACCAGCTTACAAAGATCGCGCACCATTCCACACGGTAGGGATAGCCGTACCACTCGCAGTATTTCAGCCCGCCCTCATTGCCGATCTGCGTCTGTGCCACGGCAACAATGGCGGCGTCCCCCTCGCTCATAAAGGAGCGCCCAATGGGGTAATACCGGAGAACGTGGGACACATAGGCTTTGTCGCCATAGCCCGACCACCCGTACTGCTCGGCCATCATGTCGGAATATTCAATCGCATTAAGCTCGGAATAGCCGCCGTAATTGGACAGCGCCCAAGAGATATAGCCGGAACCATAGTTATACCCTTGCAATGCCAGAGATATTCTGTCCAGATCGACGGGACTATCAACACCGGCCATGTCGAGGACTTCGGCAAGCGTCTGGACGCCGACCCTGATGGAGTATTCGGGGTCGGTGATGCCTCCCGGCTCACGGGGATACTCGGTGTTGTATCCGCTCTCTGAACATTGCATTGGGTCGCTGGTCTGGCCTCCGCTTTCCTGCATCATCACGGCGGCAATCAAGTCCTCATATTCGGGGATGCCAAACTCTGCGGCATACTGCCGGATCAGAGGCCGGTAGCCCTCCACGTCCTCACTGACAGGCACAAAGTTGTCGCGGCCTTTGCCTTTGTTTGTCAGCATAGAGGCCACGCCCATAATTACGACAAAGGGGATCATAATCAGAATAAGGATGCCAGCTGCATAGATCAGCGTTTCCCGGCTGGGAGTGAGCGCCCTGCTTACCGCAACACTGAGAGCCTTTATGACCTTGCTGCCGGTGCTGACTGTGCCGGTGGTCAGTTCCTTGACCGCTTTATCGCGGGCGGCTTTCCGGCCCTGCTCTTTGATGAGCTGTTTCTTTGCGGTTTTGATTGAGGTAGTATTACGGGGCAGCGCCGTCTGACGCTGCCCCGTAACTGTAATGGGAGATTTTACGTTTTCTCGGACTTCTCGCTTTTGGGGTCGGATGCGTGGTTTTACGCTTGCGGTAATAGGCATTGACTTCTTTCATCTGGACTTGAAACGCCTTTAGCTTTTCCAGCTTTGCCGTGAGCTTGTCAATCGCGTCCGGATCGTCCGACGAAATGGCGGTGTTGTTGCGGGCGGCTTCGGCTTTCTGCTCATAGTATTTTGCCTTTTCACCGGCTGCAACCGCTTTATCCATCTTGCGCCCTATACGATCCCGGTAGTTTCTGTCGGCCTGCCCGTGTACTGGCTGACCGAACGGGATTGCGGAGGCCAAATCGTCTGCCTGCCGGGAGAGGTTTTCGCTTTCACCCCATGCCTTTTCTGCGCGGGCTTCATACCGGGCTATACGCTCCTGCTTTCGCTGTTCATAATCACTCATTCATTCCTCCTATCTGGCGGCGGAAAAATGCGTTTCACGGTGAAACGCATTTTCCGCTTCCTGTTCTTTGATCGTTGTGCGGGAAATGGCGGGGCAGGCTTTTTCGATAGCGTCGATCATTTCAGCGGCGGTCTTGCTGATACAGTCCAGAGAAGATTTCAGCTCCGGCGTTTCCTTGTTCTTGCTCCAGCCGGTCACATAGGCGAAGGAATAATCTGACGTGTCGATCCCGAAGTGCTGGCAGACCACATAGGCGATGCTCTCCGCCTCTACCTCGCGGGTACGTCGGTCTTTGACCGGCGTACCCATGATGATACCGGCAGAGACCGGCAGCGCGTGGAGCTTTGCATGGGCTGTCTCGTGGATCAGGGTTTTCATTGTCTGCACCTGGCTCATGCCCTTGTTGACATAGATGCACTGTTCAAGCTGGTTATAGCAGCCCTTGGATTCCTCCGGCTCCCGGAAGTGGATCGGGACGGGGCTGAGCGCTTCGACGGCGGAAAAGATTTCGTCGAAGCCCTCCACGTCGCCGGTCAGCTCATCCACGCCCAGGGAGGGCAGCTCTTTACCCTCGGTCTGGCTTACGTCAAACACATAGGCAATTTTGAAGCGGGTTAGGGACACAAGGGTGCTTTCTTTCTCAGGCTGACCGTCAGGGCCGAGGATAAAGCGTCCATGATCGTCCATCTTGTTCTGTTCAATCATGGCCTTGAACGGACAAGGGGCGAGTATCTGTATTCCACGCTCGCCCTTTTTGACCGTGCGGCCCAGCTTTCTCCATGTGGTGTAGCCGGCGACCGCTGTCGCGCTCGGACACTGAAAAAAGATCAGCATACAGTTTCCGAAGCTGTACCGGTGAAACTTGGACATAGTTTTCAAGTAGTCCTTGTATGCCTCGCTTTCAAAGACTTCCTTGACGCCGTTTTCCAGCTTGTCCGTCAGTGCCTTGATCCGCTCCCTTTTTTCGGCCTGCGCGTCAGCGTTCCGGGCTGCTGTGGTTTTTCTCATGGGTCTTGCCTTCCTTTAGCTTGGGCTTTGCCGGAACAGACAAAGTAAAATATCCGCCATCTTTCATGCCGATCAGGACTTCCGCTTTTTTATACTCTTTCTTGAAACGGTCAACAAGCTCCGGGGGAAGCGAACAAAAGTTTTCCTCTCCCAGACCGCAAATGAAGAAGGTACCGAAAACGCCGCCATATCCGCCGGGGACGCTGCGGTTAAAGTCAAGTCCTTCGAGGATTCCTTTCTCATTTGCGGGCTTGGCAGGTTCCTTAGTGGTAGGAGACGAGGCGAGCTTTTCGGGCTTGGAAGCCTCTGCTTTCTTTTCCTGCTCGGCAGGCTTCTTGTCGGCGGGAGCCTGGGCGGGCTTTTCAGCTTTGGGTGCCTCCGCTTTCTTTTCCTCCGGCTTCTTAGCCCCGTCCTTTTTCTCCTGCTCGGCAGGTTTCTTGTCGGCAGGAGCTGGGGCGGACTTTTCAGCTTTGGGAGCCTCCGCTTTCTTTTCATCCGACTTCTTGGCCTCGTCCTTTTTCTCTGGTTCGGCAGGCTTCTTTTCGGAAAGTGCCTTGTTGTCTTTTTCCACCAGCTTGCCGGGAATCGGAGCATCCGGGTTGAGATTGGCGATTTTGTGGTATTCCAGCGCGTCCTTTTCACTCATGTCATAAACCAGGGCGGGCAGCTCTTTGAGCATGGAAAGCTCAGCGGCCTTGCGGCGGCGGTAGCCGCTTACAAGCTGGTATTCTCCGTCCTCCCGCTGGCGCAGGATGACAGGCTCCTTTACGCCGTCAAGCAGGATGCTTGCGACAAGTCCGCCGTAGGACTTGTCGGCCTGTGACACTGCGGGGATGCCGGGGAGATCGTGGATTTTATCAAGCGGGATTTTCTGCGGAACAGGTTTTTCGTTGGGCATTTAATTCCTCCTTTTTCGTTTCTTAAAATGCAAAATGCGTTTCACCGTGAAACGCATTTCAGCCGAAGTCATGCCGCACAGCGGCG